>JABAOD010004230.1_pt1 | contig 11333 bp, 9 predicted proteins | sample 7062151 | NCBI WGS metagenome assembly JABAOD01 (sample SAMN14538626, study PRJNA623070) | marine sediment metagenome | biome: marine biome [ENVO:00000428]; feature: marine pelagic biome [ENVO:01000023]; material: deep marine sediment [ENVO:00002113] | place: India: Gulf of Khambhat ...
CGCCCTTGGCGGCGAATGCTGCACTATAAATCAATGAGCAGATTGGGCTCCAAACCGGTCGTTAGCTGCGTGACATCTCAATGACTGCTGTGCGGGACGTTGCCGCCTCGGGTTCAATAGGACGGCGGAGTGAATGCTGCAAAGACCTCATTGGAAGTTATAGTTTTGTTTTGTTGGCAAGTGAATAGAATGGCGGTTTCTTGTCGGTGCAAACTTGCAGTGATAGGCGCAAATCTGATGGGTCATCGATTACCCCCGCGGCTATCTGGAATACTTTATTTTCTATCAGGCGATAGAGCAGATTCGAACCGCACTTGTTGCAGAAACCGCGTTCGGCCCAGTCGGACGACTGTATCTTCGTTACGTTTTCCTCGCCTTCAAAGGTCACATCTTCGCACGACACCTCAAAATCCGGCCCGGACGACCAACGGTGGCACATTTCGCAATGGCAGGCAGAAACCTTGGGCTCGTTTGCAGTGCCGACGACTCTGACCGCTCCACAAATGCATCTCCCTGTCAGCTTTACCTTATGCGCCATAGTCCCCTCCGCTCAACTACACAGGTATCACCCCTGAAATTCTAAGGGGTTTGGGTTGGATTCGGGCAATCAGGTATCGCCAGAAGGAGCTCCACCACCTTTCTCGCTTTGATTAGCGGGGGTTCCGGTTTCTACCCCCGGGTAAAGACCGGATTCTCGCAAAGCCTCTGCTCAATAATGACGCTAGGAGCTCATTCTTTGATATATGGCTGACCATCAGCCGCCGGAGGACGTGCCCGGCCGATCAGGCCGGCGACCACAATGATTGTCGCGATATACGGTGCCATGGACAGAAACTCGGACGGGATCGGCGTGTTCAGCAGCGCAAGTTTCTGCTGCAACGAGTCGGCGAAACCGAAGACCAGTGCCGCCATCAGCGCGCCAACCGGGTGCCAGCGTCCGAAGATCATCGCCGCAAGACCGATGAAACCGCGGCCGCCGGTCATGTTCTCGTCGAAACGCCCAACTGAACCCAAAGTGAACCACGCTCCTCCGAAACCGGCAACCATACCTCCCAGAGTGACGTGAATGTATCGGATGCGGTAGACGTCGATCCCGAGAGTGTCCGCGGCCAGTGGATGTTCCCCAACCGCGCGCGCGCGCAAACCGGAACGGGTGTAAAACAAGTAATAGGTTGCGACCGCAACCAGTATCAACGCGCCGTAAACAAAGATGTTTTGGTTGAATAGCATCGGACCGATCACCGGAATATCGCCCAATAGCGGGACCTTGAAAGCACGGAAAACTGGCGCATTATTTAGGTGTCGCATTTCGGCAAAGACCTGCGAACTGACGTAACTTGTCAGCCCAAGAACAAACAGATTGATAACCACCCCGGCAACGATCTGGTCCATTCGGAAGGTAACCACAAGTGCCGCCAGAATGACGCCAAAGCCCCCTCCAACAACTACGGCGGCCAACAACCCACCCCAGCCACCAATCAGTGAGCCCATCAATGCCCCGGTGAAGGCACCAGCAAGCAACATGCCTTCAATGGCGATATTGATAACCCCCACGCGTTCGCAAAGCACACCGGCAAGCCCCCCAAGTGCGATCGGCATCGCGCGCACCATGGTCGCTTGCAACATACCAGTCAGCGAAATGGACTTGCCCGCCGTAGCCCAGACGAGAAACGCCATGACCAAAACAGCAAGGCCAATACCGAGTGAAATCGAGGTCCAACGCGTGCCCCCCCTGACCAGTTCCCGCGAGCCCAAGAACGCCAGGATCGCAGCGGCCACATAGGTAAATGGCTCAGCGGGAACAATCAGGTTCGGTAGTGCGAACGGATCGGTCGGGCGCGAAAGCCGGAACGTGGCATCGCCGCTTGCGTTCAGGATTAGGACCACAAACAAAGCCAACAGGATCAGCAGGCTACCTACAATGCGAGACTGTCGCCGCTTACCAGTGTCAATCTGTTCCGTTGAAGCTGAATCCTGAATTGCGTTGGTCATTCCGAACCTCCGCCACTGCTACCGGATTCTCTAAATCCCCAAGGGAAGATGGAACGCACCAGAAGAGGCGCGGCGATGAAGACGATGATAAGCGCCTGAATGATGGCGATAAGATCGATCGACACGCCCGCGTCTACCTGCATCTGTCGCCCACCGGCCTCGAGACCGCCAAACAGGATTCCGGCAAACAAGATGCCAAGTGGGTGCGAGCGCCCGAGAAGGGCAAGGGCAATAGCGTCGAAGCCAATTCCGGCGGAAAAGCCGGGCGAAGCACGCTCAAGAACACCCTGCACCTGGGCCGCGCCAGCGAGACCAGCAAACGCGCCGGCTGTCGCCATCGCCGCAACAATGACGACTCCTGACCTAATGCCCGCATAGCGCGCGGCGTCCGGATTGGCACCGGAGGCGCGAAAGGCGAAACCAATCTTCGACCGGAAGAGTAACCACCAAACAAGTGCCACAGCAGCCAGCATTAGGAATATCCCAGCATGCAGGCGCAAATTGGGATCGATCCAGTCCAGAAGCCGGGGCAACTGCCCAGCGTCGGGCACGGACTTTGAAATCGGGTCCGCCCGACCGACCTTCTGGATATATGGCTGACGCAACAGGTAGTTTAAAATCTGGAACGAGATCAGGTTGAGCATGATCGTTGAGATCACCTCATGGGCACCTGTCGTCGCCTTAAGGACGCCTGCGATCGAAGCGTAAAAAGCACCAACCGCGGCACCTGCGAGCAGCGAAAGCGGCATAAGCAGAAAGAAAGGCAAACTGTCAAAGGTAAACGCGAACACCGCCGCCGCTGTACCACCGAGAAGCAGTTGCCCCTCTGCCCCGATATTGAACAATCCGGTGCGGAAACCAAGCCCGAGACCGAGCCCGGCCAGAACCAACGGAATTGCCGCTGTCAGGGTTTCGGAAATCGCATTCAGGGAACCCACAGATCCGACCGCAAGCGCGACGAAACTCTTGCCAATCGTGGGGAGGTCTACGCCAGTCGCAAACATGATCAGAGCCCCAAGGATAAGGGCGACAATCACGGCAAAGACCGGAACAACAACGAGATCTTCGAAGTCCTGTCGCCCACGCGATGTGCGCCGGAGAAGAGCGCGACCAGCGTCGTCCAAATTGCGCGTGCCGATAGATGTCGTCATTCAGCCGCCTCCTTTGCTGCCCCGGCCATCGCCAGCCCAACTGCGTTGCGATCCGCTTTACCGCCGATATTATCAAATTCCCCCACGATCCTGCCCTTAAACATCACCAGGATGCGGTCGGCCAAGCCCATGATCTCGTCTAATTCGGACGAAACGATCAGCACACCATCACCTTCATCACGGCTTTCGATTAGGCGATTGTGAATATATTCGATCGACCCCACGTCCAGACCGCGGGTGGGTTGTGAAGCGACGACCAGTTTGGTCTGGCGTTCAAGCTCTCGCGCTACAACCATCTTTTGCTGATTGCCACCCGACAGATTGCCAGCTTCAAGGAAAACACTAGGCGTACGCACATCGAAATCGACACAGAAGGCCGCGGCGGTTTCGGCGATATGGGGCCAGTCGACTGACGGGCCCCTGGCATATTCCTCGTCATAATAAGAATTCAGCACCATGTTCTCGGCGATGGTGAACTTTCCGATCATACCGGACTTGTGCCGGTCCTCGGGAATATGCGCCATACCGCGCCGGTGGCGTTCGCGGACCGAAGCATGTGTCACATCCTGGCCATCAAAGACGACTGTCCCAGCGGTGGCACGTGCCAAACCGGTAATCGTCTCGACCAGAGAGGTTTGCCCGTTGCCCTGAACTCCGGCGATGCCAACCACTTCTCCGGACCTCACCGTCAAGCTTACGTGATCAACAGCGATCTCATCGTTCTCGCGAAGGACCAGAAGGTTAGCGACCTCAAGCATTGGCCGACCCGGTTCGGCCGGTCTTTTTTCAACAGTGAAACTGACCGGCCGCCCCACCATCATCTCGGCCAATTGCTCCTCTGTCACCGTCTTGGGATCACCCTCGCCAACAATACGCCCACCACGCAACACATTGATACGGTCCGAGATTTTCAGAATCTCGTGCAGTTTGTGTGTAATGAACACAATCGCTTTGCCAGCATCCCGAAGCGATTTTACAATCTCGAAGAAATCCTCAACTTCCTGCGGCGTCAGGACGGCTGTGGGTTCATCGAGTATCAGAACGTCAGCCGAGCGGAACAGGACTTTCAGAATCTCGACCCGCTGCTGAATGCCCACAGGCAGATCCTCGATCAACGCGTTGGGATCGACTTCCAAGCCGTATATTTCATTGATCTCGCGTACTTGCGCACGCGCCCTGTCCAGATCAAGGTGGTCAAAATGACCCGTAGGTTCGACCCCCAACACCACGTTTTCGGCTACGGTGAAGACGGGTACCAGCATAAAGTGTTGATGCACCATTCCGATGCCAGCATTGATCGAGTCCGCCGGCCCAGCGAATGTCACAGGCTGGCCGTCGATTAAGATCTCGCCCTCGTCTTGGTGATAAAGCCCACAAAGCACATTCATCAGTGTAGATTTCCCAGCGCCATTCTCGCCGAGAAGACCCAGAACCTCACCGCCTCTGATGGTAAGATTGACATTATCGTTCGCCACAACAGGGCCGAAACGCTTGGTGATGCCACGCAGTCCGACTTCCATGGAAACCGCTCCCTCCGTAAAAGGAAAAGGCGCCCAACAAGGGCGCCCGCTGGATTGGTTAGTTTCCGACCTTGATCGAGCCGTCGATAATCCCAGCTCGGATCGCTTCAATCTCGGCCTTGAGTTCGGTAGAAATCGCACCCTCGAAGTCGTGATACGGCGCCAAGCCAACACCGCCGTTTTCCAGCGTACCAACGATCACACCACCTTCAAACGTGTCATTCATGACCGCCTCGATCACTTGATAAACAGTCGAGTCCATCCGCTTCATGATCGAGGTGAGATAGACATGCCTTTTCTCAGGGTCTGTCATCACGAGATCCGCATCGACGCCAATGATTTTAAGGGAGTCAGTGCCAAGTTCATCCGCCAATGCTGCGGAACCAAGCCCAACCGGACCCGCAACGGGAAGCACAATGTCCGCGCCTTCGTCATACAGGTTTTGGGCAAAGGCCCGTCCATCGTCGAGGGATTCAAAGTTGTTGGTAAACAGCCCTTCGCGGGTATCGGGGTTCCACCCCAGAACCTGCACATTGGCGCCATTCTTGTCGTTGTAGTAGCTGACACCGGCAGAATACCCGTCCATAAAGATCGTCACCGGCGGAATATTAATACCGCCAAAAGTTCCGACAATTCCCGTTTTCGACATCCCTGCCGAAAGGTAGCCTGCTAGAAACGCCGCCTGGTCCGTCGCATAGACCTGACCCAACACGTTCGGAATGACCGGATCATAGGCGAAGTCAACGATCGAGAATTTCTGCTCCGGATTAGCTGTGGCAGCCTTAGACGTAGCATCGCCGAGCAGGAAGCCGATGGTTAGGATAATATCACACTGACCGCCCAGAAGTGAGTTGAGGTTCGCCTCGTAGTCGGTTTCGGCCTGAGATTCGAGAAAACGGCTCTCGATCCCCAAATTCTCTTTTGCGTTTAGAACACCCTGCCACGCAGTCTGGTTGAAGCTATTGTCGTCGATTCCACCGGTATCAGTGACTTGGCAGGCAGTAAATGCCGACGCAGTACTTACGGTCCCAACGATCAACGCAGAAGCAACCATGCCGAACAGTATTTTTCGTGAAGATGCCATTTGACTTTTCTCCCAGGTATATAATGGGAAAAGCCACCTCCTTTATTGAAGGCAGACCCACCCCCATTCTCCAGGGCCACAAGCTGTAGCCTTCTTTATTAAGAGTAATCAATTCAAACGCAGTTGTCTTGATTCACATCAATTCACTCGCTTAGTCCCCTTTGGCTCGAAACCGGACCTTCGCTGCGACGTCTTTGGACCGCAGCTTTGGGCTGTCTCCGGAACAAGCCGCTTAGAACGAATTTGGTCGTTAGCAGCGTTCAAGACCAGAGTCTGCTAAAGGAAGGAAATAGCCAAAGGATTTCAGGGGTTCGCCCCCCAACCAGACTTGCCTTTTCATAAGCTGAAGTGCCATCCTAAGTTGATCGTCCGAATTTCTTTGAATGAAGTGGCGCCTTGCCAATCATTATTTGGAACAATGAATTGGAAAGTGAACGGCCACGCACAATTCCTGAACTGCCTTTCCCGGCAGAAACATTGCTGATCCCGCTCGTTGCTCGCGCCCAAGCGCGATCGCTGTTTCCAGAGTTAGGATTCGTCGATGTGCGGGCCGAACACATAGTGGAAGAGTTGGGCATCCCATTGGACGCGTTCGGCAGCGACCCCTCTTGGCTGCGCGGATCCATCCTTCGTGCCAAATGGTTCGACGACCGGTGCAAGGAGTTCTTCAATGTCAATCCGGACGGCTTGGGTGTTGCCTTGGGAGCCGGGCTGAATACCCGTTTTCAGCGCCTTGGTAGGAGTCAGATACGATGGGTGGACTTAGACCTGCCTGAAGTTATCGCTCTCAAAAGACGTTTCGTGAAGCCCACTAAACATTACAACCTAATCGCGTGCGACGTAACAGATCCGGCTTGGATGGACAGGATTGGGTGGCAACCCGGAACACCGCTCGTCCTCACCGCTGAAGGGCTGCTCATGTATTTAGCTCCTCCAGACGTTCGGAGCCTATTTCGTAAAATCGCGGCCCGGTTTTCGTGTGGAAATGCTCCGGTGTCATTACTGTTTGACTATGTATCGCCACCCCTGGCCTTCAACAGTTGGCTCCACCCAGCGCTCGTGCGAACCGACGCGCGATTCCGGTGGGGTTTAGCAGGAGCCAACGCAATCCGGCTCTTCGATCCGCGTTACGAGATACTAGAGGACTACGACATCTCGCAGGATTGCGGTTACCCTACTTCCTTGTTCTCTTTTTGGTATCGGACCATGACCATGGGCCTGCCATTGTACGGATTGGCGCACGCGCAGCTGTGCAGCGATTAACCACTCCATCATCCTTCCTTTGGCGGCCACCCAAGCTTACCCGACGCTGATTACCCGCAGATCGAAACTCTCGCCAAGGTGGTTCGATATCTTTCGGGGAAGGTTCAGTAGCTGAATTAATACTGATCTTGCCTTGGCCAGCCAAGGCTTCAACCCAGGGCAACATCTAGAAACATCATCAATGAAAGGCCAGCAAGCAGCCCGACCGTGGCGGCCTTTTGCCCCGATCGGCTATGCGTTTCTGGAATGATCTCGTGACTAATCACATAGATCATTGCCCCCGCAGCAATCGCCATGCCCCAGGGTAGAAGGGCAACAGAATAGCTGACCGTGTGCGCGCTTAGAAGACCAGCCACCGGCTCAACCGCGCCGGTCAGGGCGGCGACATAGAATGCGTATCGCTGGCTATACCCTTTCGACAGCAGGGCAACAGCAACCGCCAATCCCTCTGGTGCGTTTTGCAGGCCGATCCCAAAGGCAAGTTTGCTGCCCGCCAGAATATCTCCAGCACCGAATCCCACACCTACGGCCATACCTTCAGGAAAATTGTGAAGCGTGATTGCGATGACAAAAAGCCAGACCCGTTTCAGGTCAGCAGTTTCTGGCCCCTCTCTGCCCTTAACAAAGTGTTCGTGAGGCAGGTGCTCATCCAAAAGCATAATCGAACCAGCGCCGATCAGAACGCCGGCCACCGCAATTGACGCTGGAATGACGCCCGGACCGTATTGCTCGGAAGCGATTTCAATGCCGGGCACAAGCAAGGAAAAGAAACTTGCAGCAAGCATGACACCCGCCGCCAAACCAAGAAGCACATCTGTCGTGCTCTTTTTAACCGAACGCCCAAACAGCACGGGCAACGCACCGACCGCGGTCATCGAGCCAGCAGCAAGGCTTCCAAGAAATCCGATGAGTACAAGGTTCATATCGCCGTCCTTATACCGAACGGGCGCCGTGCATTAGGATGCCAATGCCAATGCCTTCAGAAGAGCGGCAAGCAGCGAGTGCGAAAGCGTCGGTCCACGACCAATACCTAGGTATTCGTCATTGTCCCGCATATCGGACTTTCTGAGAGAGCAGCTCCAGTGCCCGTTCGGCAGATGAGCGGTCCCTCTCATCGAAATGACCCACCCGGGTCGGATCGCCGTTATCAAAGAGAGTATCTTATCGGTCGAATCCAAGTGTTTAGGTTCAATATTTTGATCCTTAAGCACCCTGTGAAGCTGCGCAATGACACGCTCCACAAGGTTACTTTCCAAGGTCAGCGCTGCCTCAACCTCTTGGGCTAATTTCGCAAGATCTTTGTTCATGGCAATTCCTCCCATCCCCAAGTTTGAAGGCCCGGTCAGGAAATAGCTTTGACAAAGATCAAGGCCGCCAAAGCGCATCTTTCTAGAGTAGTCAGATGCATTTCAGGAGGACGACATGGAACCTTCGAACACCGAAGAGGTCATTGTTTTCGAGAATCTAAGCCGCGGGGATGTCCCGATCGTCGGTGGAAAGAACGCCTCGCTAGGTGAAATGGTGAGGGAGCTTGGCGCAATGGGCATTCGCGTTCCACCCGGTTTTGCGACCACGGCCGGTGCCTATCAACGGTATATTCGGAACAACGACCTAAGATCCCAGATCTCCAGTACCCTGAGCGCTTATAACAATGGGAAAATTTCGCTTCAAAGCGCAGGCAGCTCGATCCGGTCCGCCATCACCGCAGGCAACTGGCCAGAGGCTACGGAAACGGCCATCCGCGCAGCATACCGGTCTCTTGCAGCGCGTTCGAAACAACAGGAGGTCACGGTGGCGGTCCGCTCCAGCGCGACGGCTGAAGATCTGCCCGACGCAAGTTTTGCAGGGCAGCAAGAGACCTATCTGAACATATCCGGTGAAGAGAATCTGCTGATCGCCTGCCGGAAATGCTATGCGTCCCTGTTTACCGACCGGGCGATTACCTATCGAGAAGCAATGGGCTTCGACCACATGCAAGTCTCGCTTTCAATTGGTATCCAGCAAATGGTTCGGTCTGACATCGGTGGTTCTGGGGTCATGTTTTCGATTGATACCGAGACAGGGTTCGACAAGGTGGTCTTGATCAACGCTGCGTGGGGACTTGGCGAAAACGTTGTACAAGGGGCTGTCACACCTGACGAGTACCAAGTCTACAAACCCTTCCTTGATCGTAAGGGCATCCGACCGATTATCGAAAAGCAGCTCGGCGCCAAGGAAATCAAGATGGTGTATTCCGGTGCTGGCGATGTTGAGCCAGTGCGTAACGTGCCAACGTCCAAAGCCGAGCGTACCCGATTTGTACTTAACGACGACGAAATCCTGCAACTCTCGCGGCAGGCTGCGACCATCGAAAAACACTACGGCCAACCAATGGATATTGAATGGGCCAAGGACGGCTTGGAAGGTGAGCTCTTTATTGTGCAGGCTCGCCCGGAAACAGTTCAGTCCCGGACCGGTGAAGGGTTGCTCAAGCGATATTCCATCGGGAAACACGGTGCGGCCATTGTCGAGGGCCTTTCGATTGGTGAACAAGTCGCCTCCGGACGCGTCTGCCTGATCGAAACAGCTGAAGAGATCGAGAATTTCGTAGATGGTTCCGTACTGGTTACCTCCACAACGGACCCGGATTGGGTTCCGATCATGAAACGCGCGTCAGCCATCGTAACGGACCATGGCGGCCGCACGAGCCACGCAGCAATTGTGAGCAGAGAACTTGGAGTACCCGCCTTGGTTGGCTGTGGAGACGCTACACACGTCCTGCACGACCAGCAGGAAGTCACTGTAAGCTGCGCTGAAGGTGCAGAAGGCTACGTCTATGAAGGGCTGGCAGAGGTCACGGTCGAAGACCTCGATCTGTCTCACGTGCCGGAAACCCGAACAAAAGTGATGTTGAACCTGGCCAACCCTTCGACGGCGGCACGCTGGTGGCGCTTGCCAGCAGACGGGGTTGGGCTTGCTCGTATGGAATTCGTCATTGCGAACACCATCAAAGTCCACCCAGAAGCATTGCTTCGTTTTGATACGCTGAGGGACGAAAAAGTTCGGGAAGAAATCGAAGCACTGACCACCGGTTATTCCAATAAGGCGGACTATTTCGAGGACCGTCTAGCACTCGGGCTATCCAGGATCGCAGCCGTATCTTACCCGAACCCCATGATCCTGCGGATGAGTGACTTCAAGTCAAATGAATATGCGGACCTTCTAGGCGGGACGCAGTTCGAACCCAAGGAAGAAAACCCAATGATCGGCTGGCGCGGAGCGTCCCGATATTACGATCCCGCCTACATCGAAGGCTTCAAGCTAGAGTGTCGCGCAATCCGCCGGCTGCGAGAGGTGATCGGCTTTGACAACGTGATGGTCATGATCCCCTTCTGCCGAACACCGGAAGAAGCGGACCGAGTGATCGAGGTTATGAAGGAAGAAGGTCTGGAACGAGGCGTGAATGGATTGGAAACCTACGTCATGTGCGAAATCCCCTCCAACGTGGTCTTGGCAGAGGAATTCGCCAAACGCTTTGACGCGTTTTCCATCGGCTCTAACGACTTGACCCAGCTTACTCTGGGAATCGACCGAGACAGTGACAAGCTTGCCCCACTTTTCGACGAACGGCATGAGGCAGTGCAGTGGATGATCCGAACGGCGATCGAAAAAGCACACGCAGCAGGTGCCAAGATAGGTCTGTGCGGTCAGGCCCCATCCAATTACCCCGACTTCGCCCGCGTGCTTGTAGAGGCCGAGATAGACTCGATCTCTGTTGTTCCGGACAGTTTTATCCAAGTGAAAAAGCACGTCGCAGCTGCGGAGGTGGACTGACTGGAAACAAGCATTCCCGATCATTGCTAGGCGGCGGGTAACTACAAGCTTGATTGGTGTGTGACATTCGCTACGAGAAAACAAAGACCTTCTGGTGCCCACTGGTCCGATGCTGCGCCACCCCATCAACTGGGTGCATGATCAATCTGAAATGATCCGATTTTCGATAGTCGCGCCCCCCGGACAGAAAATTGCTTGGAGGAGCGGTGCTCGCGTTACCGGTATCGGTACCACTGGAGATACCAAAATCCGGCACGAGCATGCCCTCAGTGAGCGGTATGCTCCCCAAGTTATCTCGCAGACACTATCTGCCCAAGATGCGCGCAAACAGTTAGGCCCTAGTAACTTTCCAGCTGGCATTGGGCCAACAAGGTTTCTGTCTTGGCAAGGTCACACAGAGCAGTTCCGTCGGTGCCAACAGTTGCAGCGGCAGCCGCCACGCCCCACTTCAAGGCTTGCTCGGGCGGGTCGCTGCGTGAAAGCGACAACGTGAAAGCGCCGACCAACGCG
>JABAOD010023872.1_pt1 | contig 11331 bp, 9 predicted proteins | sample 7062151 | NCBI WGS metagenome assembly JABAOD01 (sample SAMN14538626, study PRJNA623070) | marine sediment metagenome | biome: marine biome [ENVO:00000428]; feature: marine pelagic biome [ENVO:01000023]; material: deep marine sediment [ENVO:00002113] | place: India: Gulf of Khambhat ...
CCTGCAGCAGGCGCGCACGGCAGCTTTCTTCTCCTCGGCTGCGGCGGCGGGCGCGCTGAACGGCGTGCCGCCGGCGACCTACCTCAATGGCGGCCTCATCGTGCTGCGCAAAGAGTCCCTGTCGCAGTACGTGGCTGCGGCCCAAACCTTCCTCGGCATGCCGACTGCACTGGCTGACGGCGCTGTCGCTTTTTCCGATCGCGCCGGCGGTAACCTGTCACGACCGTATTATCCCGACGGCATCGAGGGCAATCCGCCGGGTCCGTTCAGCAAGCCCGCGGGGCAGTGGAGCCCGTTCTCGACCGGCCTGCAACTCGACCTCGTGTACAACGCCATCGTGCAGCACATCGGCTTCGTCCTGAACCTCGTCCCCGACGTACCGGCGAACTGCACGGGCATCGACGGCTTCGACAACGGCTTCGCGCTCTCGGGCGTGGTCGCGCAGCTTGCCAACGGCACGCAGATATTCCCGGGCAGTGTGCCGATCTATCGTGGCAACCAGCTGGTCGGCGCCATCGGTGTCTCCGGCGACGGCGTGGACCAGGACGACATGATCGCGTTCCTCGGTGTGGACGAGGCCGGCAAGCTGCTCGGCGGCATTGGCAACGCCGACAAGCAGATTCGCGCCGACCGCCTNNGCAACGCCAACACGCAGATCCGCGCCGATCGCCTGACGCCGCAGGGCACACGCCTTCGCTACATCAATTGCCCGGTCACCCCTTTCATCGACAGCGACGAACAGAATGTTTGCGACGGCAAGTAAATTCGCTGGTCCGATCATTCTTGCGGCAGCGCTGCTCGCCGCCCCGCCGGTACGCGCAGAGGAAGGCGCCGACGCGGAACGCCCCGACTGCGAGTTCGGCGAGGAGCGGCTGCGCCGCCGCCCGGGCCGTCCGGCGCCGGACGGGACGCGCTGCGCGGAAGAAGGCCTGCAGCCCGCGGTCTGGCGGCCACTGCCTGACTTGACGGCGATTCCGGATCGCTGGCGGATCGTATCCAGCCTCGGTTACCCGGAACGCTGGTGGGATCCGTACAACGGTAATCAATAACGTTTTCAAAGGTGACCGCCCTGCCTTTGGCGACGACTGGTTCTTCTCGTTCACGGGAATCTCCGATTCGACGTTTGAAGGCCGCAGTATCCCGACGCCGGTTGCGATTGCGACATCGCCGGACCGTAGCGAGCTGGATGTGCTCGGCGATCCCGGGCAGCTCATGTTCACGCAGAACGTCATCACCGAATTCGTGCTCTACAAAGGTGAGACGGTCTTCAAGCCGCCCGACTACGAATTCCGCTTCCTGCCTGTTGCCAACCTCACGCGCCTCGTCACAAACGAGCTCGGCTTCACGAATGTCGATCCGTCGGAGGGGAGGCGGCGCACTGACAATTTCGTCGGCATCCAGCAGCTGTTCTTCGACAAGCATCTGCGCAACGTGTCCGAACGCTACGACTTCGACAGCATCCGAATCGGCATCCAGCCGATCACGGCGGACTTTCGCGGCTTCCTGTTCCAGGACAGCCCGTTCGGCGTCAGGCTTTTCGGCACACGCAACAACAACCTCTGGCAGTACAACATCGGCCTGTTCCGGCGCATCGAAAAAGACACGAACTCGACGCTCAACGACATCACCGACAACGGCCTGCGCGACGACGACGTTCTGCTTTTCAACGTCTATCGCCAGGACTTCCCGGTCCTCGGTTTTACGTCGCAACTCGCCCTCGTGCACAACCGCAACCGGGAGAACGACCGCGAGTTTATCGACGACAACGACTTCCTCGTGCGCCCGGCAGCGCTCGGCATCCAGAAAAACCGCGAGTACGACGTTACCTACATCGGCTATAACGGCGACGGCCACATCGGCCGCTGGAATCTGACGCTGTCGGCTTACTACGCTTTTGGCGAGGAGACGCCGGGCACGTTCGTCGATCGCAAGAGTGACATCAGCGCCGCCTTTGCCGCGGTGGAACTGTCGCGGGATTACGACTGGATACGCGCTCGTCTGACCGGCATCTACGGTTCGGGCGACGACGACCCCTACGATGACAAGTCGACCGGTTTCGACGCGATATTCGAAAACCCGCTGATCGCGGGCGCCGATACCAGCTTCTGGATCCGCCAGGCTTTCCCGCTTATCGGCGGCGGCCGTGTCACCGTGTCCGGGCAGAATGGCGTACTCAACTCACTGCGACCCAACAAACTGCAGGGACAATCGAATTTCACGAACCCGGGCCTGGTGCTCCTCGGCCTGGGCGTCGATGCCGATCTGTCGCCGCGGCTGCGCGCATCCATTAACGCGAATCAGCTGTTTTTCGCCGACACGGCCGTACTCGAGGCAGCGCGCAACCAGGGCGGCATCCGCAGGCGCATCGGCGCCGATCTGTCACTGTCGCTCACATACCGTCCGTTTACGTCGCAGAATGTAATTCTTCGCGTGACCGGATCGATGCTCGTGCCGCAACAGGGCTACAAGGATCTTTTCGGCTCCGACGACATTCCGTATTCCGTGTTTGCAAACCTGATACTGGCTTACTGATGTTCACACGACCCACAGCATTTGCAGCTTTATTTCTTCCGCTGGCCTTACTCGCGGCCGAAGGCGAAAAACCGCGCCAGATCGACTACCCGTTTTACCCGCCGGCGCCCGTCAAGCAGGAACAGGCCGACGCCGACCGGAAGAGCGCGGGTTGCATCAGCTGCCATTCGTCATCGGATGCCGTGACGATGCACGTATCCGACGCCGTAGTTCTTGGCTGCACGGATTGTCACGGAGGCGACGCCGGCATCCATCGTCCACAGGGTGCGCCCACCGATGGGGCCGTCGTTGCCGCGCGGGACCGCGCGCATGTGCTGCCCTTGTATCCCGAAACCTGGCACTACCCCTCCAGCGCAAACCCGAAGCAATCGTACACGCTCCTGAACCGCGAAAGCCCCGAGTTCGTCCGCTTCGTGAACCCGTCCGACTATCGTGTCGCGCCGGAAGCCTGCGGCGCATGCCATCAGCCGATCATCGATGCCGCCATCCGCAGCATGATGGCAACGGGGGCGATGCTCTGGGGTGGCGCCGCCTACAACAACGGCATATTGCCGTTCAAGNNAGAATTACATTCTTGGCGAAAGCTATACGCGCGACGGCGAGGCGTCGACAATCACCGGCCAGCCGGTGCCTCCGGAAATCGCCGAGGAATACGGCATTCTGCCCGTGTTGTATCCGCTGCCGGCCTGGGAGTCGGTCAAACCCGGTGACATCTTCCGCGTGTTCGAGAAGGGCGGGCGCAATATTCTGAACCTGTTCCCCGAAACCGGCGTGCCCAATGTCGTCGGTCAGATTCAGAGACTCGAGGAACCGGGCCGGCCGGATATTCGCCAGTCGAACCGCGGCCCCGGCACGGGCGCGCGCATTGCGGTGCCGCTCATAAATATCCACAAGACGCGGCTCAACGATCCGTTCACCTGGTTCCTCGGCACCAACGACCAGCCCGGCGACTACCGCTCGTCGGGCTGCGCGTCCTGCCACGTCGTCTACGCGAACGNNACCAGCCCGGCGACTATCGCTCCTCGGGCTGCGCGTCCTGTCACGTGGTCTATGCCAACGATCGCGACCCGCGCCACTCGGGCCCGTATGCAGCACATGGCCATGAAGGCAAGGCGATCACCGCCGACCCGGCGATTCCGGCCGGCGAGTCCGGGCATCCGCTCGAGCACCGCTTCACGCGCGCAATCCCGACGAGCCAGTGCATGGTTTGTCACATGCACCAGCCTAATATGTTCGTGAACTCCTATCTCGGTTACACGATGTGGGATTACGAATCGGATGCGCCCTTCATGTGGCCCGAGGAACAGCAGGAGCTGAGCATCGCGGAACAGCGCGAGGTGCTCGACCGCAATCCCGAAGGCGCGGTGGTTCGCGGCAAGTGGGCCGACATCGAGTTCCTGAAAAGAGTGTCTGAACTCAATCCGCAGCTCAACGACACGCAGTTCGCCGACTATCACGGCCACGGCTGGAACTTCCGCGCCGTGCAGAAGCGCGACCTCGAAGGCAACCTGCTCGACGCCGAGGGCAATATCGTTTCCAACGACGATCCGGACAAGTTCGAAAAGGCCGTGCACCTGTCCTCAATACACGTGGACAAGGGCATGCACTGCGTCGACTGTCATTTCACGCAGGACAATCATGGCAACGGCCACCTGTACGGCGAGGTTGCCAGCGCCATCGAGATCGAGTGCAAGGATTGCCACNNGTCATTTCACACAGGACAACCACGGTAACGGCCACCTCTATGGCGAAGTCGCGAGCGCCATCGAAGTCGAGTGCAAGGATTGTCACGGCACGGCACAGGGCTATCCGGATCTCAGAACGTCCGGGCCGGCATCGCCGCCGGGCGGCACCGACATGCGCCTGTATCGCAATCCGGACGGCAAACGCCGTTTCGAGTGGCGCGACGGCAAACTCATCCAGCGTTCGGTGCTCGATCCCGGCGTCGAATGGGAGCTGAGCCTCGTCCGGGATACGGTCGACCCGGACCACGGCGAATACAACGACAAAGCAGCACGCGCGAAACTCATGGGTAAGGACGTACAGTCGCAGCATTGGGGACTCGACGTCGCTCCCGGGGATCTCGCGCATCAGGACGAGCAAATCGAGTGTTACACCTGCCATACCTCGTGGATAACGAGCTGCGCAGGCTGTCACCTGCCGATCGAGGCCAACTGGAAAACCTCCAAACACCACTACGAAGGTGGCGAGACGCGCAACTATGCGACTTACAACCCGCAGGTCGTGCGCGACCAGATGTTCATGATCGGCAAGCGCGGGCCTGCGAACGGCGGCAAGATTGCGCCCGTGAGGTCGTCTTCGGCGCTGGTGCTGTCGTCGACGAACGCCAACCGCGAGCGTATCTACGTCCAGCAGCCGCCGATCGCCGCAAGCGGCTTCAGCTCGCAGGCGCTGAATCCGCATTTCCCGCACACGGCACGCAAGACCGAGACGAAAACCTGCAGCAACTGCCACCTGAGTGAAGACGGCGGCAACAATGCCTGGATGGCGCAGCTGATGCTGCTCGGCACGAACTTCGTCAATTTCGTGGGCTTCCATGCTTATGCCGGCCTGCAGGACGGCGTCGTAGCCGCACAGGTAACCGAGTGGGATGAACCGCAGGCCGTCATCGGCAGCTACCTGCACCGCTACGCCTACCCCGACAATTACAGGCAACATCTCAGCAACGATCGACGGTTGCAGAACGGGTTCGAATACAACGACAAGCGGACCGGCTGCCTGCAATTGCGCGGCGAGTACCTGTATGCGGCGGCGGGCCGCAAGGGCATGGTCGCCTACGACGTCGCCAATGTCGCAAACAAGGGCTTCAGCCTGCGCATCGTTACAGCGCCCTTCGGCAGGCTCGGACATGATTCGGAACTCAACTCGAAGTTCGCGACATGCGTGGCATTACCGACCAACCAGCCCGTGCACCCGCCGAGCAACGAAGGCGAACTCATGCGCGTGACCAACCAGGAGCAACCCTTCCACCCCATATACAACTACGCAGCAGTAACGGACCGTGAGGAAGGCCTGATCCTCACGGACATCACCCGCTTCTCCGACGGCGACATCAACAACAATCGCCTGCGCCGAGCCGCTGTCTGGAACCCGGACAATGTGCTCGCCGGTGCGCGGCACATAACGCTCGGCGGGCATTACGCCTACATCACGGCCGACCGGGGCCTGGTCATCGTCGACCTCGACGACCCGCTGCAGCCCGAACTTGCAGCAATTGTGCCTCTCGATGACGCCCGCGCTTCGGCGCTGCAGTTCCGCTACCTGTTCGTCACGGACAGTTCCGGCCTTCGGGTCATCGACGTCACGCATCCCGAAACTCCCCGGCTGCTCGACGCCGCCGTTGCCATCGCCGATGCCCGGCGCGTCTACGTTGCGCGCACCTATGCCTATGTCGCGGCCGGCAGCCAGGGCCTCGCGATCATCGACGCCTGGAAAGCCGAGCAACCGAAGCTCATCGAGTTTTTCGATGCCGGCGGACAAATACGCGATGCGCACGACGTCGTCGTCGGCACGACGAACGCATCGTTGTTTGCCTACCTCGCCGACGGCGATGCCGGAATCCGGGTGCTACAGCTGACCTCACCCGAATCGCAGCCCAATTTCTACGGCTTCAGCCCGAAGCCGAAGCCGGAACTGATCGCCACATACAAAACCGGCAGCCCGGCGCTGTCCCTGTCCAAGGGACTGGACCGCGACCGTGGCGTCGACGAGACCGGCGAACAGATTGCCATCTTCGGCCGCCGCGGCTCGCGGCCATTGAACCTCGAGGAGATGCGAAGGTTGTATCTCGACGATGAAGGAAACCCATGGTATGTCCAGGATGAAAATTAGGAATCGCGCCCGTGGGGCGCTCCTACTGTTGGCTTTCACAACCGCAGCCGCGGAATTGCCCGAAAAGAGCGTCGAAAAACACATGGGCGTAGCCACCTGCGCGTCGTCGCAGTGCCACGGTTCGGCAATACCGCGTGATGCCACCGGGGTATTCCAGAACGAGTACGTCACGTGGACGCAATCGGACCCGCACTCGAAGGCCTACGAAGTTCTCAGCAACGAGCAGTCGCGCGCGATGGCCGCCCGCCTCGGTATCGGCCGGGCGCGCGAAGCCGAGATTTGCCTGGACTGCCATGCCGACAACGTTGCGCCGGACAAGCGCGGCGAGAAATTCCAGATTTCGGACGGCGTCGGTTGCGAAGCCTGTCACGGCGGCGCGGAGAAATGGCTGTCCACGCATTACAACGCGCCGGCCGTGACCCATGCGGACAACCTGGCCGCCGGCCTGTACCCGACGGAGAACCCGATCGCCCGGGTCGACCTGTGCCTGTCCTGCCACCTCGGCACACGCGACAAGTTCGCAACCCACAAGATCATGGCGGCCGGCCATCCGCGGCTGGCCTTCGAGCTGGACACGTTTACCGAGTTATGGCGCACCCTCGGACGGCAGCCGCACTATCGCGTCGACAGGGATTACCGGGACCGCAAGGAAACCTGGGCCCACGGCTACACGTGGGCGATCGGCCTGCTGGCCGAGTCCCGCCGGCGCCTCGAGCTGATTCGCAGCCCGCATTTCGAAGTGCCCGGCATGTTCCCCGAGCTGGCGTTCTACGACTGCCATGCCTGCCACCGCAGCATGAAGACCGTGCAATGGCGAGCGTTGCCGCGCCACGGCGGCGTCGGGCCCGGCGTTCCGTTCATCAACGACGGCACCTTCGTGATGTCACTGGCGCTGGCGCGCTCGATCGCGCCGGGTGAGGCCGAGGGCCTGGAAGATGCGCTGAAGCAATTGCATCGCGCGGGCAGCCGCAGCGTCGACGCCATTCGCGCCGCTGCGTCCGAGCTTTACGCCGTTTTGAACCGGGTCTCCTCTCAGCTGACGCCGCGCAAGATGCGTGGAAGCGAACGTCAGATTCTCGAAGCCGTACTCGAAACCGGCGCCGAAGGGAATTACCTCGACTATGTCAGCGCCGAGCAGGCGTTCATGGCCGTGCAGATGCTCGTCATCGAGCTCGATGATCCGTATCTGGAAGCAGAACTCGACACGCTCGCATCATCGCTCGACAATGACGAGCGTTACCGTCCGGCACAATTCCGCCGGCTTCTCACTACCCTGAGGGATATCGATGAATAAGATTGCCGCTGTTTTCCCGATCCTGCTGCTCGCCGCCTGCCAGCCGGCCGAGGCACCTGGTGAACATAGCGGCGCGGACGTCGTGCGGCCGGTATTCACCCCGGTGACCGACGAGGCCTACGACTTCGACGCGATACCGGCGTATATCGACAACCATCAGGCCGTTTACGACTACATCGACGAAAACCTCGATGATCACCTCGCGGCGATCCAGCGCTGGCTCAGGCAACCGTCGATTTCGGCGCAGGACGTCGGCATCGACGACATGGCGGAACTCTTGCGCCAGGATCTCGAGAACCTGGGATTTGCCGAGACCGCCATTGTCCCGACCGACGGCCACCCGGGTGTGTGGGGTTTCTACGATGCGGGCGCCGACAAAACGCTCGTCGTCTATCTCATGTATGACGTGCAGCCCGTCAATCCCGAGGACTGGGACAGCCCGCCGTTCGATGCAAACCTGATCGATCACGAACTCGGCAAGGTCCTCATGGCGCGCGGCGCGACCAACCAGAAGGGACCCGAGCGCGCGTTCCTCAACGCGCTCGAGTCGATCATCGCGGTCGACGGCACGCTGCCGGTCAACATCATGGTCGCGGCCGAGGGCGAGGAGGAGCTCGGCTCGCCGCACTACCCGCAGATCATCGACGCCTACGAAGACCGTCTGAAGACCGCCGACGCCGTGCTGTTCCCGTTCAACTCGCAGCGCCCGGACGGCAGCGTCAACGTCATCCTCGGCGTCAAGGGCATCATCTATTTCGAGATGATTGCCACGGGTGGCGACCGGGGCGGACCGACGCGCGCCGAGATTCACGGTTCCTACAAGGCCATCGTGGACTCGCCGGTCTGGCGGCTGGTGCAGGCGCTGTCGACGCTGGTGTCACAGGACGGCAACACGATCCTGGTTCCCGGTTACTACGACGACATCCGGCCGCCAACGGATGAGGAGTCCCGGCTGGTCAACGCCGGCATCGAGCAGTGGTCGGACCAGCAGATGTACGAAGTCACAGGGGTCGAACAATGGGTCGACGGCAAGACCGGCGTCGACGCGGCCATGGAACTGCTCTACACGACGACGCTGAACATCGACGGCATCTGGGGCGGCTACACGGGCGAAGGCGTCAAGACGATCCTGCCGCACAGGGCCGCGGCCAAGGTCGACTCTCGCCTGCCGCCCGACATAGAACCCGCTGAGGCGATGGCGAAGATTCGCGCGCATCTCGCTGCGAAGGGTTTCGACGACATCGAGATCCGTCAGCTCGGCGGTTATCCCGCGTCACAGACGTCTGTCGATGCGCCGCCGGTGCAGGCAGCGCTGTCTGTGTTCAAGAAATACGCGACCGACATCGCGGTGCAGCCGCGCATCGCCGGCAGCGCGCCGTTCTACCAGTTCACGAAACGGCTCGGCCTGCCGCTCGTGCCGGCCGGCATGGGCTTCGGCACGGGCGCGCACGCGCCCAACGAGATCATGCTGATCGAGCCGGCCGACGGCGTCCGGGCGGCGGGGCTCGCCGAAGTGGAGAAAGCTTACGCAGACTTTGTATACGCGCTCGCGGACTAGATCGGCAGCACGGTCGTGTGCTTGATGTCCGACAGCACGATCGACGAGTTCACTTCCTGGATGCCGGGCAGCTGCGACAGTTTTTCGAAGAAGAACTGCTCGTAGGCCTTGATGTCCTCGGTCACGATGCGCAGCAGGAAATCGACGTTGCCGAGCACGACGTAGCAGTCGAGCACTTCGGGGAACTGCTGTACGGCTTCGGAAAAGTCGGCAAGATTGCTGCGCCCGTGCGAGGTCAGCTTGACGTGCGCGAACACCATCGTATTGAGGCCGACCTTCTCGCGATCGATCTTGACGGGCTGGTCACGGATGACGCCTTCGTCGCGCAGGCGCTGGATCCGGCGCCAAACCGCCGACTGCGACAGGCCGATTTTTTCGCCGAGTTCGGAGGCGTTGATGCCGGGCTCTTTCTGCAGCCATTCGAGGATGCGGCGATCCGTGGAATCGAGGTCAATTTGCTGCATGACGTATGCTATTTTATACATTAAAACGCATAAATTATGCGTTAATTGCGAAAATATCAAATGAATACGCGAAAAAATTGCCTGTTAAGAGGGATATCATAGGTGCCCCAGCATGCGCGGAGTCTTCCTGATGGGCGTGTTCGACCACCCCGAATTTGACCAGCACGAATCGCTGCACTACGCGCAGGATCCGGACTCCGGCCTCCAGGCCATTATCGCCATTCACTCGACTGCACTGGGTCCCGCGGCCGGCGGCTGCCGCCGCTGGCAGTACGCATCCGATGCCGATGCGCTGACCGATGCGCTGCGGCTGTCGCGCGGCATGACTTACAAGAATGCCGTTGCGGGACTGCCATTCGGCGGCGGCAAGTCCGTCATTCTTGCCTCGGACGCGGCGCCGAAATCCGAAGCGCTTTTCCGCGCATTCGGGCGGACGGTCGAATCACTCGGCGGGCGCTACATCACGGCGGAAGACGTCGGCTGCAGCGTCGATGACATGCGCCATGTTGCGAAAGAAACGAGCTTCGTATCGGGCTTGCCGAAAAGTGGCGAAAGTGCGGGTGGCGACCCTTCGCCGGTAACCGCTCTCGGCGTTTTTCTCGGTATCAAGGCGTCCGTCAAGGCACGTTTCGGTAAGGACTCGCTACAAGGGATTCGCGTCGCCGTGCAGGGCGTCGGCCACGTCGGGCTGAACCTCTGCCGCCTGCTGCACGAAGCGGGCGCCAACCTGACCGTTGCCGACGTTAATCGCGAATGCCTGCAAAAGGTCGGCAGTGAGTTGCCGGTCACGGAGGTTTCGCCAAAAGAAATTCTGTACACCGACGTCGACGTCCTCGCTCCCTGTGCGCTCGGCAATATCCTGACCTCGGTGACCATTCCCAGGCTCAAGGCGAAAGTGATCGCAGGCGGCGCGAATAATCAGCTTGCCACCGAATCAGACGGCGCTCGCCTGGCCGAACGCAATATTCTGTATGCCCCGGACTACGTCATTAATGCCGGCGGCATCATCAATGTCGCGCACGAATATTTTGGCAACAGCTCGGAAGACCGCGCGCGCGCCGACGTCGAGAAAATTCCCGAGCGGCTGCAAGCCATATTCTCCGAGGCAGAGGCAACGGCCAGGCCGACCAACCTGATTGCCGATGACCTTGCGCGCCGCATCGTTAATGAGAAACATAATGAACAAGAAATCGCGACTGCACATACCGCATCCGACGGCGCGCCCGGGCGATACGCCTGATTTCAGCTATCTCGAGCTGTCGCCGGCCGGCAGCGTCGACAAACCGTCGATCGATTCGCGCACGCGCGACATCGAGTACCTGAGCGCAGGCCTCGTCCGCGTTCTCGATGAAAATCACGAGGCCATGGGCCCATGGTCGCCCGACCTCGACCCGGGCAAGCTGCAGGTCGCCCTGCGCTGGATGATGCTGAATCGCGCGTTCGACAAGCGCATGTGGCAGATACAGCGCCAGGGCCGCATTTCCTTTTACATGGAAGCGCTCGGCGAAGAGGCGATATCGATTGGACAGGGCATGGCGCTGAGGCCGGGCGACATGTGCTTCCCGTCGTATCGCAACCAGGGCCTTTTCATGTATCGCGGCATGAAGCTCGTCGACATGATGTGCCAATGC
>JABAOD010010006.1_pt2 | contig 11330 bp, 7 predicted proteins | sample 7062151 | NCBI WGS metagenome assembly JABAOD01 (sample SAMN14538626, study PRJNA623070) | marine sediment metagenome | biome: marine biome [ENVO:00000428]; feature: marine pelagic biome [ENVO:01000023]; material: deep marine sediment [ENVO:00002113] | place: India: Gulf of Khambhat ...
GCGCCAGAGCCGACGCGTTGACTAACGGCTTCATCGGATTCATGGCAGCGATAAAAAACCAGAGGGCAAATGCAAACATGGCTGCGCCCACCAGTCCGGTTGCGGCCGGATCATACGGGCCGCGGCTCAGCACCCCCTGCACTGCTTCCGGGCTCATGAACAAAGCGACCCCCCACAGCACGGAAACAGCGGCCACGATATAAAGACTCAGTTGCACATGCGTCTTCATTTCCCTTGTCTCCTGGTTATCGGCGGGAATCTCCAACTATACTTGTTGATACCAACATAAGTATTACATACACAGACCGCGTAGCAACCGATTTTTGCTGGAACTGTCGTGAGGGACAAGCAAGAACGCAGTGCCGAGGAGACCAACGGACTTCGTCACCTGCATAGCCGTGCAGACGCGAGCGAGACGCTTGTCGAAATCCTCGGCCAAGCGCGTCACCAGATCATCGTTTTCGCCCCCGTGCTCGACGGGTTCCTGTTCAACACATCCGCGGTAGCCCGCGCATTGGCAAGCTTCGCCGCCGCTCACCGCCACAATACAGCCCGATTCCTTGTAGAACACAGTGCCCAGGCCGTGAATCACAATGGCCGCATCGTCGAACTGTGTCGGCGCTTTCGCGACTTTATCAAGATGCGGCAAATGGATGGGGACGACGCAGGCCCCAGAGAGATGTACGTAATCGTTGACGGTCGCAGTTATCTGCATCAACGCGATATCGACGCCCCCGATTACCTCGCGGCACTCGAGGCACCGCGCGCGGTGCGTACGCTCATGCTGGAGTACGAACGCATGTGGGAGCGCGGTTCTACGATTGCCTCTGTCATCACCCTGGGACTGTAAGCCGGTGTCGTATCGGATGCTCCGAGGCCTAGGGGCGTGGGGGATCGCTCTCGCTGCAACGCTGAGCGGCTGCGCCTCGCCACCGGTACAACCGCTGGCACCGGACTCGATGTCCGTCGGTGAGCGTGCCGCCCAGCACGCGTTGCAACTCGTCGGTGCTCCATATCGCTACGGGGGGAATACGCCACGTGGCTTCGACTGTAGTGGACTAGTGCATTACAGTTATGCGCGTGCCGGCACGGGCATCCCGCGTACGACCCGCGGCCAGCGCAGGCACTCGCGTCGGCTTTCGCCGAAGCACCTGCAAGCCGGGGACCTGCTGTTCTTCAATCAGGAGGGCAAACGCGCCTCGCATGTGGCACTCTATATCGGCAACAACCGTTTCGTGCATGCGCCATCCTCGGGTAAGACCGTGCAGCTTTCCACGCTGGCCAATCCCTACTGGCGACGTCACTATCTCGATGCCAGACGGCTCGAGTTCTGAGTCGAAGCTGCGGCCGGGGGGATCATGGGCCGGGCAGTGGGGCGCGGTGTCCCCGCCGCCGCACGGGCTATAAGTACTACTGGCCGGGTGATTAGGGCTTACTTGTCATCAGTATGACGATGAGAGTGTGCTGACCCTGCCGCAACCGCGTCAAGTTGCAACGACCCATCAACCAGCGTAGCCTAACTCGGAACATGATAGGAGTACCGACGACTACCCCACAGGACTTGCAGGACCGATCTTATCTCTCCGGCGACAATGCCGCCTACGTCGAAGAGCTGTACAACCGGTATCTGAACGACCCAATGAGCGTCAGCGAGAGCTGGCGTAGCTACTTCGCCCGGATGGAAGAGCGCGCACCTCGCGTGGCGCCCGAGCCGTTGGCAACGCCCGTCGGCCCCGGCCCCGCGCCGACCGTATCGCTGGACACAGCTCTCAAGCAGGCTGCGGTGCTGCGCTTGATCAACGTTTACCGCGTGCGCGGCCACCAGCAGGCGGACGTCGATCCCATCAAGTTGCGCGCGCGCCCGCCGGTGCCAGACATCGACCCAACGTTCCACAATCTGGGCGAGGCGGATATGGAGACCGTGTTCTATACCGGCCCAGTCGCCCTTGGCCCGCAATACCAGCAAACGGGCGCATTGACGCTAGCGGCCTCCGATCGCTTGCCCCTGCGAAACATCATCGAGCTCGCGCGCCAGATTTACTGCGGCCATATCGGCATCGAGTACATGTATATCACGGACACACAGCAGAAGCGTTGGATCCAGGAGCACCTCGAACCGCCCCATGCGCGCCCGCAGCTCGTCGCCGAAGCTCGTCGTGAGCTCCTGCAACGCCTGACAGCAGCCGAGGGTCTGGAGAAGTACCTGCACACGAAGTATGTCGGCCAGAAGCGCTTCTCATTGGAAGGTGGCGATAGCCTGATCCCGCTGCTCGACGAACTCATCCAGCGTGCGGGCACACGTAAGATCGAGGAAATCGTCCTCGGGATGGCCCATCGCGGACGTCTCAACGTGCTGGTCAACATAGTCGGCAAGTCGCCCTCGGAGCTGTTCAAGGAGTTCGAGGGCAAACACGACATCAACACCGACAACCCCCTGGGTGACGTGAAGTACCACCTCGGCTTTTCCTCTGATATCGAGACACCGGGCGGCGCGGTTCATCTTGCACTGGCGTTTAACCCCTCACACCTAGAAGCGGTGGATCCCGTGGTCGAGGGGTCAGTGCGGGCACGTCAGGATCGCCGTGGTGATCGCGAAGGGGCCCAGGTCTTACCGGTATTGGTACACGGTGATGCGGCCTTCGCCGGTCAGGGCGTGGTCATGGAAACCTTTAATATGTCCCAGGCCCGCGGCTTCAGAACAGGCGGCACGGTGCATATCGTGCTCAACAATCAGATCGGCTTTACGACCAGCCACCCACTGGACACACGTTCCACATTGTACTGCACCGAGGTGGCAAAAATGGTGCAGGCGCCGATCTTTCATGTCAACGGCGATGACCCGGAAGCGGTCGTGTTCGTAACCCGTCTCGCGCTCGATTTTCGCATGGCTTTCAAGAAGGACGTCGTCATCGATCTCGTCTGCTATCGCCGGCACGGCCACAACGAGGCCGACGAGCCCTCGGTGACTCAGCCAATGATGTACAAAAAGATCAAGGCACATCCAACGCCGCGCCAGCTCTACGCTACCCGGCTCACTGAGGAAGGCGTCGTCACGCAGCAAGAGGCCGATAGCATGGTCGGCGCGTATCGCGAAGCGCTCGATCATGGCGAGATTGTCGCGCGACACATCCTGAAGAGCACTCACAACAAGTACGCGGTCGATTGGAGCCCCTATCGCGATGTCTCCTGGGCGTACGCGGTCGATACCGCAGTGGCGGCGGAGAGCATTCGCGAGATCGCAGAGGAGATTAACCAGGTTCCCGAAGGCTTCCAGCCACACCCGCGCGTCACTAAGATTCTCGAAGACCGGCGCAAAATGGCGGCCGGTGCTTATCCGATTGACTGGGGTTTCGCCGAGACCATCGCCTACGGCACGCTGCTGCGCGACGGTTACTCGGTGCGCCTGTCGGGGCAGGACTCCGGGCGCGGCACTTTTTTCCACCGCCACGCGGTTTTGCACAACCAACGTGACGGCGCGACTGACGTGCCGTTGCGGCGGTTGAGCGAGAGCAAGGCAGAGTTCCTGGTCATCGACTCGTTACTGTCAGAGGAAGCCGTGCTGGGCTTCGAGTACGGTTACGCCACCGCTGAGCCGCACGCGCTGGTGATCTGGGAGGCACAGTTCGGCGACTTCGCCAACGGCGCTCAAGTTATCATCGACCAGTTTATCAGCAGTGGCAGCGCCAAGTGGGGACGGCTCTGCGGTTTGACACTGTTTTTGCCGCACGGCTACGAGGGGCAGGGGCCAGAGCATTCATCGGCAAGACTGGAACGGTTTCTGCAACTTTGCGCCGAACAGAATATTCAAGTGTGTGTACCCACTACGCCGGGGCAAATGTTTCACGTGCTGCGGCGTCAGATGCTGCGGCCGTTCCGGCGCCCACTGGTCGTCCTGACGCCGAAGAGCCTGTTGCGGCATAAACTGTCGACCTCGCGGCTGGAAGAGCTGTCTAGCGGCGGTTTCCAGGTTGTCATGCCGGAGATCGATGAGCTTGATCCCAAGAGGGTCGAGCGCGTCGTCTTCTGCAGCGGCAAGGTGTATTTCGATCTCTTGGAGGAACGCCGGGCGCGCAAGCTGGACAAGGTCGCGATTGTACGTGTCGAGCAGCTCCACCCGTTCCCGCGCGAGGAACTCACCGCCGAGCTCAAGCGTTATGCGCGCGCACGCGACATCGCGTGGTGCCAGGAGGAACCGCAAAATCAGGGGGCTTGGTACCAGATCCAACATCACCTGCGCGCGTGCATAGGCCCGACCCAGCAGCTCAGCTACATCGGCCGTGCAGTCTCGGCGTCCCCGGCCGTGGGCTACTTTGCACTACATCTCGAACAACAAACGGCTCTCGTGAACGATGCTCTCAACCTGGCCATTCAGCTTAAGCGACCGGCTTAGGCGGGCGTCATAGCCGCGATGAAGGAGCGAAAGGGATAACTAAGGATAAATGCGCGTCGAAGTAAGATCCCCCACCCTACCGGAATCCGTCACCGAAGCCACTCTGCTCAGCTGGCACAAACAGGCGGGCGACACCGTCACCCGTGATGAGAATCTCGTTGATATCGAAACGGAAAAAGTGGTGCTCGAAGTGCCGGCACCGCAGAACGGGATTTTGAAGGAGCTGCTCAAGAGCGATGGCGAGTCCGTCGCTAGCGACGAACCCATCGCCATCATCGAGACCGAGGCCGGTAAGGCCGTTGGCAAAGAAACGCCAGCGCCCGCGCCGGTGGAGGCTGTTACTGTACCTGCAGCTCCGTCGCCACCCGCCGCCATCACCACGCCGCTCCCGCCGAGCCCGGCGGTGCGACGGATGCTGACTGAGCTTGGCCTCGAGGCGGCGCAGATCCCGGCCACCGGCAAAGCTGGCCGCCTGACGAAAGAAGACGTGCAGGCGTACGTGCGACAACGCGAAACACAACCGCAACCGCCACCCCCTGCTTCGACGACGCCGCCGGCTGCGGCGCCCTCACCGACCCCAGCGGCAGCACCGGGGCCGGTCTCGGTCCCCAGTGCCCCCACCGGCGCACGCGGCGAGCGCCGCGTACCGATGACGCGGCTGCGCATCACCATCGCCGAGCGTTTGCTGCAGGCCCAACACGCGGCCGCGTTACTGACGACGTTTAACGAGGTAAACATGCAGGGCGTCATCGACTTGCGGCAGAGATACCGCGAGCACTTTGAGCAAGAGCATAAGGTCAGGCTCGGCTTTATGTCGTTCTTCGTTAAGGCAAGCGTGCAGGCGTTGCATCAATTTCCCATGGTGAATGCGTCGGTCGATGGCAAGGACATTGTCTACCACGATTATTACGACATCGGCATCGCTGTCGCCGGGCCGCGTGGACTGGTGGTGCCGGTGCTGCGCGACGCCGACCAGATGAGCTTCGCCGAAATCGAGCAGCGTATCGCTGAATTCGCCGAAAAAGCCAAAGAGGGCACGCTCAAAATGGAGGAGCTGACCGGTGGCACCTTTACCATCACCAACGGCGGCATCTTTGGCTCGCTGGTATCGACACCACTCGTCAATCCGCCGCAAAGTGCGATCCTTGGCATGCACAAAATTCAGCAGCGGCCCGTGGCCGAGGACGATCAGGTGCGCATACGTCCAATGATGTACCTCGCGCTGACGTACGACCATCGCATCATCGATGGACGTGAGGCAGTGCAATTCCTAGTCCGCATCAAGGAGGCCTTGGAGGACCCAGCACGCCTCTTGCTGCAGATTTAGCAGACCGTTTTTTCAATAGCCGACTAGCTGCCCAAAGAATCAGCAATGTCGTCGGCATAAACAAGCAAATAGCCACTGCTGCAGTCAGGTGCGGCAAGCACCTCTAGGAGGGTAATCTTATGACTAGATCCTATGACGTCATGGTGATTGGCGCGGGCCCGGCCGGCTATGTCGCTGCCCTTCGCTGCGCCCAGCTCGGGCTGCGCACGGCCTGCGTTGACAAGTGGGTAAACAAAGAGGGACAACCGGCGCTCGGCGGTACGTGCCTCAACGTAGGCTGCATACCCTCCAAGGATCTGTTACAGGCATCGGAGTACTACCATCGCCTCACGCACCAGTTTCAGGCCTACGGCATCCGCGTCAAGGATGCCAGCATCGATGTGCCGGCGATGATTGCCCACAAGGACCGTATCGTACGCGGGTTGACCGACGGCATCGCCACCTTGTTCCGCGCCAACAGCATCGACCATATCCATGGCCATGGACGCGTGCTGGATAGCCGGCGCGTGGAGATCATCGATCCCAAGACCGCGAAGGTCAACGAAGTCGTGCAGACCACGCATGTGATTCTGGCTACAGGATCCGAGCCGGCCAAGATGGGCGAGGCATCGACCGATGGCGAACGCATCGTCGACTCGAGTGGCGCGCTCGAATTCCAAGAGGTGCCAAAGAGACTCGGCATTATCGGTGCCGGCATTATTGGACTGGAGATGGGCAGTGTCTGGTGCCGCCTGGGTTCGAAAGTCGTGTTGTTGGAAGCGCTCGACACGTTCCTACCCGCGGTGGATCAGCAGTTGTCCAAAGACGCGCTCAGGCAGTTGCAGAAGCAAGGTCTGGACATACGCCTGGGTGCGCGCGTGGTATCGACCCATAAGACCTCGAAGCAAGTCACGGTCCACTATACGGATAGCCGCGGTGAGCATGACCTTAGCGTCGATCGACTCATCGTGGCGGTCGGGCGACGGCCGAATACCGATAACCTGTTCGCGCCTGAATCGGGCGTGTCGTTGGACGAGCGCGGTTTTATCGACGTCGACGAACAGTGCCGCACCAACGCGCCCAACATCTACGCTATCGGCGACGTGGTCCGCGGCCCCATGCTTGCACATAAGGGTTCGGAGGAAGGCATGGCCGTGGCCGAGTCGCTCGTCGGACGTACGGCGCACGTGAACTACGAGGCGATACCGTGGGTCATCTACACCGAACCCGAGATCGCCTGGGTAGGCAAAACGGAGCAAGGCCTCAAGGAGACCGGCGAGCCTTACAAGGTGGGTGTGTTTCCCTTCGCCGCGAATGGGCGCGCGCGCGCCATGGAGTCATCCCTGGGTTTCGTCAAGATCATCGCCCACGCCGAAACCGATCGCGTGTTGGGCGTACATATCCTCGGTCCGATCGCCTCCGAACTGATCGCCGAGGCGGTCCTGGCCATGGAGTACGCCGCCAGCGCGGAGGATCTGGCACGTACGGTGCACGCCCACCCGACCTTGTCCGAAGCCGTGCACGAGGCGGCGCTAGCCGTCGACAAGCGGGCCCTGCACAAGGCCAACTGAGGCGGTCTTTCCGGTCGCCACCCCAGGCGGCGGCACCCGCCAAACGGCGTATTTGTCCCTCTCGGCGGCAAGCAGCGCTAGACGAGCAGCGTCGCCCGTTGCCCCTGAGCGGCTATGCTGCCAAGGTGACGAGGCGGCTGGCAGCCCCGCGTACGGGCGCAGCGCACCCCGGGTCAAGGCCCACGGCCGTGCACGGATTTTAGGCAGTTCCTGGCACAGTAATTGCTGAAATCCTCTGCGAAACCGCGCGAGCGCGGCTTCACGAGCAGACGTGAATTACCGCCGACTAGCAGTACCTTGAGCATTCTTGCGAAAGATTGTCCCGAATGTGGCGAGACCAATCCCGCTTACGCGGTGCGTTGTCGCTGCGGCTATGAATTCAACGAAACCGTCGACTGCGGCGAAGAGCAAGACGATCTTGCGCTCACGGTTCAAGAAGAAGAGCTCTACCTCGAGTATCTGCAGGCGCGTGCCCAGCAGGCGACGGCGGACGCCCGAAACGCGGCCCAGGCCGCCGCGGCACAACCGAACAACAAGGTGGCCGCCTCCCAGGCCGAGCGGGCGCAGCTAGCGGCGCAAACGGCCACGGCCGAGTTCGAGTCGCAGCAGGCCCGCGTGGCGACGGCGATCAAGACCCTGCAAGGTAACAACCGAGCCAGTCCTCTGGCCGATTCCGGTAGCGCACGGCAAACGTCTGCTCCTGCCACATCTCAGGCGCTACCTTCCACAGCGGCGCCCCCACGCACCCCACCCGAAGCGACTGTTTCGCCGACAGCTACAGCAAAGAGCGAACGTCCGGCAAGTGCGACCTCCCCGGTCACCCGTTCCAGCCCAGCGAACAAACCGTCAAACGTGCAAGAGACGGCAACGGGCCCTGCCGTGCCCGCAACCACAGCCGGCGCCGAGCCATGCAAGGCCAGTCGCGGTACTGGCACGCCGGCTGCGATCGTGGCGGACAAAGCGACGGCGCCCACGGCAAATAAAGCCGCGGCCGTCGCAGCCACGCCTGGTAGCGCGGTGGCAGCGGCTCCCGACCCGCGCGCAATGCCCTCGACACACGGCAAGCCCACGGAGGATGAGCGGCCAGCGGCGCCGATGGCGAGCGCGAACGGCATCGCAGGCGGCGATGTCCCCAGGAAGCCGACCGAGGTCCCGAAGGTCGCCGCACACGACCACGGCGAGCGCGATGAGCCAGCAAAACAGCCCGCGAGTGCCGTAGCCACCGGCACAGCTAACCCAGCCGTTCCCGATGCATCTTCCAGCCAACAACAAGACGCCGCGAGCGCCAAGGCCTTGGCAGCAGCGGCCCGCGCCAAGGCGCTGACCGAAAAACTGAAGGCGGCTCAAGCCGCACGCGCCGCCAAGGCTCAGAGCGCGAGTGCGGCTCCGCCCAGCGAGAAGACCGGGCTCAGCCCGAAGCCGGTGCCGCCAAAATCGGGGGCGGTCACGCATGCCAGTGCTCCGCCCGCACAGAGCGCGCCAGCAAGGTCCGCCCCGCCCCCGCCCGCCAAGGGAGCGAACGGACAACACCATAACGGCTATGACAAGCTGGTCGCTGACCTTGATGCGATTAAAGTTCCGGGGGTGGACGGGAGCGAGGGTGATCCTGTAACGGCCCCGGTCGCGAGTACAGAGCCCACTCGCGGCGAAACTGAAGTTAAGAATCTGGCCGGCACGGCCCCAGCGGCGCCCGCAACGCCCGCTGCTCCGGTGGCACCAACCGCGACTGTCTCCGCGACCCCCAGCGTCGATCCACAAGCAGAACTGGAGGCCGCCTTGCGGGCATTGACTGCGAGTCCGTCGGTGCCGGTATCCGCCGAGTCGGCCACGGCGTCCCACGCCGAAACCGTTGCCACGGCGCAGGCCCCCCAAACCCGTGCTGTCGGGACGAAGCCGGCCGCGGTGGCTTCATCCGTGCCCGCCGACCAAAAAGACTGTCCCAACTGCACGGCGCTGCTGCCCCTGACGCAGATGCGTTGCCGTTGCGGCTACACCTTCCCGACCGTGGAGGAAACCATGCCGGCGCTGTCGCTATCGGACTCGGACCTCGCCGCTATGGGCGACGAATCGCCCAAGGATCGTATCACCCACCTGAGCTAACGGCTTCGCTGCGCCTAGCGGCAAGTATCAGCCAGCGCGCTGGCCCCATGCAGATGCTTATTGTGCGGAATCGTTGCGTACAACCTTTTCGTACAAAGTGTACGCCCTTTGACCCGGATCGTATTTCTTCTTCAGTCCGGCATAGGCTGATCCATTGTACAGGTCGTCGAATTCATCCCGCGACAGGAAGGACGAGGAATACAACATCTTAATGCCACCAAGCTCGAAGCATTTGCGGTCGAGAATCTTCGTATAGTGATAGTCCTCTGCTCCGCGTACCTTCTGCACCTGGCAGTAACAGCCGAGATTAAAGTAAAGCCTGTCGGCCTCGATCGGATAGAGCGTCGGTGAAACAGGGGTCTTGATCGGCACCGCGACCCACGGCTTGCCGCGAAGGTCGACATTAGCCAGCGCATACTCGAGCAACGTCTTCCCCTGCTCCCACGGGACTTCCCAATCCTGTATCAGGGGCTCCGTATGCTGTGTCGGTTGTCGCGGCAGCAGCCGTTGCCAGGCGTCCTGCCACTGGCAGTACCTCACGTAGAAACCCGAGTTGCGGAAACGCTGCGGGGCATATTTGCGAAACAACCGGTGAAGGGCTGTGTCTGGGATGTTCCAGAACCATTCAGGATCATAGCGAAAGATATAATCCTTGGTCTTGAGATACACATCCTCGGCCTGTTGGACAAGCTTGTAGAACACATGCTTGCGCAAGATGTCGTGCGTAAATGACACCTCGTCAATCTGCCTTGAAGTCATCAAGTAATAACGCTTGTCCGCGAACAACAAACCTTCGATAAAATCGATACTCGAATCTTCGGTCGCGCGCCGCATGGCCGCCAAATACTCATCAATGTCGGCATAGCGCGTGGTTTTCAGGTGTACATAGGGCCGCGCCCTCATCAATCTGATTCGTGCACGCAGGATATACCCTAGAGTCCCGTAGGAGTTCGGTAGCGCGCGAAACAAGTCGCAATGGCTATCGGTACCGTTGCACAAAACGATACGACCGTCTGGCAGCAGAACCTCGGCCTCGATCAGGCCGTCGTGAACAAACCCGTGCCGGAAGCACGTCGACTCGATGCCGATACCGACTGTGGCGCCCCCGACCGTGATGTGCTTGAGTTCGGGCGTAACGAGAGGCAGCAGGCCGTGTGGTAAGGTCGCGTCGACCGCGCTTTCGTAGGTAGCAAGACCCTCGACATCGAGCGTCGCATGCTCGACATCGACGGCCAGCACCTGGTTGAAGTCCGACAAGGAAAGTGCGGTCGAATTCGCGCGACGCCGCGGTGCATAACGAAACAGATTCGAGATCGTGCGTTTGCGCAGCCGAATCTTGCCGCTCTGGGCGCCCAGTGCATGTTGCAGCCGCTGCTTCTTGGCCGCGAAATCGTCCATCATGCCTGTAGCATCGTATCTGGCCGAAGGGGGAAGCCCCGCCTTGACGCGAGGCGCGGTCACTGTTTCACACGCGCCGCGACCTTGTCAAATCGAGCCACGCAGCGCCCATAGGCGACGCCGCGCCGGCGTGCCTATTGGGGGACCGTGCCCCCTCCTACCTCGGGCAACCGCCTTCCCCCGTGCCCAGAATGTGTCTGCGCTGCCGTAGATGGGCCATTTCTGGCCGTGGATGGCTACGGATCCTGCACGCCCCAGGGCTTTTCGCCACTCGTAATTTGGGTTTTTTAGCCCACGAATTCCGCTGCTGGAGACCGTTCGGCCGCTGCGCTGATCCGCCTGGCATGGCTTTTGTATCCGATAGAGGGTATGGAACGGGGGCTCGGAGGCATGTGTTCACTGACAGGCGGTCAGATCCAGCGCGGGGCGCGCTCTATACTTGGAGCGCGAGTTCCCCTCGTATTGCCCAGCGAGCTCGCCCGTTGGCCAGACTATAACCAGGAAATCTCCCGCATACTCGGCCGATCGCGCTAGCAGTCGGGAGAAGCGTGACCGGTACGATGGA
>JABAOD010002265.1_pt3 | contig 11328 bp, 10 predicted proteins | sample 7062151 | NCBI WGS metagenome assembly JABAOD01 (sample SAMN14538626, study PRJNA623070) | marine sediment metagenome | biome: marine biome [ENVO:00000428]; feature: marine pelagic biome [ENVO:01000023]; material: deep marine sediment [ENVO:00002113] | place: India: Gulf of Khambhat ...
GTCGATGCCGACGATGCGCATGCCCTCGACGAGCGCCCGCTCCAGCACCGCTTCGGCGTCCCAGCCCCGGTCGAGGAGGATCTGCGTTCCCTCGGCGATCTCCTCGGCGAGACCGTCGTAGAGATCGTCGTGCATCTGGTCGACGAGCTCATCGTCGTCGAGCGTCGAGAGATCCAGTTCTTCTTCGGTCATGGTCGCCGCGCCCTCGGGCAGAGACGGGGGGCTGTTCCATGATGTGGAACAGTGCTGTATTGCGGAACATTACCGTCGGCGGCGTTCCATCGCCACCGATGCGTCCGGTCTCGGTGGTACGTCATCGGAGAACCTGGCGCTCCATGAGGGTGTCGGCGAGACGTTCCCGATCGAGGTCCACGCCGAGCCCTGGTCGACGCGAACAGACCAGGGCACCGTCCTCGTCCGGTTCCAGCGGCGTCGTGAGCATGAAGTCGCGCTGCGCCGCGGTCCAGGCGGGTGGATCGAGCGGGAATTCGAGGAAGGGGCCGCCGCCGGTGCCGGCGCACAGGGCGAGGTTGACTGCGAGACCGATCCCGTTGCCCCAGGTGTGTGGCGTGAACCACGCTCCGCTGTCGATGACACGGTGAGCCAGGTCGACCAGCCCGAGGAGGCCGACCGTCAGCACCGCATCCGGCTGGAACACGTCGAGTGAGCCCACCTCCAGCATCCGGTCGAACTCGGCCGGGTCCCGGGTCATCTCCCCACCGGCCACGCGCACGAGACCGAGATCCCGCAGCGCTCGCATTCCGCGATGGTCGGAGCGGTGCAGCGGTTCCTCGATCCAGAGCACGCCTGCCTCGGCCGCTGCCTCGGCGACCCGCACCGCCGTCTCCCAGGACCACGGTGGCGTGGTGTCCGATGGCATCCGCCACCCCTGATTGCAGTCGATCATGAGCTCCAGGCCGCGCCCTGCGACGTGATGGGCGACGTGGGCGAGCACCTCGAGATCCGCGCCCAGCGACGGTCGTCCGAAACGGATCTTCATGGCGCCGAACTTCGCGGCGATGGCGCGGTCTGCAGCGGAGGCCACCTCGTCGGCGCTGCCGAGGGTGCCCATCGACGAGTAGGGCGGCACCCGATCGGTGGCGCCGCCGAGCATCTCGTGGAGAGGGCGCCCCTGGATCACACCCACGAGATCCCACAGCGCAGCTTCCACCGGCCAAGGCCGCGGGCCATGGAAGTCGATGTTGGCGAGGATCCGATGGTGGCGAGGCAGGTCGCGGGGATCGAGTCCGAGGAGAGCTGTGGCGTAGCGGGCGAGTCCGTCGAGGTCGGTGCCGGAACCGATCCCGGTCCGACCGTCGCTGTCGTGGATCGTGACGATCGTCGCCTCGAAGAATCGCCTCGGCTCGGGGTCCCAGGCGGCTGCAAAGACCGGGTCGAGCGCGATGCGGTGACGGCTGATCTCGATCGCCGCGATCACACTCATCGACGACCGGCGGCTGCGTTCCAGGCGGCGGCCGTGTCCCCGGCGAGCCATTCGAGGTCGGCGACGCCCGGCTGCACGGTGCTGTTGCGCAGCATCGGGGCGTGCTCGGTCCGGGCCAGCTCCGTGGCCAGCGCGGCGGCATCGAGTGGTTGCGATGCGGCTTGGCGGGCGACGTGAGCGGTGAGATCGACTGCGCCGGCGAGCTCGCGGACGAGCTCGGGCAGATCGGCCGCTGCGGCACCCGGACGAATCGCAGCGGCGACGGTGTCGAGCCGGTCGTCTCCGCCGGCGACGATCCACTCGATGGCGACGAGCGTCCCCAACATCACGGCGTAGCCGTGTGTGACGGCCAGCACGGAGCCCAGCGCGTGACCTATGGCATGGCCGATCCCGACCCCGCAGCGATCGATGCCGACGCCGGCTGCGCACGCGGCCAGGAGCATCCGGCGCCGCAGGGCGACGTCGCCAGGTGCGGCGAGCACGGCCGGGAGGACGTGGGCGATCTCGCCTGCCGCCCACACCGCCGTCGCTTCGCTGTCCGGGTTCCTCGTCTGCGAAGCTGCCGACTCGATGGCGTGGACGAACGCGTCGACGCCGGACGCCACGGTCGTCGCCAGGGGCAGGGTCAGGGTCAGCGCCGCATCGTGGACGGCTGCGTCTGGCCGAAGGTGGTCTCCCCATGCCCAGCTCTTGCGGCCGGCGTCGGTCACGACGGCGGTCCGCGTCACCTCGGCCCCCGAACCCGCTGTCGTGGGCACGGCGACGACCGGGAGCGACCGGGTGAACGGCGTAGCGCCCAGCAGGTGGTGCTCGAGGGCATGCGACGAGACGGCGGCGGCGCCGGCCAGCTTCGCCGAATCGAGCGTGCTCCCACCACCGACGGCGATGACGACATCTCTGGTCTGGAGGGCTGCGACGAGGGATGACACCGCTTCGACGCGGGGTTCACCTGCTGCCGCCGGCAGGGTCTCATCGGGTCGCACCTCTGAGATGGTGTCGCTCAGGGCGTCCGCCTCGAGCAGAGCGCCGTCTGCGATCACCACGACTCGATCTCCGAGCTCGCGGATGCGCTGCCCGAAGCCGTCCGACTCCCAGAGCGCCGTCGGTGTGACCGCTGCGAGTGCGGCGGTGTCCGTTTTCAGACTCCCTTGGGCCGCAGGTACCGCTCGGCCAGGGCCGCGATCCAGTCGATGGCGAGCGCCAGCAGCGCGACGAGGGCGGCACCGATGAAGGTGGCGTCGTTGTCGCGCAGCTTCAGACCGGAGTTGATGGTCTCGCCGAGGCCGCCCGCACCGATGAGGAACACCAGCGCCGCCATGCCGACGTTGATCACCAGCGCAGTGCGCACGCCGGCGAGGATGAGCGGCACCGAGAGCGGCAGCTCGATACGCCTCAGCACCTGCATCCGTGACATGCCCATGCCCCGTGCTGCCTCGATGGTCGGCTTGTCCACCTGGTCGAGCCCGACCATGGTGTTGCGCAGAACCGGGATGATGGCGAACACGGTGAGGGCGATGACGGCCGTGCTGGTCTCGGTGCCCAGCCACGCAGCGAACAGCACGATCAGCCCGTAGGCGGGGATCGCCTGACCGGAGCTGGCGACGCTCACGACGTAGGGGGCCACCTTCCGGAATCGGGGCCGGGTGAGCAGGATGCCGAGCGGGATGGCGATGATGAGCACGAAGAGCGTCGCCCAGAGCGTGACATTGATGTGCTCACGGAACTGCTTCGTCAGCTTGTCCGTCTGGAGCGTGATCTCGGCCGTCGCATCGAAGTCGGCCGTCAGCCACACCGTGATGAGCACCAGCAGCAGGAGCAGGAACATCACCGGCTGGATGGCGACCCCGAGGATGTCGTGGAGTCGTTCCGCGTCGATGAGCTTCCGTCTCGGTACGGCTGGAGCCTCGGCCACCGCCGGAGGTCTCGTCATCGCCATGGTCAGACACCTCCACCGGTCTGCCGGGCGGCCTCGGCGCGCTGCATCTCTTGGAGGAATTCGTTGAGGAGCTCGATCTTCACCAGACCCTGGTAGGCACCGTCCTTGTCGATCGCGATCGCAGTGCCCGTCACCGACTGGAGCATCTGCTCCAGAGCGTCACGCAGCGTGTGCTCGGGCTCGACCCTCACTCGGACGCCGATCCCTGCGGCGTCGAGAGATTCGGAGCTGTTCAGCGCCTCCGAGTCCAGCCAGCGCAGCGGCCTTCGATGCTCGTCCAGCACGAGTACCCAGCCATCATTCGAACGTGCGATTGCTTCCGCGACTTCGGGCCGAGAGTGCGCCCCGACGATCGTCGTCGCCTGCTCGAGGTCGAGGTCTCGCACCCGCTTGAGATTGAGACCCTTCAGGATCGCACCGGAGCCGAGGAAGTCCCGTACGAAATCGTTGCTCGGATGGGCGAGGATGGCCTCCGGGGTGTCGAACTGGGCGACACGTGACTGATCCCGCAGGATGGCTATCCGGTCACCCATCTTGATGGCCTCGTCGACGTCGTGGGTCACGAACACGATGGTCTTCTTGAGCTCGGCCTGGAGCCGGAGGAACTCGTTCTGGAGGCTGTCGCGGGTGATGGGGTCGATGGCGCCGAACGGCTCGTCCATGAGCAGCACCTCGGGATCGGCGCCGAGAGCCCGGGCCACACCGACACGCTGGGCCTGACCACCGGAGAGTTCCTTCGGATACCGGCTGCGGTAGATGCTGGGGTCCATCGAGACCATCTCGAGCAGCTCGTCGACCCGCTTGGAGGTACGGTCCTCGTCCCACCCCAGCAGCTTCGGGACGGTGGCGATGTTCTCCGCGATCGTGCGGTGGGGGAACAGCCCGATCTGCTGGATGACGTAGCCGATACGGCGCCTGAGCAGGTCGGGATTGACGTCTGTCACGTCCTCGCCGTCGAAGATGATGCGTCCTCCGGACGGCTCGATGATCCGGTTGATGAGCCGCAGCGTGGTGCTCTTGCCACAGCCGGACGGTCCGACGAGCACCAGGACCTCGCCGCGAGGGATCGTGAGATCGAGTTCGGCCACCGCGGGCACCTCGGTACCCGGGTAGACCTTCGTCACGTTGTCGAGCTGGATCATTGTGTCGGTCACTGCGATCTCCTTTAGCGAATGCCGGCTGGCGTGGTCAGGCGACGCAGCAACACGAAGAGAGCGTCGAACAACAGGGCGAGTGCAACGATCAGGAGCGTGCCGGCCCACACCCGGTTCAGGGCGCCCGGGAAGCCGAGGTTGGCCAGCCCGTCCTTGATCTGGTCTCCGAGACCGCCCCCGGCGACGAGGGTGGCGATGGCTGCGATGCCCGCCGTGAGGAGCGCCGACACGCGGATGCCGGTGAGGATCGCCGGCCAGGCGAGTGGCATCTGGATCTGCCACAGGCGTTGCCGGCTCGACAGGCCCACACCCCGCGCCGACTCCAGGACGGCGGGGCTCACTTCCGAGAGACCTGTCACTGCATTCCGCATGATCGGCAGCAGGGCATACATGAAGAGAGCGATGAACGGTCCCCAGAAGCCGAGGCCGACGATCGGGATGAACAACGTGAAGAGGGCGAGCGACGGCAGCGTGAGGAACACAGAGGCGACGGCGAGAGCGATCTCGCGTGGGATCGGCTTGTCTCTCGTCCAGATCGCGATGCCGACGGCCACGACCGTGGCCGCGACGATCGTCGCCACGATGTAGATGGCGTGCTCGATCGTCTGCTCGATCAACTGGTCCGATCGGTCGACCAGGTATTCGAAGAACTCACCCATGGTCGTGCTCAGCTCCCTCTCCGCATGCGGTTCGTGGTGGGGTGCGAGCGCACCCCACCACGACCGTCACTGCTTCAGCCCTGGATCAGGCCGTTGTCGATGAGGTAGCGACGAGCCACGTCCGCGGGGTCGTCACCGTCCTCGTTCACCTGACGGTTCAGCTCCTGCATCAGATCGTTGTCGAGCGGTGCCAGGACCGCATCGGCGACTGCCTGGAAGTCGTCTGAAGCTTCCTGGAACTTGTCGTCGCGGATCGTCATCGACACGTTGTAGAGAATCATGACGCCGGGGTCTTCGACCACGGTGAGCCCGAGTGCCGGGATCCTGCCGTCTGTCGTGAAGATCTCACCGAAGTCGCAGTCGTTCGATGCCGTCTCGGTGTAGATGATGCCCGTGTCGAGGATCTCGATCTGGGAGTCGGGAACGTCGTACCCCGTCGCGTTCTCGAAGAGAATGAGCCCGTCGGGTCGGCTCGGGAACTCGGATTCGAGGCACAGCGTGGCATCCGGGTTGGCGGCCAGATAATCGGCCATGGACTGCATGTCGAATGCTCCACCGTTGGCGTCGGTGAGCTCCGGGCTCGACGCAAAGCCGTACGTGTCGTTGAACGGCGAGCGGCTCAGCCAGTGGATGTCGTTGCGGGCCAGGTCTTCCTGACGCACGATGCCCGTCAGCTGCTCGGGATCGAAGGGAATCGGATCCTCGATGCCGAGGTGCACCGAATAGCCGGTCCCGTTGTACTCCATGTAGACGTCGATCTCGCCGGATTCGAGGGCCTCACGAGCCACGACGGTCCCGCCGAGGTTCACCTTGTCGTCCACGTTGGCGCCGAGCGCCTCGAAGGCGACCACCATGATCTGCCCGAGCACGAGTTGCTCGGTGAAGTCCTTCGATCCGACCGAGATGTCGATACCCGAGAGGTCGATGTCGGCGAGCGGTCCTGCGCCACCTGCACCGCCACCCTCGTCATCGCCGCCGCAGGAGGCGGCGACCATCATCAACGCTGCGAGGATTGCGACGAAGCGCATCCGTCCAAATCTCATTGTGTTCCTTTCGTCGTTTGGGGAGGCTGGAGTCGTCGGTGTCGAGCCACGTCTCCGAGCACCCGTTGGGGACCATAGCCAGAAAGGGCTGTCCGCTGCTGGGAGATGAGGACCGTTGTTCCGCATCGTGGAACAGCCGTGCGCGTCCCCGTCGGGGAGACCTCGAAGAATGGGCGCATCCGGCGGCTCGAGACGCCAATATGCGCCTGGAGGCGGATCCGAATGCGGAGCGAGTGATGGCCGTGTCAGGCGAGCGAGGGACCCGGGGCCGATCGCGGCGTCGCGCCAGGGCGAGCCGCGGCGGAGACGGCCACACGGCCGGGATCACCCAACCGCTGCTGCGCATGCCCGTCTACGAGGTGGCGACGGCGGAGCAGGTCGAAGCCATCCACGAGGTGTCCTTGCGCATTCTCGAGGAGGCGGGCATCGCCTTCTACGACGACGAGTCGCTGGCGATCCTGCGCTCGGCCGGCGCCGACGTCGGTGACGACTCGGTCGTCCGCTTCGACCGCGACCTGGTCGAGAGCCATCTCGAGTGGTGTCCGGCGGAGTTCGTGCACGTCGCCCGCAATCCCGACAGGAGCGTGGTCATCGGGGGCGATCACATGGTGTTCGCCCCTGTCGCCGGCCCTCCGTACGTGGATGACTTCGAGACCGGGCGACGCGAGGCGACGTACGACGACCTGGTCACCTTCATCAAGCTGACCCAGGCCACCCCCTATCTCCACAGCCAGGGAACCGAGATCGTGGTGCCGAACGACATCCCGTTCCACGAGCGCGGCCTCGACATCGTCTATGCCCACTTCAAGCACGGTGACAAGCCGACGATGGGGCACTACCCGATCGGGATGACGGCGGCGGACTCGGTGGCGATGGCCCGGATCGTGTTCGGCGAGGACTTCGTCGCCGACCATCACGTGCTCCACGCCACGATCAACGTGAGCAGCCCGCGCCGCCTCGACGACAGGATGCTGGGCGCGCTCAAAGTGTATGCCCGGGCCAACCAGATCGTCATGTTGACTCCGTTCATCCTCGCCGGGGCCATGGGGCCTGCTGCGATCCTCGGCACGGTGGCGCAGGCGAACGCCGAGGCGCTCGCCGGCATCGTCTTCGCCCAGATGGTGCGGCGAGGCACTCCGTGCGTGTACGGGCCCTTCCTCGCCGTGGTGGATCTCCAGAGCGGCTCGCCGGTCTTCGGCGCAGCCGAGAGCATCCACGCCCAATACCTCGCCGGTGCGATGGCGCGGCGCTACGGCCTGCCGTTCCGTGCCGCAGGCAGCTACGTGAGTGGCAAGCGACCGGACTCGCAGTCGGGCATCGAGGCTGCCTTGTCGATGTTCCCCTCGTTGCTCACACGGCCCAACTTCGTGCTCCACGCCGCCGGTTGGATGGAGAACGGGCTCACCACGAGTTACGAGAAGTTCGCGCTCGATCTCGAGATGCTCGGGATCTTCCATCGCTACGCCGCCGGGATCTCGTGGGCAGACGACGAGTGGGCGCTCGAATCGGTGTTGCGGGAGGTTCCCCCCGGCGGCCACCACCTCGGCACCGACCACACGATGGAGCGCTTCCGTGACGCCTTCCATCGCCCCCAACTCTTCGACCACACCAGCTACGAGACGTGGTCCGCCGCCGGGGCGCGCTCGGCGGAAGACCGAGCTGCCACGGCCTGGCGCGAGTTGCTCGACTCCTACGTCGCCCCGCCACTCGACGAGGCGACGGACGAAGCTCTGCGCGACTACATGGAGCGGAGGAGAGGCGAGATCGACCCGGAGGAGTTCCAATGAGCATCGTCGGCAGGCATCGCAAGATCGGTGGCCCACAGCAGCTCTCGGAGGAGACGCTGCGGGCGGCGCGTCTCAACATGCACGTGCTCGGGCCGGGCGATCTGGCGCTCGGGGAATGGGCCCGTCTCGGCCTCGCGGTGCCCGACATGGACGAGGTGCGCCGCTACCGGCTGCGACGGGTTCGTGAGCAGCTGCAGCGTTTCGACTGCGCCGGAGTCCTGCTCTTCGATCCAGTCAACATGCGCTACGCGACCGACAGCACGAACATGCAGGTCTGGATCACCCACAATGCCGCCCGGTACGTGCTCGTCACCGCGTCCGGACCGGTGGTCGTGTGGGACTACCCGACGAGCGAGCATCTGTCGGCGCATCTCGACCTGATCGACGAGCGCCGCGTCGCCACCTCTTGGATGTACATGTTCGCCGGTGGCGAATACCAGGTGCGTGTCGGCACGTGGGCGGCCGAGATCGCTGCGATCCTCCGGGAGCACGGGGAACGGAGCAACCGACTCGCCGTGGATCGCTTGGGTCCCGCGGGGTATCGCGCGCTCGAGGCCGAGGCGCTCACGCTCATCGACGGCGAAGAGCTCATGGAGCTGGCTCGAGCCATCAAGTCGCCCGAAGAAGTGAAGGCGATCCGATGTGCCATCGCGTCCGCCGATGCCTCCGTGGCCGTGATGCGGGACGCGATGCAGCCCGGGCTCACCGAGCAGGAACTGTGGGCACATCTCCACGCGGAGAACATCAAGCGCGGGGGTGAGTGGATCGAGACCCGGCTGCTGACCTCGGGGCCGCGGACCAACCCGTGGTTCCAGGAATGCTCCAGCCGGGTCATCGAGGACGGGGATCTGGTGGCGTTCGACACCGATCTCATCGGCCCGTACGGCTATTGCGTCGACTACTCGCGGACGTGGCGATGTGGAGACGATCCGCCGACGGCCCGTCAGCGCCAGGTCTTCGAGCTCGCGCTGCGTCAGATCCGACACAACATCGACATCCTCGGTCCCGGCTCGTCGTTCGAGGAGCTCACGTTCCGAGCCGAGGCGCCGGACGCCGACCGCTATCGCCACTACTCGGTCATGTACCACGGGGTCGGCATGGCAGACGAGTGGCCGTCGATCTACTTCCCCGAGGACTGGGAGACGAGCGGATACCCGGGCGTCGTGGAGCCCGGCATGGTCATCGCGGTCGAGGCCTACGTGGGCCCGCGAGACGGCGCCGAAGGGGTGAAGCTCGAGGAGATGGTTCTCGTCACCGAGACGGGCACCGAGCTGCTCACGTCCTCGCCGCTGGAGCTCTGACCGGCACGAAGTCACGCGATCGTCGTTGGAGGTGCGTGACCATCGCAGCCTCGCCGGGCTAGATTGAGCGGCACAACAGAGACAGCGCCGATTTGATGTCAGCTTGCGGGCGCTCGAGAAGTCCAGGCTAAAGCGACCATGACGCCCATTCGCGGTGGGTGTCGGTTCTCGATGCGAGCCGCTCCGACAGAGGAGCCGAGCATGGAACCCACCCGATGTACGAGTCTTGCGGAGTTGCTCGCGGAGCGAGACGTCCTCGTCGCCGACGGTGCCATGGGAACCGCGCTCTTCGATCTCGGTCTCGAGTCGGGCGGCTGTCCCGAGCTCCTCAACGTCGAGCGACCCGACCTCATCCACAAGGTGCACACCGGCTACGTCGAGGCGGGCGCCGACATCGTCCTGACCAACACCTTCGGCGGGAACAGGTCGAGGCTGGCGCTGCACTCGCTGGGTGGCCGCGTCATGGAACTCAATCGGGCCGCAGTCGGGATCGCCAGGGACGTGGCCGACGGCGCCGATCGCGACGTCGTCGTCGCCGGGTCGATCGGTCCCACCGGTGAGCTGTTCGAGCCGCTCGGCCCGCTGACCCGGGACTCAGGCACCGAGATCTTTGCGGAGCAGGCCGCTGCGCTCGTCGATGCGGGCGTCGACGTGCTGTGGATCGAGACGCTTTCGTCGTGGGAGGAGCTGGCGGCGGCGGTCGACGCGTCGGTTGGCCGGGGAGTTCCGGTCGTGGCGACACTCAGCTTCGACACCAACGGCCACACCATGATGGGCATCGCCCCCGCGGCCTTCGGTGCCTGGGGCCGTGACCAGGGCGGTGGTCCGCTGGCCATCGGAGCCAACTGTGGAGTCGGGCCCTCCGACGTCGTGCAAGCGGTCGCCGGCATGGCAGCCGCGGCCCCGGACGCCGTCATCGTGGCCAAGGGCAACTGCGGCATACCTCTGTACAAGGACGATGCGCTCGCCTATCCGATCGGACCGGAGCAGATGGCCGACTACACCCGTCTCGCGGTTCGAGCCGGGGCACGCATCGTGGGCGCCTGCTGCGGATCCGGGTTCGACCACATCGCAGAGATCAGGCGCACCGTCGACTCCGGCATCGAGGGTGAGCCGCCGACCGACGCCGAGATCGTCGCCCGGCTCGGTGTCGGGTCCGGTGCGATTCCCGAGCGGCCCCGCCGTCGTTCGAGCCGGAGACGTCGCGAGAGCTGAGCGTCAGAAGAGACCCACGACCTTGCCGTCGTCGTCGATGTCCACCTGGAGGTAGGCGGGCGTCGAGCCGAGCCCTGGCATCGTTCGCATGTCGCCGAGCAGGGGATAGATGAAGCCCGCGCCCACCGACGCCCGTACCTCGCGTACGGGGACGGTGAAGCCAGAGGGTCGCCCCTTGAGGCCGGGGTCGTGGCTGATCGAGAGGTGTGTCTTGGCCATGCAGATGGGCAGGTCGCCGTATCCGGCCTGTTCGAACTCGGCGATCTGACGACGGGCCACCGGCGAGTACTCCACGTCGGCGGCGCCGTACATCTCGCGACAGATGGTCTCGATCTTCGATTCGATCGAGGCGTCGAGCGGATAGAGGAACTCGAAGTTCGTCTCGGTCGCGGCGGCATCGACGACGGCGGCCGCCAGGTCGGCGGCCCCGGGCCCGCCCTTCGCCCAGTGATCGGCGAGGACGGCGTCGAGCGCGCCTGCGGCGACCGCAGCTTCGCGCACGAGCTCGATCTCGGCAGGCGTGTCCGTGGGGAAACGGTTGAGGGCCACCACGACCGGCACCCCGAAACGCCGGGCGTTCTGGATGTGGGCGACGAGGTTCGGCAGCCCCGCCTCGAGCAGCGCCAGGTTCTCGTCGATGTAGGCCGACTCGAGGGGTCGGCCTGCCACCACCCGTGGACCGCCGCCGTGCATCTTGAGGGCCCTGACCGTCGCCACAAGGACGACGCAGTCCGGGACCAGACCCGACGCGCGGCACTTGATGTCCATGAACTTCTCCATGCCCATGTC
>JABAOD010025201.1_pt1 | contig 11324 bp, 12 predicted proteins | sample 7062151 | NCBI WGS metagenome assembly JABAOD01 (sample SAMN14538626, study PRJNA623070) | marine sediment metagenome | biome: marine biome [ENVO:00000428]; feature: marine pelagic biome [ENVO:01000023]; material: deep marine sediment [ENVO:00002113] | place: India: Gulf of Khambhat ...
ATCGGCGTACTTGCATCGCGCGTGTCGGCACCGCTCGCCGATGAACTCAATCGAATGTCGAGCGCTGCTTACGGGCCGAACGGCGGGGAATGGAACGGCGAGGCGCTGGCCAAAGCCATCCGCTCATTCTCCGTTATCGAGCATGACGGGCCGCACCCGGAGGACCTGCTGCCGCCGTTGATGCCGCGTAACAGCGGACGGGATGTTTCCCGACCGAAGTAAGGCGCAGTACAGCGAGCCATGAGGGAGGGGGATGTCCCGTCCGCTGGACCATGTCTCTACCAGTGGCCTGAATTCTCCATCGACGCCCAGGGCTCCTGTTCGGGCAGCGCATCGCCCTTCTGCAGCAGCTCGATCGAGACATTGTCCGGCGACCGCACAAATGCCATATGGCCGTCGCGCGGGGGACGGCTGATCGCTACGCCCCTATCCAGCAGACGCTGACAGGTGGCGTAGATATCGTCGACCCGGTAAGCGATGTGGCCGAAATTACGGCCTTCGCCGTAGTCTTCGGGGTCCCAGTTGTGCGTCAGTTCGATCTGAGCGCCTTCATCGCCGGGCGCCGCCAGGAATATCAGGGTATAGCGGCCGCTTTCATTATCTACGCGGCGTAATTCTTTCAGCCCCAGCGCACCGCAGTAAAAATCCAGGGATTCTTCCACGTCTGTGACGCGTACCATCGTATGCAGGTATTTCATGCCACAATAATCAGTCGTTGGCTTGCTGAATACAACATATGCGCGGAATACGCACGATAAGCATTGACCTCGACGACACGCTTTGGCCGATAGCGCCGGTCATCGCGCGCGCCGAGAAACGCATGCGCGCCTGGCTCGCCAAACATTATCCGCGCGTCACGGAAATGTTCACGCCGGAAGCAATGATGGAATTGCGCAGAGAAGTCGTGGTCGAGTACGCGGATCAGATTCACGACCTGACTTTCCTGCGGCGGACCGTGCTCGGCCGCGTGAGCAGGGCGGCAGGTTATGGCACGGAAATGGTCGACGACGCCTTCGCGATATTCAACGAGGAGCGCAACATCGTCGATGTCTTTCCTGACGTGCGGCCAGGACTGGCCAGGCTGCGCAGCTCTTTTACGCTCATAGCACTGACAAACGGTAATGCGGACCTGGCGAAGATCGGCTTGCGCGATCTATTCGACGAAGTGATCTCGGCGGCAAAGACAGGCGCTGCAAAACCTGCACGAAAGATCTTTGACGAGGCCGTGCGTGCTGGCGGCGCCGACCATACCGAAACCCTGCACGTGGGCGATCATCCGGAACACGATGTGCACGGCGCGCGGCAGGCCGGACTGCGGGCGGTATGGGTCAATCGCGACGGCCATGACTGGCCCGAGAACTTGCCGGAACCGGATGGCATCATCGAGGATTTCGCGGCGCTGGCCGATTTACTGGAGGCGGCGGCGAGATGATCGGCCTGCCACTGATTCTTTACATTCCGGGTCTGCTGCCCAAACCCGACGGGAGCAAGCATCGTGACGCGCTGTTTCGTTGCCTGCTTGCCGGCTTGCGCCGCCAGGACGAAGAGATTGCGCTGGATATTGCGGCCAATTTGCATTGTTTTGATGTCGTCTCCTGGACCTACGATTTTTATGGCATCTATCGCGATATCGCCGTCGATGCGGCGGCAATAGATGCTGTCATAGAGCAACCGTATGCCACGGAAAAAGACATCGTCGAGGCATCGAACTGGAAGCGCCGACTCGCAAGACGTGTATTCCTGCTCGCGGATTTCTTGCCATTCCTGATCCCGCATGTCGCGAACGAGCGCCTCGAAGTGCATTTGCGCGACTTGCGGCGTTACCTGCGCAACCGGAACGACATCGCCGAACATGCGCGTCAGCTCCTCAAGATACCCTTACGGGCCGCGGCAGAGTCGAAGCGGCCGATCCTCCTGCTGGCACACAGCATGGGATCCGTGATTGCTTATGAATGCCTGTGGGAGCTGACACATGACCATCCTGACGAGGTCAGCATCGACCTGCTTGTCACCATGGGCAGCCCGCTTGGACAGCGCTACATACAGAACCGCATCAAGGGCAACGGCCACGGCGGGGCGGACCGATACCCCGGCAACATCGAGCGCTGGATCAACCTGACGTCACATGGCGACCTGACCGCGGTCGATCCGACCCTGGCCGATGATTTCGAAGAGATGGTCGAGCTGGGCCTGGTCGGCCACATAGACGACCGGCGCATGTTCAATTACTTCCGGCTGGACGGCCAGCTCAACGTGCATGCGGAGTACGGTTACCTCGTCAACGAGGTAACCGCGCGCATAGTGTCCGACTGGTGGCGGTCTAAGAGGTCTCCAGGTTTGGCCGGATGACGATGTCGATGCGCCGGTTTCTGGCGCGCCCGGACTCGGTCTCGTTGCTCGCAACGGGACGCGTCTCACCATATCCGGTCGCAATCAGCCGATACGTCGGAATTCGCATCGCATTGATCATGTATTGCTGAACGGACTCGGCGCGTTCCTGCGACAATTTCTGGTTGAAGTCGTCGCCACCGTGTGAGTCGGTGTGGCCCTCGATGATCAGCTCGCTGTGCGGAAACACGTCGATCGCCTTCTCCACCTTAGCCAGAAGGTCGAAGCTTTGCGGGCGAATTTGCGAAGCGCCACTGTCGAAAGTCAGTCCGACGAGGCGCAGGATGATGTTATTGCCTTCGCGGAAGACGCGGGCTTCGCGCGCGGTAAACATCTTTTCGACCTGTTCGAATTGCTCTTTGACGCGGGCCTGTGCCTCGAGGCGCTGTATCAGCGCGGCGCGCTCGGCAGTCGCGCCGCCAAGCCGTTCGTCGAGTGCCCGAAGCTCCTCTTCCATGTCTGCAAGCCGCAGCTCGTTTTCGGCTTTCTCCTGGCCGAGCGACTGGTTTTCGGTGCGCAGCTGGTCGATGTACGTCACGAGTTCGGCGCTCAGCGCGTCGGGCCCGTTTTCCATGTTGGGAATGACGTCTGCGGAGTCGGCAACCTTGCGCAGGGCTGCTTCCCACTCGAGGACCAGCATTTCGGCGCTCAGGTTACGGTCACGCACCTTGCGCGCGACTTCGGACAGATAGATTGAATGCTTGGCCTCGTAATTCGCCTGGCGCGCGAGGCTGCGCGGCAAGTCCGTGTCGTAGCGGTTTTCATTGAGTTCCCGCTCGGCGTCGGCAAGTAGTTGCTTGGCCTTCGCGAGCGTCACGGGCGCATATCGACCGACCCTTGCGCGGTCCGCCTGAGCCAGCAGGTTGCGCGTCTCGGTCAGATACTGCGCCTTGATTGCAATCAGCTCAGCGTCACGATAGAGGATCGTCGCCTCGCTCTCGCGGCGCTTGGCGCCCTTGAGATCGCCGCGCTCCAGCAGTCGGATGGCTTCGCCGAACTTGCGTTGAGCCTGCTGCCAGAGATTGGATTCGAGTTCCGGCGCGCGGGCGTTGGCCGCGTCCTGGCGGCTCTTCATCACCTGGGCAAGCGCCGTAGAGGCGAGCTCGGCCGTTTTGGTCGCAGCCCTGAAGTACCGGGCCGCATCGGCCGCGTTCGAGCGCACCGTTTCGATGTTGCGGCCGCGCTCGAGCGCGTATTCGGCATCCCCGTATTCCTGCACGCCGCGTTCATAACTGCGCGGCGCCAGCAGGGCGGCGTTGGCGGCGTCAGCGGCCGCTTTGGCGGCGTCGGCCTCCTTGAAAAAGGTCTTGCGGAGCTCGTCTTGCCCGCTGGCGGCACCTGCGCCCAGCAGCAGTGCGGCGACGAGCACGGAAAAGAAAATTCTCGGCATTACGGCCATTGGCATCGTTCCTGCGTGTCTGGTTCATCGAGAACCGCCCAAGCGATAGGCAGTTGCGGGCCAATATTACATATGCTGCGAGCCAAAATCTGTGCGCCGCGTCGCCGAAAAAGACCATTTTGTGACCGGAAAAATGCTGCACCACAGCAAAATCAACGAGTTACGGGTAATCTGACATTTTGTGGCATAGCTCACAGTCGTCGGTGAGACCGAGGCGTAGTCTAGACACATGTCCGCAAAGTACTACACACAGTTCATCTTGACCGACGCGCAATACCGCGGCGGCAACGAGTTCAGCGGCGTGGTCGAACTGAGCCAGCCGATGGACATGAACACGGATGCGCGTGACATCGAGGCCGCACTGGCCCGCAATTTCGACCTGCGGCAGAACGCCGTCAAGCTCGTGAGCTGGTCGCGGTTGCACTGAACACTTCTGGCGTACTGATTCCCCCTGACTCTCCCGGCTTCGGCCGNNGGCTTCGGCCGGGATTTTTTTGTACAATGCTCGCCCTTTTCCCGGACCCGGCTTCGGCATGAGCACAACGGACAATAAGTTTCGCGGCATTCCCGTCGTCCAGAGCGGCAAGAAGTACAAGACGGACACAGGCATTTCCGCGATCAAGAACGGTGTGAAAACGCAGCGTGATGCCGCACCCGTCGTTCGGGGCGACAAGCCCAAATGGCTTCGGGCCAAACTGCCCGCCGGCAAGGGCTACGCGTCGGTCAGCAAGATCGTCACCGAGCATCGTCTCAGCACCGTTTGTGAAGAATCNNCTGGAATGCGGGCACGGCGACGATCATGGTCATGGGGTCCGTGTGCACACGTGCCTGCAGGTTCTGCGCGGTCGATACCGGCAACCCGAAAGGCTGGCTCGATCCGGACGAACCCTTCAATACGGGTCGTGCCGTCAAGCTCATGGGGCTCGAATACGTGGTCATTACGTCGGTCGACCGCGATGACCTCCGGGATGGTGGCGCCGGCCACTACGCGGCCTGTGTTCGTGAAATCAAGAAACAGAATCCCGAGACCGCCGTCGAGGCGTTGACGCCCGATTTCGATGGCGTCGCGGAACACGTGGAGACGGTCGTCAGTTCCGGGCTGGACGTATTTGCGCAGAATGTCGAAACGGTGCGCCGCCTGACCCACCCGGTGCGCGATCCGCGCGCCGGCTACGAACAGACCATCGAAGTGCTCCGGCATGCCAAGAAATTCCGCCCCGCTGTGCTCACGAAGACGAGCCTTATGCTCGGCCTCGGCGAGCGCGATAATGAGATCATGCAGACCATGGACGATCTTCGTGAGGCCGGCGTGGATATCCTTACGCTCGGCCAGTACCTGCGACCGACGCCAAACCACCTCGCCGTGGAGCGATACGTGTCACCGGACGAGTTCGACCTGTACCGCCGCGAAGGGCTCGACAAGGGCTTCCTCGAGGTTGTAGCGGGTCCGATGGTGCGTTCGAGCTACCGCGCGGAGCAGGTGCTGCAAAAGAACAACGTCGGGTTGGCCATATGAGTGCATTCCTCGCCGAATACGGCATGTTCCTGCTCAAGGTGATGACGATCGTCATTGGCATCGTTGTCGTAATCGGCGCGGGAGCCGCTGCCGGCCGCAAAGCCCAGAAAGATCATCTCGAGGTGAAGAGCCTCAACCAGAAGTTCAAGGAGTCTGCATGGATGCTTCGCAAGGGCATCCTGAAAAAGGACGAGTTGAAGAAGGCGGCCCGGGCCGAGAAAAAGAGGGCGCAGGCAGCCAGGAAAGAAACGCGCCCACGCAGCTTCGTCATTGATTTTCGCGGCGACCTGAAGGCCAGCGCGGCGGTATCCCTGCGCGAGGAGGTCAGCGCAATACTCGACGTGGCGGCGGCGGACGACGAAGTCATTGTCCGTCTCGAGAACCACGGCGGCTTCGTGCACGAGCATGGCCTGGCGGCATCACAGCTCGTGCGTATCCGGGAGCGCGACATTCCCCTGATCGTTTGCGTAGACAAAGTTGCTGCGAGCGGCGGTTATCTGATGGCATGCGTCGCATCGAAAATCGTTGCGGCGCCATTCGCGATACTCGGGTCGATCGGTGTACTTGCACAGATTCCCAATTTCAATCGCATGCTCGATTCCCACGGCGTCGACTTCGAGGAACTCTCTGCGGGCGAATACAAGCGCACGGTAACGATGTTCGGCAGGAACACGGAACAGGACCGCGCAAAACTCAAGGAACAGCTCGAGGACACGCACGCATTGTTCAAGGATGCCATTGCCCGCTTCCGTCCCGACCTCGATCTCGGCAAGGTCGCGACGGGAGAGCATTGGTACGGCACCCGGGCGCTCGAGCTCGGGCTTGCCGACGAACTCCGCACTTCCGATGAGCTGCTGACCGGGCTTGCAGCGGACCGTGACCTGTATCAGGTCAGCTACAAGATGAAGCAGCCGCTGCAAAAGNNTAATATCGAGGCAACCCTGGAGCGCGCCGAATCGGCAGGCTGGAAACGCCGCTTCGAGTCCCGGCTGCCCCGATAATTGGCGGAACCGGTGACCACCGGAATTGTCGATATAATGTGTGACGACTGGGTACAAAACCCGAGGAATTCCTTTGCTATCAACGCTTAACAAGTGTTCCATGATCGCCGCGCTGACCATGGCTGCGTGCCTTGCAACGGTGCCCGCGGCACATGCGGTATCGAATGCCCAGCTCGAAGCGGAATCGGCGCGTATTTACGCGCAGATGAAAGCGACCATGCCGATGACGACGGACCAGGACATCATCGATTATGTGGCCTGCGTGGCCATTGCCGTCGTCAATGAGCTGGAGCCGCCGTACAATGAGGTGCAGTGGGAACTGGCCGTTTTCGAAGATGACCTGATTAATGCCGGCGCCATGCCCGGCGGCAAGATCGTCGTCTGGGAAGGCATCCTCAGAGCGGCACGCAATCAACACCAGCTTGCGGCGGTGATCGGACATGAAATCGCCCACGTTACGGCGGAGCACAGCAGGCGCAAGGCCTCTCGTACTGCGATGTCGGATCTCGGCGTGAGGGTCGCGGCGGTCGTAATCGGACAGGGTCACAGCGGGGCAACGTACAGCGCATACGAGGCGCTGCGGCAAGGCGCAGCCTACGGGTTCTTTTTGCCGTTTAGCCGCAAGGCGGAAACCGAAGCGGACGTCATTGGCCTCAAATACATGGCCAGGGCTGGGTTCGACCCGCGCCAGGCCGTGCCACTGTGGCAGAACATGTCTGCCGAGAGCGGCGAGGACCCGCCCGAATTCTTGTCCACGCACCCGTCCGACGCGAAGCGCATCGAGTCACTCATCAGTCAGTGGATCGACGTATTGCCGCTGTATAACGAGGCGCTTCAGGCTGGCAAGATACCGGGGTGTGCGGTGCCGGAGTCCCTGGAGCGTGAACTGGCCGAACTGGACGCCAAGAAGAAAGCAAGGCAAAAGAAGGAGTAAAGCCTCATAAGTCGTCGCCTGGCATTACTGCTGGTGCTCGGTGCATTGGGAGGTTGCGCCACCATCGAGGATTTCCTCGACAGCATGCGCCGTCAACCCGAGGCACCCCCCGTACCGATCGAGGAGCGGCCTGTCCTCGAGCCTATTCATGCAAATCACTTTTTGCTAGAGACGCCGGGGCAGTCGGTCATCGGCGTGCCGCAAATCGTGTTTGCGGAAGACGAAGATACATTGTCCGATCTCGCGCGAGCTTACGGCCTCGGTTATGACGAGATCATTTCAGCTAACCCGGGCGTCAATCCCTGGCTGCCGGGAGAAAACACTCCAATCCTGTTGCCAACGCAATACGTTCTTCCCGATGTGCCGCGCGAGGGCCTCGTGCTGAATATCGCGTCCAAGCGATTGTTCTATTTTCCGCTCATGCCCGAGGGCGCAAAACAGGTCGTCAAAACCTACCCGATCGGCATCGGGCGCGTCGGGTGGGAAACGCCGCTTGGCGTCACGAAAGTGGTTTCCAAGGCCAGGGACCCGCACTGGTTTGTGCCGGCCTCCGTGCGGCGCGAGCATGCGGAGATGGGTAATCCCTTGCCCGCCGTCGTTCCGCCGGGCCCGGAAAACCCTCTCGGCCATCGGGTGCTCAAGCTGGAAATGCCGGGCTACCTGATTCATGGCACGAATCAGCCTTACGGTGTCGGCATGCGCGTCAGCCACGGCTGCGTGCGCCTGTACCCGGAGAACATCGAGCTGCTTTACGAACTGGTCGAGGTTGGCGAGCCTGTAAGGATCATCAACGAGCCTTACCTGTTCGGCAGGCTCGACGGCCGTTTGTATTTCGAAGGGCACGCGCCGCTCGAAGACGATGCGATTGGCGCCGAAGATCGCCTCGTTACGCTGATCTCGGCGCAGACTGACGAGTTCGGCGCTCCCTTGCTGCCAGCGGACGTCGAGCATGTGCGTGCGCTGGCCGCTTTGGCAAGCGGCGTGCCGACCAGCGTCGTGACTCACGATCGCGACGAAGTGCTCGCAAGGGTGCGGGTCGTGCAGAACAAGGTCGAAGCCGATCCCGACGCGCCGACGCTGATCGAAGTCCGCGAGATGATCGAAGAGGCGGTCAGGGAAGGGCGCGAGGCCGAAGCGGGCGAGCAGGCGCTCTAGTCGTAATAGCGCAGGAATTCCCGGGGCAAGCCGCCCGTATCGTCAGGCAGTTCGGTCCCTGCGGGCAGCGGCCGCGAGTTATAAGTGTTCCAGAAGAGAACCTTGCCGGCGCTCCGGTCGAGGTCATGTAACAGGGCGGCCATTGCCTTGCCGGTGTATGTCGTTTCCAGCGTGATGCCGAATTCCGCCTTCGCGAGTTCGACGGCCCGATCGGTCGATTCGTTCGAGCGCGCATAGCCGCCGCCGAAGAACTCATCGCGGAAAGACAGATTAACCCGGCTTGCAAGGTCGCCCGGCACGGATGCATCCAGCATGTGCATGAGCGTCCCGGTCTTCCGAATCAAACTTTGCATCGCCAGCCGGTTGGCCATGAACTCGTGAGTAACGCGTATTGCCTGCACATCGGTACGCAAGCCAGCGAGCGCGAGTCCCAGCGCGAGACCGCTTGCCGTTGCCATCGTGCCGTTCGCAACATAGAGACGATCCGGTTCCGGCAGTTCACCAGCATTGACCTGATCCGCGAGCTCGAGTCCGGCGTTGACGAAACCGATAACGCCCAGCCAGCTGGAGCCGCCCGGCGGCAGCACCCAGGCCGCACGGCCATGCAGATAGCGGCGCAGGGTCGCGATTATTTCCGTGCGCTTGCCGCCAAGGCGCACGATCTCTGTACCGTTGATCAGGTGCGTGTTGAGCGCGCGGGCGCAGTTTGGCGTTTTCGTCTGGTGCGAAAGAAAGCAGGTGCATTCAAAGCCCAGTGATCGCGCATACAGCGCCGTGGCAAGCGCGTGGTTCGAAGCCACTGTGCCGAACGTGGCTATGCGTTTTGCGTTCTTATCGGAAGCCCGCCGCAAAAGAAATTCCAGTTTTCTGACCTTGTTGCCGCCGTACAGCTCTGCGGTTACGTCATCGTGCTTTACTGCAACGCTGTGTGACCTGCCTGCGGCAGACACTTCGTGCTGCGACACGGGCGTCGGCAGATTTGCGAGTTGCGTCTTTGGCAAGCGTTGCGCAAGTACGGGAAACATATTCGTCAGAGGGTCACCCATGGTTCGAATATAAGCTAAAATGCCGCCACGGTTATCTGACTGTTTCGGAGATAAGCTTGTCAGATGCGCTAGACCGTGGCATCACGGTCACCGAAATGGCGCCGATGGTGCAGGCCATCGACGTGTCGCCGGAAACTACGGCCGCGTTCGTCGGCCGTACACTTCGGGGTCCCCTCAATGAACCTGTCCTGATTCGTGATATCGGTGAGTTTCGTCGCCGGTTTGGCGACCTGTGGTCGCGGTCCAGCCTGGGCCCGGCCGTAAAACAGTTCTTCGAACACGGTGGACATCGCTTGTACGTCGTGCGCGTAGCAAACAATGCGCGTGGAGCGATGCTTTGTCTTCCGGCCAGCGGTTCCGCGCTCGTTCTGCGTGCGGTCGAACCGGGCTCGACGGAATCGCTGCGAGCCGCTGTTGATCTCGATGGAATAGACGGGGCCGATGAAGAATTGTTCAACCTTACGCTGCAGCGGACCGACCCGGCGTCAGGGCACATCATCGACCAGGAGTGTTACCGGCGCGTGAGTTTTCGCGAAGGGTCGCGAAGGTTCGTCGCCGATGCGTTGTTGACGTCGACGATGGCGCGTGTCGAGCGACCCTTTCCCACGCACCGCCCGGATGTAACACAAGGCCCACTCGCGCCGTTAGACGATGCGTACGTCGAACAGGCTCAGGAGGGGGGCGATGGCGACGAGTTGTCCGACTACGACCTGATCGGGTCCCCCAGGAGCGGGACCGGTCTGTTTGCCCTGCGGAACATCGAACAGCTCGACATCCTGTACCTGCCACCACCCGGCAAGTCGCGGGATCTCGGGCCTGCGTCGTTACTCGCAGCGGAACTGTTCTGTCGCAAGCGGGGTGCAATGCTCGTGATCGACCCGCGCCTCGACTGGAATACGCCGGCTATGGCTGTCGCCGGAGTACGCGAGCTCGGCCTGGCGAGCGCCAATGCAATCAGTTATTTTCCGCGCCTCTGCGAGCGCGCGGATGAGGACATGCGTCCGCGGGCCGTTGGTGCGGCATTGGCAGGTCTTCTGTGCAAGCTCGACAAGGGGGAGGGTCCCTGGCGGCCCCTGGACACCACCGCCCATGGTTTTTCGCGAGACCTGACAGCGGCCATCGAGATCGATGAGGAGCATATTCAGCTCCTGGCGCGCCACGGGCTCAATGCAATCACAAAAGGCGGCGCCGGCCGAACACACATCAGGAATTCGGTCACGATGGACCCCGCCCGGGAGCCGCATCGAAGAGACCTTGCCGTGCGGCGGCTCTGCCTGCGGATCGTTAACTCGATCGATAACGCAACCCGCTGGGCAGTCTTCGAGCCTGATAGTGAGCGGGCCGCCGATATTGTTCGCATGCAGGTGGGCGCTTACCTGTCGGCATTGCAAGGCCTGGGCGCATTCGAGCCCGGCAATATCGTCGTGGAGTGCAAGGGCGGCTCCGGGCACAGCGGCCCGGAAGCAGCGCGCGGCGTCACGATCCTGATCGGCTTCCGGCCAGCCGGCTGCGGAGCGCCCATGTCACTTACGATTCACCAGACCGTCATGGGTTGCCGGGTTGCGCCGACAGCCTTTGCCCCCGTTATGGAAAATTGCGCCTGAAGATCGGGGCAAAACGGCAACTATCGCCTGTCATACAAGCATCTACCTGACACCACCAAACGAATGGGAGGGGGTATGAAGGAAAGCGATGCTCTGGAAAACAATCCCCACGTGTCACGCTCGGCATTGGAAGCCCTTCACAGCCAGGTTTATGGCTGGGCGCTCTCCCGTTGCGACTTCGACCATGCGACCGCGGAGGACCTGATGCAGCAGACTTACGTTGAATTGCTGAGTGGCAATGCCCGTTTCGACAAGAAGTCGAGTCTGAAGACGTTCGTGTT
>JABAOD010001803.1_pt2 | contig 11323 bp, 10 predicted proteins | sample 7062151 | NCBI WGS metagenome assembly JABAOD01 (sample SAMN14538626, study PRJNA623070) | marine sediment metagenome | biome: marine biome [ENVO:00000428]; feature: marine pelagic biome [ENVO:01000023]; material: deep marine sediment [ENVO:00002113] | place: India: Gulf of Khambhat ...
AGCACCGGCACCTCGACCTTGCGGAACATGTTGAGGCCCTTGCGGGCATCGAGCAGGGCGATGTCCTGCGGCGTCGAGACGATGACCGCGCCGGCCAGCGGCACCTGCTGCGCCATGGTCAGCTGCGCGTCGCCGGTGCCCGGCGGCATGTCGACCACCAGCACGTCGAGCTCGCCCCAGTTGACGTCGCGCAGGAGCTGCTGGATCGCGCTCATCACCATCGGTCCGCGCCAGATCATCGGCGTGTCCTCGGGGATCAGCAGACCCATCGACATCACCTTGATGCCGTAGTTCTCCATCGGCTCCAGCCGCTGGCCGTCCTTGGTCTGCGGCTGGCCGTGGACACCCAGCATGCGCGGCTGCGAGGGGCCGTAGATGTCGGCGTCCATCATGCCGACGCGGTGCCCGTCGGCGGCCAGCGCCAGCGCGAGGTTGGCCGACACCGTCGACTTGCCGACGCCGCCCTTGCCGCTCGCCACGGCGATGATGTGCTTGATGCCGGGCAGGCTGGGGATCATGCCCTGGCCGTTGCCGCGGCCGACCGCCTGGCCGCCCGGATGGCCCTGATGCGGCGTTTGCGTCTGGGACCGCGCCTCGGCGGTCAGCACGACGCTGACCGAGAGCACCCCGTCGAGCGCATGGACGGTCTTCTCCGCCGCCTTGCGCAGGGGCTCCAGATGCGGGCCGCGCTGCGGGTCGACCTCCAGCGCGAAGGCCACGTTGCCGTCCTTGATGACGAGGCCGGAGACCATGCCCGCCGAGACCACGTCCTGCCCGTTTTCGGGATCCTTTACGGTCTTCAACGCGTCGAGAATCCGCTCTTTGGTTACCTGCGCCATGCCAGATCGTCCCTTCGTCTGCCCGGAGAAATCCGCTGCCGCGCACCCGGTTGGGTTTGCGCTGGCGGTCGCGAGCACATATATGTCACTGCAGCGGCGGTTGGAAACCCCCGCCGGCGGATTCGTTTGGAATATTTTCGGCCCGCAGAGGCGGGCGCAAGGAGAGCGCGAAAGTCATGCCTTGGTCAAATCAGAACGGCGGCGGCCCTTGGGGCGGCGGCGGCGGCGGCGGCAAGGGCCCGTGGGGCGGCGGCGGCCAGCAACCGCCCGACATCGAGGAATTGCTGCGGCGCAGCCAGGACCGGATGAAGAAGATTATCCCGGGCGGCTCGGCAAGGCTGCTGTTGCCCCTCATCGTGATCGTCGCGGCGCTGCTGTGGGTCGCGACCGGCGTATACCGGGTCCAGGAGGGCGAACGGGGGCTGGAGCTGACCTTCGGCAAGTGGGACAATCTCGAGACCATGCCGGGCCTGCGAATCAACTGGCCGCCGCCCATCGGACATACCGAAATCGTCAATGTCCAGAAATCCAACCGCGTGGATATCGGGTTCCGCGGCGGCGAGAGTGAGAGCCGGAACCGCACCGCCGTCCGCAATATCGCGCAGGAAAGCCTGATGCTGACCGGCGATCAGAACATCGCCGATATCGAGGTGCGCATCGCCTGGCGGATCGGCGATCCGGCCCGGTTCCTGTTCAATATCCAGAACCCGGAAAGCACGGTCAAAGTGGCCGCGGAAAGCGCCATGCGCGAAGTGGTCGGCCAGACGCCGTTCACGGATGTCGTCGGCGAAGGCCGCGGGCTCGTCGAACAGAACACGCTGAACCTGCTGCAGGAGATTCTCGACAGCTACGAGACCGGGGTCATCATCGAGGACGTGCAGATCCAGAAATCCCGCCCGCCGGCGCAGGTCGTCGACGCCTTCGACGACCTGCAGCGTGCCGAGCAGGACAAGGAGCGCGTCGAGAACGAGGCCCAGGCCTACGCCAATTCGATCGTGCCGGAAGCGCGCGGCGACGCGCAGCGGATGATCCAGGAGGCGGAGGCCTACAAGGAGCAGCAGGTCCAGGAGGCCGAGGGCGAAGCGAAGCGCTTCCTTGCGGTGTACGACGCCTATCGGGTGGCGCCGGACGTCACCCGGCGCAGGATGTACCTCGAAGCCATAAGCGAAGTCTTCGGATCGGCGGAGAAGGTGATCATCGATTCCGATGCCGGAGGCACCGGAGTCGTTCCCTATCTGCCGCTGCCCGAATTGCAGCGGCGCCGGCGGGCCGACACACAGCCGGCCGACAGCCAGTAGGAGGGGGAAGTCATGGGTAAGGCACTTGCCGCAGTCCTCATCGTTGTCGCCCTCGCCGCCATCGGGTGGACGAGCGCTGCCTACACGATCCACCAGAGCGAGCAGGGAATCGTCCTGCGCTTCGGCGAGGTCCAGAAGATCGTGAACGAGCCGGGCCTGTACTTCAAGATCCCGGGCGCCGACGAGGTGGTCCTGTACGAGAAGCGGATCCTCGACCTCGACCCCCCGCCGGTCAAGCAGCTGCTGACCGACAAGAAGACCATCGAGGTCGACGCCTATGCGCGCTACCGCATCACCGACCCGCTGGTGTTCTTCCAGCGCGTGCGCACGTACAACACGCTGGAAGACCGGTTCGGGAAGGTCGTGAATGCGGCGCTGCAGCGGGTCATCGCCAAGGTCGATCTGAGCATTTTGCTGTCGGACAATCGCGACGACATCATGCAGCAGATCACCCGGGAGGTCGAAGGTCAGGGCGGCTCGTTCGGGATCCAGATCATTGACGTCCGCATCGGCCGCACCGACCTGCCGCCGGAGATCAGCCAGAACGTGTACAGCCGCATGAGCACCGACCAGGAGCGCAAGGCGCGCGAAACGCGGGCACTCGGGGCGGAACAGGCCATGATCATCCGCGCCAAGGCCGATCGCGACCGCACGATCCTGCTGGCCGAAGCGCAGCGACAGGCGGAAATCCTGCGCGGCGAAGGCGAAGCCGAACGGAACCGGATCCTGGGCGAGGCCTACGGACAGGATCCCGATTTCTTCGACTTCTACAAGTCGATGCAGGAGTACCGCAAGAGCCTGGCCGGCGACGGCACGACCATGGTGCTGAGTCCGGAGAGCGACTTCTTCCGCTTCTTCGGCCGCGAGTCGAAGGAATAGGCCCGCGACCGGGGCCCGGCGCCATGGACGGCGGCCTTGGCGAGCTGCTGCTGGCGGCGCTGGGCCTGTATCTGGTAATCGAGGGCATGCTCCTGGCGCTGTTCCCGCATATCGTGCCGCGCATCGCCGCTATGGTGCAGCGCCTGCCGCCGTCGACGCTGCGGGCCGGCGGCGTGGCCGCCGTTGCCATCGGTGTCGCGATCATCTGGCTGGTGCGCGGTTAGTGCGGAGGCCGGTTTGCCGGGCGCGTTTCGTGCAATCGGGCAAGAGGTATCCGCGGGTTATGGATTTTTCCCCGGCCTCGCCATATTGTGACCACACAATGTTAAGTATTTGCCGGATAGTATCGCGCGCCGCGCCGCAGTTGACAGCGCCGCAGCCTGACACCAAATCGGCTTGAGACGATTCCCGGGCCCAGGGGCCTGTGCGGCAAGAGTTGCCCGGGACGACAGACACTTGGAGACAACAACGTGATGCGTATGCTTCAGACCCTGCGCCTGAACGCGGCGGACCTGACGAGAGGCTGGCTGGTGGTGCTGCCGCTCGCGGCGTCGCTGATCTGGCTTCCTGGCAACGCCGAGGCCCGTGGCGCGCCCGACAGTTTCGCGGACCTCGTCGAAACCCTGCAGCCGGCGGTCGTCAACGTGTCGACGACGCAGAAAGTGGCCGGCCACCGCAGCGAGGGCCCGACCTTCGAATTCCCGCCGGGCTCGCCGTTCCGCGATTTCTTTGACCAGTTCGGCCGCCGCGGCGAGGAGGAGGACCGGCCGCGCCGCGCGACCTCGCTGGGCTCCGGCTTCATCATCGACCCATCCGGCTACGTGGTCACCAACAACCACGTGATCGAGGGCGCGGACAAGATCACCGTCACCATGTTCGACGACACGACGCTGGAGGCGGAACTGATCGGCCGCGACGAGAAGACCGACCTCGCGCTCCTGAAGATCAAGGAAAAGGGCACCTATCCGGCGGTCAGCTGGGGCGATTCGGATCAGGTGCGGGTCGGCGACTGGGTCATCGCCATCGGCAACCCGCTGGGTCTGGGCGGCACCGTGACGGCCGGCATCATCTCCCAGAAGCAGCGCGACATCAACGCCGGCCCCTACGACGACTTCATCCAGACCGACGCGCCGATCAACCGCGGCAATTCCGGCGGCCCGCTGTTCAACATGGCCGGCCAGGTGATCGGCATCAACACCGCGATCTATTCGCAGAGCGGCGGCAGCATCGGCATCGGCTTCGCGATTCCGTCGAACCTCGCCGACGGGGTGATCGACCAGCTGCGCAAGTTCGGCACGACGCGGCGCGGCTGGCTGGGCGTGCAGATCCAGCAGGTCACCGATGAGATCGCAGAAAGCCTGGGCCTGAAGGATGCAAAGGGCGCGCTCGTTGCCGGCGTGCTGGAGAACAGCCCGGCCGAGGCGGCGAAGATGAAGACCGGTGATGTGATTCTCGAATTCAATGGTCGCGACGTGGAGGAATCGCGCAAGCTTCCCCGAATCGTGGCGGAAACCGAAGTCGGCAAGACCGTCGACGTCGTCGTGTGGCGCGATGGCCGCCGGCGGACCGTGCGGGTCACGCTGGGCGAGCTGGAGAAGTTCGACCAGGCGAATCTCTCGACGGAGACGCCGGGCGAGGACGAGAAGCCGGTCGAGCGGGCGATCGACGAGCTCGGCCTGTCGCTGTCCACCATCACCCGGACGATGGCGGAGAAGTACAGCCTGTCCACCGACCAGGAAGGGGTCGTGATCACCGACGTCAAGGGCGACAGCGGCGCAGCCGAGAAGGGCCTGCGCAAGGGCGACGTGATCGTCGAGGTCAACCAGGAAAAGGTGTCCACCCCCGATGCGGTCGCGGCCAAGATCAAGGATGCGGCACAGAACGGTCGGCGTTCGGTGCTGCTGCTGATCAACCGTGATGGCGACTTGCGGTTCGTCGCATTGCGCATCGACGCCGGCTGACAAGACGACGAAAACACGGCATAACGAATGGCGCCGGGAGCCTCCCGGCGCCGTTCTTCTTCGGGGCTATCGCATGACCGACGGGGCAAGGGAGCACATCGTACCCTTCCGGCTGGCCGGGCACGGGCCGGTGGCGCTGATCGGGCTGGGCCACGGCGCAACCCACTGGATCGCCGCGACGTTCTACATCCTGCTGCCGTTCATCAGCCGCGACCTCGGCCTGAGCTACGCCGAGGCCGGCGCGCTGGTCTCGGTCTTCCACGTCGCCGCGCTCAGCGCCAACCTCGGCAGCGGGCCGGTGGTCGACATGACCGGCCGGCGGGTCTTCTTCCAGGTGCTGTCGCTGCTGATCGGCGCCGCTGCGCTGGCCGGGTTCGGCATCGGCGGCGCGTTCGTCTGGCTGGCGATCCTGGTGGCGTTGATCGGCGCCACCAACAATCTGTGGCATCCGGCCGCGATCTCCTACCTGTCCGCGCGTTATCCGAACAACCGCGGCTATGCGCTGTCGATTCATGCGCTCGGCGCCAATTTCGGCGACGCCGTCGCCCCGCTCGCCGCCGGCATGCTGCTGGCCTGGATGTCGTGGCCGCTGGCCGCGGCCGTCAATGCGACGCCGGTCCTGCTGGTCGCGCTGGCCCTGGCTCTGCTGTTGGCCGGCGACCGCCCGGGTGCGACGCCGGCGGCGGCCGGGCTGGGCATCGTCGAATACGGCCGCAGCCTGGTCCGCGTGATGAAGGACCGCGCGGTGCTCGGCCTGTGCGTCATGGCCGGGCTGCGCACCATGGCCCAGAACGGGTTGCTGGTATTCCTGCCGCTCTACCTGGCCGACGTCCTGAAGGCCGGGCCGGTGGCGATGGGCGTCGCACTGATGGCCATGCAGGGCGGCGGGATCGTCGCGGCGCCGGTCGCCGGCGCTCTGTCCGACCGCATCGGCCGACGCCCCATCGTCATGGCCGGGCTTGGCCTGAGCACCGTGATCATCGCGGCGCTCACCCTGCTCGGCGGCGGCCCCGTCTATGTCGCCGGTGTCGCGCTGCTCGGTTTTTCGCTGTATGCCGTTCGCCCGGTCGTGCACAGCTGGATGATGGACCTGACGCCGCCGCAGATGGGCGGCTCGGCGACCAGCCTGATGTTCGGGACCCAGGCGGCGCTGTCCACCGTCGCGCCGGTCCTGGGCGGCCTCGTCGCCGACCGCTGGGGCCTGCCGTCGGTGTTCTACCTGCTGGCGGCGATCATGCTGGCGGCCAACGTGGCGGCCGTGCTGCTGCCGGGCGCCGCGCGCCGCGGCGGGGCCGTCACGCCGTAGCGGCGATGTCCTCGCGACGGTAGCCCTGGGCATACAGCAACGCCGTGAGGTCGCCGTGATCGACGCGCATCCCGGCCGCCTCGGCAAGAATCGGCTTGGCGCGATAGGCGACGCCAAGCCCGGCCGCCTTGACCATGTCCAGGTCGTTGGCGCCGTCGCCGACGGCCATTGTCTGCTGCGGCGCCAGCGCCAGCTCCCGCGCGAGGCGCTCCAGGCAGTCGCGCTTGGACCGCCGGTCGAGGATCGGCTCGACGACCCGGCCGGTCAGCTTGCCGCCGTCGACCTCGAGTTCGTTGGCCTGATCGACATCGAAGCCGAGACGCTCGCGCACGTGGCGGCTGAACATGGTGAATCCGCCGGACACCAGGGCGCAGCGGGCGCCGTGCCGGCGCATCGTTGCGACCAGCTCGGCCGCACCGGGATTGAGCACGATGCGCCCGTACAGCTGCTCCAGCACCCCAGCCTCGACCCCGGCGAGCATGCGCACCCGCTGGCGCAGGGACTCGGCGAAGTCGAGCTCGCCGCGCATCGCCCGGGCGGTGAGCGCGGCGATCTTGTCGTGCAGGCCGAGCACGTCGGCGAGCTCGTCGAGCATCTCGTTGTCGATGACGGTCGACTCCATGTCGGCGACCAGCAGCCTCTTGCGCCGTCCCGCCGCCGGCTGCGCCACCAGGTCGACCGCGGCGCCGGCCAGCGCCGCGCGCGCCGCGGTGGCGGCCCGCTGCGGGTTCGCGCCGTTGTACGGGATATCGCACGCGGTGCCCGCAGCCAGCCAGTCGGGCCCACCGGGCCCGCAGCCGGCGTCGGCGAGCGCCTCGCGTGTGGCGCCGACCGTGCTATGGTCGAGCGTTCCGCAGCCGGCGATCAGGGTCAGCACGGACGTCATGGCCGGCATAGTGGTGCCGGTGCGATGCGAATTCAATCGATTACGGGATGACCGAAGACACACGACCAGTCCTCATCGTCGCCGGGCCGACCGCCAGCGGCAAGTCGGCGCTGGCGCTCGCCGTGGCCGAGGCGTTCGACGGGGTCGTCGTCAACGCCGACAGCATGCAGGTCTACCGCGAGCTGCGGATCCTGACCGCGCGACCGTCGCCGGCCGACGAAGCGCGGGCGCCGCACCGTCTGTACGGCATCCTGTCGGCGGCCGAGCGCTGCTCGGCGGGCCGCTGGCGCGCCCTCGCGCTGGGCGAGATCGCCGCGGCGCATGCGTCCGGGCGGCTGCCGATCCTGTGCGGCGGCACCGGCTTCTATCTCAAGGCGTTCACCGTGGGGCTGTCGCCGATGCCGGACATACCGCACGAGATCCGGGCGCGGCTGTCGGATCGCCTGCAATCCGAGGGGATAACGGCGCTGCATGCGGAGCTCGCGGCGCGCGACCCGGCGGTCGCCAAACGGGTCGCACCGGCGGACCGCCAGCGGGTGCTGCGCGCGCTCGAGCTGCTGGAGGCGACGGGACGGTCGCTGGCCGACTGGCAGGACGGGCCGGCCGAACCGCTGCGCGGGCTGCGCGTCGCCACGATCCTGCTGGCACCGCCGCGGGCGGCGCTGTATGCAGCATGCGACCGCCGCCTCGAGGCGATGGCGGCGGCCGGCGCGGTCGACGAAGTGCGGCAATTGAACGCAATGGGGCTGGATCCCTCGCTGCCTGTGATGAAGGCGGTCGGCGTCCGCGAGTTCGGCGAGTATCTCAAGGGAAACTGCGATTTTCGGGCTGCCGTGGCGGCGGCACAGCAGGCCACGCGGCGCTATGCGAAGCGGCAGATGACGTGGTTTCGGCATCAGATTATTGCCGATTTGGAGTTCGGCGAGCAATTTTCTGAAAGTTTAAAGGCAGAATCCTTTTCATTTATTCGTCAAAAATTGTTGACCGGCGCGGTTTGACCGCCTATTGTCCGGCGGCTGCGAGCTTTTTCGGCTCGCAGCAATGTTAAATAACGGCAGAAACCCGCGCTGCTCAGCCTGCCCCCAAAGGGCAGGAGGGGCGGATTTTGCGGCTGCTGCCGGAGCCGGAACGGAGCAGGACATGACAAGCGAGCCGATGAGCGGAGCCCAGATCGTCATCAAAGCCCTGGTGGACCAGGGTGTCGATGTCGTATTCGGCTATCCGGGCGGCGCGGTCCTGCCGATCTACGACGCGCTGTTCAAGCAGAACGAGCTGCGCCACATCCTGGTCCGCCACGAGCAGGGCGCCGTGCACGCGGCCGAGGGCTATGCCCGGTCGACCGGCAAGGTCGGGGTGGTCCTGGTGACCAGCGGCCCGGGCGCGACCAACGCGGTGACCGGCCTGACCGACGCGCTGATGGACAGCGTGCCGGTGGTCTGCCTGACCGGCCAGGTGCCGACCCATCTGATCGGCAACGACGCCTTCCAGGAGTGCGACACCACCGGCATCACGCGGCCCTGCACCAAGCACAACTACCTGGTCAAGGACGCAAAGCGGCTGGCGCAGACCCTGCACGAGGCGTTCTACGTCGCGCGCAGCGGCCGGCCCGGCCCGGTCGTCGTCGACATTCCGAAGGACATCCAGTTCGCCGAGTGCCCCTATGTCGGCCCGAGCAACGTCAAGCACAAGACATACCGGCCACAGGTCAAGGGAGATGTGCGCAAGATCGAGCAGGCGGTGGAGATGATCGCCAAGGCTAAGCGCCCGGTGATCTACGGCGGCGGCGGCATCATCAACTCCGGACCGAAGGCGAGCAAGCTGTTCACCCAGTTCGTCAAGATGACCGGCGCGCCGACCACACTCACCCTGATGGGGCTGGGCGCGCTGCCGGCGTCCGACGAACGGTTCCTCGGCATGGTCGGCATGCACGGCACCTACGAGGCCAACCTGGCCATGCACGAATGCGACGTGATGGTCTGCGTCGGCGCGCGCTTCGACGACCGGGTGACCGGCCGGCTGGACGCCTTCGCCCCGCGCGCCAAGAAGATCCACATCGACATCGATCCGACCTCGATCAACAAGAACGTGGCCGTCGACATCGGCATCGTCGGCGACGTCGCCAACGTGCTCGAGGAGATAATCCGGCACTGGAAGGCGGAAAAGAAGAGCGTCGACAAGAAGGCGGTCGTGGCGTGGTGGAAGAAGATCGATCGCTGGCGCGCGCGCGACTGCCTGAAGTTCAAGAACGACGACAAGCTGATCAAGCCGCAGCAGGCGATCAAGCGGCTCTATGAGATGACGCTCGGCCGGGATGTCTACATCACCACCGAGGTCGGCCAGCACCAGATGTGGGCGGCCCAGCATTTCCGGTTCGAGAAGCCCAACCACTGGATGACGTCGGGCGGCCTCGGCACCATGGGCTACGGCCTGCCGGCGGCGATCGGCGTGCAGCTCGGCCATCCCGACGCGCTGGTGATCGACATCGCCGGCGAGGCCTCGATCATGATGAACATCCAGGAGATCGGCACCGCCGTGCAGTACCGCCTGCCGGTCAAGCTGTTCATCATCAACAACGAGTATATGGGCATGGTCCGCCAGTGGCAGGAGCTGCTGCACGGCGGCCGCTATTCGGAGAGCTATTCCGCCGCGCTGCCCGATTTCGTCAAGCTGGCCGACAGCTACGGCGCGGTCGGGCTGCGCGCGACCCGGCCGGACGAGCTCGACGACGTCATCAAGACGATGATCGAGACGGACAACATGGTGATCGCCGACATCGCGGTGGACCCCAAGGAGAACTGCTTTCCGATGATCCCGTCGGGGGCGGCGCACAACGAGATCCTTCTGGGTCCCGAGGACGAGGCCGAGAAGCCGGTCTCCGAGGACGGGATGGTGCTGGTCTGAGCGGCGGCAACACCCCGCCCCTCGCCCCCGCCCCCTCGACCCGCTGCTTCGGAACCTGGACCCATGAGCGATATCGAACGACATACGATTGCCGTCCTGGTGGACAACGAACCGGGCGTGCTGGCCCGCGTCATCGGCCTGTTCTCCGGCCGCGGCTACAACATCGAGAGCCTGACCGTGTCGGCCGTCTCGAAGGACGAGGCGGTGTCGCGCATCACCATCGTGACCACCGGCACGCCGATGATCATCGAGCAGATCAAGGCCCAGCTCGACCGGCTGGTGCCGGTCCACAACGTCCACGACCTGACCATCGAGGGTGCCCATATCGAGCGCGAGATCGCCCTCGTCAAGGTGATCGCGGACGGGCCGGAGCGGCGCGAATCCCTGCGCATCGCGGATATCTTCGGGGCGACCGTCGCCGACACCACGATCCAGTCCTTCGTCTTCTCGCTGACCGGAAAGCCGGAGAAGCTGGACGCCTTCATCGAGCTGATGCGGGCGCTCGGCAAGACCGAGGTCGCGCGCAGCGGGATCGTCGGCATTGCCCGCGGCGCCAAGGCGCTGTAAAACGCCGCCGCAACCGACGGACGGCGACGTCAATCAATAAGAGGACATGAGAGAGCAATGCGCGTTTATTACGATCGTGACGCCGATGTGAACCTGATCAAGACCAAGAAGGTGGCGATCATCGGCTACGGCAGCCAGGGCCACGCCCACGCCGCCAACCTGAGGGACAGCGGGGTCAAGGAGGTCGGCGTCGGCCTGCGCGAGGGCTCGGCAAGCGCGAGGAAGGCGAAGGATGCCGGTTTCGAGGTGATGTCCGTGGCCGAGGCCGGCGCCTGGGCCGACGTCATCATGATGGCGGCGCCCGACGAGCTGCAGCGCCACATCTGGGCCGACCATCTGCGGGACAACATGAAGGAGGGCGCGGCGATCGCCTTCGCGCACGGGCTGAACGTGCATTTCAACCTGATCGAGCCGCGCCCGGACCTCGACGTGCTGATGGTGGCGCCCAAGGGGCCCGGCCACACGGTCCGCTCCGAATACAAGCGGGGCGGCGGCGTGCCGTGCCTGCTGGCGGTCGACCAGAACGCCACCGGCAACGCCCAGGAGATCGGCCTGTCCTATGCCTGCGCCATCGGCGGCGGGCGCGCCGGGGTCATCGAGACCACCTTCAAGGAGGAATGCGAGACCGACCTGTTCGGCGAGCAGGTGGTGCTGTGCGGCGGCCTGACCTCGCTGATCCAGGCCGG
>JABAOD010014560.1_pt1 | contig 11321 bp, 12 predicted proteins | sample 7062151 | NCBI WGS metagenome assembly JABAOD01 (sample SAMN14538626, study PRJNA623070) | marine sediment metagenome | biome: marine biome [ENVO:00000428]; feature: marine pelagic biome [ENVO:01000023]; material: deep marine sediment [ENVO:00002113] | place: India: Gulf of Khambhat ...
TGGATGTCGATGTGCTGGACCGGCGACGGCAAGCAGCTCAATACCGACATCCCGACGATGGAATACGTGCTCGGCGTCGAGGGCGGCGAAATCTGGAGCGATTACTACGCCGTGCCGCGCGGCGCCCAGCATCGCGAAGCCGGCTACGCGCTGATCAACTTCCTGCTCGACCCGGCGATCAACGCACGCGAGGTCATGGCGCACGGTTACCCGGTGGCCGACAGCCGCACCAACGCGCTGCTGCCGAAGGCGTTGCTCGAGGATCCGATCCTGTACCCGGCGCAGGAGTTGCTCGACGCGCTCGAGTTCGGCGCCGCGGCGACGCTGACCGACCCGAACCGCGCCGAGCTGCTGGCGCGCTTCAAGGCCGCCTAGGCGCCGGGCGGCAGACGACGATGACGAGCAGTTGGGCGCACCGATTGTTGCTGTTGCCCGCGGCCGCGTGGCTGCTGGTGATGCTGGTGCTTCCGCTGCTCGTCGTTTTCGTCTTCAGCTTCGGCGAACGCGCGCCGGCGGGCGGCTACGAGCCCGCCTTCACCTTCGCCAATTATCTCAACCTGCCGGCGCGGCTGACCGCGTTCAAGAACACGATGATCCTGGCGCCGCTGGGGACGCTGGCGGCGCTGCTGATCGCCTACCCGCTGGCCTACTACCTCGCGATCAAGGCCAACCCGCGATTCAAGACCACGCTGCTGGTCATGATCATCGTGCCGTTCTGGACCAGCATCCTGATCCGCACCTACGCGTGGATCTACATCCTCGGCGGCCGGGGCATTCCGCAGCTGCTGGAGTTCATCGGCATCGAGGGCGTGCGCCTGATCAACACGCCGACCGCGGTGCTGATCGGCATCGTCTACGGCTACCTGCCGCTGATGGTGTTCCCGATCTACGTCAGCCTGGAGAAATTCGACAAGCGCCTGCTGGAGGCGTCGGAAGACCTCGGCGCGTCGCCGCTGAAAACCTTCCGCGACGTGACCCTGCCGCTGTCGATTCCCGGCATCGCCACCGGCTGCATGCTGGTGTTCATCCTGCTGATGGGCGAGTTCCTGATCCCGGCGCTGCTCGGCGGCGGCAAGGTGTTCTTCGTCGGCAACGCGCTGGTCGATCTGTTCCTGCAGTCGCGCAACTGGACCTACGGCTCGGCGGTCGCGGCGGCGCTGGTCATCATCATGCTGGTGACCGTGAGCCTGTACATGAAACTGATCATGCGCGGCGCCGGCCAGCGCGAAGACGTATCGTTGATCTAGCCCGGAAATTTCACGAAGGCGGTACAAACTGATGAGAATTAGCACGCATTTCAAAGTTCAGGGTCGATTAATCTGGAAACCGGCTGGGTACAGTTTGTACCTGAACGAAATCAGGAAAAATCTGGCTGCCAATCTCGAACGATCCCCCTTGAGCCATAGCTACGGCTATGGCTCGGCGGGCGATCGTCCGACCTTGTTTGCCGGGACGCCGGACCGCAGATTTTCCCTGAGTTTCGTTCCCTTCGTGAAGTTTCCGGGCTAGCCATGGGCATGCGCATCTACGCCATCGTCATCTATCTGTTTCTATACCTGCCGATCGGCATCATCGTGCTGTTCAGCTTCAACGCCGGCCGCCACGCCAGCGACTTCCAGGGCTTCTCCACCAAGTGGTACGGCACCGTGCTGGCGAACCCGTTCGCGATGGACGCGCTCAAGACGAGCCTCGCGGTGGCCTTCGTCACGGCGCTGCTGGCGAGCGTTTTCGGCACGATGGCGGCGCTCGGCCTGCAGCAGGTCCGGGGACGCCTGCGCGCGCTGTTCGACGCCGCGATCTACATCGCGATCATGATCCCCGGCATCGTCATCGGCATCGCCACGCTGATCGCGCTGGTGACGGCGTTCAATTTCCTGAACCCCGCGCTCGCGGCCGCGTGGCCCGCGTGGCTCGGCGACGCGCCGCGCCTCAACATGGGCCGGATCTCGCTGATCGCCGCGCACACGATGTTCACCATGGCGCTGGTGATCGTCATCGTGCGCGCGCGCATCGCCGGCATGGACCGCACCCTGATCGAGGCCTCGGCCGACCTCGGCGCAACCCCGATGGGCACGTTCCGGCAGGTCACGCTGCCGCAGATCTTTCCGGCCGTGCTGGCCGGCTTCCTGCTGAGTTTCACCTTCAGCTTCGACGACTTCATCATCGCCTTCTTCGTCGCCGGCTCGGAGACGACGCTGCCGATCTACGTGTTCTCGTCGATCCGCCGCGGCGTCACGCCCGAGATCAACGCCATCGGCACGATGGTGCTGGCGGTCTCGCTGAGCCTGCTGGCCGTGGCGCAGTTCCTGCTCCGCATGAAGGCACGCCAGGCGCGGGCTGGCAGCTGAGGGGGACCATATCCGCGCTGTCACATTTTCATCAGGGAGCATGACCATGATCCTCAACGACCGGGTTGCCATCGTCACCGGAGCCGGCTCCGGCATCGGCCGGGCCGGCGCGGAAATCATGGCCCGCGAGGGCGCTTTCGTCGTCATCGCCGACAAGAACGGCGCCGGCGCCGCGGAGAGTGTGGGACGCATCGAGGCGGCGGGCGGCCGCGCCGAATCGCGCCTAACGGACGTCACCGACGACGCAGCGCTGGCCGAGCTGATCGACGGCACCCACCGCGACCACGGCCGCATCGACATCCTGCACAACCATGCCGGCATCCAGGTCGCCGGCACGCTGGAGGAGGTATCGGCAGAGGGGATGGACGCCTCCTGGCGGCTCAACGTGCGGGCGCATTTCATGGGCTGCAAGCTCGTCGTGCCGCACATGAAGGCGCAGGGCGGCGGCACGATCATCAACACAGCATCCAATTCCGGTGTGTTCGTCGATTCCGGCATGCTGGCCTACATCACCACCAAGGCGGCGAACATCATGATGACGCGGCAGATCGCGCTGGACTACGCCAAGTTCAACATCCGCGTGAATGCGCTGTGCCCCGGCTGGGTCGATACCCCGTTCAACGAGCCCTACATCCGCCAGATGGGCGGCCGCGCCGCGATCGAGACATACGTCGCCGAAACCATCCCGATGGGCCGCTGGGCGACCCCGGACGAGATCGCGGAGGCGATCCTGTTCCTCGCTTCCGACCGCTCCTCCTTCATGACCGGCCACGAGCTAGTGGTCGACGGCGGCGAGTGGTTCGGCTGAATCCGGGACCCGCCGGCGGTTAACCTGCGACCTCCGGGTAATAACACATGTACCCCTGGGCGCAGCGGTCGGGGCGGGAGCGCAGACCGCGGGCAAACTCGGCCAGGGCGGCCGCGTCCGCCCCGTCCGTCATGCGTTCGATCGTGGTGCGGACCAGCTCCAGGCTCTTCAGCTTGCGCTCGGTCGGCGTTTCGCGCCCGGCGATCTTCACCGTGCCGATGCCGTGCGCGGCAAGCAACGGTATCGCGCAGAGCCCGCACGGGCCGAAGGGGTAGCCGTCGTCCGTCGTGGAAAATCCGCAGCTGAACTTGTACCAGGCCCAGCGCTTGTATTCGGCATCGTTGGCGGCCAGCGCGCGCCCCTCGCGCGCGGTGGGTACGCGGCCGTCGTCGCGCCGGTAGGCCAGCTCATAGTCGTCCATGCAGATCGGGCCGCCGAACTGCATCGGCAGGTGGATCGTGTGGCAGACGCCCTCGTCGAACAGGCAGCCGTCGTTCAGCGCGAAGGCCTCGAAGTCAAGCTCCGGCGCCGCGGCGGCGACGTCCGCCATCTCGGCCAGCGTCATGTGGCGCGGAAAGATCACGCGCGCGGCGCCGAGATCCCGGTAGAACAGCGCCGCCTCACCGTTGCGGCAGGCGGCGACGGAGCTGATGTGCAGGCGCAGGTCGAGGCCCATCGCGGCCAGTGCCTGGAGCAGCATCAAGTCGCTGACGATGACGGCGCTGCCGCCGGCCGCGGCGAAGCGCTGCGCCAGCCCCTGCAGCAGCTCGAGGCGCTCCTCGGAATAGTGCTGGCCGTTGAGCGCCAGCGAGGCGTCGGCGCCGCCGTCGCGGATCTCGCCGACCGCCTCGCGCAGGGATTCGCCGTCCTCGAGATTGCCGAAGGTGCGGCGGTTGACCGTGGAGATGCCGAACCGCTCCGCCCAGCCGAGCGGCACGACACCGAAATACAGCTCGTTGGCGCCGGCCTGCAGCATCGGGCCGATTTCCTCGGCGCGGCTAATCGGCGCGGCAATGCGCATCGTCGACCTCCTCTGCCATAGCCAGGCCCCGATCGCACCAGTCCGCCGGCAACACGAGGCGATCGATCCATCCGTTCTGCACGGCCCGCCACATGGCTCGCTCCATGCCGGCATCATGGCGGTAGAAGATGCTGTTGCCGCGCTGGAAGCTCTGCAGGTCGCGGCCGGCCCGGTCGGATGGCCGCGACAACCGGCACACATAACGCAGGCACTCCTTGCTGCATGCCTGATCCGGCCGGAACTTGTCGACATCGGCGAACCGCAGCGAGCCGATGCGGCAGACCCGCCCGCGCACCGCATAGCCGAAGGGCGCATGCACGGAGAGCGCCAGCCCGCCGGCTCGGAGATCGGCGGGCTGCGCGAAGGGCGGCACGTCGACCTCGGCGCGATCGATGCCGAGCCGCTGCAGCATGCCCCCGAACCCCGGCGCCGCGAGGCCGGGCGGATTCAGCCGCGCCCACTGCGCGGACGGCAGGCGCGGATCCTTGATCATCTTGCAGAGCTGGCGTCCGGCGACCCGCCGCAACGTCGGGAACTCGCGCGCGGCAAGACTCAACACGCCGTAGTCGTTGACGACGATCTCGGTCCCGCCGGGCAGCAGCCGGAACAGGCGGCGCAACCGGGCGATCCCGGCATCGGGCACGGACGGCGTCGCCAGGGTCAGCGCCAGGCCGCAGTCCTCGGCCAGATCTAGGGCGCGCCGCAATACCGTCGGTGTCGGGACCAGGCGCTCGCAGAATTCGTTGCCGAGATGCAGTCGCACGACCCGACGCTCGGCCAGCCCGTTCATGAACGCCGGTGGCGCCAGCCCCAGCGCCTCGAGCAGCGGCCGGGTTCGCGCAAGGTCGCCGAGACGCGCAAGCGTACGACCGTCGGTCAGCGCGACCGCGATTTCAGGATGGCCGGTTCCACCGGCCGCCGCACTGTGCCCCGCCATGGCGGCCTCCGGGATGGTTTCACCACTCCCCCTCTCCTACCGCCGGACGCGCGATGCACGACGGCATACAGGATAGCGGGGGTCCGCGCGCGCCGCCAGTGGCTTCGCCGTCCCGCGGCACCGGGGCGAGCCGAAGGAACGAGCTCATGCGTTAGGGTTTTCCGCGGGTTTCACGGACATGTTATGGAGAACTGGAGCGCCCTATCGCCGCACCGCCGCAAAGAACGTGAACTGGCCGACGTCCAGGCGGCGCGCGTCGCGCTCGCGGAACCACGCCTCCAGTGTACCGGCGGCCTGCATCTCGCGAACTTGCGCTTCCGCCCGCGCCGTCTGCTCGGGCGTCGCCAGGGCCCAGATCGAGTCGCCCTTGCGCCAGCGCGCACTCAACGGCCCCGTCACATCGAAATAAGCCGCGCCCTGCATGACCGCGTCGCGCGCGGCCTCACTGCGGCGCATCTCGAAGCCGGACTCCGCCATCATGGCGCCCAGGCGCTCGGCCGGGATGTGGCGGCGGATGCAGGCCTCGCGTGCTTCGGGGATGAGGTCGTAGTACCAGAAGCCATCACGCAGCTGCCGGTGTGTGCACATGTTGATGATTAGCACCCCGCCGCGCCGCAGCACCCGGTGCATTTCGCGCAGGACATGGCGGTGGACGGGGAAGCCCGGATCGTCGCCGTCCTCCAGGTGGTGCAGCACCTGGTTGATCATGGCGCCATCCATGCTGCCGTCGGCAAACGGCAGCGCCTCGAGACTGCCGCGGTGGAAGGCGATGCGACCCTGGGCCTCCGACTTCGCCAGCTTGGCCCGCGCCACGGCCAGCATGCCTGTGTTGAGATCGACCGCCTCGATGCGCCCGACGTCGGGCAGCAGGGCCGCAGCGTAGGCGCCGGAGCCACAGCCCGCATCGAGCAGGCGCATGTCCCCCAGCGGTGTTTGCGTCAGGATCAGGCAGTCGCGCAGGATGTCGACCCCGATCGCGACACGCGTTTCGTCATAGGACGGCGCGACCGCGCCGTAGTCTTCATACCGGCTCATTCACGCTCCTCCCGGCCCGGTCGTGTTGGGCGGCGGAATGCCTTGCGGGAATTGACCCGGATCATTGCCCCGTCCGCCGCCTTCTCTCTATGCTTTCCAGCACGGCTTGACAATCGAAGGGCCGGCCATGACCACCGTTATCGAAGAGAAACGGACGGTTCGGACGGCCGCCGCGCCGCCGACGCGCGCGTCGTTGCCCATCGTACCGCAGGCCGTGCCGGCCGTCCCTGCGCGCGAGCGGGCACGGCTGGGCGTGCTGGCGGGACGGCTGCTGGCGGACGAGCCGGCACTCGGCGGCGCCGATTTCGGCTCGCTCGTGCGCCCCGGCATGACGCCGGACCGACCGGCCCTGATCCTCGAGGATCACCACGGGCTGGCCCTCTACACCGCGCTGCGCGATCCGCGCACCGAGTACCGCGCGCTCCTGCTCGCCGGCGACGGCGACTTCGTGACCATCGCCGGGCCGCGGAACGAAGCCTTCGAGGCCTACTGTCGCGACATCCTGGGCCTCGGCCGTGCGGAGATCATCGAACCGCCGCCGCACAGCGCCGTGGAGCGCGTGACCGCCCTGGTGCTGCGCGACGCCGACTCCATGAACCGGCTCACCGACAGCGCGCGCCGGCACGGCGGCCTGACGGTGATCCCCTATCTCGGCACGGCCGACATGTGGCTGCTGGCGCGCGAGATCGCCGCCCGGTCCGGCCAGCCCGTGCATGTCGCCGCACCGCCGCCGCGGCTGACCGGGCGCGCCAACGACAAGCTGTGGTTTGCGGACCGGGTGGCCGAGGTGCTCGACCGGCGCGCCCTGCCGCCGACCTGGTATGCATACGGGCCGGCGGCACTGGCCCGCGAGATGGCAGTCCTCGCGGGACGCCACGACCGGCTCGTGGTCAAGGTGCCCGACAGTGCCGGCTCGCAGGGCAACATCGTCCTGTCGTCCGGGGACGTGTTGGCGCGCGCGCCCGAGCAGTTGCGCGACTGGCTGATCCGGATCCTGGGCAGCCTGTCGTGGGACGGCGAGTTCCCGCTGCTGGTCGGCGTGTGGGACAGCCCGACCCAGTCCTCGCCCTCGGTGCAGATCTGGATTCCGGCACGGGCCGACGGCCTTCCGGTCATCGAGGGCGTTTTCCAGCAGATGGTCGAGGGCCGGCAGGGCATGTTCATCGGCGCCGCGCCGGCCGAGCTGCCGCCGTGCTGGATGGCGCGGCTCGCCGACGAGGCGATGCGCATCGCCATGCTGCTGCAGGCCATCGGATACTACGGCCGGTGCAGCTTCGATGCCGTGCTCGCCGGCCGCACGCTGGACGGCGCGGAGCTGCACTGGATCGAATGCAACGCGCGATGGGGCGGAGTCTCGATACCGATGACCCTGGCCAATCGGCTGGTCGGCGACTGGCGCACACGGCCCTTCCACATCGTGCAGAACCACGGCGTCGCCATGACTCCGTTGCCTGTCGCAGAAGCGATCGACCGGCTCGGCCATCGGCTTTACCGGCCGGGTCTGAGCGAGGAGGGACTCGTCCTCCTCGCCCCGCAGCGGATGGCGGCAGGCTCCGGCGTCGATTTCATGGCGTTGGGCCGCACGACGGCCCGCGCCCGCGCCCAGGCGCGCGACGGGCTGACGATCCTGTGCGGCAACGGGTGACGGCGGCCAAGGGAATCTTTCCGGCACGGCGGAGCCCGGCGCATTTCTCCTGTCACCGCTCGGTAGACCATGCATAATCCCCTTGCACTGTCCCGTGCCGGAGAGGCGCCATGGATTTCATCTTCATGCTGACGCGCGATGACGAGACCGTCGCCGACGGGCTGGCGCTGCTCGACAGTCTCGACGGGCTGGGCCTCCGCCACATCGGCTTCAAGGACATCGGTGCCGACCGCACGACCCTCCAGGCCCTGCGGCGACGGATCACCGCGATGGGGGCGACGAGCTATCTCGAGGTCGTGAGCCCCCATGCAGAGGACTGTATCGCGGCTGCGCGCATGGCGGCGGAGATCGGGGTGGACTGCGTGCTGGGCGGCACCGCGGTGGATGAAACCCTGCGAATCCTCGACGGGACCGGCATCGCATACTGTCCGTTTCCCGGCTTTCCGGTTGGCCATCCGACCAGGTTGGACGGCTCGCAGGCCGAGATTGCCTCCCATTGTGCGGACTTCATGGCCAAGGGCTGCGCCGGTGTCGACCTCCTGGCCTATCGCGCCACCGAAGCCGAGCCGCTGGAACTCGTCCGCGCCGCCCGGGCTGCGCTGGGACGCGGCCGGCTGATCGTCGCGGGCAGCGTCTGCAGCACGGCGCAGCTGGCCGATCTGGCGCGCGCCGGGGCCGATGCGTTTACCATAGGGACCGCCATCTTCGCCAACGCCTTCGCCGAGGGCGAAACCGGGGTGGCCAACCAGGTTCGCGCGATCCAGAGATGCCTTGACGGCGGAGCCGAGACGGTTCCGGGTGTGCAGTGAGCCGGATGAGGCCCCTGTCCGCGTTCCCCATCGACACCCGGCGCGCGGTGCGCTTCGTGCTGTGCGACATCGACGATACGATCACCGACCGCGGCCGCTTGCCGTCGGCGAGCCTGGGCGCGATGGAGCGGCTGCAGGCGGCGGCCGTCCGGGTCGTGCCGATCACCGGCCGGCCGGCCGGCTGGTGCGACCACATCGCCCGCATGTGGCCGGTCGACGGCGTCGTCGGCGAGAACGGCGCGCTGTGTTTCCGGTACGACCACGAAAAGCGCCGCATGCATCGCGTCTACTGGAAGAGCGAGTTCCAGCGGACTGCGGACCGCGAAAGGCTGGCGGTGCTGGCGCGCGAGATCACGGCGGCGGTGCCCGGCAGCGCCGTCGCCGCGGACCAGCCGTACCGCGAGACCGACCTAGCGATCGATTACGCCGAGGACGTGGACCGCCTGCCGGGCGAGGCGGTGCAACGCATCGTCGCGATGTTCGAGGCGGCGGGGGCGACGGCGAAGGTCAGCTCGATCCACGTCAACGGCTGGTTCGGCGATTTCGACAAGCTGTCGATGACGCGGCGCGCCTTTGCGGAAGTCTTCGGCCGCGACATCGACGGCGCGCGCGACGACATCGTGTTCATCGGCGATTCGCCGAACGACGCCCCGATGTTCGCCTTCTTCCCGAACGCGGTGGGCGTCGCCAACGTGCGCGACTTCGCCGGCCAGTTGCCGGCCGAGCCCGCCTGGATCACCGAAGCCCGTGGTGCGGCCGGCTTCGCAGAGCTGGCGGCGGCGCTCCTCGACGCACACTGAGATAATCTCCGCCCTGCGTTGCGACCCTTACGCGGTCTCGCCGCCGTCGACCGGGATCACCTGTCCCGAGATATGCCGCGCGCCGTCGCCGGCGAGGAACAGGATCGCCGCGGCCACGTCTTCCGGGGCGGCGATGCGGCCGGACGGCGATTCGGCAGCCGCCGCATCGCGGCCGATGCCGAGCTGCCGGAACCGCTCTTCCGCCATATCGGTATCGACCCAGCTGGGGCAGACCGCGTTGACGGTGATCCCGCGCGGCGCAAGATGCAGCGCCAGCGCCCTTGTGAAGCCGACGACGCCGTGCTTGGCGGCGCAGTAGGCGGTCTGGTCCGCAGAGCCCCGCAGGCCGAGGAAGGAGGAGACGTTGACGATGCGGCCGGTGCGATCCGGGAGCAGCGGCAGCGCCGCCTTGCTGCACAGATAGGTGCCGGTCAGGTTGACCCGCAGGATATCGTCCCATCGCGCATCGTCGGCGGCCGCGTCCATCGGGTTCGCACCGGCGATGCCGGCATTGTTGACCAGCGCGTCGAGCCGGCCCGGACCCGCGGCGAGCGCATCGAACAGCGCGCGCACCGCGGCGGCGGCGCCAACGTCGCAGGCATGGAAGACGAGGCCCTCGGGCAGCGCGCCGCCCGGCGCCTTGCGGGCGCACACGTGGACTTGGTACCCGGCATCGCGGAAGGCGACGGCCGTTGCGAGTCCGATACCCCGGGTGCCGCCGGTGACGAGGGCGAGCGGCGCGCTCATTGCGCGGTCTCGCCGCCGTCCACGGGAACGATGGCCCCGGTGATGAAGGACGACGCGTCGGAGGCGAGGAAGGCGACGATACCGGCGATCTCGACCGGCCCGGCGAGGCGCCCGAGCGGGACGGCCTCGCGATAATGCGCTTCGGCGCCCGCCGGGAACCGGTCCGGCCAGCGCCGCTGCAGCGCCGCCGTCACGTCGCGCAGCATGGCCGTGTCGGTGCTCCCCGGGGCAACGCAGTTGAAGCGGATGCCCTTGTCGGCCCAGTCGAGCGCCGCGCTCCGCGTCAGCTGCGCCAGCGCCGCCTTGCTGGCGCCGTAGGCGGCACTGAAGCGCTTTGCGATCAACGCCTGGTCGCTGGCAATGTTGACGACCGCGCCGCCGCCGCGCGCGATCATCGACGGCAGCACCGCGCGGATCAGCGCGAACGGTGCCCGGAAATTCACGGCCATGACTTCATCCAGCTCCGCCAGCGAGGTGTCCAGCAGCGTGCCCACCACGGTCACGCCGGCATTGTTCACCAGGATGTCGACGCCGCCGTGGCGGTCCGTGACGGCCGCGACGGCCCGGGTGACGCGCCGAGTTTCGCGCAGGTCCACCTCCGGCAGGTCGAAGCCCTCAACGATGGCGCCCTCCTCTGCCAGCCGCTCGACGATCGCCGAGCCGATGCCGCCGCGGTGCCCCGTCACCACCGCGACCTTGCCTGCAAGATCGGCATAGTCGGCCACGCCCTATGCCGCCCGGGCGCCGGCCCTGCGGTCCTCGCGAATCATGTCGGAGGCCTTCTCGGCAATCATGATGGTCGGCGAGTTGGTGTTGCCGGAGGTGATGGTCGGCATGATCGAGGCATCGACCACGCGCAGGCCCTGCAGCCCGCGGACGCGCAGCCGTTCGTCGACCACCGCCATGTCGTCCTGGCCCATCCGGCAGGTGCTGACCGGATGGAAGATCGTCGTTCCGATGTCGCCGGCGGCGTTCGCCAGCTCGTCGTCGCTCGCAAGGTGCGCGCCGGGCTTCAGCTCTTCCGGCTCGAAGCGCGCAAGCGCCGGCGCCTGCGCGATGCGGCGCGCCAGCCGCAACGCGTCCGCCGCCACCTTGCGGTCGCCCGGAGTCGACAGGTAGTTCGGCTTGATCACCGGCTTGCTGCGCGGGTCGGCGTCGCGCAGCCGCACGG
>JABAOD010005845.1_pt1 | contig 11318 bp, 10 predicted proteins | sample 7062151 | NCBI WGS metagenome assembly JABAOD01 (sample SAMN14538626, study PRJNA623070) | marine sediment metagenome | biome: marine biome [ENVO:00000428]; feature: marine pelagic biome [ENVO:01000023]; material: deep marine sediment [ENVO:00002113] | place: India: Gulf of Khambhat ...
AGCCATGTCCGCCAGCGACAGGCCCGAAGTGTTGCTGGACAGGATGGCCTCGGCACCGATGTGAGGGGCGGCGGCGGCCAGCACCTTCTTCTTGATATCCAGGTCCTCTTTTACGACCTCCACGACCCAGTCCGCCTCGGCCAGGCGAGCCAGGTCGTCCTCGAGGTTGCCGACCTCGATCAGACCCAGACGATCCGAGCTGAACAGGGGGGCCGGCTTGGCCTTGAGCAGCGCCTTTACCGCGTCGGCGGCCAGGCGGTCGCGTACGGCCCGGTCCTCGAGGGTGAGCCCCGCGGCCTTCTCGGCCTCGTTGGGCTCCTTGGGCACGATGTCCAGCACCAGAGACGGGACGCCGGCGTTGGCGAAATGCGCCGCTATGGCGCTGCCCATCACGCCGGACCCGAGGACCGCGACCTTGCTGACATGCTTTTTCATGGCACCCCCCGCCGGGAAAACTGAACAGCCATTCACTACGCTAATCAGAGCCCTGCCCCCTTGTCAACCGCGGGAAGCGGGCTATTGTTCCCTATGCGCCGGGATATCTCGCCTATGGCGCGCCAGGCCCGGCGGAGGGCCCGCCAGCGGCCCTGGGAGGCGGATAATGAATGAGTATTCAATAACGAGGCGCCCCGAAGGGGGAACCGCTTGAACGTTCAGCAGCGCGAAGCCAAGGCGGAGCGGATCCTCGACGCCGCGGTCCTCGAGATCGCTCGCCACGGATACTACGGCACCACCGTCTCCACCATCGCCCGCCGCGCCGGCGTCGCCGACGGGACGATCTACCTCTATTTCAAGAGCAAGGAAGACCTGCTGGTCTCGATCTTCGAGCGCGCTATGCAACGCTTCAACGAAGAGGCTCGACGGATCGTGGAAGAGGGCGGCGCCGGCGCCGAGGAGAAGCTGCGTCGCCTCGTCGACCTGCACCTGACGCTACTGGGCGAGGATCGCGACCTAGCGGTGATCTTCCAGGTGGAGTTCCGCCATACGCTCCACATCCTCGAGCGGCTCTCCCGCAGCCGTATGCGCGACTACCTCGCCCTCATCGCCCAGGTGGTCGAGCAGGGGAAGCGGGAGGGCGTCTTCAAACCCGACCTGGACGCCCTGTTCACCGCCAAGGTGGTGTTCGGCATCCTGGACGAGATGGCCACCGACTGGGTGCTCTCGCAGAGGAACGTGCGGTTGGCGTCCCGCTCCGAGCCGGTGGCCGAGCTGCTCCTCGGCGGTCTGCGGGCCACGCGAGCTTGAACCTTTCAGGAAAAGTCCCACCGAATCGCAGCAAGGATCGGCTCACCAGAACGCGAATCGTGACGGTCGGCATAGCTCGAGAACCGCTCGCGCGTTGATACCGCACCTCGCGACACGCATATTTCGCCGCCGAGCGTTATACCGACCCTGCGGCAAATTGGACGCGAGCGGAGATGACGGACCGTCCCAAGCGCTACCAGACGTTTTTCGCCGAGCTCAAGCGGCGCCAGGTCTTCAAGGTGGCCGCCGTCTACGGCGCCGTCGCCTTCGCGGTGATGCAGGCCGCCGACTTTCTCGTCCCGGCGCTGCGGCTTCCCGATAGTGTAGCCACCGCCATCGCCCTCGTGGCGATCCTCGGCTTCCCCCTGGCGCTGGTGCTGGCCTGGGCGTTCGATCTGACGCCGGAAGGGGTGCAGCGCGAGCGGTCCGCTTCGAGCGCTGAACTGGAGGCAATTGTCGCCCAGCCACGCGGGCGCCGCTGGCCGGCGGGGATCCTGGCGCTGGCCGGCGTCGTCCTGGTGGCCGGCGGCGGCTGGTGGGTGCTGGGACGTGACGGGCGCGCCGCAGCTGGCGGCGTCGCGCCCGCCGCCACAGCCGATGCGACCGTCGACCGCCGCTCGATCGCAGTGCTCCCCTTCGCCAACATGAGCGGCGATCCCGAGAACGAATACTTCAGCGACGGCATCACCGACGACATCATCACGCACCTCTCCAAGCTCTCCGATCTCAAGGTCATCTCCCGCACCTCGGTGATGCGGTTCAAAAAGACCAACAAGAGCCTCGGCGAGATCGCCGCCGAGCTCGCGGTAGCGACGATCCTCGAGGGCGGTGTCCGGCGGAGCGGCGACCGGGTGCGGATCAACGCCCAGCTGATCGATGCGGCCACCGACGAGCACATCTGGGCCGAGCAGTACAACCGCGAACTGACCGACGTCTTCGCGATCCAGAGCGATGTGGCGCTGCAGATCGCCGGCGCCCTGCAGGCACGCTTGTCACCCGACGAGCGGGGCCGGGTCGAACGGCGACCGACGGAGAACCTGGAGGCCTACAACCTCTACCTGCAGGGGCGTTACTTCTGGAACAAGCGGACGCGTGATGCGCTGGAGACGGCGATCGAATATTTCGAGCGGGCGATCGAGCTGGATCACGAGTACGCGCTGGCCTGGGTCGGCCTGGCCGACGCCTACACCATACGCGCCGATTGGGGATACATCTCTCCCGAGGAGAGCCTGGGTGCAGCTACGGCCGCGGCCACGAAGGCGTTGGAGATCGATGAGACGCTGGGCGAGGCACACATCTCGCTGGCGCAGATCCGCGCCCACGAAAGAAACTGGTCGGCGGCCACGATGGAGTTCGAGCGCGGCCTCCGACTGAGCCCCGGATACGCTTCGGGCCATCAGTGGTACGGCGGCCACCTGGCGACCATCGGGCGATTGGAGGAAGGCATTCGCGAGATGAAACGAGCGCGCGAGCTCGATCCCCTCTCGCTCATCATCAATACCAACGTCGGGATGCTGCTCAGCTGGGCCGGCCGCTACGATGAAGCCGAGATGGCGCTTCGACGGACGCTGGAGCTCGACCCGGATTTCGTCGGAGCCTTTCAAGAGCTGGGATTCGCCCTCGAATGGCAGTCGCGGTTCGAGGAGGCGATCGCGGCGTATAGGCGTGCATTCGAGCTGTCGGGTGGTTTCATCGGGCACGGCGAGCTCGGGCACGTCTATGGCGCAACCGGTCGTCGAGCTGACGCGCTGGAGATGCTGCGACGACTGGAAGAAGAGGCCAAGTCTCGCCACGTACCGCCGGTCGAGTTCGCCATCATCCACGCCGGGCTCGGGAATACAGACGTGGCTTTCGATTGGCTGGAGGAAGCCTTTCGGCGACGCGACGTCACTCTGCTCTGGCGGATTCAGACGCCGGGGGTCGTCGAGTTGCGCTCCGACCCGAGGTTCGCCGAGCTGATTTCCAAGCTGGGGCTTGGCAGGCGCTAGGCCTCCAAGCCCAGAATCTTGGCGTACCCTTGACAGCAGCGCACCGCGCCAGCGAAGTCGGCACCCGCCAAGCGGGAGCGCCTGTGCAAACCCACGCCAAGCCTCCGCGCCTTGCCCTCCTCGAGGTGCGCGGGATTCCCGAGACCTTCGAGGGTCGGGGTGTCGCCGACGTGTTGTTCGGTGACAACAATTTTCAGGGCAGGCTGTCCTACTCCTGGCCCAAGACGGCGGACGAGAACTTCAATGCCCCGACCAAGACTACGAGCCTTTGTTTCCGTTTGGCCACGGATTGAGCATGTTGGACTAGGCCCCTCGGCCGCCGACTAGGCGGCCACCGCGGCGCTCGGGGCCCCCCTGCGCCGCTCGAGTTCGACGCGCACCTCGTGGGCCCTCTCCTCGGTTATTGGGTAGGCGGCGATCGCCCAGATGGCGATCGCGGAAGCCACGATAGGGATGCCCGCATCGAACAGCCGCATGAGGAATATGGCGCTGTCGGTTTGACTCCCGCCGAGCGCGACATCGAACCCTGTCGCATTGAGCAGGAAGCCGCCGCCGGCCAGCGCGGCGGCCATGCCGAGTTTCACCACCCACCAGAAAATCGAGCCGAACATGCCCTCGCGACGCTCGTGGGTCTTCAACTCGTCGACGTCAACGACATCTGCGACCATCGATGGCATCAAAGTAAACAGTCCGCCCAAACCAAAGGCGAGCAGCGGCGCTGGGAGGATGACCAGCAGTGGGGCGTTGGGGTTATAGCAAAGCCACTTGAGCGCATACCCGACAATTGAAAGCCCCGTCGAAACAAAGAACGCGCGGCGCTTGCCGATGTGGGTGCCGAGCCAGGTGACGAAGATAATCACGGCGAACGTGGAGATGGCGCCCAGCGTTCCCGCGTAGCCGGCATACTCCGCGCCCCGCGTCTGATCGCCGCCAAACACGTAATAGATGATGACGTAGAACTGAAACGACGAGATCAGCATGAAGCCATTGAAGACCAGGAACGTGGCGACGCAGAGCTTCAGGAACGGACCGGATGTCAGTGTGGCACCAAACCCCTTGAAGAAATCGACGATGTTCCGACGGAATGCGCCGAGGGCGCCCTCACCTGCCACTCCCGCGGCTTCTTCTTCAAGATGTCGACGATGTTCGGACACCTCGGCTTCTGCGATGTCTTTGAAGCGCTCTCTCAGGAAAATCGCTGGAAGGATGCCAATCCCGATGGCGAAGACGGCGACGATGATCGCCAACCCCGCGGCTCCCGCCACCTGGTCCTTGAAGAACCCTTCATACGTCATGATCCACAGGAACCAGGGCGACACCACGTAGGCGAGCTGCCCGATGAAGTTCTGCACCCCCANNTCGGGCGTAAGCTCGTACCCGAGCGCGACCCACGGCGTCGCAAAGATCGTATAGCCGAGGTAGAACACGAGCGACCCGATGAGGAAATACACGAAGTAGAATGCCTCACTCTGGCCTCTCGGCAGCTGCCATAGCAGCGCGAACGTGACTCCGGCCGCGATCGCTCCGGCGAAGATGTAAGGCCTTCGCCTCCCCCATCTCGTTCGAGTGTTGTCGGAGATGTACCCCATCAGCGGATCGGTCAGCGCATCCGTTAGACGTGGGAGGGCTCCTAGCAAACCGACCAGCGCGGGGTTCATCCCCAATCCCAGATTGAGAACGATCACCATCCCGCCACTCGCCGCAGCGAGCAGATTGTTGACGAAGGCTCCCAGCCCGTAGATCAGCTTATGGCCAAAGGAGATGCGATCTTCGGGCGCGGTGGCGTAGTGCTTGGAGTGGCTCATGGAGCGCGGCGGGCGAGCACGCTCAGGGGGCTTCCTCGTACACCCGGACCCAATCGACGAGCATAGTCTGAGGGAAGGACGTGTTTGCGTTCGGCGGCCCGACGAATCCCCCGCCCCCCGCGACGTTCAGGATGATGTAGAAAGAGTGATCGAACACCCAGCGTCCGGGCAGGTCGCTCGGTGTTATCGTCTGGTACAGCGAGTCGTCGACGAACCAGTTGATGCAGTCGTCGCCCCATTCCACCGCGAAAACATGGAAGCCGGTATCGAACCTGTCCCCCACGAGATCCAATCGGCGCGTGACAGCCTGTCCGCCGGAGTAACCGGGGCCGTGCAGGCTTCCGTGGATCCTGCTCACCTCCTGGCCGCGGTACTCCATGATGTCGATCTCACCGCAGGCGGGCCATCCGACCGTTTCGATGTTCGCCCCGAGCAGCCAGAACGCCGGCCAGATGCCCTGGCCTTTCGGCAGGCGAATTCGCGCCTCGAAGCGCCCGCCGGTCGGCTCGAACAGCCCACGGGTGTTGATCCGTGCCGACGTGTAGTTCTGCCCGAGGTACGACTCCTCCCGCGCGGTGATGGCGAGGTGGTCGTTGCCGTCGAGGGAGACGTTTTCTGGTCGGTCCGTGTCGTACTCGAGCTGGGCGTTACCCCAATCCGTGCCGATGTCGTATCCCCATTTGGCTGGATCCGGTGGCTGACCGGCCGGTCCCTGGAACTCGTCTTCCCAAACGAGTTGCCACTCCACGAGCTCGCTGCCGCTGGGACCTCCGCAGGCGGCGAGCGACAGCGCCACGCCTGTCAGTGTGGCACGACGGACGATCCGCAATGCAAACCGTATCATCGTGCCTCCAAGCTGTGCGCGCGCTGGAACAGCCGCGGGTTGGCGAGCGCCGCGTCGAGGACGAGCGTAGCGGCGCCGACGGCCGCACCGTCTGCGGCCCGAGTTCGCCCGTTCGGATTTCGGCGGCGGCGACGGAGCTCACGAGCGTGCGCCGACGAACACTTTCGCGGAGCGGCTCTAGAAGCAACTCGCCGACCCGGGCCAGGCCACCGTCCAGTATCACCATGCTCGGGTTCATGAGGTTCAGCAGACCGGCTACCGCGATCCCCATGTACTCCGCCGCCTCCCGCACCACCTGCAGCGCCAGTGAGTCGCCGGCGAGGGCTGCATCTTCGATAGCGGCAAGGGTCACCGGCTTCCCCGCGATCATACTCTCCGGGTGTTCCTCCAGCAGCTCGCTGGCGCGGGCCACCAGCGCCTTAGTACCGACCAGCGTGGTGAGGCACCCTCTCAGACCGCAGACACACGGCTCGCCGTGCGGGTCCATCGCCAGATGTCCGATCTCTCCGGCGAAACCGGCGGCACCCCGGTAGATCTTGCCGTCGAGGATGTGCCCCAGGCCGATCCCGGTCGCCATCTTGATGTAGGCAAAGTCGTCGACGTCACGGCCCGCGCCCCACCAGCGCTCGGCGAGGGCACCCAGGTTGGCGTCGTTGTCGATAAGCACGGGCGCGTCGAATCTCTCGTGCAGCCCTTCGAGCCCACTCCGCCCGCCCCACTCGGGGAGGACGACCTCGGACAGACGGTGGGGATCTTCGGGATCGATCGGACTCGGGACGCCCACGCCGATCCCGATCAGCCGCTGAGACTCGTGCTTGCCCATCGCGAGCGACGCCTCACAGAGATCTACGACTCGCGCTCGCGTCCCCTCCGGATCGGTACGGACCGGGTGATCCTCTGCTCTCCAGGTGACCACCCGGCCGCGCAGATCGGTGAGGGCAACCGCCACGTGCGTCGCTCCGATGTCCACGCCGAGGATGACGCACGCGTCGTCCTGGAATTCGAGCACGATGGGGCGCCGTCCGCCACGGGACGGGCCGGCGCCCACCTCAGCGACGAGCCCCGTCTGCAGGAGACCTCCGACGATCTCCGAGACGGTCGAGCGGGATAGCCCCGTGCGACGGGCGATCTCAGCACGCGAGATCCGTTGAACCCGCCAGATCAGCCCGAGCACCGAATCGGCCAAGGGGCGTGCCCGCGCTGAAGCAGCGGACCGTTCCCCCGGCTGCCTCAGCAAACCCGCACTTTTACTTGAAGCACGGCTCATCCCCGACGCTCCCTGAAATCGGTCTACCTGTAGAAGTAGACGTTGGCCACGGAGACCGTGTCCGGGCCCCCGAGATGATCAGCTGCGCCGCCGTGGGATCGGGCGTCCAGATGTCCATGTGGCGCTTTGTTCGATCTCCGAACAAAGTGGCGCCTCCCGGGCTCCCTGTCAAGCGCCCCCGCAACATTCGCCTGACGGCTCAGGTCGCATCGGCGCCTACGGGTAAACTACGCTTACTTGATCGCCCCTCCGGCTCGGCAGCGACGGCCGGATGACTCGACAAAGAGGGAGGGTCGTCGTGGAGGCGTGCGTCTCTCGGCGCGAGGCCTTATGAGTCCGTATTTCTGTTGTGTTCCCGCGACGATCACCACATCGTGTCCTTCAAGGGGAGATGGGCTGGGGGAGTAGCGACCTCTGTCTCGCCGGTCCGGGAGACCTCAGCCGTGGCAGTACCTCACACACGGGTCCGAGCGCCAGGCGGCGCCGCGTTCGCCAGCCAAGGGCAAAGCTGGGCGCACAACTCCAACCCAATTCGCGCCCTGCGATGTCGCCGCGCCGCTCCCTCCCGAATTAGCCAACCCGCCACCGTGACGTCCCGCAGCGACGCACGTCATAGGCGAGAGCGCGTTCGTCGCCAAAACAACAGCGGCAGACATCGCTCGCCCTCAAGCATCTGCCCACTGGAAGCGATGCGAGCGGCCCGTTCTGATAGGGCCAGCGCCATCCGAATCGCCGCGAAACACTAGCCCATGGAGAACAGACATGAACAACAAACGCCTCATTCTTCTGCTGCTTGCCGTGGTCCTTGTCGGTTACGGCTGTCAGGATCGGGAACCAGTGTCCCCGACGCTGACCGGCGACGACAACTCCCTTGTGCTCGACAAGGCATCGAAGGGCGAGTCCTTCTCAGCCCTTGAATTCTTGCCATTCGTGGGTCCGCCGGAGTGCGCACGAGTGACTTCACAGGGCAAGACACTTCTAAAACACTGTTTCTTCCAAGGTCCGATCAGCGGCGATCTCGAAAACCCCGAACCGGACGCCGTCGTGGTCGAAGGAAATGGCGACTTCGACGCCAACGGGAACGGGCGTGGCCGGGGGAGCTTCATCCTGACGGCGACCTGGGTCGATAAAGGCCTGAGCGGTACGTTCGAAGGTCACTTCGAGGGTGTCTTCACGCTGGGGATCTTCGCAGGCAAGGTCCACGGGCATGGTGTGAGCGGTGACTTCAGAAACATGCAGATGAGAGCTACCGTGCAGGAGCTCGGGTCGCCGCCGGGAAACGATCTGTACGCGCTGGTCGGCACGATCCGCTGAGGGCCTGAAGGGGCGGGAGCGAAATAGCACTTTACCTTCGCTGGTCCCAACAACGAAGGAGTGGCACAAGCCGAGATTTGCGACTTGAACGGAGGCCGTTGAGCAGGCAGCTCACTAGCGACCAGATGGCGAGAGGGGGGAGCTGGATCCGGCTCCCCCTTCAGCTGACGACAAGGGATCCGTGACAGGAACAGACCACCCGCTCATAAAGCGCCCACCAGTACCACGGGTCGACCGGGACACCCGGCTCTTCCCGCTCTCCGTAGGCCAAAGGCATTGCCGCTCGTCGTTTACCGTAGCACTATTCCCTGTCCCATGACCGGCAACCGTGAGTGGCACCATGGACAAGCCGATCCTCTTCCTCGTCGCCCACGAGCTTACGCTGCTCGACGCACTCAAGGGTGATCTGGCCCGGCGCTTCGGAAACGACTGCCAGATCTTGAGCGAGCAGACGCCCACCGACGGGCTCATCGCACTGAGAGCGCTGGCTGCGGAGTCGCAACCCGTCGCCCTTCTCATCGCCGACCAGCAGTTGCCCGAGATGACCGGGGTCGACTTCCTGGTTCAGGCTCATGCGCTGTTTCCCTCGGCCAAGCGCATTCTCCTGGTCGAGCGCGACTACACGCAGGCGAATCCCATCGTACCCGCCATGACGCTGGGTCAGATCGACTACCACCTGGTGAAGCCGTGGATTCCAGAACAGGGTCTGTATCCGGCGGTGAGCGAGTTCCTCGCGGCCTGGGCCTCCTCGCAGGAGCCCCGGTTCAAGATGTTCCGCATCGTCGGCCCGAAGGGAAGCGCGCGCGCCCATCAAATCCGCGATCTGCTCACGCGCATGGGGATGCCGTACGGGTACTACGACGAGGACTCCGAGGTCGGCCGGACGCTGCTTCGCGAGGCCGGCCAGGACGGCACGCGCCTGCCCGTCGTCGTGCGCCACGACGGGCGGGTGCTGGTCGAGCCCTCGGACGCCGACCTGATCGCCGCCTTGGGGGGCGGGACGCAGCTCGGGACGCAGGTCTACGATCTCGCGATCATCGGGGCCGGGCCGGCCGGACTCACGGCAGCGGTCTACGCCTCGTCCGAGGGGCTCGAGACGGTGGTACTGGAGAAGGAGATCTCAGGCGGCCAGGCCGGAATGAGCTCGCGCATCCGAAACTTCCCCGGCTTCACCTGGGGGATCGGCGGCCAGGAGTTCGCTTACCGGGCGTGCGAGCAGGCCTGGCTGTTCGGCACCAACATCGTGTTCGCGCAGCAGGCGACGCATCTACGGACCTCCGGGTCGCGACGCCTGATTCAGGTCGCCGATGGCCGGGAGGTATCAGCGCGAGCCGTCATCCTCGCGACCGGCGTGTCCTGGCGACGGCTGGACATTCCCCGACTCGAATCGCTGATCGGAGCCGGGGTGTTCTACGGAGCCGCGGGTAGCGAGGCGCGGGCGATGCGGGGCCAGCATGTCTGCGTCCTCGGGGCGGGCAACTCCGCCGGCCAGGCGGCGGCGCACCTCGCCAAGTACGCCGAGTCGGTGACCCTGCTCGTCCGCGGAGATGCCCTCGCCGCGAGCATGTCCGATTACCTGATCACCGAGCTACGACAGTTGCCCAACGTCACGGTCCGCCTGGGCATCGAGGTGATCGACGGTGAAGGTGACGGACGCCTGGAGGCGCTCACGATCCGAAACCTGGCCACGGGCGCGACCGAGCGGATGGCCACCGCGGCCCTATTCGTCTTGATCGGGGCCGAGCCGCGCACGGAATGGCTGCGTGGTTCTGTAGAGCGGGATGGGCAGGGTTACATCCTGACCGGCAACGAGCTCATGGATGACGGACGACCTCCCTTCGGTTGGCCTTTGAGCCGGCCGCCCTTCCATCTCGAGACCAGCCTCCCCGGCGTCTTCGCCGCGGGTGACGTCCGGTCCGGCTCGGTGAAACGCGTTGCGTCGGCCGTCGGCGAGGGCGCCAGCGCGGTGCAGCTCCTTCACCAGTATCTTGCCGAGCCGGTCGGGGGTGGGTAACCGGCGCGAGTGATAGGATCGAATCGAAGCGGGTCCAACTCGTACTTCCCGTTAGCGCCTGACTGCCGGCAATATATGCGAGTAGAGGAGTTCGATGGGCCGGCGCTGGTCAGCACCGCTCCGCGTTCCACCCGTCACCACCACCACCATGTCGTGCTCGGGTATGACGAAGATGTACTGGGCGCGAAATCCCATCGCCGCGTAGATGTCCTCCGCGCCTTCACCGTCTGGATCCGGCGCCAGAATCCACCAGAGGTAGCCGTAGCCGACGACTTTGCCGCGGCCCGGGGGGAAGGAGAAATGGCGCCGCGTGGATGCTTCGACCCACCATTCAGGTACGACCTGCCGACCGCGCCAGCGGCCGCCGCGCAGGTAGAGCAGCCCGAACTTCGCCATGTCGCGTGGCACGAGATCGAGGCCGCCGCCGGTGTGCGGATGGCCGTCGCGGTTCCGGACCCAGTGGCTGCGCTCGATGCCGAGGGGTGCGAACAGGTGCGGGTCCGCGTAGGCGTCGGCATGCATGCCGCTCCGCTGCCTCAGGATGGCGGACATCAGAATCACGCCGCCTGAGTCGTACTGCCAGAACTTGCCCGGCTCGGTGATCATCGGGCGCTCGAGGTAGAAGCGGTCCCAGCCCGTGGGCGTCCGGTTCAACTGGAAGTGTGGGGAGTTCGGTCCGCGCTCGTGGTAGTCGGTACCGCTGCGCATGGTCAGCAAATCCTCGAGCCGTTGCACCGCCCAGCGTGGGTCCTCCGCCAGTTCATCGCGCCACTGAGGGAAGAAATCGATCACGTGCTCTTCGACGCCTTCAATCTCGCCGCGCTCGATCGCGATACCGATC
>JABAOD010003285.1_pt1 | contig 11316 bp, 15 predicted proteins | sample 7062151 | NCBI WGS metagenome assembly JABAOD01 (sample SAMN14538626, study PRJNA623070) | marine sediment metagenome | biome: marine biome [ENVO:00000428]; feature: marine pelagic biome [ENVO:01000023]; material: deep marine sediment [ENVO:00002113] | place: India: Gulf of Khambhat ...
GATTGTCTGGACGGGGCGGGCCCCGGTGACCAGCTCCAGCACCTGCTGGGCCTTCAGGAGCCGCTCGCCGGCCTCGCCGACGCCGATGTTCACGACGACCTTGTGGACGCGGATGGCCCGCATCCCGTCGTCCCCGGGGCTCATACCGCCTCCTCCTGCGGCATGATGATCTCCGGGGACTTCTTCCCCACCACGAACACGTTGTCCCAGACGGTGGTGAAGCCCTCCTTGAACTGGACGATGTTCTCCTTCGGGTTGCGAGTGGGGACGTAGCTCTCCACGTGGGCAAGCTCTCCCACGTGCTTGCCCGAGATGAGCAGGGCCACGTTCCCCTTCTCCAGGGCGTAGGCGTCGCCCACCTTCTGCTCGGGGATCTGGAGCTTCAGGGTGGTCCCCGTCTTGTAGGCGTCCTTGTCGAGGAGGAGGTTCCGCCCGTCGTGGAGGTTCAGCTGGGTGCGGCCCCCGTGGACGGTGGTCTTGTCCTCCAGGCGGCACAGCTTCCACGTCGCCCGTTTCTCGTCGATGGCCACGAGGCGCAGCCGGCCCTGGGTGTCCAGGAGGACGCGGTAGTGCTCCTCCGTGCGGGGGAGGCTCACCACGTCCATGAGGCCCACCGGGCGCTTCCCGTCCGTGGCGGCGCGGCCGTCCACGTGGACCTCCCGCCTCCCGAGGATTCGTTCGACCTCCCGGGCCGTCTGGGCGTACCCCAGCATGTCCCGGACCACCAGGGTCAGGGGGACCGAGCGGTCCATGGGGTGGGGTCCCGGCAGGGGCCGGACGGCCCACTTGTGGGTCTTCCGCGGAATGGACCAGGTGCGCGGTGCCGCCAGTCGCTTCAGGTGTCGCTTCGCCATGCTCAGGTCCCCCGCTCCACCCGGCGCCGCCTCCATGGATCGGAGAGGTCCAGGCGGGTGATGATGACGTTGGACGCGTGGATGGGCTTGCCCACCGCCGTGTCGTCCGCCTTCGAGTAGGTGATGCCCTCGATGAGGATGGTGCCGTTCTTCGTATTCACGGACGCGACCTTCCCCTCCCGGCCGGCCGCCTCTCCGCGGAGGACCAGGACCGTGTCCCCTTTCCGGACGGGGACCGCCCGCGGGTACTTCTTCTTCTCCTCGTCCAGGTAGGCGGGGCCGAGGTGGGCGGCGACGCTCTTCCGCCGCCGGTGGACGGGGGCCTGCGCCCGCCGCTTCCGTTGCTTCCTGGCCTTCTTGCTCGTCATGTCCATCACACAATCATGCTCGCCGTCGCCGCGATTCGCGGCCAGCGTTCCGCCGCCTCCCGGGCGACGGGTCCCTTGATGTCGGACCCCCGGGTCTCCCCCGTCAGGGTCGTAATCACGCACGCGTTGTCTTCAAACTGCACCATGACGCCGTCGGGCCGCCGGAAGGGCCGCCGCTGCCGGACGATGACGGCGTTCACCAGCTTCCGGCGCATATCCGGGGTGCCCTTCTTCACCGAGACCACCAGGAGGTCCCCGATGCCCGCGGAGGGGTAGCGCCGGCGCTTCCCGTGGTACTTCGGCACCTCCACCACCTCCACGACCTTCGCGCCCGTGTTGTCGATGCAATCCAGGCGGGCGCCCTTGGGGAGGCCCCGCGTCTGCCGTCCCGGGATGCCCTTCACTTCAGTCCCTCCTCGCGACGGCCACGTAGGTGACGGTCTTGCTCAGCGGTCGACACTCGGCGACCATCACCCGGTCCCCCGCCTGCAGCTTCAGGCACGGGGGGTTGTGGACCCGGTACCGGCTCGTCCGCTTCTCGTAGCGGTCGTACTTCGGCACGAGGTGCAGGCGCTCCCGGACGACGACCGCCGTCCGGTCCATCTTCGTCGAGGCCACCACGCCTTCCATGATCTGGCCCCGCACGCTGAGGGTTCCGTGGAAGGGGCAGTGCGGGTCGTCGCACGCCTCCTCCGGCACGGGCACGTCCAGCCCGATGTCCCTCGCCTCGCTCTTCTTCTTCGCCATCTACCTCGCCTTCTTCGTCCGGTCCTCGGGGCGGTGGGCGATGCGGTCGCCATCCACGACGACCCCGCCGTTCACGTCGAACCGGAAGCGGGTCCCCGCCTTCGGGACGCGCCGCTCCCCCTCGTCGTGCTCGATCACCAGGGTCTGCATCGTCTCGTCCACCACCCGGCCCCGGGTCCCCACGAGCTCCGCCTGGGGAGAGTCGAGGATCTCGACCTCCAGCCCGATGAGCTCGTGCTTGACCAGGTTCGCCTTCGTGATCATGCCCTATCGTGTCTCCACCGTGAACCCCATCGCCTCCAGGGCCTTCTTCACCTTCTCCAGATGGTCGCCCTGGAGTTCGATGTTGCCGTCCTTCACGGTCCCACCCGCGGCGGTTCGCTTCTTCAGGTCTCGCGCGAGCTCCTCCACGTCGATGTCCGCCCCGTCGATGCCCTCGATGATGGTCATCACCTTCCCGTATCGGCGCGTGTCCTGGTGGACCGTCACCAGCTGCATCTCCCGGGCCATCTCCTCGCACATGCAGAGCTCCTCCGGGAGCCCGCAGGTGGAGCATATCTCAGCCATTCCTACGCGTCCTCCTTCTTCATGACCGACCTTCCCGTCTCGCCTCTTCTTGGATGACCGTGAGCAGGCGGGAGATGTTCTTCCGCAGGGCTCGGATCTTCCCCGGGCTGGCGGGGGCGCCTCCCATGGCGGCCACCCCGCGCTCGTGCATCAGCTCGTCCCGCAAGTCCTTCAGCTTGGCGTCCCGCTCGCGGGGGCTCATGGCCCGAATCTCCCGGGTCTTGAGGAGACTCATTCCTCCTCACCCCCCGCGGGCGCGTCCTCGGCCGGCGCGGGCTCTTCCGCGGGCGGCTCCTCCTCCGCCGGTTCGGAGACCTCCGCGACCTCCATCAGCTCCCCCTCCAGCAACTCCACCTCGTCGGGGAGGCGGGCGTTGGGATCCATGATCTCCACGGTGACCCCGACGGACCCGAGCTTCTTCCGGGCCGTGCTGAACCCGCGCCTCATGAAGAGGTTCCGGGGCTCGCCGCAGTACTTGATGTGTCCCGCCATGAACTTCTCCGTGCGGTGGCGCTGACCCGTCACCTTCCCGGAGATCGTCACGAGGCACCCTTTCGCCCCCGCCTCCATGATGCGCCGCACCGTGGAGTGGCCCGCGCGGCGGAAGTGCCAACCCCGCTCCAGGGCGGAGGCGAGCTTCTCCGCCATGATCTGGGCGTTCAGGGCGGGCTCTCCCACCTCCTGGACCTCGATCTGGGGGTTGTCGAACTTGAACTCGTACTCCACGTCCGCCGTGAGGCGGTTGATGGTGGCGCCCTTACGCCCGATGACCAGCCCGGGCCGCTCCGCCACCAGGGTCAGGCGGGTGCCCACGGGCGTCCGCTGGATGTCCAGGCCGCCGAAGCCCGCCCGCTCCGTGGCCCGCATGAGGTACTCCTTGACGAGCACCCGCCGGATGTTCTCCTGCAGCAGGTTGCGCTCGCTGGCCATCAGAGTTCCTCCTCGAGGGCCTCTAGGATGATCTCGATGCTAGCGGTCTCCCGGAAGTAGGGCGTCGACCGTCCGCGGGCCCGGGGGCGGTAGCTCTTCGTCGCCCGCCCGCGGTGGCAGGCGGCCACTGCGATGACCACGTCCTCCTCGTCGACCCCCGTCCCGCCCCGGAGGGAGGCGTCCGCGTTCGCGTGGGCCTCCCGCACGACCTTCGCGATGGCCGCCGCGGCCTTCTGGGGGAAGCGGGCGGGGCCCGTCCCCCGCTTGTGGGCGACCTTCTTGTTGTAGCGCTTGTAGCGAACGGCCTGGGTCCCCGCCTGCACGTCCTCCAGGAACGTCAGGGCCTGGGCGACGGTCCGCCCGCGGATCGCGCGGCACAGCTCCACCCCCGCCTTGGGGGAGATGGGCAGCTCGCGCCCCCACGCCCGGGCCAGCCGGGTCGCGTACTCCTCTTCCAGGCGCTCCCGGAGCTCGTCCACTGACCCGTCCGGGTCCAGCTCCAGCGCCTCGCAGCGAGCGACGAGCTGGTTGCGGGTCAGCCCCTCGAGTTCGAGGGTGCCGCCGGAGTATCCTGTTCGTCCCATTCGTCCCCCTACTTCAATGGCATGTACTTCGAGGACCGGGTCGCGCCCACCCCGGGTCCGGAGTGCCTCACCGTCTGCCGGGTGAGGGCGAACTCCCCGAGGTAGTGGCCCAGCATCTCCGGCTTCACTTCCACCGCCTGGAACTCGTGGCCGTCGTGGACCGCGATGGTGCGACCGACGAACTCCGGCACGATGATCATCTCCCGCCGGTGGGTCCGGACCACGGTGTCCTCCTCCGTCTTGCGGAGGCGCTCCAAGAACGCCTGCTGCTCCTCGTTCCACCCGCGGGTCAGGCTGCGGCGGGCCCGGGCGGGGAGGAGCTCGCGGAACTCGTCCAGGCTCATCGCCCGGAGCTCGTCCATGGTGTGCCCCCGGTAGGTGAACTCTACCTTCCGGCGGGCCGCCACGACCCCACGTCGCTTCCGCACGCGCCGCCGCGCCGCCTTCGCACCGCCCGTCTTCCGTTTCTTCGCCACGTTCACCGCCTCTTCTTCCGTCGTTTCTTGGAGGGGGAAAGCCGCCCGACCTTCCTCCCAGGTGGGGCGTTCGCCGAGACCGTGCTCGGCGTGCCCACGTGCTGGTGGCTCCCGCCCCCGTGGGGGTGGCTCACCGGGTTCATCGCGACCCCCCGCACCTTCTTCGACCGCTTCGCCCGGCTCCGGTAAGCGTGGAACTTCGACCCCGCCTTCCCGAAGGGCTTCTCCCCGTGCCCGCCCCCGGCGAGCACCCCGATGGTCGCCCGGCAGTCGGAGTTCAGGCGCTTGAAGGCCCCGGAGGGGAGCTGCACTGTCGTCATGCGGCCCTGGCTCACCACCTGGGCCGCCGTCCCCGCCGAGCGGGCGAACTTCCCGCCGTCGCCGGGCTGGGACTCCACGTTGAAGATGAGGGTGCCCTCGGGGATGTCGCCGAGGCGCAGGGTGTTCCCGCGGTCGATGACGGGGGCGCCGATGGTGACCACCTGCCCCACCCGCAAGCCCTCGGGGGCCAACATGAGGATCTCCCGCTCCCCGAACCGGAGGCGTGCGAGGGGCGCCGTGTGGCCGGGGGCGTGGAGGATGTCCGTGACGACGCCCTCCCCCTCGAACTCGGGGTGGGCGATGGGGCCCTGGTGACGGTGGCTGGGGGATCGGTACGTGGACCCGCCCCGCCCCCGACGCTGCTGGATGAGCCGCTTCCCCATGGTCAGAACACCCCGATTCTCGTGGCCACGTCCTTCGCGTCGAAGTCCGGCGCGAGCTTGATGAGGGCGTGCTTCCCGTCCGGACAGATGCGCGTGTTCACCTTCTCCACCCGCACCTCGAACAGGGCCTCGAAGGCCTCCTTGATCTGCCGCTTCGTCGCGTCGCGGCGCACCACGAACTCCAGCTTGTTCCCGTCCTTGAAGTCCATCGCGGCGGTGCCGTCGAGGGCGTTCAGGCTCTTCTCCGTCACGTAGGGGTGCAGGAGGATCGCGTAGGGGTCCGTCACGCCGTCGCCTCCCGCAGCGCGCTCAGCGCCCCTTCGCTGAAGATTGTCAACCGGCCCGGGTCGCCGCCAGGTGCCAGGACCTCCGGGTTCAACATCGCGGGGCCCACGACCTCCACCCCGGGGAGGTTCGCGAAGCTCCGGCCCCCCTTCGCGGGGTCCGTGAGGACCAGGAGGGGGCCCACGGGCTGCTTGAAGCGGCGGCCCCGCATCTTCCCCCGCCCCGCGCGGACCTTCCGTCCCTGGCGGGCCCGCTCCACGTCGTCGTAGACGCCCATGGCCTGCAGGAACTCCACGGCTTCCCGGGTCTGCTCCAGCTCCTCCACCTCGTCCTCCACGACGATGGGGAGGCTCAGGTCCTCCCGGAATCGGTGGCCCCGGGCCGCGACGATCTGCGGGTCCCGGAGCGCGGCCAAGGCGGACGCCCGGGCGAGGCGCCCCTCCTTCTTGTTGAGCTTCTTCCCCCAATCCTTCGCGGGGTTCGGCGGGAAGGCCCGGCGGCCCCCGACGGTGCCCGGGGATTGCGCCCCGCGACGCCCGCCCGTGATCCGCTGGACCCGGGCGACGCCCCGTCCCTTCCCCCAGGTGGACACGGCGTGGCGCATCCCCGCCATGGGGGAGGGCCCGTAGGGCTGGCGGCGGTTCGCCCTCGCGGCGTTCACCGCCCGCCGGATCAGGTCGGCCCGGACGGGGCTCCGGAAGACCTCCGGCAGGTCCACGGTCCCGGCGACCTCGCCCTCGAGGTTGTAGAGGTTGGCCTGCCCCTCTTCCAGGGCCGCCGGGGCCCGCTTCTTCTTGGTCGCCTTCTTCTCCGCCATGGCCTCAGGTCCCTTGCTTGGATTGGGTCGAGATGTACGTGAGCTCGGGGGCCTCCTCGAGGGCCACGCCCGTCCTCCGGGCGGCGTCCCGCAGCCGCACGAGGCGCTTCGTGGGTCCGGGGATAGAGCCGTGGAGGACCAGGTAGCTGTTCTTCACCGGCCCGTACCGGAGGAAGCCCCCGTTCGGGCTGATCTCCTCCCCATCGTCCCCGATCTTGAGCACCCGCTTGTTGTACTCGGTGCGCTGGTGATACCCCATCTGCCCCGCCTGGGGGGCCGTGGGGCGGCTGAACCCCGGGTTGAAGCTCCCCGCGGTGCCGATTTGGCGACGGTGCTTGCTGTCCTTATGGTGGAGGAGCTTCACGCCCCAGCGCTTCACGGGGCCCTGGAAGCCCTTCCCCTTCGTGATGGCGGCCACGTCCACCATGGCGCCCACTTGGATGAAATCCTCGACGCGGACCTCCTTCCCCAGGAGGCCCTTCGCGTACTCCAGCCGCTCCTCCACCGTCCCGCCGCCCACCCGGATCTCCATGAGTTCCGGGGTCTTCTTCGGGAGCGCGGTGACGAGGTGGGGCTGGGTCTGGGCGAGGACGCGGACCTCCTCGATGGCCGCGACGTCGTGCTCCTTCCAGGCGCTCTTCTTGTGGCCGTCCTTCGCCGCGGGGAGACGCCGTTGGAGCTCCTTCGTGGCGGGGGCCCACACCTCCCCCAGGGCCTGGAGGCCGTAGCCCGAGGCGCCGTAGATCCGCACGGCGGCGACGCGCATGGGAGGCACCTCCAGGACGGTGACGGGGATCTGCACCTCCTGCCCGCTCGTCGTGCTCGTGGGACGGTAGTCCACCACGAAGGCGTGGGTCATCCCCGCCTTGTAGCCCGCGAACCCCTGGAGCCTCGGCCCATCGGGGGCCTGGGGCCAGCTGCTGAAGCGAGGGACTTCGCTGGTCGCTCTCTTGCGGGGAGAGTACCCCATGCTGCCATGGCGCGGTCTATGCTTCTTGGGCACGCGACGGCCTCGTAACGGGCGGATGGCGCGCGGCGCCGAACCTGTGGGGCCGGCCGTGACGCTTCAAGCGGGCCACAACGGTCGCCCGCGATGCAGGGTGCAGAGGCTTGCCCTGAACGTCTGGCCGACCGGCTCGGTGCCGGCCGAGGCGTGTCGAAGGTGGGTAGCGTATATAAACGTTTCTTGGAGGCGCCGGGAGAGAATCGGGAGGGGAGAACCCGCTACGGCGAGTCCTTGGCCCGGCGACGGCGGTCCGCTCGATCCATGGAGGTCAGGCGGAAGAACTCCACCCCGTTGCACTCGCCCATCAGCTCGAGACGAGGGACCAGGCGCTCCCGGTCGGGGTTCTCTTTGTCTTTTCTCCGCTCAGCCAAGAGACAGACCAATCACAGCCTTTGGCGGGGGCGACGATAAAGGAACCTTCACGAATATCACAAGTGAGCCTAGTCTCAAATCGAATAACGAGGCCGCCACGCTTTATAGCGGGGGTTGAATGAGGAGACCTGGGGCGACTCGGCGCCCTGGGCGACCCGCACGGTGAGAGCCGGGGCGCCCAAGGGAGGCCAGTCCCCGGTATCACGAGCGACGGAGGTCGAGACGGCTCGTGCCCTCGAAGCTGAGCAAGCGTCGGGTCCAAGGGGCGCTGTCCAAGGCGGGCACCGCCCTCAAGGCCGCGGCGAAGGCCGGAGCCCGGACGGGCGTGTTGGAAGAGATCCAAGAGCGCGCGGAGGCGAAGCTCGCCGCCGGGGAGCTGGAGGAGGCCCTCAAGGACGCCCTGCTGGTCAGCCGGGAAGCCAAGGAGGCGAAGCGATATGCCTGGTACGAGCGCCTCCTGGGGAACGTGCAGCCCCCCCTGGAGTTCGCCGAGGGTGTAGGGGCGGACGTGGAGGAGGCCATGGCCCTCGTCGAGAAGGCCCAGGAAGCCCTGAAGCGTCGGCGCTACGGGGACGTGGCGGCCCTCGCCCGGGAGGCCCGGGCCAGCATCGACGAGGCGAAGCGCTACAAGCGCCACGCGGAGCTGATCTCCAACGTCGACCCGGACATCACCAAGGCCGAGACGATGGGGGCGGACGTCTCCAAAGCCTGGGAGATTTTGGGCCTCGCCTACGATGCCCTGAAGCGCAGGTCCTACGGGGAGGTCACGGAGAGCGTCCGGGACGCCCGGAAGGCCCTGAACCTCTCGAAGCGCAGGAAGCGGACCGAGGAGCACATGGATGGCGTCCGGGTCGAGGTGAAGCGCGCCGCGGGCGAAGACGTGGACGTCTCGGAGTCGGAAGCCCTCCTCGTGGACGCCCAGCAGGCCCTCGAGGAGGACGACTTCGCGGGGGCGACGAAGCTCGCGAACCAGGCGAAGCGCGCCCTCGGCCAGGCCCGCAAGGTCCGCGAGGTGCGGCTGGACGCCGACGCCTTCCGGCAGGAGCTGGAAGACCTCAAGGACATGAAGGTGGACATCGCCCCCGGGACGGAGCACCTTCAGGAGGCCCGGGAGCACCTGGACGCCAGCGACCTCCCCGCGGCCCGGAAGGCGATCTCGGCGGGGCGCCGCTGGGCGCGGACCGCCCGGAAGCGCCGGGAGAACGAGATGATCGTCTCGTCCATCGAGGCCATCATCGAGCAGGCCGCAGGCGAGCAGGGCGACCTCGAGGAGGCCCGGAAGCTCCTCAAGGAGGTCCAGTCCGCGTTGCACAAGGGCACCTTCGGGGAGCTCCAGAAGTTCCTGGTGTACGAGCTGCCCGAGGTGAGGCCGCCCGAGGAGAGGGTCCAGACCGACCTGGACAAGGCCCGCGAGGTCGTTGATCGGGCCCGGCGGCTGGGGGTGAAGACCGAGGAGGCCGAGAACGCCTTGAGGGACGCGAGCGCCGCCCTGGAGGCGGGTCTCCTCGATGAAGCGCTGACCTATGCCCAGGCGGCCCAGGAGGCCGTCGACCTCTATGGCGCCGACCTGGAGAAGATGGACCTCGTGCCCCAGGACGCGGCCCAGCGAGTCTGGGACGTCCGCCAGGTCCTCAACGACCTGCGCCGGGCGGACGTGGAGTTCGGGGACGGCGAGGAGATGCTGTTCCGGGCGGAGACCGCCCTCCGTCACGGGGACTTCAAGACCTTCGGGAACCTCATGACGGAGATCGAGGGGATCACGGACTCCCTGAAGGAGTCCCTCCGAGAGGCCGCCCTGCTCCTCCTGCGGAAGACCGGCGACTCCATCGAGGAGGCGAAGATCCAGGGGGTCGACATGGAGCGGGCCGAGTTCGCCCTCGGGAGCGCCGAGCGGGCCGCCTCCGAGGAGCGCTACGCGGACGTCCTGGATTTCCTGGACTTGGCGCGGAAGATCATCGACGAAGACGTGGGGCGGTTTCAGCCCACGGCCCCGGAAGGTCCGCCGGCCGAACCGGCGGCGCCCGGGGAGGCCGTGGCCGGGGCCGTCTCCGCCGACCAGGTCGCCCCCGCGCCGCCCCCCGCCGCGGAAACCGAACTGGAATCCCTGTCCTCCCAGGTCAATATGGCCAGGGCGAAGGTGGCCCAGGAAGAGGCCCAGGCGATGCTCACGGAAGCGCGGGAGAACCTGTCCCGGGTCCTGGACACCCTCACCTCGGAGTCCGAGATGGTGGCGGAGATCTCCGTCGCCGAGATGACCCTCTCCCAGGCCGAGGAGGCCCTGGAGTCCGGGGACTACGACTCCGCCCTCAATCTCGCGCAGACCGCGAGCCGTCTCACGGAGGACGTCGTGGCGGTGCGGGCGACGTCCCTGTCGGAGGCGGCCACCGGGATGCAGTCCCTGCTGACCGCGGCGTCCGCGATGGGGATCGCCACGAACGGCGCGACGGAGAACCTGTCCCGGGTCCACGAGCTCTGTGAGGCGGGCGACCTGCGGGGAGCCGCGGAGCTCCTCAAAGAGGTCACGGACTCCACGGGTGAGTCCGTGCAGATGTTCCTCTCCGACAAGTACCCCGAGCTTTCCATCACGGCGGAGACCCCGGCTCTCCAGGTCGGGGAGTGGAGCAAGGTCGTCCTCCACGTGACGAACACCGGGAGCGTTCCCGCAGAGAACGTCCAGGTGCAGGCCGCGGGCGACTTCGACGTCCGCCCTCCCGACCCCATATCCCGCATCGGCGTCAACGAGACGAAGCGCCTCGAGGTGGGGCTCCGGCCAACAAGCGAAGGAAGCACCGACCTGAGCCTGGCGGCCCACTTCAACCGCCCCTTCGAGGAGGAACTCATGGAGGCCAACGAGGAGACCTCCGTGACCATCTCCTCCTTCGGCACCTACATGGTCGAGGACGTCTTCGCGATCCACAACGACGGCCGCCTCATCGTCCACGAGACCCGGAAGCTCGAGGAGGATGTGGACGAGGACATCTTCAGCGGAATGCTCACCGTGGTCCAGGAGTTCGTCAAGGACAGCTTCCGCTCCCGGGCGGAGGTCGGGTTGACCCGACTGGACTTCGGGGAGGCCAAGATCCTCATCGAGCGGGGCCAGTGGATCTACCTGGCCTGCGTCATGGTCGGGGAGGAGCCCGTGCTGCTGCCCCTCTACATGGCGGAAGTGATCAAGGAGATCGAGGAACGCTTCGGGGCCGTGCTGGATAGCTGGAGCGGCCGCCTCTCGGACCTCGCGGGGATCGATGAGATCATCCAGCGCCTGGTGTTCATCTCGGACGAGGAGGAGGCCTCGGACGAGGCCCTCGAGGACAGCGTCCTGGCGGCCACCGTCAAGTACCTCCGGGAGAGCAAGGCCCGCGGCATCGAGGTGGTTCACGCCGAGGAGCTCATGAAGAAGGCCCAGGAGCTCATGAGGGAGGGGAGGACCGAGGAGGCCTGGCTCACGGTCCAGGAGGCCGTCGAGGTCACGAACCGGGCCCGGCGCGAGTCCCGCGGTCGGATGGAGAACACCATGACCCTCGCCCGGGAGATGGTGTCCTTCCTCGAAGGCCAGGGGATGGCCGACGAGGAGGTGCAGGGACTCCTGACCGGCGCGGAGATCGC
>JABAOD010012114.1_pt2 | contig 11315 bp, 5 predicted proteins | sample 7062151 | NCBI WGS metagenome assembly JABAOD01 (sample SAMN14538626, study PRJNA623070) | marine sediment metagenome | biome: marine biome [ENVO:00000428]; feature: marine pelagic biome [ENVO:01000023]; material: deep marine sediment [ENVO:00002113] | place: India: Gulf of Khambhat ...
GATCTGGCTGACGATGTGGAACGACAAGATTCGTTTGATGTCCTTCTGGGCGATCGCCCCCAACACACCTACCACCATCGTGAGGCCGGCGATGACCAGCATGAACGTCACCGGTTCATCGCTCGGGAAGAGCAACGTCTGCGTCCGCACCATTGCATAGACACCGATCTTCGTCAGGAGTCCTGCGAAGAGAGCGGTCACGGGGGCAGGGGCCACGGGGTAGGAGTCGGGCAGCCAGAAGAACAACGGGAAGATCGCCGCCTTGATGCCGAACACCAGGAACAGCATCCATCCCAGGCCGCTCCTCAGCCCGGCCGGGACGTCGTCGAGGCGCATGGTCAAGTCGGCCAGATTCNNGCCCACGACCACGTAGGTCATCGTCGCCCGCACCTGCTCGGCGCCGGCCCGATGGGTGATGAGCACGTAGCTGGCGGTGAGCATGATCTCGAAGGCAACGAACAACGTGAAGAGATCGCCCGTGAGGAGTGACAGCGCCACGCCGGCGGCCAGCATCTGATAGACGGGATGGAAGCCGCGGAACTCGTCCTCCGTGCCCTTCTGGCTGATCGCGTAGGCGAGGACCGTCGCCAATGCCACGGCCGCCACCACCAGCAGTAGCACGGCGAGCCGGTCTGCAACGAGGGCTATACCCAGCGGCGGGGCCCATCCCGCCATCGCAGCCACGACAGTCCCATCTCGGTCGACAGCAACCAGCAGCATGACGGACACGACCACCGATCCGAGCGAAGCTGCCATGCTCAGCCATCGCTGCACCACGAGGCTGCGCAGCGCCAGGAGTGAGAGAGCCACGGCCGCGAGAGGAATCACGACAGGAAGAGTGGCGAGCGTGGTCATCTCGTCCTCCTCACGGCGATCCTCCGATCTTCGACGTCGTCTTCCACCTCGTCGGCCCCTTGTTCGGTCCAGGCCCGATAGGCCAGCGTGAGCAGGAAAGCGGTGATACCAAAGGTGATGACGATGGCGGTCAGCACCAGCGCCTGTTCGAGCGGGTCGGAGAAACCGCCAACCGCGCCGGCTCCCACGATCGGAGGAGCTCCGGGCTCTCCACCCGATCCCAGCAACAGCAGGTTGGCACCGTGGGCGATGAGGCCGAGCCCGATGATGATACGACTGAGGAGCTTCTGCAGGATCAGATAGGTCCCGGCGGCGAACAGCACACCGGCGGTGAGGGCTATGACCCACGTCACGGCATCTCACCTCCCAAGCGCACCGTGGCGGTGGCCACCAAACCGACCACCAACACGAGCACCCCCAGGTCGAACAGGAGGAGCGACGTGAGCTTGAACTCGCCTACCAGAGGCAGCGTCACTGACGCAGATGCATACGCCAAGAAGGCACCCTCGAAGAGCCAGCCGACGATGCCGCCGAGCAGGGCAAGTCCCAACCCGACACCGGTCAGTGTTTCCGGATCCGACGGCAGGGCCAGACGTACACCTCGCTCTCCGAACGCCAGGAAGATCAGCAACAGGGCCGCTGCCAACAGCAACCCGCCCGCAAAACCACCGCCGGGCACGTTGTGGCCGACCACGAGCAAGAACACCGCGAACAGGGCAAGGGTGGGCACCAAGGTCCTGGCCCCGGTCGCCAGCATCGGAGAAAAGCGGATCCTCATCGGGGCACCAACGCAGGAGCTTCGTCATCCGTGCCGGCAGTACCGGCGGTCCGCTCTCGGCCGGCCGCGACCAGGGCGCTGATCCCGACGGCTGCTGCCGCCAGCACGGTGATCTCACCCAAAGTGTCGAGAGCCCGGAAGTTGGTGAGGATCACGTTGACCACATTCGTGCCGCCGGCGGTTTCGGCGTTGGCGATGTATGCATCAGCAATGGTCCGGTCGGGCTCGACCGACGTGATCACCACGGCTGCGGTCGCTGCGAACGCACCCACCAGCGTCGAAACGAGAATCTTGGTGCGTTGCGAAATCGACTGCGGCCTGGTCCCGAAGCGACGCGGCAGCTTGACGAGCACGAGGGCAAACAGGGCCACCGTCAGGGTCTCGATGAGCACCTGCGTGAGCGCCAGATCGGGCGCTCCGAACGCAACATAGATGCCTGCGACTGCATAGCCGACCAGGCCGAGCAGCAGCACCGCCGCAAGACGGCGTTCCGCCCGAGCTGCCGCCACGGCGCCGGCCGCCGCCGAGACACCCAACGCCAACTCGGCGATCCCATTGGTGAAGGGAAGGTCCACAGTGCCGTCCCATTGCGTGATCCAGACGAACAAGGGCACGGTCACCACGGTCGTGACGATGACGGCGAGATAGACGGGCAGGGACCCGTTCTGCACGAGGCCCGTCACCCGATCTGCGGCGATGTTGAGTCCGGTGAGCGCCGACCGATACACACCGTCCGCTGTCGCCCGTCTCCAGCGAACCACCTCGAACGGCCGGCGAACATCGAGCCAGCCCACGATGATGCCCAGCCCCACGATCACCGCAGAGATACCGAGCGCCGGCGTCAATCCCGGCCACAACACGAGCTTGACCTCTTGGCCCGTCGCCGCGTTGACCACTCCCCCGAGCCACGAGGGCAGCGCCCCGAACGCCAGCGACGCACCGGCCAGCACCCCGGCGATGGCTCCGAGCGAGCGGAGAGCCGACGCCTTGGTCACCTCGGTCGCCTCAGGTCCGCTGCCCATGAAACCGCCCCACCAGAAGCGGATCGTGTAGCCCACTGTCAGCACCGAGGCGGCCGCGATGGCGATCATCGCCACCCAGGCTCTCTCGGCAACGAGCACGTCGAGAGCCGCTTCCTTGGTCACGAACCCCAGCAACGGCGGAATGCCGGCCATCGACGCTCCGAGAAGTGCCGCGGCCACCGCCAGCCAGGGGGCCGTCGTGGCAAGCCCGGACAGCTGACGGATGTCGCGAGTCCCGGTTCCCTTGTCGATTGCACCAACCACCAAGAACAGTCCGGCCTTGAAGAGAGCATGACCGGCCAGTACCGCAACTGCCGCCGCAATCAGGTCCAGGCCGATGAGCGCGACCATGAAGCCGAGCTGACTCACCGTGCCGTGTGCCAGCAAGAGCTTGAGGTCGGTCTGTCGACTGGCGACGAGTGCCCCCCATGCCATGGTGAGCAGACCGACCGTCGTGACCACCGGCGCCCACACTGCCGAGGACGCAAACGCCGGAGCCAGCAAGATCAGCAGGATCACGCCCCCCTTCACCATCGTGGCCGAGTGGAGATAGGCCGAGGCTGGTGTGGGGGCAGCCATTGCTCCTGGCAGCCAGAAATGGAACGGCACCTGAGCCGATTTGGTGAAGGCTCCCAGGAAGACCAGCACGAGAGCGATCGTGACCGGCGCACCCGAGGGCGTCGTCTCCGCCATTGCCGAAATCGAGGTGGTTCCCGATTGGATTGCCAACACGACGAACCCGCCAAGCATTGCGAGGCCCCCTGCCGTGGTGACGAGCACCGCCTGTAAGGCTGCCGATCGAGCCCGAGCCGAGGTGTCTTCGAACCCGATGAGAAGGTAGGAGGCGACAGTCGTGATCTCCCAGAAGATGAACAGACCGAAGAGTTGGTCCGACGACACGAGACCGGCCATCCCTCCACTGAACAGCGCCAGGAGCGCGAGGAACTTGGTGAGCGCCGGCCCTCCACCGAAGTAGCGCCATGAGTACACGACGATCAGGAAGCCGATGCCGGCGACCATCGTCGAGAAGATCAGAGTCAGCGAGTCGATCCGGAAACCCAGCGTCACACCGAGAGAGGGAATCCACTCGATGGTCTCGACGGTCGCCGGTTGGTCAGACCGTGTCGATCCGGCCCAGGCCGCAATGAGCGCGAGATGGGCGACGAAGGGAAGCGTCCCCAGCCACACCGAGGCGCGACCCAATCGGCGGCCGCCCCAGGCGAGGGCGGCAGCGATGGCGAAGTACGAAGAGAGTGCGAGGGTCCAGAGCATGGGTGTGATCGGCTACCGGTTCAGGCGAGCGGTCTAGCAGCGAGAGGCGTTCGGTCGAGGATTGAACGATACGGTTTTTTTTCAGGTTTTCTATTGCACGAATCTTATGACGTGTGTTATCTTACTGTCAACTGATTCCTGTATCAGTAAACATGAAAGAAGAGACAGGTGATGTCGAATCAAACAAAGCGCGAGTGGAGCCTCCTCACCCCGCATGGGCACGCATTGGCACGGATCTGCGCCGCCCCGGACATTCGCATTCGGGAACTGGCAGCCGGGATCGGAGTGACCGAGCGTGCCGTCCATCGAATCGTCAATGAGCTCGAAGATGCCGGGCTCGTCTCTCACACCAGAATCGGCCGACGGAACCACTACGAGGTGCATCTCGATCGCTCACCGGAGCATCCCCTCGAACGAGATCTCGACGTACGAGAGGTCGTGGCAGTTGTTGCCGACACCATCGAAAGGGAACGCGTATGAAGCGCTTCAAGAACGTGCTCGTCTTCACCAATGGGGCGGCCGACCCGAGCCTGCTGCTCGACGACGCCCGCGAACTCGCCCAACGCAACGATGCCAAGCTCACAATCCACGACGTGGTTCCGACCCTCCCCGCCCGCCAGCGTTTCGCCGGGCGGACCAAGGATCTGGACCTGCAAGAGATGGTGATCAAGGCACGTCGTGAGCAGCTCCAGGAGCTGGCCGCCGCTGACGAGGTGGTGGCTGTCGACAGTGGCACTGCGTTCGTCGAGGTCATCACCAGAGTCGTGAACGACGGCCACGACCTCATCATGACCATGCCCGAACCCACGCGTCGGACCGGTCTGGCTGGAGCCACCACCACGCTTCACCTGCTGAGGAAGTCACCGGTTCCGGTCCTGGTGGGCCAAGACGGCACCTCCGACCGGCGGGATGTTGCTGTAGCGATCGGACCGCTCGAGGAGGATCCTGACCTGACCCGATTCCACACCACGCTGATCGAGCTGGCCGGCTCACTCGCTGCCCGGCGCGGCGGTGATCTCCATGTCATCCATGCCTGGCGGCTCGCCGGCGAGTCACTGATGCGGGGATACCGGTCCGGCATCAGCGACGCTGAGATCACCTACATGTTGGGCGACACGCGGAACGAAGCCGAGGCCGATTTGAAAGCCCTGCTCGAGACGGCCCTCCGTGTGTCGGTCCCGTATCACCTCCACATACTGAAGGGTGAGCCAGCCGACGTGATCACGGACGTGCTCGACGAAGAGGACGCCGGCGTGCTCGTGATGGGCACTCTGGCCCGAGCCGGCATCCGAGGCGTCATCATCGGCAACACCGCCGAGCGTGTCCTCGACGACGTGGACGCGTCGGTGCTGGCCGTGAAACCTCCCGGCTTCACCTCGCCGGTCGTGGCCTGACCAACCTGAACATGCGCATGGGGGAGCCTCCGGCTCCCCCATGTCTCGTCCTCGATCAGTTGATGCGCGGATTGGGTCGGAGTCGAGCCGTGGCAACGTCCGTGTCCGAGTTGCCGGCCTCGTCCTCGCATTCCACGACGAGCCGCAGCTGGCGTCCCCAAACCCACAGCATGCCGTCCCGCACTTCTGCCATGGCCTGCGCCGACTGAAGGAACAGGACTTGCTGGCCGTCCTCGACCGGGATGCCGTTGAGGGTCGCTACTGTCGTCGGAGCAGGATCCCGATCGTCGACACAGGTCGCCACGACTCGGTAGAAGCCCCGGCCGTGTCCATTGGAGCCGAGGAACTCGAGTTCGGCCGTCGCCACCGGCGGCGTGACGTCCGGACCGAGATCGGCGAACACGGCAGTCGTGCGAGCCGGAATCTCGAACGTTCCGGTGGCCTCGTCGAACGATGCCGTTTGTACGATTACGTCCGCCGAGCCGGCCAGCACAGGGTGCAGTACCAGCGGCAGTCCGGCGGCATCGGTGTCAGCGAAGACGACCGTTTCATCGTTCGGGTTGATGAGGACCCACATGCCTTCGTAGGTGTCGTCGAGGTCACCACCGACACGGTCAGAGATCGACATGACGATCAGGCCGGGGATCTGCCCCGTGCCGGTGTTGTGGAACTCGACCCGTTCGATGATGTCGGCCTCAGTCGGCAGACGGAACAGCGGAGAGCCGGCCCTCACTTGCAGGATCTCCTGGAAATGCGCCACCGCGGCCTCGATATCCGCCTGAGCGGGCGCCAAGGTCGGATCAGCCAGCCTCGGACCCATGAGATACCAATCGGACTGGTTCTTCCCTGCCACCGGCAAGCCGTTGTCCCAGTTGGTCGTCTCGTACGTGAAGTCGAGGGCGTTGAACCAATCGCCCGAGTTGAACGAGTCTCTGTCGAACGACTTCGACCTCAACATGTCCGATCCGGCATGGAAGAACGGCACCCCCTGCGACAGCGCCACCACGTCCAAAGCCACGTTCTGAGCCCGGACCCGATCGTCCATCGAAAGTCCCACCGGATGGTGGTACTGCCCGACGTCGAACAGGGTCTGGTTGTCGTGCGCCGAGGCGTAGGAGATGTGCTCCTGTGGGTCCTGGGTGTATCCGGCCGGCGCCCCGTTGTAGTCGACGTCTGCGCCGGACACGAGGTTGCCGTTCCGGTCCACGAACTGGTAGTCGGCCAGGTTCCCGGCCAGCCCGACCCGGATCTGGTCGGCTGACAGGAGCAGCTCGTCGAGCTGCGTGGCTTCGGGCACCCCATTGGCCACGACCAGCTCGTTGGGGTCGTACCAGGCGCCGTTGACGTAGCCCTGGTTGAGGACCAATGAGTCGCCGCCGTCGAACGGACCCCCGCCCCGGATGGCATCGCGGATCCGGTCGTTGAACGTCCCGATCCCTGTGCCGCCCAGTTCCAACTGTGTGGCCTGAACGAAGCGGGCGTTGTTGGCCACCTCGCCGAAGTTCCAGCCTTCGCCGTAGATGTAGATGGCCGAACCGTCGACGCCGTCGTCGGCGAGGGTCAGCGCATCGAGGGCGGCCCGCACGTTCGCCATGTTCGCCAGCGAGTGGTGGCCCATGAGGTCGAAACGGAAACCGTCGACCTTGTACATCGTCGCCCATGTCACCAGCGAATCGATCATGAGCTTCTCCATCATGAGATGCTCGGTGGCGGTGTTGGCACAGCAGGTCGATGTCTCGACCACGCCGTCGGCGTTGAGGCGGTGGTAGTAGCCGGGCACGATCCGGTCGAGCACCGACTTCTCGGCCTGACCCGAGGCGTTGGTGTGGTTGTACACCACGTCCATCACGACCCGCAGCCCGGTCTCGTTGAGAGACTGGACCATCTCCCGGAACTCCAGAACCCTGGTCGATCCGTCGGGATCGGTCGAGTAGGAGCCCTCGGGCGTCGTGTAGTGGAACGGGTCGTAGCCCCAGTTGAAGCCGTCGAGATCCTCCAGTGCCGTGATGAGGGCCTGTTGCTGATCGGAGTCAGGCGGGTAGGTGGCCAACTCCGCTGGATCGGGTGTCTGCCACTCCGCCTTGTTCTCGTTGATCGTGGCGATGTCGAACACCGGCAAGAGGTGCAGGTGCGTCAGCCCTGCGTCCGCCAGTGCACTCAGGTGGCTCATGCCGTCGGAGCCCGTCTCGGTGAACGCCTTGTACGTGCCCCGGTACTCCTCAGGCACCGTCTCGTCGTGGACCGAGAAGTCCCTCACGTGCAGCTCGTAGATGACGATGTCCTCCGGAGCAGCCACCTCGGGTTTGGCCACGTCGGCCCAGCCATCGGGTGTCAGGGCGGCGTCGGCGGGGTCGATGATGTGGCTCCGCCCGCTGTTCATCGACAGCGACAACGAATACGGGTCGGTGACGAGGTTGTGCTCGACCTGGCCGGTCGACGGCACGAACACTTCCACCTCGAACTCGTAGTACCTGCCTTCCCACGTCGTGTCACCGATCACTGACCACACACCGGTGGCGTCGTCTCGGACCATCGGGTGGGTCGTGGACGTCGTGGCAGGATGACCGTCGTCGTACAGATGCAGCGTCACGTTCTTGGCAGTCGGGGCCCAGAGGCCGAGCGTCGGCGCTCCTCCATCCCATGCGACGCCCAGATCTGCGTCGTTCGCGTAGAGGTCGTCCAGGGCACCCGGGATCTGGATCCCGGTGGCGTCGACTCGCAGGCCGTTCTGGGTGGCCTGCACTGCGATCTGACCGGTCAGGATGTCCGGCACCATGGGCAGGTCGGCCCCTCCGACGGTGAGGGTTGGCATCCCGTCGAGGTGCAGGAATCCGTCTGGAGCCGCAAACGGAGCCCCCAGGTTCAGATCGAGGCACGTGCCCCCTTCGATGCCCACGGGACCCAGCGCCAGGCCGCCGGTCGGGGCGTGGCAGAGGGCGTAGTCGACCGAGGGGTCGCCGGCCGCCTCCCACACGATCGTGTTCTCGGACACCCAGTGGGCCCGCTGCGTGCCGATGTCGCCTGGGGCGGCGCCCGGTCCGACGATCGGCAGCACGTAGTGCGGTTCATCTGGCGTCGTGGGATCGGGACCCTCGAGCTGCCAGACCTCGTAGCCCCACGGGTCGAAGGTCAGGAACTGATCCGGGCCCGGGTCCTTGGTGTCACCGCGATGGATGATGTACGCCAACTGGGGCGCACCGTCGACCAGCGGCACCTCGAACACCGGACCGAAGATGTCCAGGTCGACCCAGCGAACCGGATCCGTCCAGCCCGGGTTGGGATTCAGCGCTCCGTCCCAGACGTGCATGCCCCAGAAGTCGTTGAAGTCGGGACTGGTGTTGTCGCCGTAGTCGCCGTCGTCGCGGTGGTAGTGGATCGTGGCGAAGTCCTCGGCAGCGCCCCGCGACGGGTAGATCTCCACGTCACCGGACATCTTCCACACCGTCGGCATGTCGGCCGGGATGAAGCTCTCGTCCGGCCCCGGGTCCTTGGTGTCGCCGCGGTGGATGATGAAGTTCAGCGGCTGTGAGCTGTCCTGGATCAGCACCTCCCAGAATGCGCCGAAGTCATCGATGCCGGTAGGCGGCTTGGGCGAGGTCCACACGGTGCCCTCGCTCGGGTCGATGGCGTCGCCCCACAGGTGCAGGCCCCAGAACGTGTTGAAGTCGGGGCTGGGGGTGCCGTAGTCGCCGTCGTCGCGGTGGTAGCGGATGGTGGCGAAGCCCTGGGCGTCGGCCTGGGAGAAGTAGATCGTCTCGTCGCCCTGGTTGATCCAGATCTCCGGGTTGGCGTCGGCGTCGAACCCGCGGTCGGGCTCGGTGTCCTTCACGCCCTGGTTATGAATGATGAAGTTGACGTCGCTGCCGTCGCCTCGCTCGATCCAGGCGAAACGGCCGAACTCATCCTCGCCCTCGAACGGCTTGCGGTCCGGCCAGGTCGTCACTTCATCGGTGGCGATGCCGTCGCCCCACAGGTGCAGGCCCCAGAAGTCATCACCGGCCGTGTGGTCGCCATAGGCGTCGCCGGGGCGGTTGTAGTGGATGATCGCGTAGTCAAACGAGGCCGCCGTAGGGGGCTCCTCGGTGCCGACCACCGCGGCCACCTTGTCCGACGAGATGCTGCCGGACATGTTGTCGGCAATCGCCTTGAACTCCACCGGTGTTCCGGCGGTCAGCTCGGACACGTCGTAGAACACCCGATAGGGGGCGTTGTCGTCGGTGCCGATCGGCTCGTATGCGCCGCCGTCGATGGACGCCGCGAACGTGACCTCGGTGTAGGCACCACTCGACAGGGCAGCCGCCACCTCGACCCGGCCGAGCACTTCCGTGCCGGCCCCGGGGGCGGTCATCGTCACGACCGGTGCCACCGTCGGCACGGCAACGCCTGCGTCGGCTCGATAGAGCTTCACGCCCAATGCCGGGACATCGACCGTGACCATGCCGGCTGCGTCGGCCGTGACGCCTGCTCCGCCACCCGGCCAGATCTCGGTGAAGCCCGTGCTCGGCGAATCAGTGTCGAACGTGGCGCTGTCGTCAGCCTCCGAGTTGTTGAGCACCACCAGGTACTCGACCTTCTCGGTCCGGTCGATTCGGCTGAACGCGAAGATCCCCGCCGTGCCTTCGCTGAAACGGGTCAGTTGGGCTCCGCTCATCAGCGTCGGATGTGCGTCGAGAATCGCCGCATAGTCAGCGATCGTCAGATACAGCGGATGGGCGTCGTCGAAGTTGTCGTCGGCCGTCGTGGCCGCAGTCCCGATGAGGTCGTCGTCGTTGTAGGACGCCACCTGGCTCGGCATCATGTCCTGGCGGGCGTCTTTGTCGCCGCCGTCGCCGGTGAAGCCCTGCTCGTCGCCGTAATAGACGACCGGCATGCCCCGACCGAAGAACATCAGGGCATGCGCCAGCTCGGAGCGAGCCAGCAGCTCATCGTCGGCGGCGCCCGGGTTGTCTTGCTGCAGGAAATGCCCAACCCGACCGACGTCGTGGTTGCCCAGGAACAGGGGCAGCGAGTAGGCGTTCGAGTCGGCATCCGTGTAGTAGTCGTCGGCGGCGTAGAGGCCGGCGAGGTTGTCGGTGGGACCGCTCTGGCTGGCGAAGCTGCGGGCAGTGCCCTGGAACGGGAAGTCGAGCACGGCATCGAGGGGCAGCTCGGTCGTGAACCTCGACGTGAAACCGGGGTTGCCGTCGAAGACCTCTCCGAACATGAAGAAGTCGGCCTTGCCCAGCGAGGCGGCGTGGGCAGCCAGCTCGGGACCAAACGCTTCCCAGAACTCGTCGTTGACATGCTTCACGGTGTCGATGCGGAACCCATCGATGTCGTAGTCGGTGACCATGTCCTTGAAGATCTGAATCAACCCGTCTTGGACCACCGGGTGCTCGGTCCACAGGTCGTCGAGCCCGAAGAAGTCGCCGTACAGCGAGCTCTCCCCCAAGAACGTGCTGTTGCCTCGGTTGTGATACAGCGTCGGGTCGTCCAGGAAGTCCGGGAACTTCACGGTCTCGTCCGCCGCGTTGGCGAAGGTGGGTGTGTAGGGGAATGTGATGTCTGCGTCGAGCGCCGGGAAGGTCCCGGTGCCGGCGTAGTCGCCGTCGTCGAACGGAACGCTGGTGGCGTCGAGGTACGGCTGGTCGGCCTTGGAGATGTACGGCGCGTTGCCACTCTCGGCATACTGAATGACATCGCCGGTGTGGTTGGCGACGATGTCGAAGTAGACGTCGATGCCCAGGGCATGGGCGGCAGTCACGAACGCCAACATTTCGGCATTGGTGCCGAAGTGCGGGTCGATCGAGGAATAGTCGATCTGCCAGTAGCCGTGGTACGCAGCCCCATATCCGTTGAAGGTGCTGGAGTCGGGCTGCACCCACCGGTTGGTGAACTGCGGCGTGAGCCAGATCGCCGTGATGCCGAGGCTGTCGAGGTAGGGCAGCCGTGCTGTCAGGCCGGCCAAGTCACCGCCGTGGTAGTAGGCCTTGTCGGTGGGCAGGTGGCCGTGGT
>JABAOD010001914.1_pt6 | contig 11312 bp, 15 predicted proteins | sample 7062151 | NCBI WGS metagenome assembly JABAOD01 (sample SAMN14538626, study PRJNA623070) | marine sediment metagenome | biome: marine biome [ENVO:00000428]; feature: marine pelagic biome [ENVO:01000023]; material: deep marine sediment [ENVO:00002113] | place: India: Gulf of Khambhat ...
GCGGTGCCCTTCCAGGTGCGAGGCTTGCCCTTGGTGATTGTCATGCCAGGCGTTGTATATGGACCGGGGGACACGGGCCCGCTTCGACCTATCTTTCATCGCTACCTTCGAGGGAAGTTGCGGATGCTCCCCAAGAGGACGGCCTACTGCTGGGGCCACATAGACGACATGGCTCGGGCCCACCTCCTGGCAATGGAGAAAGGGAGGCCCGGGGAGACGTACATCATCGCTGGCCCGCCACACAGTCTCACTGAGGCCTTTGAGATCGCGGAGAGCATCACGGGCGTTCCTGCTCCGAAGCGCCACATCTCACCCGCCACCATGAGGTTTCTTTCCGCCGTCGCCAAGACTTTCGGCCTTTTGGCCTTCTGGTCCGATAACGACTTGGCCGAGACCCTTCGGGTAGGAGCGGGAGCGACGTACTTGGGAAGCCACGCGAAGGCCCGGAGGGAGCTCGACTTTCGCCCTCGGGCTCTAGAGGACGGCCTGCGGGAGACGTTGCAGCACGAAATGCAGCTCCTGGGCATTGGTCCAACCATGGCGCCCTCTCAGGGCGCTTGATGGGAAGGGGAGCATCTAGCGAACTGGGACCACGAAAGACATATGTATCGGTCCTGTTTCGCGGCATGATACACGGAACGAGGCGGTCAGATGGTATACGACGAGGTGCTCGCCGGACGACTCCGCAGATCACTCTCTGGGCGTGAGGGGCTTAGTGAGAAGGAGATGTTCGGAGGGATTTCGTTCTTGCTGGGCGGGAAGATGTGTGTGGGCGTGGTCGAGGAAGACCTCGTTGTCCGGGTAGGGCCTAGTCGCTACGAGGAAGCGTTAGGGGAGCCCCACGCCAGGCCCATGGATTTCACCGGGCGATCACTGCGAGGGTTTGTGTTTGTGGGTCCCAGAGGTTACGAGACTGATGACGATCTGGCGAAGTGGGTAGGCATGGCGCTGGACACTGTAGAGTCACTGCTGGAGGAAGGGCAGGATTAGCGCAGCCTGGAGCGGCGTAATCCCCAGTAGCCACGCTTGCTTGAGATCCATCATGGCCCGGACGGGTCCATTCATCCGCTTCCGATACCCAGGTGCGCAGATTCTTATATTGTCCGGGGAATAATGGCCTGGCCCAATAGGACCAGGAGGTGGTTCCCGGTAATGATGTCGACATCCTTTCTGCAATTGATGCCGGGAACCCTCTAGGCGTCTTTCCAGGTTTCCGGCTCTGCAAGCCCGAGTTGTGAACGCCGTCGTATGCCGGAATCCTTACTACATGCCGAACACGCTGGACAAGAGCGTTCGGTGGCGTATCTATAGCAGAACGCTGCCCTTCAAGGAGCCGAGCCGTCGCTCCACCATTGAGGCCATCCTCTCCTCCGGCCTGGCGACGGAAGTCGTCGGCTTGTTGAGCGCTGGCAAGGAGGCCGATGTCTACCTCGGGCTTTACGGGGGCGATCCGATCGCCATCAAGGCATACAGGCTCTTCCGCACCTCGCGACGAGGTGGCCGACCGGTGAAGCTCGACGTGATGTCATACCAGGCAGCCCGAGAGTACGACGCACTGTATCGGGCATGGAGGGTGGGGGCCAAAGTGCCTGCTCCGGCACGGAGGGCGGAGAACATGTTTTCGATGCGCTATCTTGGTGGCGATGAGGGGCCGGCTCCTCGTCTCCAGGAGGTTCAGCTTGAGGCGCCAGAGGAGTTCCTTGCGAGAACCCTCTCCGCCACGGAAGCCCTCGTTCGTGGGGGCCTTGTCCACGGCGACCTGAGCGCGTTCAATATCCTCGTTCACGAGTCCAGACCATGGTTCATCGACTTCTCGAGCTCTGTGAGAGTGGATCGACTCGGCATGAGCCCCTGGAGGCGCCTGACTCTCGCGTCAAACCGCCTCCGCCGGGACATGAGAGCGCTGCGGGGGTATTTCCAGAAGTACGGGGTGACGTACGATGTGGAGGAGTTCGTCTCTCGCCTGGTCGGTGAGCTTGATGTATATGGGGTGCTGGGATGAGTGGAGAGAGCGGGTTCCGCCTAGAGCGAGGAGTCGCCCTGGTCCCTCTGGACTGCGAGAGTGTCTTATCAGCGCACCGTCAAGGGCTCTCAAGCTCGCCCTTTAGGAGAAACTCGTTCCCATCAATGTCCTTGAACGACGCGTACTTTCCCCACCGCATCTCCCGGATTTCGTCCGAGACCTCAACGCCGTTTCCCCGCAACTCCTCTACGGTGTCCCCGATATCACTGCACTGGAAGACAATGGAGGGCTTCAGCTCCTCCCAGTTCGGCATCAGGGACCTCGGGTAGATGACCAAATGGGTCTCCGCACCCTCTGGCCCTACCTCGACCCATCGCTCCTCGGGAGTCATCTGCTCTTCACGGAGCACTGTGAACCCTACCTGCTCGGTCCAGAACTCCAGCGATTTCTGCTGATCCTCCACGTAGACCGCCACAGTAGCCATGTTTTCAATCACGCAACCCTCTCCAGCCTTGTCGTCATTGAGATAGCACGTCACTTCGTAAACCTCTTAGCCATTCTGTGCGCCCCGTCAAGAGCCATAATGGAATCACGAAGTTGGTAGGGAAACTGAAGTAGTCGATCCAGCCGTCCGGCTGTTAAAGATGGGACTTGTCCTCACTGGGAACAGGCGGATTCCAGCGAGCTGAGAAAAGGTCGGTCCTACTAGCGGCGCCGTCCTCCACCTCGTCTCCGGTCGTCCCTTCTGGAACGGCCACCGCCGTAAGACTGTCGACCGCCGTAGGAGGAACCGCCCCCTCTCCCGCGACCGAAGTCGCGCCTTTCTCTCTCATACTCCTGAGCCGACATGTCAACGGACTCGTTCACCTCAGAAATCTCCTCATCGGACTTCTTGAAGGAGCCATACTTCCCCACGTTGAGGCGCATGTGACCCCGCACGAGGCTGATGTAGCCGTTCTCGATGTCCAGGACGTCATCTTGGGCGACTTCATCGATCTGGTCACCCCACAGAGTGAGGATGACCGTTCCGGTCTCGTCCCCAACCACCGCCTCCACAAGGTCGCGTGAACCTCCGAACTTGGAGTCGATGGTCTTCCGGTCGCCCAGGCTCAGGACCCTAACCAAGACGTCCGCCTGCTTCGAAGCGGGCGTCAACTCGTCTACCTTTTTGATGGATCTCTCTTCCATGGTTTCCCTTCTTCTCGACAAATCAGGCCTTTTCACGGCATGGGGCCTTTGGTCTCAGAGCCTGAGAGGCCTGCGGAAAACTCCTGCTTGCCTTGGGCCATTTCACCATATGATACTATTTAAGACTGTGCTCGCGATTTTCCGTGAGCGGAACGTCACGCCCGCGGCGAAGCCTTCATGTTCCAAAGGAAGCTTGCATGGCCATGGACCACCAGTCTCGTGTCGAGCTCGCGCGCCACGTCACGGACCTCCTGCTCCAGCGCCATCCGGACATCCTAGCCGTCGCCATCGAGGGTTCCACGGCGAAGGCGGAGGACCGAGAACATTCCGATTTGGAGATGAGTGTCTACACCCGGGGGAAGCCCAACACCCGCTACTACCTGCTCATTCACCAGGGCATCGTCATCGAGGCCGCTTTCGACTCCAAGGAGGAGGCCCTGAAGGATGCCCGGAGGGTAGACAGCTGGTGGCCCATTTCGGTGGATGGATGGACGAACTACATTCCCATGCACGATCCGGAGAGCCTGCTGCCCGAGTTGGGGGCTCTTGCATCCGAGCTTGACCCTGAGAGAGTGGAGATGGCGATGCACTCGGCCCTGACCGCCCTTTATGAGGACCTGTGCAAGATGAGGAACTTCACCAGCTCGGAGGAGGAGAGCATGGTCCGCTTCATGGCTCCCTACCTTGTGGTGAACGCGGCGAATTACGTCGCGCTGCTCAACCGTCAGCACTTCAACGGGTTCAGAAACCTCCTGACGAAGCCAAGGGAGTTCGAGACCTTGCCACAACACTTCTGGGAGGACTATCCGATCCTGCTGGGCGTCAACGCTTCCTGGAGGGATCTGTTAGAGCACGCCGAGCGTCTCTACCGTGAGTGTCGCGCGCTCTGGCCTTTCCCCGGCCGGGCCACGTGGCAAGAGGAGGATCTCGAGGTCGCGCTGAAGCTAGGTCGGGTACCCAGCTTGGACAAGTGAGCTCTGGAGGACATCCGTCCAGGACCCGTCGGTATGAGAGGAGTGCGGTGTTACGATGTTGTGCTATGCCTTCTGATATCGTGCGGTGAGTCATCATCTCGTGATGAGGGCGAGGAGCCCATCGGGGTACAGCGGAACCTTCCCATCCTGGAAATCGGCGATGGGCTTCCAAAGAGCCTTGAAGGAGCTGCCATCCTCCTCGCGACCAAAGACGGTCTCTCTCTCGTACATTGACTCATCCTCGAAGTCCCCCTCGTAGACCAAGACGATCTCGTGTCCGCGCCGTCCCTGATACCCGAACATGTTCTCGCAGACGCCCACAAATCTCAGATCGACGACCCTCTCATCAATCTCCTCCAAGATCTCACGCTGAGCGGCCTCGTGGCCGTACTCGCCGAATTCGATGGTGCCACCTAACGGGCGATAGAACACTTCGTCCTTCGTCGAGTCGTATCCCTCAAAGACGAATATCTGATCGCCCCTCCTCAAGACGCAGACAGCCACGGGCCTGGGCCAGACCGGTTTCCGATCCATGGCATCACCGAGCTCTTGGGGGTACAGTTGAACCACAGACATAGGGATTTCCATCTGCTTCTAGCGCTCCCGTGAAGGACGGCATTCCGAGAGGGGCGTGGACCTGGTGCCTGATTCCGCTCGCCCACGCCTATCCTTCCCATTGGCTGGCTCAGGACCTCATCCCGAAGAAGTTCTCGCTTGGACTGACTGTGTCAAGCAGATTGCCGTCATGCACCGATGAGCTTGGTAACCTCGGGCTAAGGACGACAGGTACACCGCTAGAGGGGCATTCAGTCCTCGAGAGTCACGAACCTGTCCGCCAAGTCCTCAGCGACGAAAGAGGCCTGAACCCAAAACGCCTTGTTTTCCGGATCTCCGGGGTTGAAGAGGTGATCGTACCTGATTCGGTCCTCCCCGGGGGGAAGCCTGTCCACCGCCCGGACGGCGAACTCTCGCAGCTGCCGGGGGTTGGCAAGACCCGAGCGGAGGGCCACGTAGAACAGCGCCAGCTTCTCCACGGCCCTGATCTCCCTGCCTCTTTCCCGTCCCGCCTCCCTGAAGTGACTGGAGGCAACTACGAGCCGATTGCCAAGGCTTAACGGCGGAACCTCGTATTCGTTCCCGCTAGGCACTCGGTTCAGGAGGTCTCGACCCTTAGGACGAGCGGCGATCCTCTCCTTCATCTCCGCCATACTAGAGCCGGAACTGCCCGCCATCACGAAAACGAACCGCTCGCTCCCCTCGACGTTGGCATCGAGATGAGGCAGCAGAGTCTCGTAGGGCCAGTCTTCGCTGGTCTTGGCGTCGATCTCGTCGATTAAACAGAGACGGGGCCCTTGGTCCTGCCTCAGATCTGCCAGTCGGGAGACGAACTCCGCCTCACTAGACTTAGCCAGGTTCAGCTCGACGTACTCTACATCGGGCAGGGACATGGCGATCTGCCGGATGAGGTAGGTCTTCCCGCTTCCCGGAAACGCCCAGAGCAGGTGGTTCTCCCGCGCTCGCCTCGGAGTCTCGAAGGCAGCTGCAACCTTCTGACGGGCGTCCTTCAGGCGGTTGCGCACCCTTTCGTCGTACATCATGTAGCCGCCGACTACGCTGAATCGCGAGAGAGGGAGCTCGACCATCTGCGAGATGAGGGAGTGGCCCTCCTTGGCTGTGAGGTCATCCAGGGGTTTCTCTGCCGTAATCCTCGAAGTGACTGCACCGGGGGCCCGGCGAACGTGCCCCCTTGTAACGCCGAGGAAACCGCGCACTTCCGACAGAAAGGCCTCCCAAGCAGGTTCGTCCGAGAGCAGTATGTGGTTCCCGCTGTCCAACGGGACGAAGCGAGCGCCCGGGATGGAGGCGGCGAGGAGGCGCCCCTCGTCGAAGGGGACCACAGCATCCTTCTGAGCGTGCAGAACGAGGGTGGGTACGGCCAAGTCCCCGAGATTGTCCCGGACGTCGATCTCACCGAATGCCTCCTCGAATCTCACCGCGTTCTCGGTCGAGGTCGACATCCGCTGCAGCTCGTTGAACCACCGCATCTGGTCCGCAGTAGCATCCGGGATGAACAGCGAAGTGAAGATCTGACGGTACGCGGGGTTGTCCCTCCCCCACCCCTCTCTCATCAGCGTTATCAACGCCTGGCGTTCCTCCATCGCCGGCTTCGCCGACCCCCTCTTTGCCCAGCCCCTAGCGTAGGTCCCGTACAGGATGAGCTGACGGACCCTCTCGGGGTGGCGCGCGGCGTATTCGATGGCCACGGGGCCCCCCTGCGATATCCCTAGGAGCACAAACTGATCAAGGCTCAGAGCATCCACGACAGATTCTAAGTCCCGGACCCAGGCGTCGAAGGAGAAGTCACTGACCGCCCAGTCCGACAAGCCGCATCCGCGCTCGTCGTACCTCACCAGGAGGTGGTCCCTCGCCAGCTCCTCCAGCCAGTGACTCCAGACGGGACTGCGCCAATCGAACTCCATGTGGCTAAGGAAGTTCGCGGCCTTTACCAGGGGAAATCCCTCGCCCACCGTTGCATAGGCAATCTGGGTCTCGTCAGACGTAAGGCAGAAGCGTATTTCCTGCTCCACGTTGGCCGCGCCTCCTTCGGAGAAAGCACCTCCTCGTGCACCCTTTATGGGTTTCCTCAAGCTATAGTTTGCGTCGAGACGAATTCCAGTCGACTGCCAGGGGCCCAAACCTCCTGCAGGGCACAGCGGTCCACAAGAGGGCTATCCCCCTTCAAGGACCGCTTTCAGCTGCTCCACGGATTTCTGCAGGTCCTCCCTGAGCCGCCTCCTCACCCAGAGGGCGTCCAAAGCTCTACCAATGAAGGAGTAGGGCATCTCGTAGCGGACCTCCAAGCTGTAGCGGGCCTTACCCTCCTCCGGTTTGACCCAGTTGTAGGCCATCATCTTCATCCGTTTCGCCTGTCCGGAGGTGGCCCTCCAGACGATCCTCTCGTTGTCGACCCACTCCACCACCTCGCCGTCCCACTCCATCCTTCTGCCCAGCATTTCCCCCTCGTGATGGGCCTCTGTTCCAACGCCCTTGGTCTGGGCGGTAGCGTAGGATGCGCGCTTCACAAAGACCAGCCAGTCATCGCACCTATCATGCTGAGCTATCCGCTGAAAGACCCGCTCCACAGGGGCATCTATAAGGATGCTCGACTCCCTCTTTGCCAGCCAATCAGCTCCTCCCGAGGCGAGTAAGTCTATCGTGCTGAAATGATCTTCTGCCTAGCCCGGCGTCGGTATCACTTTCTGTGTATCGTACACAAGTCCCACGATAACCACAGTGGGCACAAGCGCAACCATGACGACAGTAAGAATCTGCATCAAACTGGTCGTGGCGGCTACACCTAAGGGCAGCCCGAAGATCTGAATTCCTACGGCACTCCAAAACACGATTACGAATGTGATGAGTATACCGGGCCAAAGCTTCGCGAGAAAGCCCCGGACGCTGGCAGGGAGATGTGCCCGCCACCATGTTAAAGGTCTACCTATCCTGGTCGTGGCTGCGACGGCCAGGATTGATAGGATTATCGGCGCGAACCCTCCTCCAACAAGGAATAGGGTTACAGTCAGAACCAGTAGAATGCTGGCGCCGAGCCTCCGCTGAACGAATGCACCTGCCCATACTACGACCAAGATGCCAAAGATCACTGCAAGGATACCAGTCAGAAGAAAACTGGGGACGACTGTCACGGCTGTTTCAGCAGCACCTGGCCAAAACCTCTGCGCATCCCCAATGGCGTCTATGAAGATCCCGTCTGTAGCGACATTGCCCTGGAGCATCTCAAAGATACCGTGTTCGATCCCAGCTAATCCAACAAGAATGCCGTATGCTGAAGCGACCGTTCTCGTCGCGGCACGGCGGGACATCAAACCTCTCCCCTCCTTGCCTCAGAGTCATCCTCGTCATATACCTTTCTCTCAGTCTCAAGAGGCATCTCGTAAAGGAGCGACATTGTACGGCTAATGGTATCGGAATCGAAAAAAAGTGCCAGACCGATGCCTTGAGCCAGCGTGTCGCCCGGGAAGGACAGGTTGAGGACCGTCCCGGTGACCTTCTCTGGCAGCGAGACGGCCAGAAACAGGACCGGAACGGGAACCAGATTGACGATGGGCCAGGCTGCTTGCAGCCGTCGAGGGAGTCGCCGCTCCGCCGCTTTCGAACGTCCTGGCGCGGGCGTAGCGAGCTGACGAGATCAGAAAGGAGACGGCCGTCCCCACCCACAGGGCGAGCAGGATGCCAGCAAACAGTCGCAGGGTGGGGATATCAAGCATAACGGGGCCGAAAGGCCCATTTCGGTTTAACCTTTCGCCGACTTCCTCCGGACCCTGACATCACGATGGGGTGTTCCACGGTCTAACCCGACGCGCCGCGCCAGCGAGCCTTCCAGAGCAGTCTCTTACCGGAACTCCTCCATGATGCCCTCGTAGTTCCACTTGTCCGGTGTCTGATCCTGGAACACGGGGGGCGCTTCGAGGTTCTTCAGGACCCGTTCCTAGTACGGTCGTGGCGGTTCTTTGGCCTGATAGATGCGACCCACGGGGATCTTCTCCGAAGTCATGAGGACCTCCATGGCCGTACGCCGGTCCCCGAAATCATGACCCTCCTCCGCTAGCCTTCGGATGTTCTGTCGAAACCACGCGTACGTGTTGATCTTGTTGAACGTCACGCAGGGACTGAGGTCGTCCACCAGCGAGAATCCCGGGTGCTGTATGGCCGCCTCCAGGGTGGCGACGGTGTCCTTCATGTCACCCGAGAAGGAGCGGGCCACGAAGGTGGCCCCTGCCGTCAAAGCCAGGGCGCAACCGTCGATGGCGTGTTCCTGGGAACCCTCGGGGGAGGTTCCAGAAGGAAAACCCAGGGGGCCGTGGGCGAGTACTGGCCCTTGGTAAGACCGTAGACGTGGTTGTTCATCACCACAATGGTGAGGTTCACGTTCCGGCGGACGGTGTGGATGAAGTGCCCCATTCCGATGGCTTACGCGTCTCCGTCCCCGCTAGGCCAGCGCCTTCTCCTTGATCCGAAGGTAGCGCTCCACGTAGAGCTTCTCGCAGGAGTGGCAGCAGAAGTAGTGGTCTTTCCTGTCCATTCTTACCTTGACAGGGTCTCCGTGGATCAAATCCTTGCATTGGTAACATATTAGGGAGGTGGACAGTCCTTCTGTGATGAGGGCGCTCGACACATCCTTCACGACTCCGGCGACCACGAGGTGCTCGTAGTCCAGGNNNNGATATCCTCCTGATGCTTGACGGTTGCCAAAGCCACCACTCTGGGGCCGCGCGTAGTCATGACCTCCCTGATCTCTTCAATCTCCGCGAGAGCGGTGGCGACCTCTGACTTTACCGATGGAGTACACTTCACCAAGAGCACAATCTGGCACTCGTCCAGCCTTTCTGGATTTATGTCGGTCCTGTACCCCCGGATGATGCCGAGCTTCTCTAATGTGCGCACCCGGGCGCTGATCGTCGGCACGCTCACGCCGACCTTTTTAGCCAGTTCCCGGAACGACATGCGTGCGTTGTCCTGAAGGTGTTTCAAAATGTATACATCTGTATTGTCCAGGTCCATGGCGGGAGAACGATTAGCACACTATAAAACAACCTAGCCCGTCGGCCTCTCGCTGGCGACCCCGTCGCGATGTCACGGTCTCTTCGGACCGCACGGAACTTGACAAACGAAAACAGCAAAGGTGATGGACCATCCCGACGATGCCCCTTCCTATGGCATCCAAACAGAACATCATCCTGATGGATAAGGCCGTCGAAAAGGTCGCAGAGTATCTGGCGAAGCACGATCAGGAGGGCAGCCTGCTACGGCTTTCCCTGGTTGGTACGCACTGCATGCAGGGGCGAGGGCACTCCTACCATTTCGCCTTGGACCAAGACGCGGGGGATGGGGACATGGTACAGGACGTGGCGGGTCTCAAAGTCGTCCTGGCCAAGGATCAGATCCCGAAGTTGGAAGGAACCGTGGTGGACTACCAGGAAAGCCTGGAGGGGTCAGGGTTCACCATTACGAACCCCAACGCCACAGGTAAGTGTCCCTGTGGCCACCATGACCTGTTCGACTGAGATTCCATGGCGAATCTTCCGGGTTGAGGAAGGGTCGGCCACTGACGAACCCAGCCATGGGTGCGGGGCTCCCTATCTCACTCTCTCATTACCGGAGAGCGTGTAGGGGCAAGGGCCCCTTGGGCCGACGGTTCGAGGAGAGCGCCGCAGCGCCCCCATCAAATCTCCTTTCTCTTCATGAGTAAGGAGTTGACGACCACGATGATGCTCGAGGCGGCCATGAACAAGGCTCCCCACTCTGGGCGGAGGATGATGCCCAGGGAGACACCAACCCCGGCTGCCAAGGGTAGTGCAACGGCGTTGTAGCCCGTCGCCCAGAGGAGGTTCTGTCGCATCTTCTGCCCCGTCAGGCGGCTCAGTCGAATGAGGCGGACCACGTCCCGCGGATCATTCTTGACGAGGACGATGTCCGCGGACTCCATGGCGACATCGGTTCCCGCGCCGATGGCGATTCCTACATCGGCCTGGACCAGGGCGGGGGCATCGTTGACCCCATCCCCTACCATGGCCACCGTCTGCCCCTGTGCCTGGAGTTTAGCCACAGCCTGAGACTTGTCCTCAGGAAGGACCTCGGCAAAGAAGGTGTCCAAGCCCAGCTCCTTCGCGACGAAGGCGGCGGTGGCCTCATTGTCCCCTGTAAGCATGGCAACCTGGATTCCCATCGCGCGGAGGGCGTTCACGGCGTCCCTGGACTCCTCTCGAATCAGGTCCGCCAGTGCGATGACCCCCGCCACCTTCTCATCGATGACAACGTGGACAATCGTCTTGCCTTGGGCTGCTAGTTTCTCGGCCTTCTTCGGCGGTTGGAGGCCTTGATCTAGCAGCAGGGCCCGGTTGCCCAGGTGAATCATCTGCCCGTTTACCTTGGCTCTGGCTCCCTTGCCGGGGATGGCCCTGAAATCCAGCACCTCGGGAAGGGGAATCCCCTTCTCCTGCGCATGCGCAACGATGGCCTTGGCGATGACGTGTTCCGAGTGCTGCTCGACGGCCGCGGCGAGGCCCAGGAGTTCATCCCCGTCTGGGTTCCCGGGAGCTACGATGTCCGTGACGCCGAACTCACCTTTCGTCAACGTCCCCGTCTTGTCAAGAATGACAACGTCGATA
>JABAOD010005000.1_pt1 | contig 11312 bp, 8 predicted proteins | sample 7062151 | NCBI WGS metagenome assembly JABAOD01 (sample SAMN14538626, study PRJNA623070) | marine sediment metagenome | biome: marine biome [ENVO:00000428]; feature: marine pelagic biome [ENVO:01000023]; material: deep marine sediment [ENVO:00002113] | place: India: Gulf of Khambhat ...
CGGCTGTCGCCAGCGCAGGACGAACACGCCGAGCACCGTGACGAAGCTGTTCAGTGCGAGCGTGAAGCCGGCGAATACCAGGACGGATTCGAAGCTCGCGGTCAGTATGAATATCACGGACAGAGCCGTCTGGGTGTAGATGGCGGCCGTCGGGATGCCATCGCGGTTGGTGCGCGCAAAGAAACGCAGAGCGTGGAAGTCCTCGCCGACAACCTGCAGCACCCTGGGGCCGGCGAGCGTCATCGCGCTCACCGTGGAGATAAGGAGCGCGGCCAAAATCAATCCGGTCAGCCGGCCTCCCGTCTCGCCGAAGGCCGTGCGTGCAGCGATGTAACCGACCTCCACCTCGCCCCGCATCGCGTCGACCGGCGCAACGCTCAGGAAGACATAGTTCAGAGCGACATACAGCAAGGTCACGACCAGCGTACCGCTGAACAGAATGATCGGCAGCGTCCGCTGCGGATCCTCGAGCTCGCTGCCGAGATAGGTCGCGGCGTTCCACCCCGTGTAGGCATAGCTCACGTAGATCAGGGCCACGGCGAACTCGGCGCTGAACAACTCCCCGGCATCGCCGGCGGCCGGCAGAAAACTGATCGGTTGTGGTTCGCCGGCGAAGATCAGGGCCGTCGCGCAGAAGACGACGATCACCATAACCTTCAGGACGGTGAAAACGACCTGGGTCCCGCCGCTGGTGCGGTGATTCGAGGCGTGTGCCAGGCCCAGTGCGATAACCAGTCCGGCAGCGAGCGCCGGGCGCACCCATTGTGAGCTGCCGGTATCGAATACCGACGTTGCGTAGGCGGCGAAGGTCATCGCGGCCAGCGCGCACGGCCCGGCGAAACCGATGGTGGCGGACACCCAGCCGGAGACGAAGCCCGCGGCCGGGTGGAAGATGCGGGCAAGGAAATTGTATTCGCCGCCCGAGCGCGGCAGCGCGGCGCCGAGTTCGGCGTAGGTCATCGCCCCGCACAGGGCGGCGATGCCGCCGACGGCCCAGAGCGCGAGCAGCGCGAATCCGGAGTGGATCTCCAGCAGCTGGAAACCGAGGCTCGTGAATACCCCGGTTCCCACCATGTTCGCGATCACGACCGCGGTGACGGTCGTGAAGCGAAACTTGCTGGCTGTGCCCCCGGACACTTTGCGAACGCGCCGCTTAACCCTGCTCTAGTCGGTCACCCTTCGCCCTAGAAGTCATACTGCGTTCGGAGATAGATGTACCGGCCGTTCATACCGATCCCCGACAATACGTCGTACGGCAGGTGACCGAAGTAATTAATGTCGTCGCTCGACCGGTCGGGGTACTCGTCCGTCAGGTTGTCGGCACCGATCGCGACCGTCCAGGCATCCGTTATCTTTGCCGCGACCTCCGCATCCACGGACCAGACCGAGCCGTACGTCTGGTTCGGTTCGAATCCGCCACCGAAATCGAATACCCGCGTCGTATCGCCGAAGCGCGTCACGCGCAGCGCCGTCGACCAGCGATCCACCGTCCAGTTGCCCGCGGCGATGATCTTGTCCTTCGGCGACGCTGTTTCGACGGTATTCAGGTCCTCCACGCCGAGCACGCTCGGGTTCCTGGCGTCGGTTTCCGCCCTGTTGTACGAGACACGCCAGTCGATGGTGCCGTTGCCGGCCTCGAAAACACCGCTGGTCACGATGTCGAATCCATCGGTCTCCGTGTCGATCAGGTTGGTGAAGTACTGGATGTTGTTGCCGGCATTGATGAGGGTGATGCGGTCGTCGACGTCGATCTGGAAATAGTCGACGGTGAGATTGAACCCGGGACCGTATTCGTAGACGAAGCCGATGCTCAGGTTGGTCGACTCTTCCTCCTGCAGCGGAACCGCACCCTCTGCGATGGCATCCGGATCGGACACCGGCAGCAACCGGAACAATTCCAGCATACCGCCCGCCCCGAAATTGGTCGTCGCGCGTTCGTAGCCGGTCTGCGCCAGCGACGGTGCACGGAAGTTGGTGCCCGCGGCAGCCCGTATCGCAAAGCTGTCCGTGACCTCCAACCGGCCGGACAGCTTGCCGGTCAGCGCGTCGCCGAAATCGTCGTAGTCTTCGTAACGCGCCGCGGCACCGAAGCTGAAGCGATCCGTCAGGTCTGCCTCGATATCGACGTACGCCGCGACCACGGTGCGGTCGACATCGGCGACGCGGTCAGCCGGCAGGCCCGGCCCGGCCTGCGCACCGATACCCGCGATGAAGGGTCCGGCTTCGTAGGAAGCAGGATCACCGGCGCTCGTCTCGTAGTCTTCGAAGCGCAGCTCTGCGCCGTACGCAAACGTCAGGGGCGAAGCGAGCGTATCGACGTCAAACTCCCTGACGACGTCGGCATTGAGCGTCGTCTGCGTAAATTCGAAGCCGCCGAGATCGAACGTCGTGGGGCTGCTCGGCCCCAGCGACGGGTTCGCCGAATTTTCGACGCCCGAGTCGAAATCGTTCTTGCCGATGGTCAGGCTCAGGTCCCAGTCGGAGTTGAAGTTGTTGCCGCGCAATCCCAGGCTCAGCGACGTATCCGTATTGTCGCCCGTGGTGATCGGGCGAAAACCGTTGGGGTGGACGCTGGGCAGGCTCGTGAACCCGTCCGGGTAACGGAAGAAACCCGTGCCGTCGGTCTCGCGATTGGAATAGCGGCCGAACGAATAGAATTCGCGCTCGCCGACCGGAACCGTCGCGTTGTAGAACAGGTAGATGTCGTCAGCCCCGCCGTCGCCCGGCGCAAACACGCGCGCGGGATCCAGCGCGAGATTCGCCGGCGTCTGGTCTTCGAAGAACGGCAGCACGCCGATGCCGGCGCGGTTCGTCTGATCCCGAGTTCGGTACTCGCCGCCGATTCTGAGGCTGCCGCCATTACCGATCTCGAACCCGTAATCGGCCGCCACCGAGAACGTGTCGCCGTCTTCGATATCGTCGCCAATCGGCTCGAAATCGGTGCGGTGCTGCCCGAACGACGCCACGACCGAGCCGCCCTGCGAGGCGTCCTTCAGCACGATATTGATGACGCCGGCGATGGCATCCGAGCCGTACTGCGCCCCGGCGCCGTCTCGCAGTATCTCGATCCGCTCAATGGCGATCAGGGGAATCGTGTTGAAGTCGAACGGGTTCGTGCCAAGACCAATCTTGGTCTCGAGCGAGACGACGGAAGCCGTGTGTTGTCGCTTGCCGTTGACCAGTACCAGCACGTGATCCGGGCTCATACCGCGCAGCTGCGCAGCGCGCACGTGATCTCCCAGGCCGGAGTTGGATTGCCGCGGGAAGCTGAACGAGGGTGCCAACGCCTGCAGCAGCTCTCCCAGCTCGCCGCCGAACGAATGTACCGACGCGATCTCATCGGCGCTGATGAGATCGACGGGTACCGCGCTCTCGAGCGGGTTGCGCGCATCGCCGCGAGTACCGACGACGACGATCTCTTCCGTTTCCTCCTCCTGGGCCTGCGCCGGAGCACCGCCGATCGTCATCAGGGTCAGCGGCAATGCAGCAATGCTCAATACTATGCGCTTATCTAGTCGATTCATTTTTCTATCCTTATGCTCCAGCTCGCGCCGGATTGAATGCCGAACGTTTCGGAATAGTTGCCCTGGTTGATCGCCAGGGACACCTTGTTGAGACTGTTCAGGTAAAGCAGCGGCTTACCGACGGGTACCCGGCCGAATGTACGGAAGAACGGCAGGGTCTGCGTCAGCACAATGTCTTCATCGTTCAGGATGGTGATGTTTACGCTATCGCCTGGCTCGAGGCCGAGCGCGTTGAACGTACCGCGATCGATGTTGGTCCAGATGTTACCGAACTGGGGATCGAGTATCTCGATATTGCCGTATACGCGTCCCGCATCGGCCGTCGGCTTCTGGTAAGGGATCAACAGGACTTCCGCCGGCAGCTCGCGTCCAACCTCCTCGAACGAGATCGCGCCGGCCGCGAGCCGGGCACCGGTGTACGCGTAGACGTCGCGGCCGTGAAACGTGTAGGCCTCTTCTGAATTGGCGAGGCGGTTAACCGCTTCGTCGATTTCCCGGACGGCCGCTACGCCGAACGCCTCGGCGACCGCGGTCAGGCTGCCGTTGTCCGGCGAGACGAAGTATTGGCCGGACTTCGTCTTCAGGACAACAGACCTGCGCGCCGTGCCGACGCCGGGGTCGACGACGGAGACGAAGACCGTCCCTTTCGGCCAGTACGCGGCGACCTCCGCAAGCCGCAGCGACGCTTCCCAGATATTGAACGCGGGGACCTCGTGCGTGAGGTCATAGATGTCGAGATCGCGCGAAACGCCGACAGCGACGCCTTTCATCGATGCGACGGCAGCGTCCCGGATGCCGAAGTCCGACTGCAAGACCAGCGGATCTGCGGACCACGCGATCGCGGTCGGGAAGAGCACGGTCGCCGCGAGTAACGGCGCACGTTTCTTCATATACTGTCCCCCTCGCATGCTGGATGGGCGCCTGACTGGCCTGCTACGTGGTCAGCGCCCTTATTGGTCAATCTTATCGCTTTATTACGGGGGCTTGCATCCGATGTTCCGAGGCTCGGGCCGACTGGTTACTTGTGCAATCATTATCGCGCTCGCAACGGGTGCCTATGCTGACGAAGCCCGGCGAGCACTGGTGCTGTCATCCGACTTCGGCACGACGGAGCGCTTCGTCGCCAGCATGAAAGGTGTTGCGCTGGGCGTCGATGCCGGCCTGCAGGTCCACGACTTGACGCACCATATCGAGCCGTTCAACGTGTGGCAGGCCTCCTACATGCTGGCCGGCACGATCGATTACTGGCCTGGAGGAACCGTATTCGTCTCCGTCGTCGACCCAGGTGTCGGCACGAATCGCCGATCTGTCGTGGCAAAGACCGGCACCGGACACTACGTGGTAACCCCCGACAATGGCAGCCTGACTCTCGTCGCGGACAAGCAGGGCGTCGTCGAACTTCGGGAGATTGACGAGACGATCAATCGGCGGCCGGGCTCGGAAGATTCGCACACGTTTCATGGGCGGGATGTCTACGCGTATACGGGTGCCAGGCTGGCAGCCGGCGTCATCGCCTACGACGAGGTGGGCCCGCTCCTCGAGCCGAACATCGTCAGGCTGCGCTACCAGCAGCCGAAGCGACTCGATGACGACGCCGTCATCGGAAGCATTGCGCACATAGAAATGCCGTTCGGCAACGTCGTGACCAACATCCCGAAGTCACTCGTCGATGAACTGGGTCATCTGCCGGAAGACGGTGCGACGGTGACCGTCGAAATCGCTCATGCCGGCAGGCCCGTGTTCGAGCAGCGGATCGCTTACGTGCCCTCCTTCGGCTACGTCGATCAAGGCGCACCGCTACTCTATTCAGACTCGTTGCAGACGATCGGGCTGGCTGTCAACAGCGGCAACTTCGCCCGGCAATTCAGGGTGGCGGCCGGGGCCGATTGGACCATACGCGTTGCCAGGTCGTCCGCAAGAGAATGACCAACGCTGTCGATTCCGTTCCACTTCCCGCTAAGGCGACGCCGGTTTCTCGAACACCAGGAAATGTTGCTGTGGAAGGAACGATTCCGTTCTCAACCACCTGAAACCCGATGCCGTAATCTCTTTGCGTGCCTGCGCTTCCGTCATGTTGTGGAGCGCCCCGGAGGACTGCGGCTCGGCTTCGGCGCGGTCCTCGACCACGATGAGATGGCCGCCGGGCCGTAGCGCCTTGTAAATTGCCTCGCCCATTTCGCGTGGGTGCGAAAACTCGTGATAGGCATCGACGATGAAGATGAGGTCGACGCTCTGCTCGCCCAGCCCGGGATCGTCGATGCGGCCGAGTAATGTCTCGACATTTTCCACGCCGCGCTCGCGTTTACGGCGCTCGATTTCGTCGAGCATTTCCTGCTGAATGTCGACGGCGACTACAACACCGTCCGGGACACGCTCTGCGACACGAAAGCTGAAGTAGCCCGTACCCGCACCAATATCTGCGACAGTATCGTCATGTTCGACCGGCAGCGCTGCGACCAAAAGATCGGTGCGCTCGTCTCGCTCGCGGCCTGGTCGATCGAGCCTGCTCATGCTGTAGTGGCTCATGACGTTGGCGATCTCGCGACCCATGTAAAACTTGCCGGTGCCGGTGCCGGAAGGCGTTCGCGTCTCGTAGACCGGTGCAAGGTCGCTGCTGCCTGCGCCCGTCGCTGTGATCGTCGCGACCGATGCGAGCACGGCGAACGCAACAATTCGTAGGCTTGTTGTTCGTGACATTGCAGCCTCCCGGATCAGGAATCCCAAACGTCTCTGACCGGCTAAACCGCTAAATGTGCCGGTAAATTGCCCGAACAGGGGTGCCGATCCTGTCGGCGCTGCGGCGCTTCCGGGCCAGGCGGATCCCGTCGACCTCTTGCCTTTCACCGCGGAAGGTGCATGGGTCGATCGCCCCAAGGGCGGCTCGGCCGTCGTGATTCCCGCACGCTCTCGGCGGCCGAAGGGTAGGATGAAGCGGTGCTCGAACGATTGCCAAGCCGTACCGCCCTCGCCGCCGCTTTCATGCGCGCAGCACACATTCGTCTCGACGACCGGCCGCCGGTGCTCGATGATCGAATCTCGGGCAGACTGCTACCGGGTTACCTGCAGCGATACATCGCAATTCGGGCGGCCTTCTTGCCGGCGTGGTTGCGGCAGTTTCGCCCACGAGATCCGGCCGGCACTGCCATGCGAGGCCAGATCGTAGTTCGTGCTCGCTACGCGGAAGACGGCGTAGCTGCGGCTCGCCGGGCTGGCGTGAATCGCTACGTAATCCTGGGGGCAGGCCTTGACACGTACGCACTGCGGCAGCCGGCCCCACCGTTAGACATACTCGAGATCGACCATCCGGCCACCCAGCGCTGGAAGAAGAAACTCCTGGCCCAAAACGGCATCACGCTGCCACCCACGCTCACGCTTCTGCCAGTGGATTTCGAGCGTTCATCGCTGCGTGATAAATGGATCCGAAACAATGCTCCGGATTTCATCTCGTGGCTCGGCACAACGTACTACCTGAGCCACGTTGGAATAACAAATACCCTGGAGACGCTGGCCGAGTGCACCGCGTCCGGTTCGCAGTTGGTGCTCGACTACTGGCGTGAACCGCCAACGGGCCTCGTTAATCCGCTCCTTTTGGGGACACGGATAGCGGTGGCAGCACAGGGCGAGCCAATGCAGTCTTTTTTTGATCCCCGCGAGATCGAGCAGCTGGCGGTCGCTGCAGGCTGGCAGGTCAGGGAGAACTGCGCGCCGTCTGAACAGACCAGGCGGTACCTGGACGACCGCAGAGACCGGTTATCGGTACCGTCTTTTGCTCACCTGCTATGGCTGGAGAAATAGGGAGGAAATAGGGGTCGAACCGCAGTTTACGGAAACCTCGGTTCGACCCCGGTTATTCGCGTCCTTCACACCGGACCTGCGGCAGAAAGCCCCGGCCGGAGCCGGGGCGAGTCTGCCTATCGTCGGTGCTTAGCGATTACGGAAGGTCGACTTTCGCGCGATAGCCGTAGAAAACGCCGAGCGGAATCTCCCATTCGCGCACATCGTGGAACGGGTCCATCCACGGCCGGAACACTTCCATTATCGCCGTGGTGTACTGGTACTGGCAATCCTCGAGCAACACGACCTGCCCGCTGATCTTCGCGATGTATACCGGCATGTTCGACTCGTCCACAGCAAAACCCATGAACGTGTAGTCGAAGGTGTTGCCGCCGGTGCGTGTCCAGTTTCCGCGCATGGTGCCAACACGAACCGCCTGGCTAAATGGCGGAGTTTCGTCGAGGCCCAAGATCGTCAACGAAGGGTCAAAAACGGGGTATTCGAAATTGTTCATGCCCTCGTTGCTCGACTTGCCGGTCACGGTCACCGACCAGCCTGTCAGGTACATTACGTCCCAGGGCGGCGGCGGTATCTCGACAGGGGGTGATGTTGGATCAGGGAGAAACGGCGACACACCGAACCAGGTTCCGATGTTCGAGCAGCCTTTTCCTCCTCCGCCTGCCAGCGCTGCGCCGGGAATCGTAAATCCCAGCAACAGGATGCTGAGCAGAGCGCCGCGAATGATGCTCTTGCGCATGTCTACCTCCAGGCCGCGAATGCGGCTCTGCGAGGAGCCTCTTAGGATCTGAACGCGCGCCCGGTTGGGCAATCCGCCGCCTTTCCGCCTGTTCAGCCAGGCCACCCATCGGCAGGTAAGGCTCCGCAGCCGACCTCTGGGCGGGCGCGGAACGGGCCGCACAGGCTGCCGGTGCCCTGCCGTGGTGGCAGGCATCGCGGAAGGCACGGGCTGTAGCCCACAACGGCCGCGCCAACGCCGGGCGAAGTAAATCTAATAAGACACGGTGACGCTGGCAATCAGGAATAAAGGCTATTGACAGGAAATCGGGGTCGAACCGCGGTTTTGGAGAACCGCGGTTCGACCCCGATTATGCGCGGTTGATGACCGTCGTTTCCTCGACCGGCCAGCCCGTCGTCTCAAATTAGGGTGCCGCCAATTTCAGTCCGCGCCTCGAAGAAAGCACAGTAGTCGCAGTCCGGCCCTTGCGGTGGCACAACGTCAGCCTGCAGGCATTCGTGGAGCTTACCGATAGTGGGCTCCACCCAGTCGTCGCTACCCTCGTAGGCAATCAGGTGAACATCGAAATCAATGCGCGCATCGAATGCCTCTGCGTCCGGGCGCCCCGTGCAGTAGACGAAGTAGCCGGTGTCGGACACGTCGAGGCCGTTGCGGCGCAGCAGCCACTGGTAAATCTCCATCTGCCGCTTGTAGCCAATCTGCCATTCCTGGTCCAGCGACGTGACCGGCTCCTTCTTGGCCGTCGCCTTGTAGTCGACGACGAGGTACCTGCCCTCCCCGTCGATCCACAGATCATCGATCGCCCCGGTGATGATCAGGTTCGTTGGTTCGTGGTGGTACTGGACGCCCTTGAAGTTCTCGCGCCAGGCATCGATCTCTTCATGCGTTGCCGGAATCGCATCGAGACCGTATTGCGCCTGCAGTGGATGAGCGGTTCCAGCCGCCCGGTGCGCATCGAACTCGGACTTCAATAGCGCATCAACCGCGCTATTGAGGTTGAACGGAAAGCCCGGCGGCCGCCCCGTCCCAAGGCGCCTGTCGATGTAGAAACAACGAGGGCATTCGACGAACAGGTCAATTTTCGAACGGGAGATCTTGAACGGCTTGTCGCTCGCCGGATCGTAGAGATTGCGACTGCGCTTCGGGTTATAGAACCTGGACAATTTGAATCACCTGTAGGCCATAATCGGGAACAATGATGCCGGTGGTAACACTGTAACTTTACGCTCCGCGCATCAAAGCTGGCCTGCTCTGGCCGGTTGCGGGCTACGAGTCCGTATAAAGAGGAGGACCAATAGGTGACGATGTTACCACCGCTACCGATTCTTCCTTGGCGCCGGTGTGACCGCGTTCAAATACGTTGATCCGGATAGTGCGTCTACCTTCGAAACGACCCGAATCAACGACACGAAACTACCGCGCAACCTGTTTATTAACCTGGGCTTTAACGTCGCCTTCCAGAACAGGCATATCCGGGCAGACTTTTCTGCGCGGACGCAACCAGCTGCGGACCGGCCACATGATGCCTTCCCACAGGTTCGGATTGTCACGGGGTCTTAGCCCGGTGTCGGGGTATTCATCCGGGGCCGGAATATGAGCCGTGCCGAAGATCACATCCATGATCGGGAAGGCGGAAGAAAAGTTCTTGTCGAAGTGTTGCGGTTCGACCGAGTGATGAATTCGGTGCCATTGCGGTGTGTTGACCCAGATGCCGACACGATGCCAGGCGAGCTTGTAGTTCAGGTGCTGAAGCGCTTCCGGTATGTTCATGACCACAACGGCCAGCGCCATGACTTTCTCAGGAACCTGGAAGATCATCAGAGCAATGAACAGGAACGGCGCGAGCAGCAGGCTTTCCACCCAGTGATGCCGACCCCCGGTCGCGACCGTGAGGCGCTCGGCACTGTGGTGGAACGAATGCATGGCCCATAGCGCCGGAACCCTGTGCGAGATCCGGTGCATCCAGTATTTCACACAATCGATATACAACGCATAGACGATCGTCAATGCGATAAAGCCCAGAGCCGATTCGGACTCGAGGAAAAACACGGGCCCCCCGACCATCGCTGCGCCTCGTCCAAAGACAACGAACAGAAAGATCTGGACAAAGATTCCGACCGTTGCCATGAATCCCACGAGCATCCACTCGGTATGAATCGTCGCGCGTGCTTCGCGGCTCTCATGGTTTTCTATCGGCCGCTTGCGCTCAAGAATCGCGGCAAGGGCAATGGATGGAGCGATGGCAAGGACCGGGATCAAATAGCCCAGTACCCTGTCAGCATCAACTTTGTACTGCCCTGCCGAGGGCCAGAGAAAATCAAGGACCCACTGAATTGCCGCGAGGATAGGTTCCATTGGTGAGATTAATCCACCGTACGCTCATACGAAATTTCATCATCGGGGCATCACGATCGGCACCGTTAGAACAATCCTGCTCATTGGTAGAACTATTCTTCCGCTTTATGGAAAATCGATGTGCCAAGGCGGGTTAAGTTCGAATCAGGGTGCCGATAAGTGACGGTTTACCACCGGCACCGATTTCCCGACGCAGATCTTCGGGGCGCTAGCCTCCCGGGGCCTCACCCCAGACGATCGTCCCGCCCTCCTGGCGAATCACATCTGCATAACGCGCCTCGAGCTTGTCGCGCTTGATTTTCATCGTCGGCGTCAGCAACTCGTTCTCGACGGTCCAGGGATCCTCAATGATGAAGAGCGTCGAAAGTTGCTCGTGCGATTCCAGCATGCCGTTGACCGCGTGCAGGGTCGCTTCGAGGCTGCTGCCGACGGCTTCGCGGGGCATCTCCATGGCCGCGGCCGTCGGCACGACCACGGCGACCGGTGCGCGCAGCCCTGCGCCCATGACGCAGACCTGGTCGATCAGGGGGTTGCCGGCGAGCTTGCCCTCGATCGGCACGGGTGAAACGTACTTGCCCTTGGCCGACTTGAACAGCTCCTTGACGCGCCCGGTGATGCGGAATGCCTGAATGTCTTCCAGCCACTCACCCTTGTCGCCGGTGTGGAAGAAACCGTCAGCGGTGAAGACCTCGGCCGTCAGTTCGGGCTGCTTGTAGTATTCGGTGAACAGGCCGGGCGAGCGAATGAGGATTTCGCCCGCGTCGCTGAGCTTCATCTCGGTGCCGGGCAGCGGCGCGCCGATCGTGCCGATGCATTCGCTCCTAAACGGCATGTTCGTGCAGGCCAGCCCGGTGGTTTCCGACATGCCCCAGCCTTCGCTGATGTGCACACCAATCTTCTCG
>JABAOD010016115.1_pt1 | contig 11310 bp, 12 predicted proteins | sample 7062151 | NCBI WGS metagenome assembly JABAOD01 (sample SAMN14538626, study PRJNA623070) | marine sediment metagenome | biome: marine biome [ENVO:00000428]; feature: marine pelagic biome [ENVO:01000023]; material: deep marine sediment [ENVO:00002113] | place: India: Gulf of Khambhat ...
TTCCGCGGGGCGGGAGACGCAGCTCCCCCCCCGCGTGATGTGCGATGTCTGTTTTCTTTGTTTGCAAACCGGATTTGCGATGCAAGCGATAACCTTGGGTAGGTGTGACAAAATAACACAAAAATTTGTGGATAATGGCACAGCAATTACTTGCTGTTCTCGTGGCATGGGCCCCCGTTGGTTCGCTTTTTTGAACCGGGGGCCCCGCGGACTGGATAGCTTCGGCCAGGGACCCGGACGGCGGGTTGAGGGGCGCTGGAAGGAGAACCGCCATGACCTTGAAACTGAAATTGATCTGTGTGCAGGGGGCCCTGATCGGCCTGTTCGCAGCAGCCACCCTTTCGGTCTTCCTGAGCCTGCAGATGGCCGCTTCCGATCTCGAGCGCGCCTCGAAAGACGTCTCCCGCACTGCCGGCACGGAGATCCCGCTCCTGATCGGCATCAAGGAGGCCAAGACTGATATCATTCAAGTCCAGCAGTGGTTGACTGACATCTCGGCGACCCGCGGGCGCGACGGCCTCGATGACGGTTTCGAGGTGGCCGAGGACTATGCACGGAAATTTGCAGCGCATATTGCATCGGCCCGTCGGCGGGCGTCGGAACTCGGCCTGACCGAGGCGGTAAGCCTGCTCGACGAAATGGAAGCTGAGTTCGGTCCCTATTACGAGATGGGCCAGCGCATGGCCCGCGCCTATATCGGCGAAGGACCGGATGCCGGCAACAGGATCATGCTGGAATTTGATACGGTGGCGGAAAAACTCTGGCGGTCCACGGATCGGCTCATCGATTTCGCCGAAACGCATTCGCGCGAAAATCTGGTCGCACTCGAGCAGCAAACGACCGATATCCGCGATGCCAACAGGCGGCTGCTCTGGCTGGTCCTCGTGCTGGGCGGTGTGGCCCTGGTGGCGGCCGCCGTCGGCGCGATGTTCCTGTTTCGTACAATCAGCCGCAGCATCACCATGGTGCAGGCGGACCTCGGAGTATTGTCCGACTATGCCGTGTCAGAAGAGATCGCCGATGCCGACCTGCCGCTGACGCTCGACGCCAGCCGGCGCGACGAGTTCGGCCCGGTCGGAGGCGCTCTCAAGCTCCTGGCCGAGTTTCTCAGTCGCGGCAAGGAACTCGCGGCGACGCAGGCAAGACAGGAGAAGGATCTGCAGCGGGCGAAGCATCTTGAGGAAACGACGAACGCGTTCAGCGACGATGTCGCAGAAATCATCAGGGTTCTCGCGACGGCGTCGACCGAGCTAGAGACGACGGCGCAGGCCATGACCGCGTCGGCGGAGGAAACCAGCCGGCAGTCGGCCGCCGTGGCCTCGGCCGCCGGGCAGGCGACGCAAAACGTGCAGACGGTCGCCACGGCGTCCGAGCAGCTGGGCGCCTCGATCGCGGAAATCGGCCGCCAAGCCGTGCAGTCCGCGAACATCGCCGGACGAGCGGTCGAGGACGCCAATCGCACCGACGACGTGGTGCGCGGCCTGTCGGATGCCGCCGCTCGGATCAGCGAAGTGGTCGGTCTGATCAACGACATCGCCGGCCAGACCAACCTCCTGGCCCTCAACGCGACCATCGAAGCGGCCCGGGCCGGCGAGGCCGGCAAGGGCTTCGCCGTGGTCGCCAGCGAGGTCAAGAGCCTGGCCAACCAGACCGCCAAGGCCACCGAGGAGATCGCGCAACAGATCCTCGCCGTGCAGAACGAAACCCAGAGCGCCGTCGGCGCTATCGAAGCGATCCGCCAGACCATCCAGGAAATGAGCGATATCGCGACGACGATCGCCTCCGCGGTCGAGGAGCAGAACGCCGCGACCAACGAAATCAGCTCGAACGTGCAGCAGGCGGCGACCGGCACCAACGAGGTTTCGTCGAGCATTGTCGGCGTGCCGCGCGCGGCGGAAGAAACCGGCGCATCGTCAGCTCAAGTCCTGGGCGCCTCGTCGGAGCTCAACCGGCAGGCCGAGCGCCTGCGCAGCGAGATCGAGCGGTTCATCGGCGAGATCAAGGCCGCCTGAATGGAGCACGACGCGGGCCGGCCCCATGGCTGCGAAACGCGGTGCGCCTGCCCGATGCACTCATCCATCGTACGCGGCTCGACCTCGTGATGGATCACTGCCGCAAGCGTCCGTTTGCCAATACGGGACGGAGGGGGTCATTTACCGACTGGCAACCTTACTTCGATATGAATCTTCGAGGCAGGGGCCGAACCGCCGACGGAACGTGGCGCCGCAGGACAATCGTCGCAGTGCGCGAGGGCGATGCCTTGATGATCCGGAGAACGCCATGACCCTCAAGGGCAAGATCATCACGGTGTTGACCCTTCTCGTCGCCCTTATCGGGAGCGCGGGCACCACGGTCTTCATCAGCCTGCAGCTGGGGCAGGGCGAACTCGACGTGATCTCGGAGGATGCCGGTGCCCTTGACGCGTCGGGGCTGCCGTTCCTGTTGGCCGCCCAGAGCCTCGAACGGGAAGCCAATCGTCTCCTGCAGGCCTCGCGGACCGATATGCGTGCCTTCGACCGGGCGTTCGAAACGACACAGGATCTGGCGCGCCGGGCCCAGTCCGGCGAGGCGCTGAGGCTGCTCGAAACGCTGTCGAACGAACGCCGACAGGGCTCCCCGGGCCTCGCCGAGACGGCCGGCCGCCTCGTCGCGGTCGCCGAGAAGCAGGCGCGCGGTCAGACGGCGGCCCTTTTCGGGCATGCCGCGTCTTTGCGCGACGCCAACCGGATCCTGAAGGTGCTGGTCCTGGGTTTCTCCGGGGTCGGATTGACGATCGCCCTGTACGGCGCCGTGCGGTTGTACCGCAACATCAACGCCTGCATTGCGGCCGTGCAGCGGGACATCGGGGCGCTGTCGACGTATGCCGCGGCGACCGACGACGAGACGACCCTGAATCTCAAGCTCAACCGCGACCGTGGCGACGAATTCGGTATTATCGGCGGGGCGCTGGCCGTGCTCGCCGACTATGTCGCGCAGGGCAAGGAACTGGCCCGCAACAGGGCGCGTCGCCAGGAGGAGCGGATTCGTGACGCCGAGCGGCTGGAGAAGGCCACCGGAAAATTCCACGAATACGTCAACGAGATTATCCGTGCCATGTCGTCCGCATCCGCGGCACTCGAATCGACGGCACGGGCCATGGCGGAGACGGCGGAGGAGAACAGCCGCCAGTCGGCGACGGTGGCGGCGTCCGCGAACCAGGCATCGCAGCATGTCCGCGAGTTGGCGGAAGCGTCCGAACGGGTCAGCGCCGCGGTTGAGGGCATCAGCGGCGAGCTGTCGGATTCGGCCCGCATCGCCGAACGGGCAGGGATCGAGGCCGACCGCACGGACCAGGTGGTGCAGGACCTGTCCGACGCGGCGCTGCACATCACAGAGGTGACCACGCTGATCAACGATATCGCTGGCCAGACCAACCTGCTGGCCCTGAACGCGACCATCGAGGCGGCACGCGCCGGCGAGGCCGGCAAAGGGTTCGCCGTGGTGGCCCAGGAAGTAAAGAACCTCGCCAATCAGACCAGCCGCGCCACCGAGGATATCGCCAAGCAGATCAACACGGTGCAGGAGGAAACGCAGAGCGCCGTCGGCGCGATCGAAACGATTCGCGGCACCATTCGTGAAATGGCCCGCATCACGTCGCGAATTGCGACCGCGATTGCCGAACACGATACGGCAATTCGCGATATCCGGCGCAATGCCGAGGAGGCGGCCCGCGGCACCGACAACGTGACCGCGAATATCGAGGGCGTCAGTCGCGTCGCGCAGGACACAGGCACGTCCTCTACGCGGGTCCTGCAGGCCTCCACGGACCTCAACCGACAGGCAGAGTCGCTGCGCGGCGAAATCGAACGCTTCATTGCCGAGGTGAGGCGGGCCTGACCGCACGGCCCCGACACGGCGCTAGCCGATCTCCGATTTCTGCAGCAGGTCGCCGCCGCGCCACAGATAGAGGGCAAGCATCGGCTCCGCGCCCATGCGGGTCGCATGCGGCCCCCAGGACCGGCGATGCAGCACGTCCCCGGGCGGCACGGCCCCATAATCGTCTGTGCCCGCCCGCCACGCTGCAGTCCCGGCGAGCACGAAATAGATCTCCTCGGCCTCGTGCCGGTGCTGCGGATACTCCGTCTCCGGTGCAAACAGCAACAGGCCGCAGGCGACGTCATCGGCGACAAACGGGCCGCGCGGCCCGATCAGCTCCATGAAGCCGTAGCGGGTCTGGAAATCGCCACCGAAATCGGCGGCGGTGTAGGACTGGCCCCACGGGAGGGACGCGCCCAACACCGCAATCACGTCGACCAGTGCCTGGGTTTCGGGCGCGGCACACGAACGCGTCCGGGACAGCCATTCCAGCACCGGCAGATCGCCGGGGTCGGTCCGCCGGGCCACCGGGGCGTCGGGCAGCATCGCCAGCCAGTCGCGGTGCCGTGCCGGCAGGGCCTGCCGCAGCAAGCTCCGCACGTCGCGATACAGTGCCCGGAACTGCCCGTGTCTTGAACGTTGCTCCATTCCCTGTGCTCCCCGTGACTGGTCCGGCGGCGAATGCACCTGAAATTGCTGGTGCAATATGCCATAGTGCGCGCCACGTGAAGAGCGGAGGGGGCAGTCCATGGGCGACATCGTGCGATTCGGAAGCGGCTCCGGAGAGCGGCCGGACGTCACCGCGGACCGCGCCGGAAGCATGGCAGTGATCGCATTCGCTTCGACGGCGCCAGGCACCGGCCGCACCATGCTGGCGGCCCATATCGCGGCCCAGGCGGGCCGCGCCGGCGACGGTCCGGTGGCAGTCCTCGACGCCGATCCAAAGCGCAGCCTTTGGGAGTGGTGGCACCGCCGCCAGGGCAAGGGTGGCGCCCCCAGCTTCGCCGAGATGGCGGATATCGAGGGCCTCGACGCGGCCCTCGCGCGGCTGCGGGGCCAGGGCGCGCAGCTGTGCGTGGTCGACACCGGGTGCGGCGACGCCGACGCGTTGGCGCCGATCGCCGATCGCGCTGACGTCATTGTCGTTCCGGCCGATGCCGATGCCGCCGGCGCCATGGAGGCATCGGCGCTGGGCAGGGCGCTGGCCGGCCGGGCAACCATCGCCTTCGTGATCAACGGCCGCTCGCATGCCGGCGAGCAACAGGGCAACCTGACGAGCCGCCTTGCCGCCGGCGGCGGCTGGCCGGCGGGGATGGTGCGCCATGCCGACGCCTATGCCGCATCGATGACCGCGGGGCGGACCGTGATCGAGACCCATCCCGACATCTACGCCGCCGAGGACATCGCCGAGCTGTGGGCCAATCTGCGTGGCATCCTCGTCGCGGGGTGAGGAGGGCGTGGATGTCACGCGCGCCTCACTTTTCATTAATCATCGGGCAAGGACTTTCTTGGTAAACTATCCGTCTCGAAGACGGAACAGGACTGCCATGTCCAGTAATCCCGCGAATCCGTTCCACGGGTTGTCGCATAAGGAATTGATGGCGCTTGCCGAGAAGATCGGCACGGGCATGGCCGTGCTAACAATCGCCTCGGGCTCCGAGGGTGCAGGCAAGTCGACGATCGCCGCGCATTTCGCGATCCAGGCGCAGCGCGCCGGCGTCGAATCGGTGGTGATGGCGGACACCGCGGCGCGAGGGCCGTTGGCGGCTTGGTGGAACCGGCGCAGCGGACCGAAGCCGTCGCTGTCCTCGCTGGGCGGCGCGGCCAACGTGTCGGAGGCGCTGGACCGCCTGCGCGAGATGAAACACAAGCTGTGTATCGTCAACACGCCCCCGGTGATTGATGAAAAGGTCGAACAGCTACTCCAGGTCAGCGACCTCGTCGTCATCCCGTGCCGGCCCAGCCGCAGCGATCTGCCACGCGCCGACCAGGTCGCCGAGGTGACCCATATGCTGGGCCGCAAGAGTGTGTTCGTGGTCAGCGCGGCGACGATCGGCGCCCGCATGACCGAGGCCATCGCGGTCGAACTGGCCAAACACGGCACCGTCTCCCCGGTCACCATCCATCGCCGCAGCGATTTCGCCGAGGCGATGGGTCAGGGCCGCACGGTGATGGAACTCGACCCGCGCAGCGAGTCCGCGCAGGAGATGGAGCAGCTCTGGGAGTATGTCTACGGGCTGCTGAAGAAGAACATCAAATTCAGCATCTGACCCGGGTTCCTGCCGGGTTGACGGACTGGTCGGCTACTCGATCACCGGCCCGTGCGTGCCCGCTTCCAGCGTCTGCTTCCTGTAGCGCCCGCGCGGCACCACCTCGGCCACCGGGCCGCCTGGTGCGCGGAACTTGACCGGCAGCTTGCCGGGCGCGCTGAGGATCTCGCCGCCGGCCGCGGTCAGCGCCTGTGCGAAGGCATCGACATCGTCCACCTCGATGCCGAAATGGTGGATGCACGGCGCCGGCCCCGCGAGATCCGCCTCGTCGGCGTCCTCGTGTTCGTACTGCATCAAAGTCAGGTCAATGGTCCCGTCGGTCAGATGCCGCGAGATATGGGAGCCGCGCCTGCCCTCGCGGTGCACGGTGTTGACGTGGCGGAATCTGAACACAGTCTCGTAGAACCGGCTCGTCGTCTCGATATCCGCCACTTTCAGCGAGATATGGGTGATCTTCGGCATGGCGGTAACCTTTCATTCCTGTTGAGACGGCGTGCAGTCGAGACAATAGGGCATCCGCGCGTCCGTTCAAACGGCCGTGCCGATTGCCCGGAAGCGTTGGCGTGCGCCGGGACGGAGTCTGTTTGCCTTAGTGCGTGTGCTCGATGCCGGCGTTCACGCATTCGTATATGCGGTTCGAGTAAACCTCGAAGCCCAGCATGTGGTCGACGTAGTCGCGCGCCTGGGCGACGCCCTTGTCGGCGCCGGCCTTTCGCGCGGCTACCTCGGCGAAGCGCTGCCGCACCTGGGTTTCGATGGCGTCGCAGAGCAGTCGCACCAGCGCATCAGGGGAGCCGCTCTCCACGGCCGATTCGGCCGCGGTCACGGCAGGGCCGACGTCGAGTCCGGCCGGCTTCAGTCCCGTGAATGCGGCACCCTCGCCGGCCCGGTGGATCCGGACCACGGTCTCGAAGAAATAGAGCTCGGCGATTTCGCGCGCCTCCGCCCCGAATTTGGCTGCCCGCAAGGTCTTGGCGAACGCAGCCTTGACCTCGTCCTCTTCGTCCTTCGGCACGAACGGCAGGACAAGATCGACATTCCCCGTCTCCAGCGCGCGCCGCGCGGCGCTGACGACGGGACCATCCATGGAATCGCAATGCGGTGGCATAACCGGGCCTCCTGCTTCCAATCTGTTCGGAAACGCCACGGCGGGTCCTGAGGACAGCCGCCGTAGACGTAATCGCGATCAAGCATGCCGCGCGCGGGTGCGCATTGACGTGCGTCAAGCAAGCGCTGCCGGCACCGAAATTGCTGACTCCCACCATTGTCGCTGCTACCTCCTTGCTTGCGGTGAAGCGCACGCCGCGCTAGATCGCCCATATGCCGCTGGATCTTGCATATGACGTTGCCGGCAACGGGCCGCCGCTGGTCATCCTGCACGGGCTGTTCGGCTCGGCCCGGAACTGGCGCGCGATCGCCACCCGCCTCGCCGGGCGATATCGCGTGTTCAGCCTCGATCTGCGCAACCACGGCGACTCGCCGTGGCACCCCGACATGTCCTACGAGGCGATGGCCGGCGACGTCCGTGCCTTCCTCGAGGCGCAGGACATCGTCGGCGCCGCCGTGCTCGGCCACAGCATGGGCGGCAAGGCGGCTATGACGCTCGCGCTCATGCATCCGGAGCAGATCAACGCGCTGATTGTCGTCGACGTCGCCCCGGTGACCCGGCCGCCCGAGTTGCGCGCCTATGCGCGCGCAATGGCGGCGATCGACCTCGCGCAGGTAACTCGCCGCGCCGATGCCGACCGGCTGCTGGCCACATCGATCGATGACCGGCGCGTCCGCGCCTTCCTGGTGCAAAACCTGTCGGTGCGGCATGGCACGCCGGCATGGCAGTTGAACCTCGACGCCATCGACCGCCAGATGGAGACGATCGGCGGCTTCCCCCAACACCTCCTGGAGCGCCGCTTCGCGGGCCCGACGCATTTCATCACCGGTGCCGAGTCCGACTACGTCAGGCCCGAGCACCGCGACCGCATCCTGCGCCTGTTCCCGGCAACCACGCTCAGCGTCATCGGCGGCGCCGGCCACTGGGTCCACGCGGAGAAGCCGGAGTCCTTCCTGCGCGCGGTCGAGCGGTTCCTCGGCGCGCTGGCCGAACGGTAACATCGCGCCGTGGAATGGCGGCGCCGATTCCACGCGAACTGATTATCGGCTAGACTTGGGGTCGGCGGGACAACACGCTTCGCGGAGGCGGGGATGAGGGAGAAGACGACGGTCAAGGTACTGATCGACAACGCGCGCACGCGGGTCACCGAGCACCGCTTCGCGCCTGGCGCGACCACCGGCCGGCACCGGCACGACCGGGACTACCTGGTGGTGCCAGTCGTGGACGGCCGCCTGCGCGTGATCACGCCAGACGGCACCGAGAAGATCAGCGAGCTCAAGGCCGGCCAGCAGGCGTTCCGCGCCGCCGGCGGCGAGCACGAGGTGGTCAACGACGGCGACAGCGAATACGCCTATATCGAGGTCGAGCTGAAATAGCCCCGGCAGGACCGCGCGGACCTAGCGCGGTATCCGATATAGTGGAACCGGTTCCGGACGTCGGCGCGCCCTCATGCTGAGGAGGGCCACAAGGCCCGTCTCGAAGTATGAGGTTGCGCCGGTTTGGCCGAGCCCGACTTAACCGATTCCGCTCTCGCGCCCCGGCCGTGACGGTGCCAAAAAAAACCCTCTCCCGTTGTCGGGGGAGAGGGCCAGGTTGGGGAAATCAACCGGCGGGTGGGAGCTGCCGTCAGGCAGCGGCCGGTTGGGATAGCACCCGGTCTTGCGGCACCGGCAGGACGGAGCCGAGGTCGGCGACGATGCGCCGCCTGATGTCCGTCCCGCGGCCGCAGAAATGGATCAGCATGTGCGTTGCGCCGAGTCGGCGCGCCTCCTCTATCCTCTCCTGTCGCGCATCGCTGCGGTCCCGCATCCCGCCGGTCTCGCCGATCAGCAGCGGCTGCCAGTAGGACGACATGCTGCGCAGCAACCCGTCGGACGGGCGCGCAAAGATGAAGATCGCGGCCCCGCAGGGCGCGTCCTCAAGGGGGAAGGCGGTGAAGCCATACAGCGCTGCCGACCCGCCCTGAATCGTGACGACCGCCTGGCCTGGCGGTGTCTTGCAGACATCGTGCAGTGCGCTCATGACAGCCTCCTCGAAAAGGCTATTAGCCAGTACATTTTATCTTCTAAAAGTTGAGTAAAGGTTAACGAGATTTTTACCATAATCATAAAGATTCGGGGCGATTCCGCGGCAGTGCACCGGTCCTCCGAGGTGCGCCGGTCACATTGAGAAATCGGCGCCCTCAAGGAGAGCGCCGAGCTGGCCTCGCAATGTGGGTTTCGCGTCGTTCAGGCGGCCGCAGCGCGGCGCTGCAGCGCGTTCAGCGGCGGGTCGAAGGCGGCGACGAGATCGTCCTCGATGAAGCGCCGGTAGTTCTCGTCGCGGCTGCAGATATGGACCAGAAGGCGGGTCGCCCCCTCCTTCCTTGCGGTATCGAGCCAGTCGCGCGACGCGCCCGTGCCGATATCCGAGGTTTCGCCGACGAACAGCAGGCGCCAGTGCAGTGGCTGCCCGCTCTCTGCTCCGGCCGGCGCGGCGAAGGCGTAGATTCCGGGGATCGACGGCGGCGCATCCAGCGGAAACGGCGTGAAACCGTAGATCTCCCGCGACGCGCCATGCAGGGTCACCACCGCGTGGTCCGGCGAAACAGTCGGTCGTGCGCGCTTCTTGCCCATTCCCTCTTCCTTCTGCTGCATGACGGGCCGGAAAGGATACGCCGCGACATATTACCCGATCGTTAACACCCTCGCGCGTGGCGCCACGATGCCGCAGCCGCCGGGCGGCGGCGCCCGGCGTCGTGCGGGTCACGCCAGCTCCAGCTTGAGCCCCTCGTGGCTGGCCGAAAAGCCGAGCCGCCGATAGAAGCGCAGCGCGTCGGGCCGCGCCTTGTCGGTGGTCAGCTGCACGAGGCCGCACCCGGCCTCGCGGGCCCGCGCGATGGCGTGCCGCAGCAGCGCCTCGCCGACGCCGCGGCCGCGGTACCGCCGGGCCACCCGCACGCCCTCGATCTGGGCCCGCCGCATTCCGGTGCGGCTCAACCCCGGGATCACCGTGAGCTGCAGGCAGCCGGCAACCACGCCGTCCGCCTCGACCAGGAGATACTCGTTTCCGGCCTGCGCCTGCATGGCGTCGAAGGCCTCGCGATATTCCGGCGGCACCGGGTCCGCGACGCGCTCGCGCCTCGCGCCCAGCGCATCGTCCGCCAGCAGCCGCACGATGGCCGGCAGGTCGGCGGCGGTGGCGTTGCGGACTCGCAGGGACGGGAACGTGCCCTTCTCGACCACGGCCGCCGCCCTAGACCTCGATGATCGCGGGCCGGAACTGTGCCGCCGCCGGGTCCTCGCCGGGATAGCCGCGCTGGGCGCTTATGCAGCGTGTTTCGCCGATCGTCACGTCGACAGAGTAGTGCGTGTGACCCCAGATCCAGGCCGCCGGCCGGTAGGCGGCGATCATGTATTCGAGGTCGCTGACAAAGGCGGGCGACAGCGGGCTGCCCTCGAACCGCGGCTCGACGGCGGCACGGACCGGCGCGTGGTGGGTGGCGACGACGACCGGCCCGGATCCGCCGCGGGCAAGCTCGCGCTCCAGCCAGCCGCGCGAATCGGTATGGCGGGCGAACGCCTGCGCCGGCGAAAACCGCCGCCCGCCGGCGCGGATCAGCACGTGGTCGGCCAGCCCCGCCGCGGCAGCCTGCATGCCGGCGGCGGCGTTGCCGTTGATCGCATAGTCGGTCCACAGCGTGCAGCCGAGCACCCGCACCCCGGCCACGGTGACCGCATCGTTCTCCAGGAACAGCACGCGGCCGCCGGTCGCCGCGGCGGCCTCGCGGCAGCCCTCGAGCACCTCGTCGAGATCGCCATGATAGGCCTCATGGTTGCCCATAACGTAGAGCACCGGCACCTCGAGGTACCGTGCCGCCTCGTCGGCCCAGGCGACGCCGGCGGTGCCGATGTCGATGTCGCCGGCGAGGATCAGGAGATCGGCCGCGCCGTGGATCGCCGCAAGGTCGGGCCCGTCCGTCGGATGGCCACCCGCCCCGGCCGGCACCTCTTTGGGCGCGCCGGAACGCTCGAACTCGATATGCAGATCGCTGGCCAAGGCGATGCGGGTCATGGCGACGAGCATAGCAGACGCACC
>JABAOD010011805.1_pt3 | contig 11304 bp, 11 predicted proteins | sample 7062151 | NCBI WGS metagenome assembly JABAOD01 (sample SAMN14538626, study PRJNA623070) | marine sediment metagenome | biome: marine biome [ENVO:00000428]; feature: marine pelagic biome [ENVO:01000023]; material: deep marine sediment [ENVO:00002113] | place: India: Gulf of Khambhat ...
GCTCAACCAGCTCCTCGTCGAGCTCGACGGCTTCGACGTGAAGACCGGCGTCATCGTCATCGCCGCCACCAACCGGCCCGACATCCTCGACCCGGCGCTGCTGCGTCCCGGCCGCTTCGATCGCCAGGTGGTCGTGACCCGGCCCGACATTCGCGGGCGTGAGGCCATTCTGCAGGTCCATGCCAAGGGCAAGCCGCTGGCCGAGGGGGTCGACCTCGAGGTGCTCGCCCGGCAGACGCCGGGGTTCACCGGAGCCGACCTCGCCAACCTCATCAACGAGGCTGCGCTGCTGACGGCCCGCTGCGACAAGGACGAGATCGGCATGGACGAGCTCGAGGAGGCGATCGACCGTGTCATCGCCGGTCCCGAGCGCAAGAGCCACGTCATGACCGAAGAGGAGCGCGAGCTCACCGCCTATCACGAGGGCGGCCACGCCCTCGTCGGCTTCGCCCTGCCCAACGCCGACCCGGTCCACAAGGTCACCATCATTCCGAGGGGCCGTGCCGGGGGCTACACCAAGTCGCTGCCGGAGAGCGACAAGGATTACCGGCGCAAGTCGGAGCTCATCGATCGGCTCGCCGTCGCCATGGGTGGCCGGGTCGCCGAGGAGATCATCTTCGGAGACATCTCGACCGGTGCCCACAACGACATCGAGCAGGCGACCGCGCTGGCGCGCTCGATGGTCATGGAGTACGGCATGTCCGAGAAGCTCGGACCGATGCGGTACGGCCAGGGCCAGGGCGAGGTCTTCCTCGGGCGTGACTACGCCAGGCATCAGGACTACTCCGACGAGATGGCGTCGGTCATCGACGACGAGGTGCGCAAGCTCATCATGTCCGCGCAGGACGAAGCGCGCACGATCCTCACCACGCACATCGACGCGCTGCACCGCCTCGCCAAGGAGCTGCTCGACCGGGAGACGCTCGGACCCAAGGAGATCGCCGAGGTTCTCAGCGACGTGCCGAAGTGGATCGGCGACGGCACCGGCAACGTGCGTGTGCGCACACCAGAGGCGCTGCCCGCCGATCCGGCGATGGTCGCCGCACACGTCGAGAGCCCCAACATCGACGAACGTTGAGTCGCCCGGTCTGGCGTCTCCGTAGCCGCTCGCTCGATCTCGGCTCGAGAACCCTCGTCATGGGGATCCTCAACGCCACGCCCGACTCGTTCTCCGACGGGTCCGAACGAGCGTTGGACCCCTCGTGGGCGATCGCCCGCGGCCTGGAGCTGGCCGCCCGGGGTGCCGACATCGTCGACGTGGGAGGCGAATCGACCCGACCGGGTGCCACGCCGATTGCCACCGCGGACGAGCTGGCGCGGGTGCTCGACGTGGTCGCCGGTCTCGCCGCAACGGACATCGTGGTGTCGATCGACACCATGAAGCCGGAAGTGGCTGCGGCCGCCGTCGATGCCGGTGCCGAGATCATCAACGACGTGGCGGGCTTCCGCGATCCGGCGATGGTGGCCGTGGCGGAGTCGACGGGTGCAGGCGTCGTCGTCATGCACATGCAAGGCAACCCGCAGACCATGCAGGACGACCCCAGTTACCACGATGTGGTGCGTGATGTGGCCGCTCATCTCGAAGAACGCGCGGCCCATCTCGAGTCGTCGGGGGTGGCGCCCGACTCGATCGTCGTCGATCCGGGCATCGGGTTCGGCAAGACCCGCGCTCACAACCTCGCCTTGCTCGAGCACCTCCGCGACCTGGTGGACCAGGGCAGGCCCGTGTTGCTCGGTGTGAGCCGGAAGGGGTTCATCGGATCGGTGCTGGCGGATCGCGGCATCGCCACGACCCCGGAAGAGCGCGACCTCGCCTCGGCCGTGATCGCCGGTCTCGCGGTACGCTCCGGGGCCGCCATCATCCGCTCGCATGACGTCCAGGCCACCCTGGAGGCCGTGGCCGTGGCCGACGCTATCGTGCGCCCGGCGGGGGGATCGCGACGCTCGGGAGACGCCTGACAGTGGCAGGGCTCGAACCAAGAGGCTTCAAGTGGGTCATCGCCGGACGGTTGGCCGTGTCCGAGCGCATCGGGGGATACGGCTTCCAGCACCGCCGAGTCCGTCGTGAGGAAGAGATCATCTGGCTCGCCGAGCAGGGGATCAACACGGTGTTGTCGTTGCTCTCGTCGAATCAGAACCAGGCGGCCTACGAGTCGGCCGGGTTCCGTTACTACCAGTACCCGCTCGAGGCGACGCCTGAGCCGGAAGAGCTCGGCGACATCTTCGCCACGTTCGACGAAGCGCTCGACCGATCCGATGCCTCGGTCCTCGTCCACCGGGATCTGATCGACGACACCGTTGTCGGCCTGCTCGGGGGGTATCTGGTCCATGCCGGTTACGTGAAGGAACCGATCGTCGCCACCTCCGTGATCCAGGAGATCGCCGGCAAGGCACTCGGACCCGAGGGCCGGTCGATGATCCCCAACCCGTGACCCGGGCTGCGATCGGCCTGGGGTCCAACCTCGGTGATCGCCTCCAGCATCTCACGACGGCCTTCGACGAACTCGCCGCACTCGGAGCGGTCGTCTCCGTGAGCTCGATCTATGAGACCGCACCCGTCGGAGGTCCGGAGCAGGGGGACTACCTGAACGCCGTGGTCGTGGTCGACACGCAGCTCTCCCCGCGCCAGATCCTCGACGAGTTGCTCCGCATCGAGCGCAGCCACGGCCGGCTCCGACGGGAGCGGTGGGGGCCGCGAACGCTCGACCTGGATCTGCTCGTCCACGAGGGGACGGCTCTCGACGAAGCCGGCCTCGTGGTGCCCCACCCTCACATCGGGGAGCGCCGGTTCGTGCTCGAACCGCTCGCCGAGGTCTGGCCCGAGGCTCGGATCGCGCCCGGCACGACGGCACAGGATGCGGTCCGGGCCGTCGTGGACCAGGAGGTCACGAGGTTCCATCGCGAGCCGGCTTCCGCAGAAGAAGACACGAGTGTCGCCCCCTGGCAGGTGTTCGCCGTGACCATGGGACTGGCCCTCGCGTTCTGGTGGCTCGTCGATTTGGTGCTCTGATCGCCCGTCGGTCCTTGGGTGGACGCGCGTGCGCCCATAGCATTCGCTGGTGACCGTCACCGCCCCCCGTCCCGAGCCGTCCGCCAGGCCCCGCCTCCGCCCTGCGCCGGTGCGGCGCGGGCGGCTGGCACCGCTCGTCGCTTTGGCCGCCATGACCTCACTCGTGGGGGCCGGGCTCCACGCGGCGTTCAGGGCATCGATCGCGGCGGGGACGACACCGGTTCGTGTCTCGGGTCTGGCGCTGGTTCTCGCCGTGGTCTTCCTCGTCACACCTCCCGCGCTGCTCGCCGTCGCGGCACGCCGGCAGGCGTGGTTCTCGCACTGGGCCGCAGGTGCGATCGCAGGGCTGGGCACGTGGTTCGCCTTGGGCGCCTTGTCGCCCTCGCTGGCGCTCGCGGGTTCGGTCGGCGTGGCCATCGCCCTGCCGGTTCGCTATCCACTGCACCGCGTCGTTCGGATCGTCGCCCTGTCGATCCCTGGGACGTTCACGTGGCTGGTCGTCGGCACGGGGAGTTACAACGGATTCTCGTTGTTCACCCTCGCGGTTGTGCTCGCCACGCCGCTGATGCTCGTCGTCTTCGACCTCGTCACCTGGGACGGGCCGCGGCTGGTCATGAGACAGCTCGGCCGATCTCGGCTGCCGGTGCGCATGGATCACATCGAGGCCGGCAGATACGAGCGCCAGGTCGAGTGGCAGAGCTGGAGCGTGCTCGGCTTGCTCGCCGGCGCGGTCCTGGTCCTGTTGTGGTGGGGTGGCGGGAGGGCGCCGTACCAGCCTGCCTATTCACTGACCCCCGTGCAGATCGACGTCACCGACACCTGGCTCGATGTCAACGGCGAGTACGGCGTCGAGTGGACGCGCTCCCAGAACGGGAGAGCCGATGCCTCGACGTTCCGCGTCTTCGGCGCCGACAAGCGCAGGCTCCGCCTCAGCGTGACGAACACGGGGAACCCGCTGCTCGCCGGCATGTACTTCGACGCCTCGTACGGTGCGACCGAGTCGATCGAGGAGGTCTCGCTCAACGCGCTCGCCACTCCCACGGTGGTCCGCTCCGAGGTCGTGGACGCCGAGCGTATCGACTGCACCGCCATCGCCGACGACGGCGGCTGCGCCGAGCTCGTCTACACGTCGTACCACGACCAATACCTCATCGAGATCGTGATGTCGCGTCCGGCGCAGCTGAAGGTGGGTCAGCTGTCGCCGATCGTCGACCAGACGCTCGAACAGGTCGATCGGCGCCTCAGTCGCTGACGAGGACCGTAGAATCCAGCCCGGTACCGGTACCGGACAGGACTGAAGCCATCGTGGATCGACTCCGCCTCCTCATCATCGGACCCGGGCGCGCCGGTATGGCGCTCGCCCTCGCCGCCGTCGAGGCCGGCCACGGGATCGACGCCGTCGTGGGCCGCACCGGCGACCACGCCGCGGCTGCCGCCGCCGACCTCGGCGTCGCCGCCCTCGGCATCGAGGACGAGCTGCCCGGCTCCGACCTGGCGATCGTCGCCGTGCGCGACGACGCCATCGAGGCCGTGGCGCAGCTGCTCGCGGTGCACGCGCCGGCCTTTCCTCGGGCCGTTCATCTGAGCGGATTGGTCGCCGTCGATGCGCTCGACGCTCTGCAACGAGAACGGGTCGCCGTCGGCTCGTTCCATCCTCTGCAGACGTTGCCGACGCCCGAGGTGGGAGCCCGTAGGCTGGCGGGAGCCGCCGTCGCCGTGACCGCGGAGCAACCGCTGGCGGATCTTCTACACCGGTTTGCGGCGTCGCTGGGGGCGACGTCGTTCGATCTCGCCGATGCCGCCAAACCCATGTATCACGCTGCAGCCGCAGCGGCGGCGAACTTCCCGGTCGTGGCCCTGGCGATGGCGCGTGACCTCTTCGCTGCGGCAGGCGTGGACTTCTCGGTCGCCCGGCCTCTCGTCGACGCCATCGTCTCGAACAGCTTCGAGCTCGGTCCCCGGGCGGCGCTGACCGGCCCGGTGGCGCGGGGAGATGTGGCCACGGTGGCGGCGCAGATCGCAGCCGTCCGGGCACAGACGCCCGAGTGGGAGCCTGCATTCCGGGAGCTCGTCGGTGAGCTGGCCCGTCTCGTCGGTCGCAGAGATCTGTTCGAGGATCTCCTCGATGCGGGCGGCGCGTGATGATCGTCACCGGCTCTTTTGCCGAGGTGCGGTCGCACCGGCGGGGCGACGTGGGGTTGGTGCCGACCATGGGCTTTCTCCACGAGGGTCACGTGGCAAACCTCGAGCGGGCCCGTGAGCAACGCGACACCGTCGTCATGTCGCTCTTCGTCAACCCTCTGCAGTTCGGCGACGAGGCGGACCTGGCCACGTATCCACGCGACACCGAACGGGATCTCGCCATCGCCGAGGCGGCCGGTGTCGATGTCGTCTTCGCACCGACCCACGACGAGATGTACGAGCGAGATCCGGTGACGCGGGTCGTGCTCCCCGACATGACCCGACGCATGGAGGGGGCACATCGTCCCGGCCACTTCGAAGGTGTCGCCACGGTGGTGACCAAGCTGCTGGCGGGGATCCAGCCGGACGCCGCCTATTTCGGGAGGAAGGACGCCCAGCAGGTGGCCGTCGTGACGCGGATGGCGTCGGATCTGTCGCTGCCGGTGACCATCGTGCCGGTGTCGACGATCCGCGAAGCCGATGGTCTGGCGCTGTCGTCCCGGAACGTGCGGCTCGGCCGGGTGGCGAGGGAGGCGGCCCTCGCCATCAATCGGTCGCTCATGGCAGCCGCCGACGTCATCGAGGCCGGAGCGACCGACCCGCGGCCCGTCGCCGCAGCCGTGCGCGATGGCCTGGTCGCGGCGGAGGGCGTCGATCCCGAGTACGCCGAGTGGGGGGCCGTCGATGACCTGTCCGAACCGGCGACGATCCGCACCGGGACCTTTCTGGCCGTGGCGGCGAGGGTCGATGGTGTCAGGCTCATCGACAACATCCACGTCGACGACGCCGACGGTGATCTGCGCGTCGATCGTGGGGTGCGGATCGAAGGGCGCAGCATGCTGTACGACAGGAAGGACGAGTGATGTTGCTGGCGATCGACGTCGGAAACAGCCAGACGCACGCCGGTCTGTACGACGGTGGGGAGCTGCTGTCCACGTGGCGGATCACGACCATCGCAGATCGCACCGCCGACGAGCTCAGGCTGCTCTTGTGGGGGCTGCTCGACATCGACGGGCACGACCACGACCAGCTGAGCGGCGTCGTCGTCTCCTCCGTGGTGCCCGCGGTGACCGAGCTGTTCCGCCGGGTGGCCGGTCATCTCACCGACGGGCCCATCGTCGTCGTCGAGGCGGGTGTGCGCACCGGGATGCCGATCCTCATCGACAATCCGCGAGAGGTGGGTGCAGATCGCGTGGTGAACGCCGTGGCCGCACGTGAGCGATACGGAACTCCCGTGATCGTCGTCGACTTCGGGACTTCCACCAACTTCGACGTCGTCGGTGTGGGAGGCGAGTACCTGGGCGGTGTGATCGCACCTGGTCTCGTCGTCTCGACCAACGCGCTCGTTGCCGGTGCAGCCGCCCTGCGCAACGTGGAGCTGGTGCCGCCCCGATCACCGGTGGGCAAGGGAACGATCGAGGCGATCCAATCGGGAGCGATCTACGGCCATGCGGGTCTCGTCGACGGTGTGATGTCGCGGCTGGTCGTCGAGATCGGCGGTGACGTGCGGACCATCGCCACCGGCGGTCTGGCGTCTACGATCGTGCCCCACTGCTCGACCGTGACGGACGTGGACGAGTACCTCACCCTGGATGGACTTCGCCTCATCTACGACATGAACGCCACCTCATGACAGACCCGAGCGGCGACGACGCGCACCACGACGATCCGGCTGCGGATGCGCGGCCGATCGATGACGAGACGGGGCTCGCCGACCACCCGCTGACGGCGCTGCGGCTCGAAAAGCATCTGTCCAACCTCGCCGGCGGCGGCTATCCGGTCCGCTACGAACGCACACACCTGGCCGCCGACCTCCATGACCGCTACCGATCGCTCGACCCGGGCAGCGAGACCGACGACGTCGTGAGAGTCGCAGGACGGCTCATGAACACGAGAGACATGGGTCGGCTCGTCTTCGGCGTGCTCGACGACGTCTCCGGTGACATCCAGCTGTTCGTCAGCAAGGGGGTGCTGGGCGAAGAGCGCTTCGAGGAGTTCGGGGACCTCGATGCAGGGGACTGGATCGGTGTCGAGGGCACGGTCATGACCACCCGCAAAGGCGAGTTGTCGGTCAAGGTGTCCGACGTCCTCCTGCTCTCGAAGGCTCTGCGGCCTCTGCCCGACAAATGGCACGGGCTCCGGGACGTCGAGGCCCGCAGCCGGCGTCGCTACGTCGACCTCATGGTCAATGCCGAGTCCCGAGAGATCGCCCTCACCAGAGCCCGGATCGTCAGCGAGTTCAGGCGTCGCTTCGAGGAGCGGGGCTACATCGAGGTCGAGACACCCGTGCTGCTGAACCAGGCGACGGGGGCGATGGCCCGCCCCTTCGTGACCCATCACCACGCGCTCGATCTCGACATGTACCTCCGCATCGCCACCGAGCTCTATCTCAAGCGGCTCGTGGTCGGTGGGCTCGAGCGGGTCTTCGAGATCGGGCGGATCTTCCGCAACGAGGGCATCGACGCCACGCACAACCCCGAGTTCACGATGCTGGAGTCCTACGAGGCGTTCGCCGACTACCAGGACATCGCCCGAATGGTGGAGGAGATGATCGGTGCCATCGCCACGGCGGTCACGGGCAGCCCGGTCCTCGAGTACCAGGGCAGGCGGCTCGACCTCACCCCACCCTTCGCCCGTCACCGGATGGTCGACATGGTGGCGGACGCCGTCGGTGAGCCGGTCGGGTTCGGCGAGGCGTCACTGGATGAGATGCGACGCCTCGCCGCAGCTCACGACATCGACGTGCAGCGCTTCTGGGGACACGGCAAGATCATCGAGGCCCTCTTCGACGAGCTCGTGCAGCCCACCATCTGGGATCCCGTGTACGTGCTGGACCATCCCAAGGAGATCTCGCCGCTTGCGAGAGCCCGCAGCGATGATCCCGAGCTGACCGAGCGGTGGGAGTTGTTCATCGCAGGCTCCGAGTACGCCAACGCATTCTCCGAGCTGAACGAGCCACTCGATCAACGTTCCCGGTTCGAGGCCCAGGCGGCGGCCAAGGCCGCCGGTGACGACGAGGCACAGACGATCGACGAGGACTTCGTCCGCGCCCTCGAGTACGGCATGCCGCCGACCGGCGGGCTCGGGATCGGCATCGACCGACTGGTGATGTTGCTCACCGACCAGGCGCACATCCGAGAGGTCATCCTCTTCCCGACTCTCCGCCCCGAGGCCTGAGCAGGTCAGCGAGCGCGCCACACCGCCCAGCGCTCGTTCCAGCCCGAGTGGCCGCGCCGGGTGACGGGTTCGTCGGTCAGGAGTTCGAACCGAGGTCCCAGGGTCGCACCGAGCATCGCTGTGGAGATGCCCCATGGGGGACCGCCCGTGCCCTCGTGTTTCCCGACCGGGAACACGACGGCGGCCAGGTGACCTCCTGGGGCCAGTAACCGATCCGCCATGGTCCCGTAGTCCGGTCGCTGTACCGGATCGATGGCACAGAAGAACGTGTGCTCGAAGATCAGGTCGAAGCGCCCACCGCCGAAGCCGAGGCTGTCGGTGACGACGTAGCTCGACCCGAGACGGACCAGCTCGTCGGAAGCCCCGGCCGCGTCGCGTGCCCAGTCCGTGGCGACCACCTGCCAACCGTTCCGGGCGAGGGCGAGCGCGTCGTGTGCCCTGCCCGCGCCGCCGACGAAGGCTCTGCCCGGATCGCCGAGCTCCGGGAGGCGATGGATCAGCTCCGGATGGGCTGCTCCCAGGTCCCACGGGGTGTCGGCGTCGGTGTAGAGGGCGTTCCACGCATCGGGCCCGGGCTGCGGTGTGGGATCGGGAGGCTCGGTCATTGGTCGATGTATCCCTGCCGCCAGGTGCGGTTGCGGTCGTGGTTGCGCAGATCGATCCCGAAATCGACGTGGGCCTTGAGGGGGAAGAGCACGTTGAGCCAACCGGCGATGACCTCGGTGCGATGCTCCGGGGCGACGCCGCGGTCGGTCATCGTGAGGTCGGTGCCGCCGGCGCCGTCGGGCTCGAGGAGGAACTCCACGACCGATCCGAAGTACTCCACCGACCACACCCGTCCCGGCTCGCGTCGGACGATGGCGCCCTCGGTCGCCTCACCGCCCGGGAAGGTGAACCGGATCCGACCGTCGTGCTCGACCGCCGACTCGGCCCAGAACGAGGCCCGTCCGTCGTCCGAATCGAGCGTCTCGTACACCCGCTCCGGGGACGCCGCGAGATGAAGTCGCCAGACGATGCGGTCGAGGTCGGGCTGAAAGGTCATCGCTCGAGCGAGGGTACTCACGACCACCACGGTGCGATGTCAGCGGCGTGCCGACTCCACCCGATCCATGAGGTACTGAGCGAGGGCCCGGAACGTCGGGGTGAGGCGGCTCTGTGGCAGCCGTGCCGCCGCCTTCTCGGCGCGCCGGAGATGGTCTGTCGCCTCGTCGAGCACCTGGTCGACGTAGCCGTGCTCGGTGACGATCCGGATCACCCGGTCGATGGCCGCCGCATCGTGGGGTCGACCCCCGCCGAGGAGCTCCCGGATCTCGTCGCCGGGAGGGTCGTCGAGGGCATAGAGGATCGGCAGGGTGAACGTTCCCTCGCCGATGTCGGAGCCCGCCGGCTTGCCGAGGAACTCGTCGCTCGCCACCAGGTCGAGCACGTCGTCGGTGAGCTGGAACACGAGCCCCATCTCCCACGCCCACTCGCTCACCGCGTCGATCTCGTCGCGACCGGCGCCTCCCGTCATGGCACCGAGACGAGCCGACGTGCGGATGAGACTCGCCGTTTTTCCCCCGATGACCTCGTAGTACGCAGCCGGTCCGTGTTCGAGATCGTCCTCGAGTTGCAGCTCGAGAACCTGTCCTTCGCAGAGATCTGCGTAGGTCCTGGCGATGAGGGCGACCGCCTCCTCCCCGAGCGGGGCAGCGACCTCGGAGGCCCTGGCGAGGAGGAAGTCTCCGCCGAGGATGGCCGCCGTGTTGTCCCACTCCTCGTTCACGGAGGCGACACCATGGCGCGTGCCTGCGTTGTCGATCACGTCGTCGTGATAGAGAGACCCGGCATGGACCAGCTCCACGGCGACCCCTGCTTCGACGGGCTTGGACCCGTCGTCACCGCCGACTTCGGCCGCCACCTGGGTCAGCAGCGGTCGGTATCGCTTGCCGCCGGCGAGGATGAGGTGCTGTGCGATCTCGGTCAGGAACGCCGTGCGCGCCGTCGTCACCTCGACGAGACGCTGCTCGACCAGTTCCATGCGGTCCCAGACCCTGGGGATGGGCACCAGCTCACGAAAGATGGGACGTTCCATGCGGCGAAGGCTAGTGGTGTCCGTGTCGTTCCCATCTGCGGGGCTCGGCGGCGCGCCGCCCTGCCACACCGATCCGATCGCCTCGCCGGTCCGTAGAATCGGTGTCAGGGGAAATACGGGCCGACCGGAATTCGTTCCCTTCACAGATGGCGCACATCTGCCGACAACATCCACACGGTCTGTCGGAGTGGCGCACCGGTCTCACGGGATATCCCGGTGCCGGAGCTATACTCCGCAGGGCGCCCGAACCAGAGGGCGCCACAACGTTTTCGAGGTGAGTACGAGTGTTTGAACGGTTCACCGACCGGGCCAGGCGAGTGGTGGTGCTCGCGCAGGAAGAAGCGCGGCTCCTCAACCACAACTACATCGGAACCGAGCACATCCTCCTCGGTCTGATCCACGAGGGCGAAGGTGTCGCCGCCCGCGGTCTCGAGAGCCTCGGCATCAGCCTCGAATCGGTGCGCAAGCAGGTCGTCGAGATCATCGGCCAGGGCTCGCAGGCTCCCAGCGGCCACATCCCGTTCACGCCGCGGGCCAAGAAGGTCCTCGAGCTGTCGCTGCGCGAGGCGCTCCAGCTCGGCCACAACTACATCGGGACCGAGCACATCCTCCTCGGCCTGATCCGCGAGGGCGAGGGCGTCGCCGCCCAGGTGCTCCAGAAGCTCGGCGCCGAGCTGCACAAGGTCCGCCAGACGGTGATCCAGCTGCTCAGCGGCAGCCCGTCGGAAGAGGCGCCCTCCGGCTCGCCGAGCAGTGGCTCGTCGCGTGGCAGCGCCTCCGGCGAAGGCTCGTCGAGCGGCTCGACGGTGCTCGACCAGTTCGGTCGCAACCTCACCCAGCTCGCCCGCGATCGCAAGCTCGA
>JABAOD010003989.1_pt3 | contig 11302 bp, 12 predicted proteins | sample 7062151 | NCBI WGS metagenome assembly JABAOD01 (sample SAMN14538626, study PRJNA623070) | marine sediment metagenome | biome: marine biome [ENVO:00000428]; feature: marine pelagic biome [ENVO:01000023]; material: deep marine sediment [ENVO:00002113] | place: India: Gulf of Khambhat ...
CTCGAGGATTCGGATCGATTCGACGATCGTGGTCTCGCCGTCGCCGTGGTGATTCGGCTCGACCAGCACCGGCACCAGCGCGGCACCGCGCGAGGTCTTCAGCCACCAGTCCGAGTAATCGTAAGGATCGACTTCGATGCAATCGAATTCGATCCCCTTGTGCACCAGCGCCATCCACGCGCGCTGTGCGAAGGGGCAGTACCAGGCGTTATAAAGTTTCATCATCGGATTCGTTTTCCTCGATAACCCGGTTAATGCCCGAATCGGTGATTCAGATCAAGCCTTTTTCTTCCCCGCGGGATAGGGTAAGACATTGCCTCAACGCAAAGCGGAGCATCGAGTGTCTGGGTTAAATCGCGAGCTTGCGAAAAACCTGCGCGAAATCGCGGCCTTGCTCAGGGCACAGCGGGCTAATCCGTTTCGCGTCAACGCCTACCTGCATGCGGCCGCTACCCTCGATAACCTGACACAGGATGTCGCCGGGCTGATACGGGCAGGGGGGGTCGGGGCTCTGGTCGAACTGCCCGGAATCGGCGAGGGCATCGCGCGCTCGATCTACGAGTACGTCGCCACCGGCCGCATGTCGCGCCTGGAAAGCCTGCGCGGCGCTTCCGACCCGGTCAGGCTGTTTTGCACGATACCGACGGTCGGGCGCACCCTGGCCGCGCGCATTCACGACACGCTGCATGTCGACAGTCTCGAAGCACTCGAAAACGCGGTGCGCGAGGGCCAGCTGGCCCGGGTCACGGGGCTGGGCCAGAAACGCCGCGAGGCAATCGAGGCCTGGCTGCAGCATCACCTGGACCAGCAGCGTCGACGGCTCGGCGAGGCTCGGGTCGGAAAAGCCGGTCCCCGGGTCGAGCTGATTCTGCGGGTCGATCGCGAGTATCGCGCGCAGGCGCAAGCCGGAAAATTACCGTTGATCACGCCAAAACGCTTTAACCCGGAAAACCGCGCCTGGCTGCCGATTTTACATTGCACCCACGCAGGCTGGCATTTCACCGCGCTGTTTTCGAATACCGCCCGCGCACATGATCTGAAACGGGTTCACGACTGGGTGGTGATCTATTTCTACGACGATCACCACCGCGAGGGCCAGCACACCGTGGTCACCGAAACCCACGGCCCGCTGGGCGGAAAACGCGTCGTCCGGGGTCGGGAAGCGGAATGCATTAGTTACTACGAGGACCCGGCGGGGAGCCGATAGGCATTATGCAGCTGCAACAAACCCGCTCCCAGGCCGAACAGCAACAGCAGGAATAACGCGAGACCGCCAACCAGCGGAATAGTCTGCACCAGGCCGAGCACGAATATCGCCGCGGTTAACGAAATCAGTCGACGACCCGGCGTCGACAGCTTCTGTTTGAACAGCGCCGCGCCGCGATCGCCGATAAAGATGCACCCGATGAGGAAGCCGAGCACCAGCGCCACGCAGTAAAGCGCCAGCACGATCAGTCCGATCCAGAAGCCGAGCACGATCAGCATCAGGGCGAAGGCGACAAACGGGGTCGCCACGAGGAAGACGAAACCCGCGCCAAGGCTCGACCAGGGGTTCGCGACAACACGTTTCGCCGATGCGACCGTGTAGCCCGGAAACAGCAGGTAAAAAAGAATACCGGCAACCACCAGCGTCAGCGAAAAGAACAGCCCGAAACCATGGTCGGCGTAATCCGGGTCGATCGCCTGGTGGGTGACCTGGCCGCTTACACTGGCGCTGGCGTGGGTGCTCGCGGGTCGGGGGCTTTGGTAGCGCAAATCGCCGCCGATTTTCGCGCCTTCGAGCAGATTGATCTGGCCTCCCTCGAGCTCGACATCCCCAAGCACCGTGCCGGACAGGTAGATCTCGCCGGCGGTTACCGTCAGCTTACCATCGACCGTACCGGCGATGCGCACTTCCCCACCTGCCAGCCAGGCGTCGCCGCCGATACGACTTTCGCCTGACAGCACGATGGATCCGCCCGACGCGACGAGATCGTCGCCTATTCGCGCGTCGACGTCGAGTTCACCGCCGCTGATGCGCACATCGTCACTGATCTCGCCGTGAACTCTGAGCGTACCACCGGCGGCAATGACATCTCCGCTGATGCGATGGCCGATGATGATTTCACCGCCGGCGGCGATCACGTCTCCATCGATGTCGGCGTCAATATCGACAGTCCCGCCGGCCGCGTAAAGGTCGTCATCGAGACTGCCGCGCAGGGTCACCGTTTCGCCGGCCTCGGTGTAGGCCTGCGCCAGGCCGGGCACAGTCAGCGATAACAGTAACAACAATATATCGCGCCGCATTCGCATCACCTGGCGCTATTGTCTAACCGGTCTCGGATTCACTCTGGTCGGTGATTTTTGCCGCTTTCGGCGCGCCCTCGGGCCAGGCGCCGAACGGATAGGGGTGATATTCGGTGTTAAAACTGAGAAACAACAAAACCTGGTAGGCGTACGTGCTGAGGCTTTGCCCGAGCTTGCGCAAGCGCTGGTTGGTCTCGCCGGTGAACAATTTCATCAGGAACTGAAAGATGACGACGGCGAACAACACGATTTCAGCGATGGTATAGAAGATGGCGTACAACAGCATGTACAGACCGCGTTTCCAGGTTGACTGGCTCTTGATATTGTCTTTGACGTCGTTGCTCATGTCGCTTCCTCGGCTGGTTGTGCCATTAATATACTCGCGCGCCGCAGAAAATCTAGCAGGCAACAGCCGGTAACCAATTGACCTGGCTCAACCCATTAGCGGGGCAGCGGCGCATAATAGTAAAAGCGTATAAAAACCTGTTCAGCGTCGGTAAATATTCCTTTGCCAGACTGGTACACTGGGCAGCCCGGGGTCATGGAATTCGAGGCTGCCGGTAGCCCGCTGCAAGGAGAAATCATTCCACGTGACTGTCACCGTAAAATCATCCAGGCCTCGCTGCAGGCGATACGGCCTGTTGCTCGCGACCTGGCTCGCCGTCAGCCTGCCGGGGGCAGCGATCGCGACCGCCCTGCCCGATCCGCGTGATCTGATCCGCGCGGCGATGGAGCACTGGCGCGGGCTGACATCCTACTCGGAAATGACGATGACCGTGCACCGCAGCGACTGGCAGCGCAGCTTTTCGATGCAGGCCTGGACCGAGGGCGACAAGCTGTCGCTGGTGCGCGTCACCCCACCGAAGCGCGACGCCGGCAACGGCACGCTGGTCAAGGACCGCAACATGTGGACCTTTTCGCCGAAGATCAACCGGATTCTCAAGGTGCCGTCGTCGATGATGAACCAGAGCTGGATGGGCAGCGATTTCTCCAACAAGGACATCAGCAAGTCGACCGACATCATCGAGCAGTACGATCACCGCCTGCTGCACAGCGAAACCGTCGACGATCGCGTGGTTTACACCATCGAGTCGATCCCGCACGAAGACGCGGCCGTGGTCTGGGGCAAGGAGATTACGCGAATTCGCGACGACTTTGTTTTGCTGCGCCAGGAGTTCTGGGACCAGGACGGCATACTCGTCAAGCAGATGGACTCGACCGAGCTGGGCATCATGGACGGGCGTACCATCGCCACGCGCATGCGCATGAGCAAAACCGAGACGCCCGACGAGTGGACCGAGATGGTGGTCGACGCGGTTGATTTCGATGTCGAACTCGCGCCCGGCCTGTTCACGTTATCGAACCTGAGGAACCCGCGCCAGTGAACGACGTCACGCTGCGCATGGCCTGGCGAAACCTCTGGCGCCACGGTCGCCGCACCTGGCTTACCGTCGGCGCAATGATATTTTCCAACAGCCTGCTGGTGTTTTCGATTTCGCTGCAGTTCGGCAGTTACGACATGATGATCGACAATACGCTGCAGGCTTATTCAGGGCACCTGCAGCTGCAACACCCGCGCTATCTCGACGAACCGAGGATGCGTTACGCGGTGGCGGATGCGGAGGCAACAGCGCAGCGCTGGCGGGATCGCCTCGGTCTCGCAAGCATCAGCGCACGCGCCAGCGGTTTTGCGCTGGCATCGAGCAAGCAGCGTTCCTACGGCATCCAGGTTCTCGGCGTCGACGCGCGGCATGAACCGCTGGTGTCGACGCTGCCCGGCCTGGTCAAACAGGGCCGATACCTGGAACCGGGGCGACGCGAGGAAATCGTCATCGGCGCGGCGCTGGCGCGCAACCTGCAGGTCGGCCTCGGTGACGAGCTGACCTTTCTCGGCAGCGGATTCGACGATTCCTTCGCCGCCGGCGTGGTCAACATCGTCGGCATCTTCGAATCGGGCATCGCCGATCTCGACCGCGCCATGGCGCAGGTCAACCTGGGTTATTTCCAGGATGCCTTCGCCATGGGAAGCCACGGCCACAGCATCGTGCTGCGCGCGCCGCGCATCGACGACGTCGCCGCGCTGCAGCAGGCGATCCAGGCACTGCCGGGCAACCCCGAGGACAGCGTGCTGCGCGACTGGGACGAATTGCAACCCGGCCTGCGCCAGGCGATCCAGGCGGATATGGCCAGCGCCTGGTTTATGTACATCGTGCTCATCGTGCTGGTTGCGTTCAGCGTGCTCAACACGCAGCTGATGTCGGTGCTCGAGCGCACGCGCGAGTTCGGCGTGATGATGGCGCTCGGACTGAAACCGCAGCGGTTGGCCCGACTGGTGTTGCTCGAGACCAGCCTGATGACCAGTCTCGGGCTCGTGCTCGGCATCGGCGTTGGCTTCCTGGTAACCTGGCATCTGAGCGTGGCCGGGTTTTCCTACCCGGGCATGGCAGAGATGGCGGACAAGTTCAACCTGCCCGAGCGCATGTATCCGGCGATCTCGGCGCTATCGCTAACCCTGGGTCCCGCCGTGGTTGCGGCCGGCTGCCTGCTCGCGGCGCTCTACCCGGCCCTGCGCCTGTACCGCCTGCTGCCGATCGAAGCGATGCGAGCGGTCTGACATGGCCGGTTTCAAACTCCGTTTCGGCGCGCTGCTCACCCTGTCCTGGCGCAACCTGTGGCGCAATCACCGCCGCACCACGATCATGCTCGGCGCGATCGCGGTCGGCGTCTGGGCGATGATCTTCATGACCGCGCTGATGCGCGGCATGGTCGACGACATGCTTCACCAGGGCATCCGCAACCTGCCCGGACATATCCAGATCCAGCATCCCGCGTATGCCGACGACCCCAGCGTGGTCAACAGCATTGCCGCGCCGACGGGCGAGTTGCTGGCAACCCTGGAGCGGTCCGGCGCCGAGCGCTGGACAACCCGCATCCGGGTGCCCGCGGTGATCGCGAGCGAACGCGAAAGTCGCGGCATCAATCTGGTCGGTATCGATGTCGAAGCCGAGGCCGCGTTCAGCGGCATCCCTGACCGGATCGCCGAAGGCCGCTTCCTCGACTCGAACCGGGACGACGGGATCGTGCTTGGCGCGCGACTCGCGCAGTTGCTTGAAACCCGGCTCGGTAAGCGCGTCGTCGTGATGAGCCAGGACCCGCAAAACAACCTCAGCGAACGCGGCTTTCGCATCGTCGGCATTTACCGCGCCGAAACCCCGAGCGGCGAAGAATTAAACATCTACGCGGCGCGCGACACGCTGCAGCAGTTGCTGAACATCGAGGGGCGCGTGTCGCAGATCGTCATCCTGGGCAGGAATTACCGCGATATCGAGCCGCTGTATCGACGCGTTCGGCAGGGCACGCCGGCCGAACTCTCGACCCGACCCTGGTATGAAATCGACAATTACCTCGCGGCGATGTCGAACATGATGGACGGCTTCGTGCTGGTCTGGGTGATCATCATATTCCTCGCGCTTTCCTTCGGACTGGTCAATACGCTGGTGATGGCGATCTTCGAGCGGGTGCGCGAGATCGGCCTGATCCAGGCGCTCGGCATGCGCCCCGCGCTGATCGTCTACCAGATCCTGCTCGAGTCGCTGTTGCTGCTCCTGATCGGGCTCGCTGTCGGCAACGGCCTCGCGCTGCTGACGGTACTGCCGCTGGAGAGCGGGCTCGATATCTCGATCGTTGCCGAGGGCATGGCGATGATGGGCGCGGGCAGCGTGCTCTACCCTAACCTGACCCTGTACGATACGCTGCTGGCGAACGCGGTAGTCATCATTCTCGGCATCCTGACCAGCATTTTGCCCGCCTGGCGCGCGGCCAGGCTCGACCCCGTGCGCGCGTTAAATACCACCTGACCCCGGCCGAACCCATGACCTCGATCCGCTGCAAACAACTGTGCAAGACCTTCAGGCAGGGTGATGAAATCATCACCGGCCTGGACCACGTCGACCTGACCATCGAGACCGGCGGATTCGTCTGCCTGTCCGGGCCTTCCGGCTCCGGCAAAACCACGCTGCTGAATGCGATCGGGGGGCTCGACACGCCCGACAGCGGGGAGATTCATCTCGGCGAGCTGCGCATCGACCAGCTCGACCGCGGGCCGCTGGCCGACATGCGCCTGCATCACATCGGCTTCGTGTTCCAGGCCTACAACCTGATCCCGGTGCTGACCGCGCAGGAAAACGTCGAGTTCGTGATGCAGGTTCAGGGCGTGCCCGCCGCGGACCGGGCGCGCAAGGCGCGCGCGATTCTGCTCGAGGTCGGGCTCGAAGGCATGGAGGACCGCAGACCCGCACAGCTGTCGGGCGGACAGCAGCAGCGCGTCGCGGTGGCGCGGGCGATCGTGTCGCACCCGGACCTGGTGCTGGCCGACGAACCCACGGCGAATCTCGACAGCGTCGCCGCCGAGCACCTGATGGGCCTGTTCGTCGAACTCAACCAGCATCACCGGATCACCTTCGTCATCGCGACTCACGACAAGCGCGTGATGGCTTACGCGCGCCGCCTGATCAAGATGCAGGACGGCAAGATCATCGCCGATGTCGCGCAATAAGTCCCGCAAACGTCCCGTCCTGCAGCCGCTGCTCTGCGCTTTGCTGCTGCTCCAGGCCGGTCTGGCAAACGCGTTCGATTACCGCGGCCAGGTCAAGTTCCGGCACGACAGGCAGAACCTGCCCGACGACAGCCTGCTGCGGAACTTCAGCGACGACCCGGCACGCGATAACAGCCTCGACCTGCGCCTGAACCTGGCCGACGGCGGGGGCGCCTGGAGCTGGCAGGCCGACTACCAGCTTTTCGCACTCGACGGCGACCGGGTCGGGCTGGCGCGGGACGGTCCGGCGATTACAACGGGCAGCGCGGCGCTGCCCGACGACGCGCGCAGGCTGTTCGACCTGACCCATCGCATCAGCGACGGGGACGAGCGGGTGGTCGCGCACCGCCTCGATCGCCTTAATCTCGGCTACGCGTCGGCGAGCAGCGTGATCCGCTTTGGCCGCCAGGCGGTGTCCTGGGGCAACGGCCTGGCCTACAACCCGGTGGACTTTTTCAATCCTTTCGATCCGGCCGCGATCGATACCGAGTACAAACCCGGCGACGACATGCTCTACGCGCAATACCTGCTCGATTCCGGCGACGACCTGCAGGCGGTCTGGGTAGTTCGCCGCGATGACGATGACGACGTCAGCCGGCGGGCATCGAGCATCGCTTTCAAGTATCACGGCTTTGCCGCCGGCGGGGAGTACGATTTACTCGTCGCCGAGCATTTCGATGCACAGCTGGTCGCGCTCGGCGGCAGCCTCGATATCGCCGAGGCCATCTGGCGCGGCGACCTGCTGCTGACCCGCAGCGACGGCGAGCGCTTTACCAGCCTGGTGCTGAACGTGTCTTACGCGTGGCAGGCATGGGGACGCAACCTGAGCGCGAGCGTCGAGTATTTTCACAACGGCTTCGGCATCGACGACGGCGATTATGCTCCGGGCGCGCTCGCCGCGGAGCCGGAATTGCTCGCGCGTATCGGCCGCGGCGAATTGTTCACCCTCGGCGAAAACTACCTCGCGGTCGCGGCCACGCTGGAATTGAACCCCCTGTGGCTATTGACCACCTCGCTGTTTGCCAATCTCGACGACCACTCGCAACTGCTGCAAATCATCAGTCGCCATGACCTCGAACAGGACCTGCAGCTGCTGCTCGCGCTCAACCTGCCCCGCGGCAAGGAAGGCAGCGAGTTCGGTGGTATCGATTCGGCAATCCCGGAGCGACCGCTCGCCACGGACGGCTCCCTGTTCGCACAGCTGGCCTGGTATTTTTAATTGGCTCATCGGTCTGACGCGAGCGCGCCCGGATTTCTCCAGCCTTGACCGTCGGAAAACCCGTGATGACGCATCCGGATCCGCTGACGCTGACCGAGCCCTGCCCGCATTTACCCGCCGGCTTTTCCCGATCGCCGATCGATATTTGATCTGGCTGTAGCGGGCAAAATCGGGCACCATTCTGCCATCATGGGCAGCGAAAATATCATCCATCTTTTTTGGCAGTTCGGTCTCGCCGGGTTGCTGGGTTTCCTCATCGGCCTCGAGCGAGAAATGCGCAGCGAGCACGTCGTCACGCTCGGTATCCGGGACTTCGTTCTGTTCGCGCTGCTCGGCGCACTGGGTGGCTATTTGGGCAACCTGTACGGCAGCCCGTGGCTGATCATCGCCAGCCTGGCGGCACTGCTGGCCTTGATTATGTCGAGTTTCTGGTCCGAGCGCGATCACGGTTCGGGCATCACCACCGAGGGGGCAGCGGTGGTGACCTTCTTTCTCGGCGTGCTGATCATGCACGACGCGAGCGAGATTGCCATCGCGCTTTCCATTGTCACGCTGGCCGTGTTGCTGCCGAAACAGCAGATCAAACGCTTCCGCGCGCGCGTGCAGGTGCACGAACTCCGCGCGGTAGTCCTTTTCCTGACCATCACCTTCATCGTGCTGCCGGTGCTGCCCAACCAGCCTCTGGATAATTACCTCGGTTTTACCGTCGCAAACGTGACCGAGGTGGATGTCGACCGGGGCGAACTGCGGATGAAGCTGCTTGCGGATAAAGAAGTCGAGGTCGGCGAGTTTGTCGAGCTTATGACCCCGGACCATGCGAAGCTCGCCCTGGCGGAAGTCAGCCGGGTGAACGGCAGCGAGGTCCTGGCGGTCATCAGGGAAACNNGGCCTGAAGGTCGGCGTAGTGGCGCGCCAGCCGCTTGGCATCGAGTTCCTGCAAATCATGCTCTCGGCGCTCAAGCCGTACAAGATCTGGCTAATCGTGGTGCTGGTCTCGTTTATCAGTTTCGTCGGTTACGTGATGATCAACAGCCTCGGCAGTCGCGCCGGCACCGGGCTGACCGGTCTCATCGGCGGGCTGGTTTCGAGCACCGTGACTTCGATGAGCTTCGCCCGGCGCAGCAAGGAGAACCCGGCTGCCTGCGGGCTGTTTGCGATGGCCGTGATTCTGGCCAGTTCGGTGATGTTTCCGCGGCTGGTGCTGGAAATTGCGGTAGTCAACCAGGACCTGATGGCTAATATCGCGATGCCGCTCGGAATCATGGGCGTCACCGGGCTTGGGCTCGCTTACTACCACTACCTGAAAACCCGAAGCCTGGCCAGCGAAGGGGTGCCGGTGCGCTTCGATAACCCGTTCAGCTTGAAGTCCGCCATCAGTTTCGCCCTGGTATTCGCCACGATTCTAATGGCCACGCGCCTGGCGACGTCCTACCTCGGCAGCGAATGGCTGCCGCTGGTGGCGATCATCAGCGGCCTGACCGACGCCGATGCCATCGCCTTCTCGCTGAGCAACCTGGAACATGCCGGGCTGATTTCCCTCGACTGGGCGAGCTTCAACCTGGTGCTGGGCGCGCTGTCGAACACCTTCATGAAACTATTACTGATATTCGGCCTCGGCCACCGGGATCTGTTCAAGCAGCTGCTGCTATCCTTCCTGATCATTGGTGCGGTCGGCATGGTAACCATGTATTTCTATTACGACCTGGCATTCTAGGGTCGGTCGAGTCGCGAATGCTTCGCCANNGCCGGGTATACTGCGTGGGGACGATAAACCTGAAACCCGTTTAACAGGAGAGACACGTGACCCGCAGTCCATTATTAGCCGATCTCGAGAGAGCCCTCGATCTCTTGCTCCAGGTCGATGAAAGCAAACTGGAATTCGCCCCGGACGGGATGGTCTCTGCCGATATTCGCGATCTGACGGGTGTGGACGCGTACCCGGTGGATTCCCACCAGGCGAACCTGCGGGCCAGAATTGCGGCCGTCGTCGAAGCGGGAGACAGGCTGAAGCCGCGCGATCCCTCGGATTACGTGTCGAATCTCATCGTCGCCTGCGTGAGGCTTGCACCGCCGAGCGACGACTGAACCCGGAACCATCGATCGAGCTGGCCGGATATCGGTCTCGCAACTGCCACTTGTTCACGCTTGAATATCAGGGATGCGCGTCGCTGATACGCCTCACAGGGGTCACGCTGACGCCCGATTCATCGCATTCGATCCGGCTGTCGACTCCGTAGACACGCGCGATATTGTCCCTTGTCAATACCTCGCCGACCGGCCCGTCGCAGTCCAGCCTGCCATGGCTGAGCAGGTAGAGGCGATCACAATAACGCGCGGCGAGACTGAGATCGTGCAACACGACAACCGCGGCGCGCTGATCGCGCGCATGCTCGCGCAGGATTTCCATCACGTGCAGCTGGTGGTAGGGGTCGAGCGCGGCGACCGGCTCATCGGCCAGGATCAGGCGGCATTCGCCGGCGATAATACGCGCCAGCATCACCAGAGTCTGTTCGCCGCCGGACAGGGTCGTCACGACGCGATTGCGATAAGCCAGGGTTTCGGTAACCCCGAGTGCAGCGTCGATCTTGCGGCGATCCTCGTCGGTCTCGTTTTGCCACCACGACTGGTACGGGATGCGCCCGAGGCCGACGACTTTCTCCACGCTGAACGGCCAGTGCGCGCGCGCATCCTGCGCCAGGTAGCCGAGGCGGCGTGCTCGCTGCCGTGGGTCGATTCGCTCGAGGCGCTCGCCCTCGAAGCGGATTTCGCCGCGATCCGGCGTCGCGATGCCGCTGGCCAGGCGCAGCAGGCTGCTTTTCCCGGCACCGTTCGGCCCGATCAGCCCGACCAACTCGCCCTCCAGAACGTTGAACGACACTCGATCGACGGCCACCGTACGACCNNCGGTATCCCGCCGATGCTGAAATCGATACGACTGGCGTCGAACAGGCTCATGATAATGTGTTTCTCGACTTCAGGATCAGCGCCAGAAAGAACGGCGCGCCGACCAGCGACGTGATCACGCCGAGCTTCATTTCGGCGCCGCTCGATAGCAGCTGTACCGCAATGTCGGCGGCGAGCAGCAGCATCGCGCCGACCACAGCGCTCGCGAGCAACAGCCGGCGCGGTTCGTATCCGACCAGCGGCCGCACCAGGTGGGGTACGACCAGCCCGATGAAGCCGATATTGCCGGCTACCGATAC
>JABAOD010033900.1_pt2 | contig 11299 bp, 10 predicted proteins | sample 7062151 | NCBI WGS metagenome assembly JABAOD01 (sample SAMN14538626, study PRJNA623070) | marine sediment metagenome | biome: marine biome [ENVO:00000428]; feature: marine pelagic biome [ENVO:01000023]; material: deep marine sediment [ENVO:00002113] | place: India: Gulf of Khambhat ...
CGCGGGTGGACGGCGACACGACGCGAACCGTCGGCGCGTCACGGACGGTGAGTGCCGAATCGAACTCGAGTCGCACGCGGTCCTCCTGCACGATCTTCACCAGTTGCGCCTGCTTGAGAGCCGTGGGCAATCGTCCGACGTTGCTCCAGCGGACCGTGACCTCATAAGTGGCACTGTCGCCGCTGCTGGCGATGCGCCGCGTGTCGACGCGTACGTCGTCGATCTGGGGCAGATGGAACGTCAGCTCCAGGTTGAACAAGGCCTGGTTGCGAGCCCAGCGCTCGAGCTGATCGGGTGGACCATTCTGCGAGAAGAACTTCGGGTGAAACCCGCCGATCTCGACCTCGCCGAGCGTGGGATGCGTGAAGGGCTCCCATTCGCGGAAGCCGCGGCCGCCATTCTCCTCGTCGTCCCAGGCGAGCGCGTCGACCTCGTCGAGCAGGCCGTCCCCGTTGGAGTCGCGCATGCGCCCCCCGTTCCACAGCTCGTCGCCGTACCAGATCGACCCGTAGTAGAAGTAGCCGAAATCCGGTCCGTGGCCGAACAACGGGCGCGGGAGGTTGGGATCGCCGGTCACCGGATTGACCGCCGTTCGGGTCATGTACGTCTGGTACACGTCTCCCGCCCACGGATAGCCGGTGATGCGCATCCCGATGCTGTCGAACGCCTGGTAGTAAGCGAGGTCCTCCGGGAACATGCGCTCGAGGCTACCGGAGGTGGACGGCGGCCGGAGGTGCATGGGGACGCGGGTGTCCATGGAGTTCACGACGGACACGTGCGGGTGCGTGAGGAGCCAGAGAACCGTGGCGCGGGTCTCCGGCTCGCTCAGCGGAAACGCGCCGGCCCCGAGTTGGGTGAAGCCCCGCCGGGTGCGATCGTTTCCGATGCCCGGCCGCCAGTTCTCGGGGTAGTTGCGGTGAAGGTCGAGCCCGCCGATCCCGTCCTCGTTGAACCGGCCGTCGCCGTCGCTGTCGACGCCTTCGGTCATGACGATCCAGTCCCCCTCTCCCCGAGGGACACGCCGCAGCAGCCGGCCGGTGGGATCCCGCTCGTCCAGGACGGCGTTGCCCTCTTCCCGCTCGTCCGGGCCGACCCGGCGGCGGATCTGGTGAATGATGCCGTCGCCATCGAGGTCTTCCTCGGGATCTTCATCGAGCAATCCGTCCCGATCGTTGTCGTGCGGACGGACCGTGCTGCGATTTCGCTGCGCGGTATGGAGATAGAGGTTGGAGCCATCGGGGTTGTTCTGGGGCCGGAGATAGATCGCCTTGGTGTCGAGCAGGCGAGTGATCCGCTCATCGCGGCCGTAGTGCGTCACCAGATGCTGGATGAGCCAGAGGACCGACTCCGAGGCGGTGATCTCACCGCTGTGGCGGCCCCCCTCGAAGTACGCGGCGGGCTTGTCCACGGCCCGGCCGGTCTCGGCGTTGGTCACGGTGACCTGGAGAATCGGCCGACCCTCGAAGCTCGTGCCCACCTCGTACAACTCGACCAGATGCGGGTACTGCTCGGCCCAGCGCTCGAGCCAGGCGTACATCACGTCGACCGTGTGGTACCGGTCGAACGTGAGACGATCGGCCGGCTCGTATTCGACTTCGGGAAACCGGTGCTGTCGGAAGTAGCTCACGCCATGCCGTTGGCCGCCGACCATGTACCACGGGGTCTCACGGGCCGGTTCCTCAGATTGCCCGTCGGCGGTCGCCGGCAGAAGCGCCAGGAGCGTGGTGAGCAGGGAGAGCGGGGCGTACCTCGCCATGGAGTGTCTCCGGTTGAGGTGGGTCGTGTGGGATCCGGCAATGGTGCGGCGGCGCACGGTCGACCGCCAGCGACCTAGCCGACGCTGAACCGTTCCAGGAACGCTCGTTCGTCGGGTGTCAGGCTGCCGAGCCCATGCGCGCTGATCTTGTCGAGGATTCGATCCAACTCGTCGCGGTTGACCGGGTGTATGTCGTCGCGGCGGATGCGCTGCCACCGACTCACGTCGTCCGCGCTGGGTCGCCCGGTCGGAGCGGGGCTCGCCTTCTTCTTGAATCGCCGCGCGGGCGAGCGCACATCCATCCACTTGAGGTACAAGAAGCCGCCGAGGAACCCGCCCAGGTGCGCGAAGTGGGCCACGCCGCCCCGCGCACCGCTGACCCGCCATAGAGCGACAGTCCGGTCATGATCACCACGAGCCACCGGGCCTCGATCGGCAGGACCCCCCAGATGTAGATCTGCGCTCGGGGCCAGAAACGGGCGAAGCCCAGGAGCACCCCGAACACCGCTCCGGACGCGCCGACGATGGCAGCATGGGGCGTCATGAGGGATGCCAGCGCCGCCACGATCCCGCTCGCGAAATAGAGACTGATGAACTGGCGGCTCCCCAGTCGAGCCTCGAGGCGGGGCCCAAAGAAATACAGCGCCAGCATGTTGAAGAAGAGGTGCCAGAGCCCGGCGTGGAGGAACATGTAGGTGACCACCGACCAGGGCCGATACGGGATGTACGCCGGCACCAGAAGGAGCAGCCGGGGCACCAGCGGGAAGATCATGCTGAGCAGGAACATCGCCACGTTGACGATGAGGAGGCGCGTGACCCAGGGTGTCATGGCGTACGAAGGCTAGACGGTTCACCAGCCGTGCGCTACCCGGACCGCGCGGTTCCGCCGCGGAGCCGTCTCGGTATCTTTGGCACGTTCGCGAGAACCTCGAGCGCGCTGCCCATGTCAGGTTCCGAATACGTTCGCCGACGCGCATCGCGCCCCACGGGTTCGCTTCCCAGCGGACCCGGGACGGGGCTCCCGCGCGACCTGGTGGCCAAAGCCGGACAGCGGCTGGGGGTCGCCGCGCTGGTCTACGCGGGGGTCTATCTCCTGGCGTACGGCGCGGGGCGGCTCGGTCAGGATTTCTCGCAGTACTGGGGCTACGAGAGCCCGGTCTATCCGTCCGACGCGATCGCCGGAGGCTTCATCGCCTTCTCGGTCGCGATGTTCTTGGTGGCGCGAAGCGGCCGCATCGAGCCGACCCGACTGCTGGATCTCGGGTTGGTCTATGAGGTGATCGCCGCGGCCGGCATCGACGTGCATCTGGTGTGGGGCTTTTGGTCCGAGAGCGCGGAACTGGCGGGCGTCTCCTGGGTGTGTGTGTGGATCGTGTTCTTCCCGCTCATCGTGCCCAGCACGCCCGGCAAGACCTTCGTCGCCGCCATCAGTGCCGCGTCGATGACCCCATTGCTGTACGCCATCGGCGTGGCGCGCGGCGGGCCGCCGTTCGAGACCGGGATGCTGATCACCTACATCTTCGCCAACTACATCTGCGTCGGCATCGCCGTGATCGGCTCTCGCATGGTCTACCGAATGGGAGCGGACATCAGCAAAGCCCGCCGCATGGGGAGCTACCATCTGGTCGAGTTGCTCGGCGAGGGCGGGATGGGCGAGGTGTGGAAGGCCGAGCACAAGATGCTGGCGCGACCCGCCGCCATCAAACTCGTGCGGAGCGAGGCGGCCGACACCAGCCCCGGACGCACCCCCGGTAGCCCGCTGCACCGGTTCGAGCGCGAGGTGCAGGCGACCGCGCAGCTCCGCTCGCCCCACACGGTGGAGGTCTACGACTACGGACTCACCGAGGACGGCACGTTCTACTACGTGATGGAGCTGCTCGACGGGCTCAGCCTGGAGGAGCTGGTGAAGCAATACGGGCCCGTGCCCGCGGAGCGGGTGATCCATATCCTGCGTCAGGCATGCCACTCCCTCCACGAGGCTCACGCGCGAGGGCTCGTGCACCGCGATATCAAGCCGGCGAACCTGTTTCTCTGCCGCTACGGCGAGGACGACGATTTCCTCAAGGTACTCGACTTCGGGCTCGTGAAGCGGGCAGAGGGCCGGGGGAGAGCAGAGGTCAAGCTCACAGAGGCGGGGGCCTTCGCGGGCACGCCGGCGTACGGCTCTCCCGAGGGGGCCATGGGCGAGGGTGAGGACGTGGATGGGAGGAGCGATCTGTACTCGCTGGGCTGTGTGGCGTTCTGGATGCTCACGGGCCGCCCGGTGTTTCAGGGAGCAACGCCGATGGTCGTGCTGGTGCAGCACGTCAAGGACCCGCCTCCCCGGCCCTCGACGTGCACGGAGCTGCCGATACCGCCGGCCCTCGACGCGCTGATCCTGGAGTTGCTGCAGAAGGACAAGGCCGCCCGGCCGCGGTCGGCCGGCGTGTTGGAGGCACGCCTGGCAGCGATCGACCAGGTATCGCCGTGGACCGCGGAGCGCGCCCGGCAGTGGTGGGATCGGCACCATCCGCGCGCGGCGGAGACACAGCGCGTGCCCGCCCCGCACGGCGACGTCGGTGGGGCCGTGGTCCCGATCGGGAGGGATTAGCGCGGCGAGACGCGGTCTCTCGACTGCGACAGAACCTGGCGGACCAGCTCCTCGTTGCTGACGGTGCGCTTCATCAGGTCCAACAGTTCCTTCATCGCCTCAGCCGGCGGCAGGTTGGCGAGCCAGTGACGCAGCGACCGGGCGGCGTGGAGCGAGGCCTCGTCGAGCAGGCGCTCCTCCCGGCGTGTCGCGCTGGCGTTCAGGTCGATGGCGGGGTAGATGCGACGGTCCGCGAGCTCGCGACTCAAGACGAGCTCGCTGTTGCCCGTTCCCTTGAACTCCTCGAAGATCACCTGGTCCATCTTGGAGCCGGTGTCGATGAGCGCGGTTCCGATGATGGTGAGCGACCCGCTTCCTTGACGCGGATCGATCTTCCGCGCGCTGCCGAGGAACCGCTTGGGCTTCTCCATCGAGGTCGCGTCCAGGCCGCCGGAGAGCGTGCGCCCGCTTCCCTTCTCCACCCGGTTGTACGCCCGCGCGAGCCGGGTGATGGAGTCCAGGATGATGACGACGTCCTCACCCATCTCCACGCGGCGACGCGCCCGCTCGAGCACGAGTTCCGCCACGGCGACGTGCCGGGTAGCCGGGAAGTCGAACGTCGAGGCAATGACCTCGCCGTAGCCGCAGGACTCCATCTCGGTGACTTCCTCGGGCCGTTCGTCCACCAGGAGGATGAGCAGGGCGGTATCCGGGCGGTTCTTGGCGATCCCCTCCGCGAGTGCCTGAAGCACCATGGTCTTCCCGGCTTTCGCCGGCGCCACGATCATGGCCCGCTGCCCCAGGCCGAAAGGACACAGGAGGTCGATGACCCGGTTGGTGTAATCCGGGGCGCCCAAGCGGACCAGCTCGCAGTCGAGCACGAGCTGCTGATTGGGATGGATCGCCGTCAACTCGGCGAAGTGCGGGCGGTGGTCGAGTCCGTCGGGTGGGCGCCCGTTGACGCTGGTGACCGCCGTGAGCGGTCGACCCTTCCCCCGGCCGGGCGGCTTGCCCACCGGCCCCGCCAGCTCGTCGCCGGTCCTGAGGCCGTGCTGCTGGATGAGCTTGCGGCCCACATGCACGTCGCCGCTCGCCGGGAGATAGCTGTGCTCTCGACGGCGGATGAAACCGGCGCCTCTGCCGGTAACGTCAAGGATGCCCAGGGCCGATCCTTCGGGCACGTGATACGGCTATGGTATGGTGCGTAGTACGGGCGAAGAAATCACCTGTTCCGTGCGGGGTGACAGATGGAGGGTCCACGTGCTGTCACCGGCGCACCACTCTCCTCGAAACTAGCGCGCGGTTCCCGCGACGCAAGTTGCGGGACGCTCCGAACCGGTCACGTCTTGTGCCGGAACGTGATGCGTCCACGGGTCAAGTCGTAGGGCGACACCTCGACGGTCACCCGGTCGCCCGCCAGCACCCGAATGCGGTGCCGCCGCATCCGTCCCGCGATGGTCGAGAGCACCGTGTGGCCGTTTTCGAGCAACACGCGAAACGTCGCGTTGGGAAGGACCTCGGTCACCGTTCCCTGCAGTTCAATCGCGTCTTTCTTAGCCATGCCGCGAGCGGAATGCTCCCCTCAGAGCGGCTGGCGGTGCGGGTTGATTGCGAAGGGAGAGGGGGCCGCCCGAATGGCGTAGGGCGGCCCCCGCGTGAGTAGTCGTCACCGGGTTACGGTGTCGCCTCGGTGAGCTTGGCGACGTTCTCTGCAGCCGGGCCCTTGTCCCCCTGCACGAGCTCGAACTCCACGCGTTCACCTTCCTTCAGGGAGCGGAACCCGGAGCCCTGAATGGACGAGTAGTGGACGAAGCAGTCCTTCTCGCTTTCGTCCGGGGTGATGAATCCGTAGCCCTTACCGTCGTTGAACCACTTGACTACTCCGGTCGTACGCATGCCCTACGCCCTCTATGGTTGTGTGGTCGGGGGTCCGGTGCTGCCGTCCGGCCCGACTACTGGTTCCACGCGGAGCACCCCCCGCGCCAGGCTGCCGTCCGAGAGCCGACTGGTTCAGCGGCCCTCAACCGACACACAAACCAACAGACAAAAAAAGAAGGAGCGGGCTTGCGCGGCCCGTGCTCCTTCCTCTTGTCCGCTAGTCACTTCACCCTAATTCGCCATCTGCTGCGAAACCGGCCCCAAAGGTACACCGCTCTCAGGGCGGTGTCAAAAGGCGCCGGCGGGGTCACGGCTTCCGGACCCGCCGATGGGATGACCGGCCCTGCCGCGCCCCACCTGGGAAGTCGTCTCCCGCGGGTTACCCCCTGGCACCCGCGCGCTCACTCAGCCAGCCGACGAGAGGCGGCAGCCAACACAGGTTCGCCACGATCGTCTCCAGCGCCGTCAGCACCTGGGTTCCCGGGACGAATCCCAGGACTCGCGCCAGCCAGAGGCCGACCGGGACCAGGAAGACGACCCCGAGGCCGGTCAGCATGACCGGGTGGGTGAGGTACGCCCGGATGCCGCGCGCCCATGATCGCTCGCGGCGGCGAAGGAATGCCAGGCCGGCGACGTTGCCGCCGATCTGGTCCGTCACGGCGTAGAAGTAGGGGATGTAGAAGCCCTCGACGCCGTACACATCGAGCCCCGCCACGCGGCTGCCCCAGTCGACCGCCCAGGGGACGGCCATCCCGACGAGCTTCCCCCACCCGTAAGCCTCCGCCATGGTCCCGGCGTGACGGCCGAGGCGGCGTCGCAAGGCGAAGATCCCCTCCAGAACGCTCTCCCCCTCACCCGCCGCCGTGCGCACCAGCCACTGCCCCACGGCACTCCGCTGGAGGCCCAGGCCATCAAGCAGGACGCCCAGGACCATGCCGCCCGCGTAACCCGCACCGGTGTAGCGCAGCAGCTCGCCGAACTCGCCGGATGTGGGCTCCTGGGCGCGCCGTCGCTCGCCGCCCGGGGGTGTCCCCACCGTCGACCTAGCGCTCCTGCAACAAGCCGTCGTCGACCGCGAGGACGGCGGCCCCCCGAACTCGACCCTGGCGCAGGTCGTCGAGCGCCGCGTTCGCATCGCTCAACGGATACGGCTGCACTTCGGTACGCACCGGCACCTCGGGCGCGATTCGGAAGAACTCTTTGCCGTCCGCCCGTGTGAGGTTCGCGACGGATCGGACCTGCCGCTCGCCCCACAGGATCTCGTACGGGAAGGCCGGGATCTCACTCATGTGGATGCCGGCACACACCACGCGCCCGCCCTTGACGACCGCCCGGAGTGCTGCCGGCACCAGCGGCCCCGCTGGTGCGAAGATGATCGCCGCATCGAGCGGCTCCGGTGGCGTCTGATCGGAGCTGCCGGCCCACTCGGCGCCCAGTTCCCGCGCGAACCGCTGGCCGGCCAGGTCGCCCGGCTTGGTGAATGCGAAGAGGCGCCGCCCCTGGTACCGAGCGACTTGCGTGACGATGTGGGCCGCCGCCCCGAACCCGTACAGGCCGAGGCGTTCCGCATCGCCCGCCAGGCGGAGCGAGCGATAGCCGATGAGGCCGGCGCACAGCAGGGGTGCCGCTTGCAGGTCCGGGTAGCCTGCCGGGATCGGGAAGGCGAAGCGCTGGTCCGCCGCCGCATACTCGGCATAGCCGCCGTCGAGCTGGTATCCCGTGAAGCGCGCCCGATCACAGAGATTCTCGCGGCCGGACGAGCAGAACCGGCATTCGCCACAGGTCCAGCCCAGCCAGGGCACGCCCACCCGCTCGCCGACCGTGAAGCGCTCGACGCGCGCGCCCACGTCGGCCACCGAGCCGACGAATTCGTGCCCCAGGACGAGCGGGAGCTTCGGCTCCTTCAGGTCGCCGTCGACCACGTGCAGGTCCGTGCGGCACACGGCGCAGGCCCGCACCCGAATCAGGAGCTGGTCCGCGTCGATGGCGGGTTGATCGATCTCCGCCTCGCGGAGCGGGCGGCCGACCCCGTCGAATAGCATCGCCCGCATCTCACCATCCTCGCTTGAACTGCTCGATGCGCCGGCGCTCCTTCTTGGTCGGCCGGCCGCGGCCTTCGTAGGCGACGTGCGGCTGCTGCTTGAGCTGGACCCGGAGCGTCTCACGGGCGCGGACGCTCGCGACGGTCTCTTGATACAGAGTGTGGGCTACCGTCGCGGGTCCGCGTCGCTCGGAGAGGGCGCGCACGGTGACCGTGAACTCGTAGGGCGGCTTACGAATCCGCACCCCGTCACCCACGTGGACCGTTGTGGAGCGCTTCGCGCGGCTACCGTTCACCTGCACCTTGCCGCCGTCGACGGCCGCGGCGGCGACGGATCGGGTCTTGTAGAAGCGGGCAGCCCACAACCATCGGTCGAGGCGCACCTTGTTGTCGCTTGCCTTTGGGCTCATTGTTCTCCGTGGCTCACGCGCACCGGGGCCGCTCCTCCCGCCACCGGTGTCACCCTCGCGATAAAGATACGAGTAGACCGCAGCCTCAGGACTCTCGAAGGAGAGCAATCATGCGTCGATGGAGAATCGTCTTCGTGTTGAGTATCGGGCTCGCCTTGTCGGCGCGCGCGGTGTCGGCCCAGACTCTCGCGAGCGACGATGCCGTGCTCGCACGGATCTGGCAAGAGGGAATGGAGAACTCTCACGTCTACCGGCTCGGCCAGGCCCTGCTCGACTCGATTGGGCCGAGGCTCACCGGGACGCCGGGCTACGAGGCGGCCGCCGAATGGGTGCTGCAGCGGTATCGCGCGTGGGATATCGAGGCACGGAACGAACAATATGGCACGTGGCTCGGCTGGCGGCGCGGGATCACGCACGTCGACCTGGTCGAGCCACGGGTGCGCACTCTGGAAGGCATCATGCTCGCGTGGAGCCCCGGCACCAACGGCACCGTCCGTGGTGGGGTGGCGGTCTTCCCGGACCTTCCCGATTCCGCGGCATTCGCCGCGTGGCTGCCGTCGGTGCGCGGCAAGTTCGTGCTGCTGTCGTTCGGCGAGCCCATGTGTCGGCCCGAAGCCGACGTGGAGGAGTTCGCGACCGAGGAATCGCTCGAGCGACTGAAGGCCGCGCGCGACACGGCGCGGCGGGCGTGGAACGAGCGGCTGCGGCGAAGCGGTGTGCCGTTCAGTGAGCTCCCGCGCCGGCTGGAGGACGCGGGCGCGCTCGGTGTGCTCACCTCCAACTGGCCCGGCGGCTGGGGTGTGACACGAGTGTTCTCGGCCCGCACGGAGCGGGTGCCCACGCTGGGGCTCAGCTGTGAGGACTATGGACTCGTGTTCCGGTTGGCGACGCATGGGCAGGCGCCCGTGCTCGAGGTGGAGGCGGACGCGGAATTCCTGGGCGAGGTGCCCGCCTTCAACACCATTGCGGAAATCCGGGGCACGGAGCGACCCGATGAGTTCGTCGTGTTGTCGGCCCACTTCGATTCGTGGGACGGCGCCTCGGGGGCGACGGACAACGGTACGGGCACCCTCACCGTGCTCGAGGCCATGCGCCTCCTCAAGACAGCGTATCCCCGGCCGAAGCGTACGATCATCGCAGGGCACTGGGGGAGTGAAGAGCAGGGGTTGAACGGCTCGCGGGCGTTTGCGCAAGACCACCCCGAAGTGGTCGAGGGCCTCCAGGCATTGTTCAACCAAGACAACGGCACCGGGCGGATCACGCGCATTTCGATGCAGGGGCTCACCCGCGCGGGCGAGCACTTCGCGAGGTGGCTCACCCAGGTCCCGGAGGAGATTGCCCAGCACATCTCGCTCACCATGCCCGGTATACCGGGTGGCGGCGGTTCCGACTACGCGGCGTTTCTGTGTGCCGGTGCGCCGTCGTTCTTCCTGTTCGCCTTGGATTGGAGCTATTTCGGCTACACGTGGCACACGAATCGGGACACGTTCGACAAGGTCGTGATCGACGATCTCAAGAACAACGCCACGTTGTTTGCAATGCTCGCGTACCTAGCGGCGGAAGACCCCGAGCGAGTGCCACGGGACCGGCGTGTGCTGCCGGTGAACCCGCGAACCGGCGAGCAGCGCACCTGGCCCACCTGCCGTGACGGCCGCCGGAGCTGGGAGGCGTTCCGCCGCTAGCTCAGCGCGACTGCGTGCCTCGGCACCGCCGTCGAGAGCAAGCTGCGGGTCGGGTGATTGGCGTCGTAAGGGTTGGTCTTCGACGCCTAATGCTCTGCTTGCCCGGCGCGCAGCGGTCCAGCTATCATCCGTCCATCCGCGCGGCCCAGAACTTGGGAAGAGTTGGGGAGTGACGATGCGTCGGGTACTGAGCCTCTATCGCTCGTCGGTCGGGAAGAAGATCCTCATGGCCGCGACGGGCGTCGTCTTCGTCTTCTTCGTCATCGCACACATGATCGGCAACCTCAAGGCATTCTTGGGGCCCGAGCATTTCGACGAATACGCGGAGTTCTTGCGGGAAGTCGGCGCCCCGGCGTTCCCCCACGGCTCGTTGCTGTGGGGTTTCCGCCTCGTGCTCCTCGCGTGCCTCGCGCTGCACACGCTCGTTGCCATCCAGACCTGGTGGGCGAGTCGAACCGCGCGGCCGACGCCGTACGCGCGGCGCTTGGCGGCGGAGGAATCCACGCTGGCATCCCGCACCATGCGTTGGGGCGGGGCCCTGCTGTTCCTGTTCGTGGTGGCGCACGTGCTGCACTTCACGACCGGCACCTTGCACCCGGACTTCGTGCCCGGGGCCGCGTANNTCGTGCTTGGCTTCGAGATGCCCTGGGTGGCGGTGTCGTACATTGTCGTGATGTTCGTGCTCTGCCTGCACCTGTACCACGGCGTGTGGAGCGGGCTGCAGACGCTCGGGCTCAACCACCCGCGGTACAATCGCTATCGGCGGCCCTTCGCCCTAACCGTCGCGGCCGTCGTGTTTCTGGGCTTCGCCTCGGTCCCGGCTGCCGTGTTGACCGGGACCTTGTCGTAGATAGAGGGAGGGGCACATGGAGCTCGACCCCAAGGTTCCTTCCGGACCAATTCAAGAGAAGTGGGACAGTCGCAAGTTCGAGCTGAAGCTCGTGAACCCGGCCAACAAGCGGA
>JABAOD010011960.1_pt1 | contig 11296 bp, 14 predicted proteins | sample 7062151 | NCBI WGS metagenome assembly JABAOD01 (sample SAMN14538626, study PRJNA623070) | marine sediment metagenome | biome: marine biome [ENVO:00000428]; feature: marine pelagic biome [ENVO:01000023]; material: deep marine sediment [ENVO:00002113] | place: India: Gulf of Khambhat ...
GTCGCACGGGTCAACGCGCGCAAAAACGCCCTGTCGTGAGAGATCAGCACATAGGCATTACGGGTCTCGGCCAAATGTCGTTCCAGCCAGGCGATCGCTTCGATATCCAGATGGTTGGTGGGCTCGTCCAACAGCATCAACTGCGGCTCTTCCGCCATCAGCTTGGCCAACGCCGCACGACGGCGTTCGCCCCCGGAGGCATTCTTGACCGGCGTGTCGGGATCGAACTTCAAACCCTCGGCCACCATTTCAACCTTGTAAGCCTCCGACGGGTCCAGAGTGGAAGCGGCAAATTCCCCAAGCGTGGCAAAGCCTGAAAGATCGGGGTGCTGCTCCATGTACCCCACGCTGATCCCTGGCGGCACAACGCGATCGCCACGATCAGGTTCCACCAATCCGGCCATCACCTTCATCAAGGTGGATTTCCCCGACCCATTCCGGCCAACAAGCGCCACCCGGTCGCCCGGCTGCACTACCAGATCAAGCTGGTCGAATACCGGATCGCCGCCAAAGGTCAGGGAGATATCGGAGAGTTGGAGTAAAGGAGCGCGTGCCATAAGCGCGGGCTATCCAAGCGCGGCCAGCGCGTCAATCCCTAGCCGGTTGGCCGCAGCCAAGCGGCACGCACGTAGAGGGCAGCCTCGGCTGACCGAAACGGGCGTTACCCCGCTGTCGCACGCAGAAGTCGCTTCCGCGCTGGTGGAATCGCCTTGATTTCCAATCCGGTAAAAACGTGCAGTGTATTTAGATCACGGTCGACAACTGCATGGTCAGAAACCCAACCGCCCATCAACAGATAGGTTCGCAGCAGTGGCGGCATACGCAGCTGCGCCCGCTTCAGGTCTGGCTTGCGCAGACGCAACTTCTGCGCAAATCGGAAAATGTTGGGGGCCTTGGGACGCGGTAGGAACCGCTTCGGCGCCAGATGCTTCTCTTTCAGCAGGGCGAAGGCGTCCATGTACTCGTCCGCTTCTGTCCCTTTGAACGAGGAACAGCCGAAAAGCATCTCGACCCCTTCGTCATCGACGAATTGAGTCATCGCACCCCATGCCACACGCAGGATATCGGGGTCTTTCCAATCTGGATGGATGCAGAAACGCCCCATTTCGACCATCGGTCCGCGGAAGTCCTCCAACGCCGACAGCTCGTAATACTGGGCAGAGTAGCTCTGACCAATCTCTGCTCCTGTCGACAGGGGCAGCAAGCGGAAACAGCAGACTACTGTGCCGCTGCGAGTTTCCTCGACCAACATGTGAACGCAACTTTCGTCAAACGCGTCCGCATCAACGCCTTTGGCGTCTCCACGAAAAGTCAGCGCGCGCAGCGCCTGTGCGGCTTGGATATCGGCCTCGCTCGTGGCGATCCGCGCTTGGTAACGGCCTTTGCGCAATCTCCGCATCGCTCACATCCTCTTGCATTGGCGACAAGTAATATGTCGCCTAGATATGGTTTTTAGCGGCTTACCACGCAAGATGTGACAGTTATTTAAACCAGAGAGGGTCGGATGCGCGACAAAATCACCAAGACAAATGCCGAGTGGAAGGCGCAACTCTCTGATCTTGCTTACAAAGTTACGCGTAAACACGGTACAGAACGGGCTTTCACACACGATAATTTCCCCAAAGAACCCGGTAAGTTCCGTTGCGTCTGTTGCGGCGTACCCCTGTTCGATCAGGCTAGTAAATTCGACAGCGGCACAGGCTGGCCCAGCTTTTACCAGCCGATCGATTCCAAAAATGTGGGCGAAAAAGACGATCGCAGTTTCTTCATGCGCCGCACGGAAGTGCACTGCAATCGCTGCGACGCGCATCTGGGTCACGTCTTCCCGGACGGCCCGGAGCCAACCGGGCTTCGCTATTGCATCAATGGTGTCGCGCTGGACTTTGAGGCTGACGATTAACCGTCGCCGCCAAGGAACTGGCCCGGATTGAAGTTGCCAATGTTACCCAAAAGCTGACGCAGGAAGGTCAAGCCCTTGATATTGTCGTCGGTCACACGGCGGTTCAGAACCACCACTTGACCGTCTTCCAAGCCAAAGCGCTCGATGTTTTCGACAGCGCCGTCCTCGTCAAAGGAGATGGCAACAACTTCGCGCGAGATCTCTTGGGGCTTGAAATAAAGGCGGGTTTCCCAAGTGCTGGCGACGTAGTACCAGTTGCCGTCCTGAACGACGCCACCGGTCGAGGGCGGACCAATCAGCGTGGCAACGGTCTCGCGAGTATCAACGCCGACAACAATGTCCTGAAGCTCGATCTCCGACGGCGCATAGCCATGGTTGTCTTCAAGCGTACTACAGGCGGACAGCCCAAAAGTCAGTCCCGACAGCAGGACCAGGTTCCGTATCAGACCCGATTTGAACATACACACCTCTTGCCATGCGCGGCTGCGCCTCGTAACCGCTTACAGAAGGAAAGGCTTCGGTTCAAGAATGGAACGCATTAGATGAGCGAGACAGAGACAAAGATCCACCTACGCCGGCTGGCGGCAGACCAGTCCTACGACTTCCTGCTAGAGCCCGACGCGGCCGCCCGCGCGCGCATTGCGGAAATTCTCGGTCTGATGACCCTTCGCAAGCTACGTTTCGAAGGATCGATCTCCCCTGCAGGAAAACAAGATTGGTTTCTGAAAGCCAAACTTGGGGCAACCGTAGTTCAATCCTGTGTGGTCACGCTCGAACCCGTCACGACGCGGATCGACGACACAACGGAGCGTGTCTACCTCTCGCGGTACGAGGAACCCGAGGAAGGGTCCGAGACCGAGATGTTAGAAGATGAAAGCACCGAACACATGCCCGATATACTCGATCTGGAAGAGGTGATGACCGAAGCACTGGCCCTTTCCCTGCCCCTCTATCCGCGGGCCAATAATGCCGAGATCGAAACCAGTACTTTCGCGGCCCCCGGCGTGGCGCCTTTGAAGGCCGAAGACCTGAAACCTTTCGCCGGTTTGGCCTCGCTTCGCGACAAGCTTGCAAAAGACGGTGAAAACGACTGAAAAAACACTTGCGCCGGAACAGAATCTTAGTATGTTCCCGGCCTCGTTTGAATGTTGGGTAGGACGGCGCGCCGAAATGGTGCTAAGGTCGCTCATCCCCTAGAAAAACAGGGCTTTGCCCTCCAGATTACCGAGGTTGTGACATGGCTGTCCCTCAGAATAAACCGACGCGCGCGCGCCGCGGAAACCGTCGCTCGCACGATGCACTTGTTCCAGGCAACCCTGCCGAGTGCCCCAACTGTGGCGAACTGAAGCGCCCGCACCACGTTTGTGGTGCCTGCGGTCACTATGATGATCGCGAAGTTGTTGCCCAGGCTGATGAAATCGACCTGGACGAAGAAGACGCGGCATAAGCGTCTTAATTCGGCGGCACGCAGCATATGACCGCAGACGCAAGTCACGCGGCGCATGAAGCGCCTCGCACCGTCCTTTCGGTGGACGCGATGGGAGGCGACAGAGGACCGGCGGCAGTAGTCGCCGGTATTGCTCGTTCTGCGGCCAAGAATCCTGACATCCGCTTCATCCTGCATGGACCCGCAGACAAGCTGAAAAAGCTGGTCGCGCGTCGCAAGGTGCTTGCCGGTCGCTGCGAGATTCGCGATGCCGAAGGCGTGGTGACAATGGACGCCAAGCCAAGCCAGGTGATGCGGCAGGGCAAGAACACTTCAATGTGGTCCGCGATCGAAGCCGTCCGGAATGGCGAGGCGACCGTCTGTGTTTCTTGCGGGAACACCGGCGCCCTGATGGCTTTAAGCATGGTGCGCCTGCGTAAGCTGGAAGGTGTGAACCGTCCGGCGATTGCCTGCCTCTGGCCCTCTCGCAATCCGCATGGATTTAACGTGATGTTGGACGTTGGCGCCGACATCCGGGCTGATGAGCACGATCTACTGCAATATGCCACCATGGGCGCTTCCTATGCCCGCAATGGTCTGGACCTGCCCCACCCGCGTATTGGCCTGCTGAACGTCGGTACGGAAGAGCATAAGGGTCGCGCACAGCTAAGAGCCGCCCACGACCTGATTGCGGCGGCGGCCGATCAGAATGACTTTGAATTTGTTGGCTTCGTCGAAGGCGGCGACATTCCCTCGGCTAAGGTGGATGTGATCGTCACCGATGGTTTCACCGGAAATGTGGCCCTGAAGACCGCCGAAGGCACTGCCAGCCTGATCAGCGAGTTGCTGCGTGCCGCGTTTAAACACACCCCCTTGTCGCGCATTGCTGCCCTGCTGGCTTTGACCTCGTTGCGCCGCCTGAAGAAACGGATCGACCCGCGCCGTGTTAACGGCGGGGTATTTCTGGGGCTGAATGGTACGGTGGTAAAGTCGCACGGTTCGGCCGATGCGATGGGTGTCTCCGCCGCTGTAAAACTGGCGTTCCAACTGGCGCAATCCGGTTTTGCAGAAAGACTGGCGGCGCGGGTTGCATCTACCTCGACACAGCGTCAAGATGATCCGACCATCATATCCGAGAGTAGCGGAAAACAATGACAATCAGAGCTGTCGTCAAAGGTGTCGGGCATTACCTGCCGGAACGCGTTGTTCCCAATGCTGAGTTCGAAGAAACACTAGAGACTACAGACGATTGGATCCGCAGCCGTTCCGGGATCGAGCGACGTCATTTCGCCGCTGAGGACGAAAACACTTCGGATCTCGCCACCAGAGCTGCAGAAGCCGCACTGGCCGACGCCGGATTGACAGCCGATGATATCGATGCCGTCATTTTGGCGACCTCGACGGCTGATCGGACCTTTCCGTCCGCCGCCACCGTTGTTCAAGCCAATCTCGGCATGACCAAAGGGTTTGCCTTTGATGTGCAAGCGGTCTGCGCCGGTTTTGTCTTTGCACTGACCAATGCGAACACGATGATCCTGTCTGGTCAGGCCAAGCGCATCCTTGTGATCGGCGCCGAAACCTTCAGCCGCCTGATGGACTGGACCGACCGCGGTACCTGCGTTTTGTTCGGCGATGGTGCAGGCGCGTTGGTTCTGGAGGCATCCGAGGGCGACGGCTCAACCGACGACCGGGGCGTTCTGGCCTGCGACCTTCATTCTGACGGCCGTCACGGTGACATTCTCTATGTCGACGGCGGTGTTTCGACCGGCTCTGTCGGCCACCTGCGCATGGTCGGGAAAGAGGTTTTCCGCCACGCCGTTGAAAAGCTGGCTGCGACCGCCCATACCGCGCTGGACAAAGTCGGCCTGTCGGGGGGCGATGTTGACTGGATCGTGCCGCATCAGGCCAATCTGCGCATCATCAAAGCCACCGCACAACGCATGCAAGTGCCCATGGATCGGGTCATCGTGACCGTTCAGGACCATGGCAATACCTCTGCCGCATCGATTCCCCTTGCCCTGTCTGTTGGCAAGGAAAAGGGTGACATCAAACAGGGTGATCTGCTCGTCGCAGAAGCCATTGGGGGCGGATTGGCCTGGGGATCGGTCGTTCTGCGCTGGTAATCGCCAAAGCGGCACTTCCCGCAAGCCATTGATATTGACTCGGAAAATCATTTCTCCCTATCCTTGCAAAACCAAGCGATTTCGGGGGGAACGATGGCTTCTAAGACATTAACACGCATGGACCTGAGTGAAGCCGTTTTTCGCGAAGTGGGTCTGTCCCGTAACGAATCTGCGCAATTGGTCGAATCCGTACTGGATCACATGTCCGATGCGCTTGTCAGTGGAGAGACTGTAAAGATCTCTTCCTTCGGCACGTTCAGCGTCCGCGAGAAAGCTGCTCGCGTGGGTCGCAATCCGAAAACCGGGGAAGAGGTTNNAGGTGCCGATCTCGCCCCGGCGCGTCCTGACCTTCCGCCCCTCGCACCTGATGAAGGATCGCGTGGCGGCCGGCAACAAGGCCTGATAGATGGCAGCCCGCAAGTCACGCGAAGCATTCCGAACCATCAGCGAAGTGTCTGAGTGGCTGGATACGCCCGCCCATGTCTTGCGATTCTGGGAAAGCCGTTTCACGCAAGTGAAGCCCGTAAAACGGGCCGGAGGGCGGCGGTACTATCGCCCCAACGACATGCTCTTGTTAGGCGGGATCAAGAAACTTTTGCATGAAGACGGTATGACCATCCGTGGGGCGCAAAAGCTGATCCGCGAAGAAGGTGTCAAACATGTCTGTACCCTGTCCATCCCGCTTGAAAGAGGCGCTGAAGAGAAGAGAGCACCGAAACCCAAGGCCCGGGTCGTAAAAGAGGAACCGCCTGCGGAAACCGCTCCTGCCACACCGCAAGGTCTTCTCGTTCTCGAAGGGGGCATGGCTCAAGAGCAAGAGCCTGCTACGACGCCAAGCAAGCCCGAGAAACAACCGCAGGAAGATGCCCAGCAACTCGACCTCATTCCCGAGGAACCGGGCGCCCTGCCCCCCGGAGTGATTGGGCTTCACGAATTTCGGATGGGCCTTCGCAACCCGACTATTCGTGCGCGTTTGCAAGAAAATCCCGCAGTGTTGGAACAGGCGCATGGCCGCCTGAAAGCCCTCTATGGCAAAATGTCGGCCCGTTGAAATTCCAACAAGAATGACCCCATTTCCGACTTGCCCCCAACCGCAGACATGCTATGACACACGCCACGTCGGGCTATGGCGCAGCCTGGTAGCGCGTCCGTCTGGGGGACGGAAGGTCGCAGGTTCGAGTCCTGCTAGCCCGACCAATCTCAAAAAACGCCCGCCCGGTCTTCGGGCGGGTGTTTTTGTGTCCAGCCCGGTGAACAAGGGCAAGAACGGGGGGAAGAGCACGTGAAAACAGGTGTGCTGGCCGACCACCAGATCCGGCAGATGATCACCACGGGCGGCATTGCGGCCTCCTCTCCGATCTTGAACGAACAGATTCAGCCAGCCTCGCTAGATCTTCGATTGGGCGAAAAAGCCTATCGTGTGCGGGCCTCTTTCCTGCCGGGCGGCGGATCGACCGTGGCGGAGCGGTTGGAAGAACTCACCATGCACGAATTGTCGCTGACCGGCGGCGCTGTGCTGGAGAAGGGCTGTGTCTACGTTGTCCCTCTGGTCGAACGTCTGCGCTTGCCAGAAGGTATGACCGCAGCGGCCAGCGCCAAAAGTTCCATTGGCCGGGTGGACCTGATGACCCGCGTCATCACCGACCATGGCATCGAATTCGACCGCGTACCCGAGGGGTATGACGGCCCGCTTTATGCCGAACTATGCCCGCAAAGCTTCTCGGTCGTCGCGCAGCCCGGACAGCTTCTGAACCAGATTATTTTTCGGCAGGGGAAAACGATCCTGACCGACGAAGAGCTGCGCGCAGTGCACGATCGAAGCCCCATTGTTTCAGGTGAGCCCGTCATCTCGGACGGGCTTGGCTTCTCGGTCGATCTGAAACCGAAGGACGGCGATTTGGTCGGTTTTCGCGCCAAACGTCACTCGGGCGTCGTCGACCTGTCGAAGCTCGGCCACTATGACCCCGCCGAATACTGGGAAGAGGTCCGCACCAAAGACGGTCGCATTATCCTCGATCCCGGTGCCTTCTATATCCTTGTCAGCCGCGAGGCGATTGCCATCCCCCCTGACTGCGCAGCCGAAATGGCCCCCTATCTGGCGATGGTCGGCGAGTTCCGCGTCCACTATGCGGGCTTCTTCGATCCGGGTTTCGGGTATGACGCCGCGGGCGGTTCTGGCTCTCGTGGGGTATTGGAAGTCCGCTGCCACGAAGCCCCCTTCGTGCTGGAGCACGGGCAGGTCGTTGGTCGTTTGGTTTATGAGCGCATGTCCGAAGAACCCGAAGCTTTGTACGGAGTGGACATCAAGTCGAACTACCAAGGCCAAGGGTTGAAGCTGTCGAAGCATTTTCGAACGCGGTAAACATGCCTCTGCAATTTATGTTCCGGAAGTGGTATAATGCCCGCGGCTGTCTGGAACGGCCCCCTTCATTAGTCCCCGAAATTATCAATTCTGACCGTTAACAGGCAGTCGAATTTATTGGAGGGAGAATTGTCATGAACAACCAAATGATAACTTGCTTGTGTGTGGCGCTAATACCGTCTGCATCGATTGCGGGCGGCGAGTTAAACGTCACCTTTGTCGACCATATTAAAGCTGAAATGGTTGAACAGGACGTCTATGTCGAGAAAGAGGCAGGAAAGGTTTTCCGGGTGACAACCGGAGATTATGAAAAGCACCTAGCAGATGTAGTATTTACAACAGCTACCGGCGTTGCCCACGACCCGATGAACGCAGAAAATATCGGCCCCTTTGCAAAGGGGCATGAACTGGGCTTTACACTTGGTGACTGGCTCAATGCGTCGGGCACAGCTAGGATTTCTTGCGCCGATAACAAAGGAAATATCTCGGCGGAATTCACCAATCTGGTCCCTAACGGGCTTTATACGATGTGGCAGTTTTTTGTTGGTGTGCCCTTCCCGGCTAAATTCCACACCTACGACATGCCCGTTGGTGTTCGCGACGGTGGTGAATCGACCTTTACCGCCGACGGAAGTGGTGCTGCGACCTACAATGCTAGCTTTGAACCCTGTCTTCAGGGAAGCGGCTCTCAACTCATGGCAGGTTTGGCGATTGCCTATCACAGCGACGGCAAGACCTACGGTCCCGACCCGGGCCAGTTCGGCACGAATTCGCACGTGCATTTGTTCGCGGGGTTGNNGAGCCCGGATCAATGGGGGACGTCAGCCATGTCCACTTATTCGTAGGATTACCACCCGATGCGGAAATGCCGCACTGAACCCCAATTGAGGCTGCTTAGAAATTTGCAGCCTCAGATTATCGTACTGAAAACCGCAACCTGGATTCCATTTCCTGTTTAAAGGATCCAGTTTGACATCAAACTGCGTTGAAATCTCGAAAATTTGTCGATCAACTGCGCCTGCCCTCCTTGTTTGTGTGCCAAACAAACTAGCAGCGCGACAGGGAACGGATTCTGTCTAAATCTACTTTGCCCGGGTTTTGGGCCCGCCCACCGTTACGCGTCGTCCTCGAACATATCGACCTGACCTTCTGCGTCGGCTTCCTCTTGTTCAAGCTGCGATCCCGGACGCGGGCGATTTTCCAACAGACCTGCAGCACGCAGTTCTTTCAATCCCGGCAAGTCGCGGGCGCTTTCCAGACCGAAGTGATCGAGGAAAGTCGGCGTGACCACATAAGTTACCGGGCGGCCCGGTGTCATGCGACGGCGGCCAAAGCGAATCCATTCCAACTCCAGCAATTGATCGACTGTGCCTCGGCTAACTGAAACGCCGCGGATTTCCTCGATCTCGGCGCGCGTGCAGGGCTGGTGGTAGGCGATGATCGCCAGCGTCTCGATGGCGGCGCGGGAAAGCTTGCGGGTTTCGACCGTTTCCTTCTGCATCAGGAACCCAAGGTCAGACGCCGTGCGGATTGCCCATGCGTCGCCGACTTTAACCACTTGCACCCCTCGCCCATCATAGCGTTTGCGAAGATGCACTAGGGCTTCAGCCGCGTCACAACCATGCGGCATCCGGGCGTTCAGTTCGGCCACGGACACGGGATCGGCGGTGGCGAAGAGGATCGCCTCGACCATCCGTTCCTGTTCAGCGATGGGTGGGGCCTCGAACAGGCTTTCTTCTGTTTCGTCACTCATCCGGGTCGGTCCTGCGGATTTGAATAGGGGCAAACGTGTCGTTTTGCCGGATTTCGATCTGCCCGCGCTTGGCCAATTCCAGCGAGGCGGCAAATGTCGCTGCTGTCGCGGAGCGGCGCCTGGCGGGTTCGCTTTCCCAACCGTCGGGCAAATAGCTGATCAACTCTGTCCAGTCACCAGCAAAGCCGATCAACCCACGCATCCGATCCAACGCCTGCTCCATGGTAAAGACGCTGTCGCGGTCCAACGTAAAGGGGCGGAACTCGTCCTTGGTCCGAATACGAGCATAGCCCTGCATCAGGTCCAGCAGCGTGGCTGTATAGGTGATCTTGCGAACACGGGTGACGTCTTCGGTAATTCCACGTGCGAAGAAATCGCGACCCAATTGGTCGCGCCCCATCAAACGGGCGGCCGAGTTACGCATGGCCTCCAACCGTTCCAACTGAAAGGCAAGGTGGGCGGCCAGTTCCTCGCCCGACGGCCCTTCGTCGGTCGGATCGGGCGGCAACAGCAAACGGGATTTCAGGAAAGCCAGCCAGGCGGCCATCACCAGATAGTCCGCCGCCAGTTCCAGCCGCAGCGTCTTGGCCTTCTCGACAAACGTTAAATACTGCTCGGCCAGTTCAAGAACCGAGATCTTGCGCAGGTCCACCTTCTGAGTCCGCGACAGGGTCAGCAGCAGGTCCAGAGGCCCCTCGAACCCCTCCACATCCACGATCAAAGCCTCGGCCGCCAGCCGGGCTTCGACGTCGATATGGGTTGGGGTGTCAGCCATCTGCGCCAGTCTCCTCAAGCGCCATAAGTTCGGCGCGGAGAGCGGCAATGTCAACGTCATCTGGCAACTGTTGTTGATCCAGCGCCGATTGCGCCCGTGCAGCCTCCTCGGCGGTGAACGTTCCAGAGGCGGCGACCACCGCCTGCATCTCGGACATATCGCCATTGCAATGCAGGACGACATCGCAACCGGCGGCCCGCGAAGCGGCGGAACGATCGGCGATTGTGCCCGACAGAGCCTGCATGGAGACGTCATCGCTCATCAGCAGGCCGGAGAAGCCCATTTCCTCGCGGATCAGGCGGATCATGGTGGGGGACGTGGTCGCGGGGGCAGCAGCGTCCAGATCGCTAAAAACGATATGGCCCGTCATGGCGAAGGGTGCGTCGTTCAGAGCTTTGAATGGGGCGAAGTCAATTTCAGAGAGTTCCGCATGGGGAAGGTCTACTGTGGGCAATTCGTGGTGGCTGTCGACCAACGCCAGCCCGTGACCCGGAATGTGCTTGATCACTGAAAGGACGCCGCCTGCAGCCTGACCCTCCATAACGGCCCGAGCGGCACGCGACACTGTGTCCGGGTCCATGCCGAAACAGCGGTTCAAAAGGAACGGGTGGGTTTCAGCCCGCGCCACATCGCAGGTCGGGGCGCAATTCACGTTAATGCCGACGTCATGCAATTCCGACGCAATCAGACGAGACCGTAGGTAAACGGCGCGTTCAAAGGCCTCCCCTGCACGCGTCACCTGCTCCATCGGCGGCAGAAACTGCGTCCACTGCGGAGGGATCAGGCGTTGCACCCGCCCACCTTCCTGATCAATCAGGATAGGCAGCTCGCGCCCCATCAGGTCGCGCATTTCAGCAGTCAAGGCCCGCAATTGCGCTGGCGTGTCCACGTTGCGCGCAAACAGGATGAACCCATAGGGGTTCGCCTCACGGTAAAAGGCCCGCTCCTCTTTCGTCA
>JABAOD010002080.1_pt3 | contig 11295 bp, 11 predicted proteins | sample 7062151 | NCBI WGS metagenome assembly JABAOD01 (sample SAMN14538626, study PRJNA623070) | marine sediment metagenome | biome: marine biome [ENVO:00000428]; feature: marine pelagic biome [ENVO:01000023]; material: deep marine sediment [ENVO:00002113] | place: India: Gulf of Khambhat ...
AACGACAGCAGCAGCGTGAGGAAGAGGAGGACGACCCCGATCACCCAGTTGAACTCACGGGGCGACTTGTAGGCCCCGCGATAGAAGACCCGGGCCATGTGGGCGGCCACCGCGATCACCATCAGGTGAGCCGCCCAGCGGTGGGTGTTGCGAATGAACTGCCCGAACCCCACCTCGGTCTGCAAGGTCTGCATGTCGCTATAGGCGGTGGTGGGGGAGGGCACGTAGAAGAACATCAGGTAGATGCCCGAAACGATCAGCGACACGAAGAGGGTCACCGAGGCCACTCCAAGGAACCAGGAGTAGCGGAAGGTGATCTCCTCGCGGCGAACCTTCACCGGGTAGATGTGCAGAAAGAAGTTGGCCCAGTGGGCGGCGGCTCGATCGCGAGCGGTGTCGCGGTCCGGAACGCGAAAGACCGACTTCCAGGCGTTCGACTCACGGACGCGATCACCGAGCTTCATCCGACCGAACCTGCCGTCACCGGCACACCCACCCCCGACCATACGCCCATGACCAGGGCATCGGTCGGGCACCGTTCGATGCACAGGGCACACCGGATGCACTTGGTCTCGTCGAGGAGCAGGGCCGTACCCGATTCTCCGCTGCCCAACTCGGCCGCGGGAACCAGCGAGATGAGATCGAGCGGGCACACGTCGGAGCACAAGCCGCACAACACGCACTTGTCGGTCTCGAGGAGGATGTTGGCGAAGCAGCGGAGACAGCGTTTGGCCTCGCAGCGGGCCAGCTCCTCGCTGAAACCGATTTCGACCTCGCTGAGGCCGACCCGCCGCTCGCTGGGAAGGGCGGGAATGGGGAGCCGATCGAAGCTGTCGTAGTCGTCGTCGAAGCGGTGGAATTGGTCCAGGACCACCATCTGGCCGGGGGGCTCGGCCTCGGCGGCTTCGCCGCCGAGGGCGGTGTGGATACGGGCGGCGGCCTGCCTACCGTCGGCGATGGCGTCGATGAGATTGCGGGGCCCTTTGGCGGCGTCGCCTCCGGCCCACACGAGGGGCAAGCTGGTGGCGAGGGTGGTGGGGTCGATCTCGATCGTTTGGCGGCTCGAAATGGCCGGTCCGTTGGGGCCCAGGGCCTCGACATCGACGGCCTGCCCGATGGCCAGAATGACGGTGTCGGCCCCGATCGTCTGGTGGTCGTCGGTGTCGAAGACGGGGGCAAAGCGTCCCTCCTCGTCGAACACCGACACGACCCCGATCGTGTCGACCCCGGTGGCGGTGCCGTTGTCCACGGTGATCGAGGCCGGTCCGCGCCGGTGCACGAATCTGATGCCCTCGATGGCGGCTTCTTCCAGCTCGTACTCGGCGGCCGGCATCTCCTCCTGTGACTCCAGGGCGACCACGGTCACCTCCCGGGCTCCGGCCCGTACGGCGGACCGGGCGGCGTCTACGGCCTCGGTGATGCTCGACATCTCATCGGCTTCCTCGTAGCGCTCGGCCAACTCCCGGCCCTCGTAGGCGGCGGCCCGCAGTGCGGTCCGGGCCGCGTCCATGGCCACATTGCCGCCCCCGATCACCACGACCCGCTCCCCGACCTCGACCTGGAATCCCAGGTTGACGTTGATGAGGAACTCGATGGCGCGGAACACTCCGTCGGCATCGTGGCCTTCGATGTCGAGACCCCGACCCAGGGAGGCTCCGATGGCCAGGAAGATCGCATCGTGGCGGTCGCGTAGTTCGTCGAGGGTCACGTCCCTTCCCAGCGCGGTCTCCACCCGAACGTCGACGCCCATGTCCACGATGGCCTGGATCTCGGAGCGGAGGAGGCTGCGGTCGAGACGGTACTCCGGTATGCCGAGCAGCATCATGCCGCCTAGCTCCCGGGTCGCCTCGTACACCGTGACCCGGTATCCCATGAGGCGCAGATCGTGGGCGGCGGCCAGCCCGGCCGGCCCCCCTCCGACCACCCCGACGCTGGCGAGGCGCTCGACGGGAGGAGGCGCCCCCACCTCGTGCCATCGGCTGTCGGGACCCGCCTCGGCGCCGTACTGCTCGGTCACGAAACGCTTCAGGGCCCGTATGGCAATCGGCTTGTCGACGGCTCCCCGGCGGCAGGCATCCTCACACGGGGCGGCGCACACCCGGCCGCACACGGAGGCAAACGGATTGGGGAGGCGGGCGGTCAGATAGGCGGTGAGGTCGTCGCCGTCGGCGATGGCGGCCACGTACATTCCGGCGTTGGTGTGAACCGGGCACGCCGCCAGGCAGGGAATGTTGCGGTCGTAGTAGTGCAGCTCGTCCATCAACAGCGCTGTTCGCCTGCACGCTACTCGGTGATGAGCCGATCCCGGCCGCTGCCGGCAAATACTGGTGCGACGGGTGCGCCAACAATAGGGTCGGACGATCGCCGCTCAGCCGGCCTCCTCGAGGGCTTCCTGCAACGCCACCCACGGCAGGTCGGCGCATTTGATCCGCACCGGGAACTTGCGCACGCCCTGGAGTGCCTCCAGGTCGCCCAGGGTGGACCCGGGGCGGGACTCGTCGACGCCGCTGTCACCCTCCTCGATCGTCATCATCGCCTTGAACCGATGGGTGAGGTCGTTGATCTGCCCCAGGCTCTTGCCGATGATCGCCTCCGTCATCATCGATGCCGAGGCCTGGCTGATCGAGCAACCGGTGCCGGAGAAGGCAGCGTCGGCTACCCCCTCGGCATCCAAGCGGAGCGTGAGCGTGATCTCATCACCGCACAGGGGGTTCTGTCCCTCGGCCCGGGCGTCGGGGTCGGACAGCTCGCCGCGGTGGCGCGGGTTGCGGTAGTGGTCGAGGATGACCTCCCGGTACAGATCCTCAACCGACACCGAAGACGCTCCGGGCCCGCTCCAGCGCCGACACCAGGCGGTCGGCATCCTCGAGCGAGTTGTAGACGTAGAAGGAGGCCCGGGCGGTGGCGGGCACCCCCAGGATGCGCATGAGCGGCTTGGCGCAGTGGTGCCCGGCCCGCACCGCAACTCCTTGCTCGTCCAGGATCGTCGCCAGATCGTGGGGGTGGATGTCGGCGAGGGTGAAGCTGATGGTTCCGCCTCGCACCGCCGGGTCGGCGGGGCCGTAGATCCTCAGCTCGGGAATTGCCCCCAGCAGCTCGAGGGCGTAGCTGGTGATCTCGATCTCGTGGCGGCGGACCTCTTCCATCCCGATCTCGGCGAGGTAGTCGACCGCGGCCCCGAAGCCGATGGCTTCGGCGATCGGCGGCGTGCCCGCCTCGAACTTGTGGGGCACCGGGGCCCACTTCGACTCATGGAGGTGGACATCGCTGATCATCTCCCCGCCGCCCTCGGCGGGCTCCATCTCCTCGAGGAGCTCGGCCCGGCCCCACAGCACGCCGATGCCGGTGGGCCCCAGCATCTTGTGGGCGCCGAAGGCGAGGAAATCGGCCCCCAGCTCCTTCACGTCGACGGGGGCGTGGGGCACCAGCTGGGCACCGTCGACGACCACGATGGCCCCCACCCGGTGGGCGGCGGCCACGATCTCCCGGACCGGCCCAATGGTCCCCAGCACGTTCGACATGCCCGAGATGCCGACGATCTTGGTGGTCTCGTCGAGGTACTCGGAGAGGTCGGTGAGGTCGACCTGGTAGTCCTCGGTCAAGGGCAGGTAGCGGAGCTTGGCGCCGGTGTGGCGAGTGAGCAACTGCCAGGGGACGACGTTGGCGTGATGCTCCATCCCGGTGAGCAGGATGCTGTCGCCCTCGCCGAGCCGATACAAACCCCAACCGTAGGCGACGGTGTTGATGCCGCTGGTGGTGCCCCGGCAGAACGTGATCTCGGCGGGCTCGGCGTTGATGAAGCGGGCCAGCTTCTCCCGGGCCCCTTCGTACAGCGCGGTGGCTTCCTCGGCAATGGTGTAGGCGCCCCGGTGGACGTTGGCGTTGGAGTTGCGGTAGTACTCGTCCATGGCCTCGAGCACCTGGACCGGCTTCTGGGTCGTTGCCGCCGAATCCAGGTAACAGAGCGGCTGGCCGTGGATCTCCCGCTCCAGGATGGGGAAGTCCTTGCGGATGCGGTCGAGATCCATCATGGAGTGGCGCCCACCCGGAAGGCCTCATAGCCCTCGACCTCGATGCGGTGAGCCAGGTCGGGCCCGCCGGTCTCCACGATGCGTCCGTCCACGAACACGTGGATCACGTCGGGTGTCATGTAGTCGAGCAGCCGCTGGTAGTGGGTGATGATCAGGAAACCCCGCTCGGGGTCGGCCGCCTTCTCGATCCCGAAGGCGACGGTCCGCAGGGCATCGATGTCCAGCCCGGAGTCCGTCTCGTCCATGATCGCCAGCTCCGGCTTCAGGATCTGGAGCTGGAGCACTTCACTGCGCTTGCGTTCACCACCCGAGAACCCTTGATTGAGGTAGCGGTCGGCGAATCCCGGATCCATGTCCAGCTCGGCGATGGCGTCCATCACCTGGAGCCGCAGCTCCAGCACCGTGTAGTCGGTGCCGGTGCGGTTGGAGAGCGCGGTCCGCAGGAAGTTGGCCACCGAGACCCCGGGGATCTCCTGGGGATGCTGGAAGGCGAGAAACATCCCGGCCCGCCCGCGCTCGTCGGGAGTCCACTCCGAGATGTCCTCGCCTTTGTAATGGATGGTCCCGCCGGTGACCTCGTAGCCGAGGTGGCCCATCAAGACGTAGGCCAGGGTGGATTTTCCCGACCCGTTGGGTCCCATGAGGGCGTGCATCTCGCCGCGTTCGATCGTCAGCGACACGCCTTTGAGGATCTCCTTCCCTTCGGCGGCCGCTCGCAGGTCGTCGATGACCAGGAGAGGGGCTTCAGGCATCGCCTGCAAGCTTATCGGGAGCCGCTTGAGACCGGTAGGGCGATCTCAGCCCGAGAGGAGCGCAACGGCCTCGTCGAAGGCCTCGTAGTCGACCGGGCCCAGCTGCTGGAAGTAATAGCGGGACACCCCGGCCTCCTCCAGGGCGGCCATCGTGGCCCGGACCTCATCGGGGGGCCCGATCGGCGTCCCGGCCTCGGTGAGGTGCTGTTCCTGCTCCTCCGGGCTCCGGCCGGTCAGGTCGCACAGCGCCTGGAGGCGACGGCGGTAGGCGGCCTCGTCCACCCTGAGGAAGAGCGGGCCCATCATCGTCACGACAATATCGTTCGGGTCGCGGCCGGCCTCGACGGCCGCCTCCCGGGCCAGCTCGACCCGCTGCCGGACCGGGGCGGGCGGCGACGTGAACAGGTTGTATTCGTCGGCGAAGCGGCCCGCCAGCCGGGGCGTTCGGCGGGGTCCACCTCCGCCGACGATCAGCGGCAGGGGACCGGTGGGCTTGGGTCGGACGTCGATCCGTTCGAGGGAGTAGTGCCGGCCCTCGAACCCCGGGCTTCCCTCGGCGAAGGCGGCCCGCAGGTAGCCGAGCGCCTCCTCGAGACGCTCGAACCTCTCCTGCATCGGCCACAGCTCCAGGCCGAAGGCATCGTGCTCGAGTTCCATCCATCCGGTCCCGACTCCCAGCATCAGCCGGCCGCCCGACATCTCGTCGATGGTCGCCGCGGTCTTGGCGATGACGGCGGGATGGCGGAAGCTGATCGGGCTCACCATCACGCACAGCCGCACGGTGTCCGTCTCGCGGGCCAGCCCGGCCAGCGTGGCGAAGGCGTCGGTGGCATGGGGGGCCGGGCTCCGCCAGAAGTAGTGGTCGGCGCGGGCGAAGACCCCGAGGCCGTTGGCCTCGCAATAGCGAGCAGCTTCCAGCAGATCCTCGTACGTCTGGCCCAGCTGGGGCTCGGTCATCATGGCGAGTTCCATCGGCCTCCCTTCGGCGGCCCGCCAGGCTAACGGTCGTGGGTCGCCGGGCAGTGGGCGTTGGACTAGCTTGGCTTGTTGGAGCGGCCACCACGGGAGGCTCATGCACTTCGCTTTCACCGACGAGCAAGAGATGCTGCGCGACGGCGCCCGCCGTTTCCTGGCCGAGAAGTCCCCCCTGGCGCGGGTTCGGGAGCTGATGGAGACCGACGACGGCTACGACCCCGAGCTGTGGTCGGAGATCGCCCAACAGGGCTGGCAGGCAATGCACATTCCCGAGGAATACGGCGGCGCCGGGTTCAGCTACGTGGAACTGATCGTGCTCCTGGAGGAGATGGGCCGGATGCTGTTCCCTTCCCCCTTCTTCTCCAGCGTGATCCTGGGTGCCAACGTCCTCCTGGTGGGGGGCTCTGAGGAACAGAAGAAGGAGTGCCTGCCGGGGGTCGCCTCAGGCGAGCATCGCTTGGCCTTGGCCCAGCTGGAGTCGTCGGGCCGGTGGGATGCCGAGGGCATCCAGCTCGTGGCCAAGCCGGACGGCGACGACTTCGTGCTGTCCGGCACCAAGCTCTTCGTGGTGGACGGTCACACCGCCGACTCCCTGGTGGTGGCGGCCCGGACCGAGGCGGGGGTGAGCCTGTTCGTGATCGACGCCGCCGCCGAGGGCGTCTCCCGGCGACGGGTCGAGACCATGGACATGACCCGCAAGCAGGCCGAGGTGGTGCTCGACGGAGTCCGGGCCCCGGCGACGGCCATGATCGGTCCCGAGGGCTCGGGCTGGGACACGCTGGAGAAGGTCACCGACCTGGCGGCGGTGGCGCTGGCCGCCGAGCAGGTCGGCGGTGCCCAAGAGTGCCTCGACATGTCGGTCGAGTACGCCAAGGTGCGGGTCCAGTTCGGCCGGCCGATCGGCTCGTTCCAGGCCATCAAGCACAAGTGCGCCGACATGCTCGTGCAGGTCGAGTCGGCCCGCTCGGCGGCCTACTACGCGGGCTGGGCAGCGGCCGCCGGGTCCGACGAGCTGCCCATCGTCGCTCCGCTGGCCAAGGCGTACTGCTCGGAGGCCTACTTCTTCGCCGCGGCCGAGAACATCCAGATCCACGGCGGCATCGGCTTCACCTGGGAGCACGACGCCCACCTGTACTTCAAGCGGGCCAAGAGCTCCGAGCTGCTGGTCGGCTCGCCGTCCTACCACCGTCAGGTTCTGGCCGACCGCCTCGGGCTCTGATCGGGGCGGCCCCCGCCGGACTCTCAGCCGAGCGCCTCGATGCCCTCGGTGATGAGCAGCTCGTACTCCTCGTCCGTGAGCGACGTTCCCAGCTCTTTCTCGTACTGCCACTTGGCGAACGCCCGCACCACGATCACCACGGTGTGAGCCCGCTCGTCGGTTCCGTCGTCGTGGATCGCAATGCCGGTGCCGGCAAAGGTGTTGGCGTCGGCGGCGATGAAGCTGCGGCTCCAGCTTCCCTCTGTGGTGTTGCCGGCCACGATCGCCTCGCACGACGGCGGGTCCTCGAAGGCGGCGGCCTCCGCCCAGTAGGAAATCCCCATCTCCTCGGTGAGTGCCGCCTCGGCCACTTCGGCGGCCGCCAGTAAGTCGGTCGACGATGCCTCGGCCATGTCACGTGCTGCTTCGCGGGCGACACGTTGGGTTTCCTCGTGCATGCGGAGCGGCCGGCCGGTGCGGATCTCGTTGAAGCCGTCGAGTACGCACGACTCCATCTCGGCGGTCCTCGCCGCGTTGTCGCCGGGAGCGAATGGCGAGGCCGTCAGCAAGCTGGCGTATTCACCCACCGGCAGGCTGTAGTCGGCGGCCCCGGGCTCGTTGGCCAGATTGACGTAGAGCACGCCTTCGGATGGTCGGTATACGGCCACAGTGTCGTCACCGTCGCCGTCCCAGTCCCCGGCCAGGATCTGATCGCTCGGGTTGCCGTAATAGAACTGGAAGTGGGCCGGACCGGCCGAGTGGTCGTTGCGGAAGTAGACGAAACCGGTGTCCTCCCGGTACAGCCCGAGCGTGTCGATGCCGTCGCCGTCGAAATCGCCCGCAAACGGGCGGTCGCCGGGGTTGCCGAAGAAGTAGGACAGGTCGGCCACCCCGGTGCCGAGCGAGTTCTTGACGTAGATCTTGCCCTCGTCGGCCCGATAGATGGCGAGCGTGTCGCAGCCGTCGCCGTTCCAGTCGCCGGCCAGGGGGATGTCGGCGGGGTCGCCGTAGAAGTACTCGAGGTCGGCGATGCCCTGGGTGTTGGAGTTGCGCAGGTACATGAAGCCGTTCGTGGGCCGGTACATGGCGGGAGTGGCCAGGCCGTCACAGTCCCAGTCGCCCATGAGCGGATCGTCTCCGGGGTTTCCGTAGAGGAAGCTGTCGATGGTGGAGGTGCGGGCGATGCGGCGGCGAAGATGAAAGGCGGACGACTCGTCGACACCGGCCACGGTGTCGCAGCCGGCGCCTTCGGGACAGGGGGGCCGGTCCGGGCCGGCGAACGGAGTCGGCAGCACCACGGCCTCCCGGAGATGTGGATAGGGATTGACGGAGCCGTGGTCGGGGTGGTGGAGCTCGAAGTGGAGGTGGGAGGCGGTCCACTCGGCGTTGCCGCTGTCGCCCACCCAGCCGATGAGCTGGCCGGCGGTGACGTGAACGCCCGAGGAGATGCCGTCCGCGAAACCCCACCCCAGCCCATCGTCGGTGCCCGGGGTGTCGTTGTTGAGGTGGATGTACCATCCCAGCCGTCGTCGTGGTACAGGGCCATGGCACAGCACTTGCCGCCGGGCTCGTTGTGCATCCACCCCACCCGACCGTCGGCGACGGCCACCACCGGGACCATCTTGTCGGCCATGATGTCGGTCCCGAGGTGGACCCGGTCCCCGGAGCGGGGGGCGTGCCAGGTGTCGGTGTAATGGTTCTCTCCGACCACCGGGAAGACCATCGGGTAGGGGTCGACGACGGGGTCGGGGCTTTCGGGGTCGTGGGCGGCTGATGCCACCGGGATGGGGACGACGAGCGCGCCGATGAGCGCAGCAACACCGAAAGGCCAACCGGGCACCCTCCTCATGCCGGAGATATCGGGCCGCGGCGCCCCAAACTTGACCACGGAAAGTGTTAGAAGCTCTGCAGAGGGGGTTCCGGGGTCGGCCCGGCCCCGTCCCGGTCCGGCCGCATACAATCGGCCGCCGATGGACGATCGGACCGATCCGGCCGAGGACTATGCGGCCCGTCTGGAGCGTCTCGAGGGTCGCCGGTGGAAGCGCTGGCTCCACGTCCAAGCTCCCTACCGCTGGAACCTGAGACGCTTGCATCCGGGGCGCATGCTCGACGTCGGCTGTGGCCTGGGACGCAACCTGGCCCATGTGGACGGCAACGGTGTCGGCATCGACCTCGACCCGGCGGCGGTGGAGACGGCCCGGCGCCGGGGTCTGACCGCCTTCACCCCCGACGAATTCCGGAGCTCGCCCCACGCCGAGGATGGCCGTTTCGATTCCATCCTCCTCGCCCACGTGGTCGAGCACATGCATTTCGAAGAGGCGGTGGAGCTGCTCGGCTCATACCTTCGCTATCTCGATCCGGAGGGACGGGTCATCCTGATCGCCCCCCAGGAGGCCGGGTTCCGCAGCGATCCCACCCACGTCGAATACGCCGACGATGCCGCCCTGGCCGAGTTGCTGCAACGGCACGGGCTGGTGGTGGAGCGCTCCTACTCTTTTCCCCTGCCGCGCTTTGCCGGGCGCCAGTTTCGCTACAACGAGTTCGTGGTGGTGGGGGGCCGGCCTACGTCTCGGCGAGGGCCGTGAAGATCGATTGGACCTGGTCGATGGGGAGCGCCCCCGACACGCGGCCGAAAACGTTGCCGGCCCCGTCCACGAATACCCAGAAGGGAAAGGCGCCCGCGCCGAACGACTGATAGGCGAGGCTGTCCTCACCGTCCACGATGACCGGAGAGGTCCATCCCTCCCGCTGCAGCCACGACGACGGTGGGAAGTTGGGCCTGGCTTCGTTGGTGGCCGTGACGACCGAGATGATTTCGATCCCCTCGGGCACGGCGCCGTCGTTCACGAGCTGCTGCACTTCGGGGACCTCGGCCTGACAGGCCGGGCACCAGTGGGCCAGGAAGAGCAGGGCTTTGGGAATGCCGTCCCTGCGTATCGCGACCGGGCTGCCGCCGAAGTCGGCCCCGTCGACCTCGGGTATCGCCAGGCCGATGGCGGTGTCGGTGGCCGGGTCGCTGAAGAGAGGGAGTGCCTGCCCGTCGACCCGGGGAGTGCCGAACTCGCCGCTGGTGTCCTGCTCTTCGGTCCCTCCGAAGCTGAGGACCATGGCGATGACGACTGCCACGGCCAACGCTCCACCGGCGATCCAACCGATCGGGATCCGGCGGCCCTTTGCGGCGGGGGCGGTGGGCTTCTTGGCGCTGGGCCGGGTCTTGGCCTTGGCCTTGGGCTTGCTCACGGGGATAGGTTAGGGGCGATCGTGCAGCACCCGGCGCCTTCAGGCCATGACCTCCGCCCGGGGGGTCTCCTCTTCGGAGGGGGCGGCCAGGGATGATGCCCAGAGCAGGACGAGGATGAGGGTGAAGGCGCTGAGCGCCATGTAGGGAATCGAGATGAACCCGAACCGCCACACCCAGGGCGCGGTGCAGGGGACGGCCTCCAGACAGCCACCGGTCGAGAGGTCGGGGAAGTGGTGCAGTAGGTAGTGGTAGGCGGCGATGACCGCACCCACGGCGGCCAGCGGGTACGCGTAGAGGCGAGACGCACCGTCGCCGCGGAAGTAGCCGATCCCGAGGATGACCCAGATGGGATACATGGCGATCCTCTGGTACCAGCAGAGTTTGCAGGCCTCGAAGTGGGCGATCTCCGAGTAGTAGAGGCTTCCCAACGTAGCCGCCAGGGATATGAGGGCCGCATACAGGAGGGCCGGCCCGGCCAGTGANNCGACTGCCGCATTGGTCATCAGCGACAGCACCGAGAACAGGTTGTTCATCGTCTGGACGTCCATCGATCGGAGAGCTTAGGAGGGACGTAGCCGCCTCAAGCGGACCTCCGCAAACGCCGATGAATACGGTGAACACCTCCCAGGAGGCATCCCATGGTCGTCATACTCCACAACGGCCAGCGGGCCAGAGTCAGCGGCTGGTTCGTCGACCTGCACGGGCATCGCCTCTTCCTGCGCCGCAAGGACATGGCACCCATCTGTCCTCACCGGGGCCCCGGTCCCATGCTGTGGCGTCTCGTGCAAGAAGTGGCCGACGTGGCCAAAGGCCGCCGCTGAGTCCAAAACGACCTCACCGGTAGCATGGCCTCCATGTGGAGGCGATGGTGAGCGCGTTGGCCTTGGGGGCCGTCCTCTTTGCCCTGCTGCTCCTGATTGTGGCGGCCATGGTTTGGCAGGAGGTGCGCCGCTTTCCCGACCCCCGTCCCACCTACGTCATCGAAGAGGCAGTCCCGTTCGTGTACGAGCGGCTCAGCGACGCAGCGATGACTCGCCTCGATCCCGACGATGTGCTTCGGATCCTGGAGTGGGAGGTCTTCTATCTCCAGGGACTGGA
>JABAOD010054961.1_pt3 | contig 11295 bp, 14 predicted proteins | sample 7062151 | NCBI WGS metagenome assembly JABAOD01 (sample SAMN14538626, study PRJNA623070) | marine sediment metagenome | biome: marine biome [ENVO:00000428]; feature: marine pelagic biome [ENVO:01000023]; material: deep marine sediment [ENVO:00002113] | place: India: Gulf of Khambhat ...
CACGATGAAAAGGCGCCGACGTATGCGGGCGTACTTGCGGGCTTCCTTCTGTCTGCCAGTGTCCAGGGTGGCGGCCTCGGCGTCCATACCAGCATTCTACCCCACCCGGTTTGGTTCAACCAAGGTCTCTCAGGAGTGAAGGTTGCACCATGCGTGAAATCCGCTGGCTTCACTGTCCGACTTGGCCTCCTTTCGGGGGCCCCTAGATGCTCTGCAGAATCTGCAATCCTCATGCGTCTGGCCGTTGACGGTTGGTCATTGATTGAGCGCCCCTGTGGCCCGGCGACGGCCCACCTGCTGGAGCTACTGGAAGGGATACTTAGCGTTGCGCCGAGCTTCGAGGTGGCGGTGTTGCACCCGACGGGCGAACCGCTTGTACTACCGGAAGGCTTACGCAACCACCCAGTTTCGGTTCGCCTGAGCGAATGGGGGCGCCTGGTCTTTGAGCAAAGGGTGCTGGTGAACGCCGCTGCCGATCTTGGCGCGGACCTGCTCTCTTTGCACGGCGGTTCAGCTCCGCTTGTCTCAAAGCTCCCGGTAGCGGCGGCCGCAGCGATGAATGCCCCGGCGCAAGATGCACCTGTGATCGGCCGCATCCGCTGGGCGCTGGGACAGGCCGGTATGCGCGGGGCCGCGGCCGTGCTGGCCTACTCGGACACGCCCTCCTGGCTCGAAGGAAGGCGCAATCTCAGGCACCTCCCACCTGCGGTAGGCGGGGATTACCGTCCAATTCGCGGGGCGGGGGATGAGCGCACATGGCGGCGATACGGGCTCCATTCCGGGTATGTCCTGAGCTATGGCGCGGAAGGTGTGGATTTGCCGTTTTTACTGGCGGCCTGGACCTGGGTGGATGGGTCGCTGGGTGATGCGAATCCGCTCGTGCTGCTGGGCCTACTCGAGTCGGAAGCCGAAGAAGCGCGCCGGCGCGCAGCTGGGCTGGATTTGCTGGAGTCCGTCCGGATTCTCACGAAGTTCGATATTCGGGATTTGCCCTCGCTCTACCGCGGGGCTAGCGCCTTTCTGCACCCGGGCTATTCGGAGATCGGCCAGGAACTGCGCTGGGCCATGGCTAGTGGGGTGCCAATCGCAGCAGTCGATACACAGCTGTCTACGTCGGTGCTCGGGAAAAGCGCCTACCTCACGCCGCGCGGTGACGCTCGCGCCCTCGGCGCCGCCTGCCTGACGCTGCTTGTCGAGCCGGACGCCGTCGCCAAACCTTTGCAGGACAAGGGTCTCATTCAAGCCCGAGGATTCCACGGCGAGCGTCCTTGGGCGGCCTACGCCGGCGCACTTAAAGAGGCTTCCGAGGCTCGGAAGATTCGGTGATAGAGGCCAAGCCAGGCGGCATCCAACGCCCGTCAAGCCCACGTGGTCGGCGCCCAAAAGCCAACCTTCTGGCGCGCTGGCGAACCATGTTGCGCTTGGAGGCGCCCGGATTCCGCTTGGGAGAGTACGTTCAGAAGACTTGAAGTAATCAAGCTCCGCGGCACCAACAAAAGGCTTCGGGGCGAATTTCCTCCAGGGCCGGGCCCTATTCTAGGAGGGGGATGGGTCGCAGCAGATTTCGGTCCAGGGCTTCTATGCCCTTGGGCCCGGTTCCTTCGAGTGCTGCCCTCAGTTCTTCGAGGTTGGCCTTAAGGCTGGCCACGTCCACCCCACAGCACACCTCTGGCAATGGGTCGAGCCACTGTCGGAGGCGCAGCAGCATCTTGGTTGCGCCACGCTGGTTGCCTCGCTCGATGTGCAGATAGGCGACTGTCACCTGAAGGAGCGCCCGGTAGAGGTAGCCTGCCGGACCCGGCGCCTCCATCCAGGCGTGCTCGAGTTCCTCATGCGCTTTGAAGAAATCGCCTTGGTTATGAAGCTGGATTCCCCTCTGAGCCAGCTCTGAAAGCTCACTGCCGCAGGCTGAGTTGATCGCCTCCTGATCCGGGATCGCTGCCCAGTCCTGAATGATCGCCTGGAACGAAGCCTGGAGACGACCCCGAGTGATAACCTCGTCAGCGCCTGCCCTGGAAGCCGCCTCCAGATCCTCCCTCTCAACATGAGGTCCAAAGGCCACGATGGGGATCCGCCTTGTGGCCGCCGAGGTCTTCAAGATTTGGATCCAGCGCCGCCATGGAAGCTTGCGGCATGTCAAGTCGACCAGCAGCAGAGCCGGGTGCATCTCCCGCAAGCTTCGCACCATGGCTGCGTCGGCACCCTCCAAGGGCTCGGTTAATGGGACCCGGCGCTCAGCGACGCGGCCTTCAGCGCCCAGGGCGGAGGGGTGATCTACGATCTTGATGCGGTAGTCCGATCCCCTGGCGAGATCTTCCAGGCGAGGCACCAGGAAGAAATCCTCAGTGAAGACCACGATTAGGGGGAGGGAGGTGCTGTCAGCCCCAAGGTCTGTGTCTGCTTGCGGAGAATGCTTCCGGTCACTTGGGCTAAGTTCGCTCATGCAAGGGTCTTGGCGGCGTGGCTACCCGCCACATTCATCGGAAGAGCTGGTCGACGGCACTTGTGAGCTGACGGAGGTTGGAGACTTGGAAGACCGCATCCACCAGCGGGGCATAAGCCAGCATGTCGCTGTCTCCTGTGCCCCATCGGCGCGAAGGCTCCGGAGTGAACCAGACGACCCGGCGGGCGCGCCGTCCGACCATCTCGACGAGGTCGGTGTGGGGATCATGGTAATTGTTGCGTCCATCGCCGCAGAAGACCACTGTTGTCCGGCTATCGATGGCGTCCAGGTGCTGCCGGATGAACTGCCGCAGACATCGGCCCAGATCGGTGTTGTAATGCCCGGGCGGCATTCGCCGCAAGATCTTCGGAATGGCAATTTCCGGTCGATCTTCGGCGAATTCGCCGCTGATCTCCCGGATGTGATCAATGAAGGCGAAGGATCGCGTCCTGGCCACTTGGTCCTGGATTTGGTAGATCATGAGGAGCAGAAAGGAGACAGCAGGCCGCATAGAAGTCGAGACATCGCAAATGACAGTGAATCGTGCTTTGCGCCGCCGAAGCTTGTGCATGATTTCGAAAGGCACGCCGCCATAGCGGACATTCGCTCGCAGCGTGCCCTTGGCGTCCAAGCGATGACCCTTGCCTCGCTTCTGGCGCAGGGCAAGCTGAGTTCGAAGGCGGGCGGCCAGCCGGCCGACTTCACGTCGCAGAGTCTCGATCTCCCGTTCGTTCAGCATCTGGAAGGGTTGATCCATCAGATCCCCAGTTTTTGGATTGTGGAACTGAGGCTCTGCCATGCGCTCTGCCAGGCCGGCTCCGATCTGGGCTTCGACCTGCTCTCGAAGCACACGGGCATTGGACTGTATCAGGGCACGCAGTTGCTCGAGTGCTTGCTCGCCCATACCGAGCTGGACAAGGCGCGCAAGAAGCGCTTCGATCTGCTCCAGGATTTCCTCCAGGCCAAGTTGGCGAAGGGCGCGGTCGGCTAGTCGCAGCTGATCCCGAGGGCTTGAGGCGCTGTTCAGGCCTGCGTTCTCGAGCGCCCGCCGCATCTCAGGGGGAGTCGGTCCTTTTCCTTCCAGCATCCGCTCCAGCAGTTCATGAAGCTGGCCGGCCAGAGCTTTCAGGGCAACTCTGAGCAGGTCCATGTCGTCGGGTGAGAGCGCCTCGGAGGCGGGTGTGAAGGGCGGTCCACCCGAGCCGAAATACAGCGGAAAAAGCTGGTCGAAAACCGGGCCGTCCGCCTTGTCCTTCACAAGGGTGGTCTTGAGGGCCGCCTTGAAGGTCTCGCGTTGGATCACGCCTATGACTTGGGTTGCAAGGAATGCGTCCTGGCTTTCGGCCAGTGAGACACGAACTCCGGCTGCTCTCAATCCCGCAATAAACTGGACGATGCGTCTATCCATGCCCTACCTCGGAGCGCCTTTCCGCAAGTCAAGAGACATTTCGATAGCGGCGCCAATCTTCTCCATCCAAGCCAGATTGAGTCCTGCGGCGCCGACGTTCCTCGTCCCGGCGCAAAGCCATGCGGGCCAGCTGAACGTCACGTTCATGCTTGAGCAGGACCGTGAGTGTGTCGTTGAGGGTATCACGATCGATCTTGTCGGCGTTCAGGTGCACCAGCGCCCGCGCCCAGTCAAGAGTTTCACTGATGCCAGGATTCTTGCGCAAGTCAAGTTTGCGCAATCGGTGCACGAGTTCTACGGCTTGGCGCGCCACCTTTTCATCGAGGTCGGGAACTCGCAGGCGAACAATGTCCAGCTCGGATTCGGCGGTGGGGAAATCGATGAAGAGATACAGACATCGACGTTTTAGCGCCTCTGAGAGCTCACGAGTGTTGTTGCTCGTGAGAACCACCAGGGGAAGTTGCTTGGCTCTCAGTGTGCCTAGTTCAGGTACGCTGACCTGAAAATCGCTGAGCACTTCGAGCAGGAAGGCCTCAAACTCCGGGTCCGCCCGGTCGATCTCGTCGATCAGGAGGAGGACGGGCTCCTCGGCGACGATGGCTTGAAGCAAGGGACGAGCCAGCAGGAAGCGCATCGAAAAGAAGGCATCCTCCTCCTCGGCAAGCCGGTCAGCCGCCTCGGCCAAGGATCGGGCGTCCGAGAGCAGATCGTTGAGTTTGTCCCGCAGAAGCTGCGTATAAAGCATTTGCTTGGCGTACTCCCACTCATACAATGCCTTCGTCTCGTCCAGGCCCTCATAGCACTGGAGCCGGATCAGCAGGCTCTCTTGGGCGCCGGACCAAGCCTTGGCAAGTTCCGTCTTACCCACCCCAGCTGGACCCTCGGCCAGGACGGGTTTACCCAGCTTTTGGGCAAGGTACAGCACGGTGGCGATCTCGCTGCCAGCGATGTACTCTTGTTGGCGAAGCTTTGAGCGGATTTCTTCGGTTGGGTTCAAGATCTGCCATACCTTTCGAGGCGACTCGGAGGAGTCCGGTGGCATGGATGGCCTGGGATAGAAGCAAGGTCTCCTGGGAACCTGTATGCCGTGGCCGTCCGGAACCAAGCGTTTGAGGCTAAGAGCGCAGGGCACCCAGCGCAAGCAGCGCCCAACCCGCCAGGAACGCCAGGCCGCCGATCGGTGTCACCGCTCCCAACCAACGGGCCTGCGTAAGGCTCAGAGCGTATAGACTGCCCGAGAAGATGACAATCCCGACAACAAACAAGTAGCCGGACCAGACAAATATCGGGGCCTGCCACCTGTCGACCGCCCAGGCCACTGCGACCAGAGCCAATGAATGGTATAGGTGGTACTCAAGAGCTGTTCGGAAGGTGCGTTCAAGGTCCTGATGCGCCTCGAACGATCCCCTGAGGGCGTGGGCCCCAAACGCGCCCGCAGCGACGCCAAGGAGGGCGGCCACCGACCCAAGAACGAGGAAGGTACGTTCCAATGTAACCCTTTCTGACCTCTCAGCCGAAATCAGCATGTTCTTGCGTCAATCGGGTCGAGTGATTCTAGCACAACCGGAAGAAGCCGGATGGATGTTCCTCTCTCCAAAGAGCACACAGGGGGTATCACGCGGGTCCAGGGTCCAAGGGCCCCCCTTCGGACCCTCGTCCGCGAGTAGGAGAGGGACTGTATAAGGAACCCTACAAACTCCCGCAGAGAAAAATCGGAGAATTATGGCATCATCCCGCCCTAGGAGGATGAAGAGGCAGATCACCCTCTTGGGGGTAAGATGCCGGCGCCCTGAAGCGTCCAAGCGCTGCGGGTTCCTCATGGCTCGGTGCGCCAGCGGAGCCCGGGGATCGCAGCTCTCTTGCGGCAGCGGCTCTCCGGAGCGCGTCCGGGGANNGGTGGAGAGACAAGCAAGGAGGTTCATTCAATGACTGACATTTTCGGACTCTTGACGGTTGAGCAATGGCTGGCCATCCTGCGAATTGGTGTGGGCCTGTGGTGGCTGGAAAGCGTGCGTCACAAACCCCTGAGGAAGTTTGTCAGCGGACAGATGATCAACTGGTCGGTCTCGCTGGCCGAGAATCATCCTGTCCCCGCGTTTGGTAGTCTGATCAAGCGGACCCTGGAACCCAATGCAACCTGGTTCCCGTTTTTGGTTTTGGCGGGTGAGACGGCCGTCGGGATTGGGTTGACCTTTGGGTTCTTGACCCCGATCTCGGCCTTGGTCGGCATCTTCCTCAATCTCAATTACCTTGCGCTGGCCGGGGTCCGGCCGAAGGACATAACGGTAAACGCAGCCTACCAATGCGAGCAGGGACAGAATTTCATGATGATTGCCTCCGAGATCGTGATCTTTGTGCTCGCCGCAGGTTCGGTCTGGAGCATCGACAGTCTCCTGGGACTGTTCTAATTCTCCGCGGGCCATAATCTTCTTCTTGTGTTGATCTTCAGGGCAAACCTGCCTTCGACCGGGAGAAACGTCCCTTCAGCCTCTAGGTCGGGGCATTCAACCCAAAAGGATGCGCGATATGACTTCAAGAATCAGCTTTCCCTCACTGGAGGGTTGGGAACCCACTCGTGAAACCTTGGGCCTCTACGCCCAGGTGCTTGGGGCGCTTCCGCGNNATCCGAAGTGGTGGCATATCAGCCTAAAGGTTAATCCGGAGGGTCTCCAGACGGATGAGATCTGTTTCCCGGGTAAAGAGCGGGTTAAACTCCGCGGGTTTATGAACCTTCGCAATCATCAGATCGAAGTCGCCCTTAGTGAGGGTGAGGCGCGGCGCTTTGACCTGCGGGAAGGGCTGCCAGCGGTTGTCCTCGGAGACAAGCTCATCTCTGCCCTGACAGATTGGGGGATCACGGCGGAATTCGACCGCTCCCAGTTTGAAGATTCCAGCCCTCGGCAATACGATCCATCCTTTGCAGGCATGTACCTTTCTGCAATTGTGGGCGTTGATCAGGTGTTGAAGAAGCACAAGGCGAACCTGACCGGAGAAACGGGGCCGGTTCATTTGTGGCCTCATCACTTCGATCTGGCCTTCGAGTGGTACGGGACCAGAATGGTGCCATATGAGGAGCATGGTGAGGTCGAGGAATTCCCTTCTCAAATCAACTTTGGCTTCTCGCCCGGAGACGGTAGTTATCCGACGCCCTATTTCTACTCAAACCCATGGCCCTTTGATCGCGCATTCATGGACACCAGCCTGCCCTCGGGAGCGAGGTGGTTCACGGAGAGCTGGGAAGGCAGCCTGCTCCCCTACGCCACACTTGTCGGCGAGGCGGATGCCGATAAGCTCCTGTTGGACTACTTCCAGGCGGTCTACGAGGTCGCTTCCCCGCGGCTGGTAGCCTGATTAGGGGGTTCGTCAGCCCCAAAGCAAAGAAGGGGCCCATATCTTGGGTTAGACTTCCTGTATGAACGCCACAAGGTCAAACCTGGAGTGGCAAAATGCTTTGCGGGCCGGCGGAGCGGACCGCGAGGAGGCATTGGGCGAATTGCGTGAGATCGTCATGCGCGGCCTGCCCTATGGCCTTTCGCATTGGCTTTCCCCAACGGATCCTCAGTTTGAAGCCCTGGCGGAGGAGGTAGCTCAGGAAACCCTGCTTCGAGTGCTGGACAACTTCGAGAAGTTTGAGGGCCGCAGCAGGTTCACGACCTGGGTCCACAAGATTGCGATCCGGGTCGCGCTGACCGAATTGCGCCGCAAGCGCTGGCTGGACGCTTCCCTGGAAGACATGATCGAGCAAGGCGAAGGGGGTAGAGTGCTTGAGATCATGCAAGATCCTGGCCCGGATCCTGACCTCGTAGTGGAGCAGCATGACATGCTTCAGCGGGTGGCCCGTATTCTCAAAGAGGAGCTTACCGAGAACCAGAGGAAGGCGCTGGTGGCCGTCGGCATCAATCGGATGCCCACAGAAGAAGTTGCGCGCCGGATGGGAACCAATCGAAACGCCCTTTACAAGTTGCTGCATGACGCGCGCCTCTCTTTGAAAAGGAGAATCGAGGCAGAGGGACTAACTCCCGAAGAGATCTTTGCGGCCTTCGAGAAGTAAGATCCGGGCCCCACACCTTGTCAGGAGTGAAGCAGAAAAGATGAAGGAACTGCTACCCAACCTTCTTTCGCGCCTGATCAGACAGATCGGGCGCACCACCCAAGACGAAATCTCCTGTGACGATTGCTTCCGGTCGCTGGACGAGTTTGCTGAAGTTGTCGCACAGGGTGGGGACGCGTCAAAGCTGCTCCCCAAAATCCAGCAGCATCTCGATCTGTGCGGCGACTGCAGAGAGGAGTTCCAGGCGCTCCTTCGTGTCCTCGAGGCGGATTCCGACTAGGCTGTCGGAAAGTCCGCATTGCCTGCTTAGGCAAGTCATTCTGCGGTGATCAAGCCCCTGTATCGGCTCCGTGATCTGCGCAATTTCCTGGCTTCCCATCCCCTCGAGGAAGTGAGCGGAGGCTCCTGGGACTGGTCTGGCTAGCTCTAAGCCGTTCAGCCCCGGAATCCCGGCACGTGCTGCTGTATGGTGGAGCTGGGTCAATCTCAATCTGCCTCCAGGCGACATGCACTGCAATACAACCCCTTCAAGACACGCTTCGAGTGCTCCCATAACCTGATTGTGGCGTCCTCCCAGAAGCAATGGAGTCTGGGGCGACATGCCAGGGGAGCTATCTGGATGAACCAAAAGCCGGCGCTTTCCCCTACATTTCCGTCCAAGATCTTCTGGTTTGGACCTCGAGAGGCGGATCGGTATTCGCACTTGNNCCGTATCCCGCGAGCTCTGGCCTTCAACGTAAGAAACCCAAAACCTAGCTCATCTAGGCTTTTAAGGGGTGCGGAATGAAAGCAACTCCGCGAGTGCCCACAGGACGAGTGAGGAGTCTGCAATGTTGAACCTGATGTTTATAACGGTTCTTGTCTTGGCCCTTCTGCTCCTTCCCGGGCATCCAAGACCGGGTGACTTTGAGACCGTTCGCGTCCCGGTGGAGGCCGAGGATCGCCGCATACGACGCTGAGCAGAACGAGGCCTGCATGTAGCGGTGGAATTGAGTTAGACCTCTCGAACTCAGAGTCATCGATTGAGGTCAACGGCTGGGGGAAAGGAGTTTAGCCTGCACAAGATCGAGATTTCACAGAGACAATCCGAAAGAGGTTTCCCAACGCTGATACCAGGCTACATGCAAAACAGGAGGTTCAAATGCAACAGCTGATCGGAAGGATGGCCCGCATGTACCCGTTGCTCATCCTGATGGGCTTCATGATCGTGGTCATCGCCTTCGTCGTGGGATACTTCAACTCCCAGTCGGCAGCCCTGTATTACGCGGCCAGCAAAACGGTGCGCGAGACACAGCTCATGGCGCAGCGAGCAGCCATCGAGAGTACTAGCTTGTGGCTGCCGTACTTCAAGTTTTTGGGCGTCGGCCTGATCCTGGGCGGTATCGTGATGGCGCTCAGGATTATCATTGACAATCTCAAAGCCGCCGGGGTTGAAGTGCTCGAGAACTTGCCCCCAGATAGGCGACCGGCTCTCCCCGGCGCCCCTTGGTACGGGCTTCTAATGCCGGTTGTCATGATGCTAGGAGAGGTGATCTTAATCGTCGCCCTGATCGTGAGCATCGGGAACGCGGCGACCGCAAGCGCGCTCTTCTCCAGCAACCCGGTGCCTGTCATTGACGCGGCGGGCGCGGGCACACTTCTGCTCGCTCAGCTACAGTCGATCCATGCAACGAACGCTTGGCTAATTCCTTTCAAGTTCTTCGGCATAGCCACTGAATTCTTGGCGATTGTCATGGGCCTATCTACTATCATCTACCTGCTCACGCAGCAGACTGAGCTAATTGAGCAGGGCATCAACATTGGAAAATCGGTCGTCGCAAGCCCGGATTCAGCCCAGCCGGAGAAAGTTGCATTTCAGTAATCAGGCGCCAATTAGAAATGAAACCAGGAGGTTTCTCATGACCACAGCCATTCAACCTGCACCCTCCAGCTGGCAGTTGAGAGCCTATGTGCTCTTCTCTTTGCTCGGCTGGCTCCTCATTATGCTCTCTTTCATTATCGGGCTGTTCGTGTTGACTCCGACCGCGGCTGACTACTTTGGCGGGAACGCGAAAGCAACTCGCGACGCCGCCGAGGCGGGCTCTTCCCTGCTGGGTCAGCTGCAAATCCTGCAGGCAACCCCACGCTGGCTTGAGCCGCTCACCTTCCTGGGTGTGGCTTCCTTTATGCTGGGGATCGCGCTCGAGTTCTCGAGCATACCGAAGATCCTGCAGAACCGGGGTCAGGTAATGAGCGTCTGTTTCCCAATCATCACGGGCTTGAGAGCCGAGAAGGGCGCCGTTGCTGAGGACCAGCAGCCGGGCTTTCCCTTCGGAATGATTGAGGGCATGATGCCCCTCTTCCCGCTCATTGCGGTGATGGGCTGGATGATCGTAGGGATTTCGTTTCTCATCGGACTGTTCGCCCTAGCGCCCGCGCAAACGGCCTTCCTCTCGGATGCCAAAGCGGTGCGTGAGGCGGCGGAAGCCGGCAGCGCTTTCGTGAACGCCAACGTCAGCATCCACGTACTCGAGGCCTGGGTTCCGCAGTTCAAGTTCCTTGGCCTTGGTCTGGGACTAATGGCCATCACCATGGCTCTGGGCACGATCGCCAAGCGCCTTCGCCGCATGGGCTTCGTGATCAGCAGCCACATTCCTGAGAACCTACGACCAGCCATGCCGGCCATCCCTCGGCGGGTGCGCATTTTCCAACTCTCAACCGTTATGGGCCTAATGGTCCTGATGCTGGCACTCGTCATTGGCATCGTTTTGGCGGTCGGCGTTGTGCCGGCGTACTGGGACAATTCCATCGCCAACGAACTCAACCCGGCCGGGCCAGGCTCAACCCTGCTAGACCAACTGTCGGTTGTCAGCAGCTACGTGAATTGGCTCAATCCCCTGCGCATGGTCGGGATGGCGTTCCTTTTCAGTGCCATTACAATCGCACTGATGGTGATCATCAACACCCTTCGAGTTCAGTCTAGGCTGCTGGTCCGATTCTACGAGCAGGCTAGCTAGGAAACTCGTTCCAGATAAGTGCAAGGGTACATAATCTCTCCTCCTTTTCTCCTCCTTCCAACCAGGGTCTCGGAGCCTAGGCTTCGGGGCCCTGGACCATGTTACCTACTGAGCAAGGTCCTTCAAGCCTCGGCTGCCCCGCGGCGCCTCCGGCGCTTTTTCCCGGTGCTGCTCACGAGCAATGACAAAGAAGAGGTGGCCGGAATCCGTTTGGCCAGGAGTGATCGGCGCGGAAGGGGAGAGCTGAGCCGTATGCCCTGTGATGGCATTCCTGCGGTGGTCCGCTGGCGGACTCCCGTGCCCCAGAGGTGATCAAATGTGTAGAATGGCCAATCGCGAATTCAGTGGTCGGTCCGCCGGCCGTGGCTAGAGGCGAAAGGAGGGCTGCGGCAATGTC
>JABAOD010001895.1_pt1 | contig 11294 bp, 9 predicted proteins | sample 7062151 | NCBI WGS metagenome assembly JABAOD01 (sample SAMN14538626, study PRJNA623070) | marine sediment metagenome | biome: marine biome [ENVO:00000428]; feature: marine pelagic biome [ENVO:01000023]; material: deep marine sediment [ENVO:00002113] | place: India: Gulf of Khambhat ...
TCCTCCACATGGCCATCGCGCGGGTGATCCTCGAGAACGGCTGGGAGGACAAGGAGTGGATCGACCAGTACACCAACAACAAGTGGGAGACCGACTCGGGTTTTGGGCAGGGGACCCGAAACACCCCCTGGCAGTGGCGGACGACCTGGGGGAAATTCAGGGGCGGAAGCTTCGACGACTACAAAAAGTGGCTCCTCGCGCAGAAGGAATCCACCCTGGACTTTGCCGAGAANNAAGAGACCGGTGTCCCCCGGGAAAAGATCATCAAGGCGGCCGAGATGATGGCCAAGCCGGTCGACGGCAAGCGTCCCAAGACGTCGATCGGGATCGAGAAGGGGAACTACTGGTCGAACAACTACCTGAACACGGTCTCCGTCTCCACGTTGGCGCTCCTCTGCGGGGCGGGGAATCGGCCCGGCCAGATGGTCGGCCGATTTGGCGGCCACCAGCGGGGCGGAAACACGGCCGGACGAAACCCCAATGAGCGATCGCCGGAGAAGTACCCCGGCCGGCGGAAGCGAAAGATCGATTTGGACCGCTGGGTGCAGAGCGGAAACGTCAGGTTCGCCTGGGTCATCGGGACCACCTGGATCCAGTCGATGGCGGCCGGCGCCGAGCTGCGCCGCGTCTTTGAATCCCTGACCCGGAAAAACCCACACCAGCTCAAAAGCTTCGACAAGAAAAAGGCGATCGAGACGTTCAAGAAGCGGATGGACAGCGGTGGCATGGTGCTGGTCAATCAGGAGATCTACCTGCGGGATCCCATCAGCACGACGTACGCCGATATCGTCCTGCCGGCCGCCACCTGGGGCGAGGAAGACTTTACGCGCTGTAACGGCGAGAGACGGATCCGCATCTACGAGAAATTCTATGATGCGCCAGGCGACAGCAAGCCCGACTGGTGGATCGCCGCCCAGTTTGCCAAGCGGATGGGCTTCGACGGATTCGACTGGAAGGACTCGAACGACGTCTTCGAAGAGGGCGCCCGGTTCAGAAGGGGAAGCCGGGTGAACTACCATCCGTTGGTCTGGCTGGCCAAAAAGAAGGGGATGCGCGGTCACGAACTCCTCAGGACCTACGGGACCGAGGGGATTCAGTGCCCCATCCGGTATGAAGATGGAAAATTGGTCGGAAGCGTGCGCCTCCACGACTCGACGCTCAAGCTCCCCGAGACCGGGCCGCAGGGGCCCACGGTCTGGCAGAAATGGCTCACGGAGGCCAAGTCGCAGACCGGCAAGTTCAACTGGATGCGGTCGCCGTGGGACTTCTTCTCCGACTACTACGAGTGGCTCAAGCCCAGGGGTGAGGAGCTTTGGCTGACCAACGTCCGCATCAACGAGACCTGGCAAACCCAGTTCGATGATATGCGGAGACCGTATATCATGCAGCGGTGGCCGGACGTCTTCGTCGAGATCCACCCGGACGACGCCAAACGCCACGGGATCGAGAGCGGTGACTGGGTGCGCCTTGCCAATGAGCGGATCCCCGTCCAGACAGGTGGATTTTACGGGGTCATGGGGGATGACAACAGCTTCACCGGGCTGATGAAGAATGGCCATATCAAGATGACCAAGGCGTCCATCTCGGCCGTGGCCATCGTGACCCCGGCGGTGAAGAAAGGGATCATGGCCGTCTTGAAGATGGATATGGACAAGTCGGCCAACGACCTCATCCCCCGGGTGACAGACCCCTTCAACAACCACTACCGCTTCATGCTGGCGGTGGCCAAGGTCAAGAAGACCGGGGAGTCGCCCTACAAGCGCTCCTTCGAGGCCATGAGCTTTGGCCGGAGGGATATCATATGACCCCTGCCTGGCTGAGGGGATCTGACGGAAAACGAGAGAAACGCGATCCCGAGTGATCGCGCGGGAGGATAACACGATGGCGATTCCAGACAGGGATATGAAACAGGCCATGGCCGCGGGGCTGCACCTCGACGAGCCCGAGACGCTGAAGCGGCTCAAGAACCTCATGGCGCCGGTGGAATTCAAGGTGGCCGTCACCGGCACCAGACCCGGCGTCGGCGTGAGCACGTTCACCATGAATCTGGCCATGGCCCTGCGGCATGGAAAGCTCGAGGGTTCCGAATTCGAGGTCGTACGGACGCCCAACATCGGCATCCTCGATCTCGGTGGCTCGACCTTCCCCGAGCGGCTGGGTGGAAACACCACCGGGCTGGAGAGACGCGGTACCCGGTTTCGTCCGGCTCGGGGACTCGGGGACGTGCAGGTGGTCACCCTGGACATGCTCATGGGGGATCGCTTCACCCCGGGAGTCGCAGGGCTGAGAGATTGGAACACCGTGCGGGGATCTCTGGGCGAGGTCGATTGGGACGAGCTGGACCTGCTTCTGATCGAGTTTCCCCCCGGCATCGAGGCGGTGGAAGACCTCTCAGAAGTGCTGCCTCCGATCGAGGCCACGCTGATCGTCACCCGTCCTGGCGAGGGGGAGCGGGAGCGGATCAGAAGTCTTTGGAAGTTCTTTGATGCCAGTAGCACCCCGGCCATCGGCCTTATCTCGAACATGGAGGGACGATACCGGGGCGAGAGTGTTGAGGAGTTGGGCCGAACGTTCGGTATCCCGATCCGGGTGCCAATCCCTTATGAGCCTGCGCTCGGGACGGTGCAAGGAGGAGCAACCCCTTACCTTCTGGCTAAGCAGACGTCCGAGGTCAGCAGGGCCTTCTTTGACCTCTCAGAGGACCTGGTGGACTACCTCGTCTGGCTTCATGACGAGCACGAGCAAGAGGAGGAGTTCTAAGTTCTGGTCATTTGGATGAATATTGGCTGCTGAGAGAGAGGGCCGAGGAGAGACCGCGTTACTCCTCGGCCCTCAGCACTTCAGGCACGCCCGTCGACGGCCCTAAGGCCAAGAGGTCCCTCGACACGCTTACCGCCACCAAACTCGCTCACCTGTCCCGAGCACCACTGGAGCCACCCTCGGCTCCCGGAAAGCTTAAACAACACCTGTAAATATATGACGAAAATCACATCGCCATAAGATACACATCATTGAATGTTGGCTGTTATTGTTCTAATTTAGGCATGATCGGAGGCAAAAGACCCGATGGGTCATTTGAGACCATGAATCTGAGCCGCGAGAGCGAATACGGNNGAGCGAATACGGACTGAGGGCGATGATCTACCTGGCCCACCAGCCGCCGGCGACAGTCCTGACCTTGCATCATATCGCCGAGGCCGGAGATCTCCCGGTCGGCTTCCTGGCCAAGATCCTTCAGAAGCTGGTCCGGCACGGTCTGCTTCAGTCGTTTCGCGGTCGCCAACGTGGCTATTGTCTCGCCTGCGACGCCTCAGAAATGAAACTGCGAGAGCTGCTCGAGGCGATCGAGGGAGCGGATCTTTTTCGGCGCTGCTTGTTCTGGGGCCACCGGTGCGAAGACGAAAATCCTTGCCTCCTGCACTCCGAATGGGCCCGGATTAAACCCCAACTGCTCCTAGCATTGGAAAAAAAGTCGCTCGAAGATCTCGCCCGCGAATATGGAGGCGATCAGGGGGTTCCTAAGCACGAGCAGGTCCTTCTGTAGATCTCTCATACGATATGTTTTCAATCTGCATCGCTTGGGCTAGGGGAAAAAAAGAGGAAGCGGCGCCACATACCGTCCAGGCAGGAGGAACGCATAGGAGAGGAGGCAACGGTCATGGAGGTCACCAGACGAGATTTCGTGAAGATTTTCGGACTCTCCTTGGCGGGCGTTTCCAACCTGGGGGCCACTTTTCGGGTCTTTGAACCGGTGGTCAAGGTGGACAACCCCCTGGCTGTCTACCCAAACCGGGACTGGGAACGGTTTTACCGGGACATCGCGCGTTCAGAATCCACGATAACCTTTCTCTGCGCCCCCAACGACACGCACAACTGCCTTTTGACCGGCCACGTCAAGAACGGAGTGATCACGCGTATCGAACCCACCCATGGCTACGGCGAGGCCACAGATCTGTACGGACTGAAGGCATCGCACCGATGGGACCCCAGGTGCTGTAATAAGGGCTTGTCTCTCATGCGGCGCTTTTACGGAGACCGCCGGGTCAAAGGACCTATGGTCCGGAAAGGTTACTACGAATGGTTTCGGTCCGGGTTCCCCCGCGACCCTGTGACAGGGAGGCCCCCTGAAAAATTCTTCCAACGGGGCAAGGATAAGTGGCTCCGCCTGACCTGGGATGAGGTGAGCGACATCCTCGCCAAGAGCCTGATCAATGTCGCCCAGACTTACTCTGGTGATGAGGGGCGAAAGCGCCTCGAGTCTCAGGGACATTATCCAAAGGTTATGCTGGACGCCATGGACGGCGCCGGAACCCGCGCCTTCAAGTTCCGGGGATCCATGCCCTTCCTCGCCGTCACCCGGTACACAGCGCCCTACCGGATGTCCAACATGATGGCGCTCCTCGATCACCACATCCGTGGCGTCCCGCCCAAGCAGGCTAAAGGAGGCCGCGGGTGGGACAACTACGCGTTCCACACCGATCTTGCCCCCGGCCACCCCATGGTCACCGGTCAGCAGAACACCGATTACGACCTCTGCCTCTGGGAGCATTCCAAGCTCAACATCCTCTGGGGGATGAACCCTTTCACCACCAAGATGCCTGACTGCCACTGGCTGACCGAAGCGCGGGCCAAGGGATCCAAGGTGACGGTGATCTCGAACGATTACTCCCCCACCTCCCGGGCCGCCGATGAGGTGATCATCCTTCGCACAGGAACTGATACAGTGTTCGCGAACTCCCTCGCCTACGTGATCATGAAGGAAAAGCGCTATCGGGAGCGATATGTCAAGAGTTTCACCGACATGCCCCTCCTCGTTCGCATGGATACTGGAAAGCTTTTGCGAGGGAAGGACATCGTCCCCAATTACCAGCCCGCGCCCCTGCAAAAGGCCGCGGTCTTCAAAAAAGGTGAGAAGCTTCCCCTCTTCTTTCAACAGGAGAAGCAGTATATTCCTGAGAATATCCGAAACGAGGATATGAACGACTTCGTGATGTGGGATACCCGAACCAACTCCCTCAAGGTGGTCACGCGGGACGCCGTAGGCGAGGACTTCTGGAAACTCAACATCGATCCTGCGCTGACGGGAAGTCACCGACTGAAGACCATCGAGGGCAAGGACGTAGAGGTCCGGCCGCTCTTCCACGTTTACTTCGAGTTCTTCGAGGAGAACTACCGGCCGGAGCTGGCCGAGAAGATCACCGGGGTTGCAGCCAAGAAGATCGTGGAATTGGCCCGGGAGATTGCCGCCCATCCCAAACAGACGCGACTCTCGCAGGGAATGGGGGTGAACCAGTACCAGCATGCAGACTTAAAGGACCGCGCGATGTACCTCGTCTGTGCCTTAACCGACAATATCGGGCACCTGACCGGCAACATTGGCTCATACGCGGGAAACTTCCGTCTCCCTCTCTTCAACGGGGCCGGGCAGTTCCTCGCTGAAGATCCGTTCCGCGTTCAGCTCGATCCCCAAAAGCCCTCCCGAGTGAAGTTCTACTTCAGGGCGGAGTCGGCCCACTATTATTCCCACGACGACCACCCCCTGATGATGGGAGATGCGGTGCTCACTGGAAAGACTCACATGCCCACGCCCACCAAGTTGATGTGGTTCGTGGATGCCAACTCCATCCTCGGGAACGCCAAGTGGAAATACAACATCATCACGAACACCCTCCCCAAGATCGACTGTATCGTCACCAACGAGTGGTGGTGGTCGCTCACCTGTGAGTACTCGGATATCGTGCTGGGGGTGGACGCCTGGAACGAGAACAAATACTGGGACATCGCCGGCTCCGTCACGAACCCATTCGTCTACGTCTGGCCCAAGACCGGGCACCGCCGCCTCTTCGACACCAGAAACGACGTGGAGGTGTTCGCCCGGGTGGCGGTCCGTCTCTCCGAGCTGACGGCGGACCAACGATTCCATGACTTTTGGAAGTTCGCCATCGAGGGACAACCGGAAGCTTACACCCAGCGCGTCATCAACGCCTCGTCTAATCTCCGCGGGTACAAGCTGGCCGATATTGCCCAGAAGGCTCAGCAAGGGATACCCTCGCTGATCATGACCCGGAGCTACCCGAAGTATGTGGGAATCGACCAGACCGATGAGAACCAGCCCTGGTACACCAAGAGCGGCAGGCTGGAGTTCTACCGTGAAGAGGACGAATTCGTGGACGCCGGCGAAAATCTGCCGGTATACCGGGAACCCATCGACTCCACCCACCACGAGCCTAACGTGATCGTCGCCAAGCCTCACCCCCTGCTGCGCCCCAAGCGTCCGGAGGACTACGGTGTGGACTCTGCCAAAGCGCTCACGTCCACGGAACTGCGACAGGCGCGTAACGTCATGGTCTCCCCGGAGAAACTTCCCGGCACCAGGCATCCTCTCACGGTGACCTTCGGAGCAAGCCACATCGTGCACACGCCGAAATACCGCCATGCCGCCCATACCACCACGGGTGACACGGATGTCACTACCCTTCTCTTCGGTCCGTTTGGCGATATCTACCGGCACGACAAGCGGCAGCCGTTCGTCGCCGAGGCCTACATCGACGTCAACCCAAAGGACCTCGAGAAGCTTGGGACCCAGGATGGCGACTACGTCTGGGTGGACGCCGATCCCCAGGATCGTCCCTTTACAGGGTGGAAAGGACGAGACGAAGACTACGAGGTCGGACGGATGCTGATCCGGGCCCGCGCCTCAAACAACACCCCCTCGGGCGTAGCCAAGATCTGGTTTAACATGTACGGGTCTTCCCACGGAACCGTGAAGGGAACCAAGGTGAATCGCACCGGCCTCGCGAAAAACCCGGGGACGGGCTACCAGTCGCTGTACCGCAGGGGAAGCCACCAGAGTGTGACGCGATCCTGGCTCAAGCCGACCTATATGACCGACTCGTTAGTGCGAAAGAACCTGATGGGCCAGGCGATTGGCAAGGGGTTTGCCGTGGACGTCCACGGGCCCATTGGTGCCCCCCGCGAGGCCCTCGGGAAGGTGCGCAAAGCGGAAGACGGCGGCCTTGGCGCCAAGGGCGTGTGGAGGCCTGTAAAGCTCGGCCTTCGACCGACAAGACCCCGGAAAGGTTTCACAAAGTACCTTCAGGCCGCATATGTGAAGTTCAAGAAACGATAGGGGGATGAGCCATGGCCAAAGCTGACAACTGGCACCTGAAAAGAGAAGTGCCGTACCCATACGAGTCCAAGCGGCCGAAGCGGCAGTTCGCCATGGTAATGGACCTGAACAAGTGTATTGCCTGCCAGACCTGCACGGTCGCCTGCAAGACCACGTGGACGCCGGGTCGGGGACAGGAGTATATGCTGTGGAATAACGTCGAGACCAAACCGTATGGGTTCTACCCGATGGGCTGGGATGTCCGTCTCATGGAGATGTTGGGAGATAACCAGGAGTGGACGGGGGACGCGTATACCGGAAAAACGGTTCTCGACGCCCCACCGGGCGAGCGGGTTCAGGGATGGAAACCGGAAGAAAGGGACTGGATGAACCCCAACATCGGCGAAGACGAGGTCAACGAGCCCGTCGACGTCGGCACCATCCTAGATGCGCTGCCTCATCCCGTTTGGATGTTCTACCTTCCGCGAATTTGCAACCACTGCACCAATCCTGCCTGCCTGGCCGCCTGTCCGCGCCAGGCCATCTATAAGCGCGAGGAAGACGGCATCGTCCTGATCGACCCGGAGCGATGTGAGGGCTATCAGGAGTGCGTCATGGCCTGCCCATACAAGAAGGTGCTGTTCAACTTCGTCGCCCGCATCTCTCAGAAGTGCATCGGATGCTTCCCCATGATCGAGCAGGGCCGTCAGCCGCAGTGCGTGACAACGTGCATCGGAAAGATACGCATGCAGGGATTTGTGAGCCCCCCCAAGAAGGTGAGAGCCGACAACCCCATCGACTTTCTCGTGCATATCAAGAAGGTGGCCCTTCCCCTCTTTCCTCAGTCCGGCCTCGAGCCGAACGTCTACTACATCCCCCCGATCCACGTCCCGCCCCGGTTTCTGATGCAAATGTACGGTCCAGGAGTCGAGCAGGCGGTCAAGACTTACAAGGACATGCGGGCCGGGAAGGAATCGGAACTTCAAGGGCTATTACACCTCTTCGGTTCCAGCCCCCTCATCCTCCACTCCTTCCAGGTGAAAAAAGGGGAAGCGATTGGATTCGACGAAAAGGGAACAGAGGTCGTTCGGGTTCCTGTTCAGGAACCGTTCCAGCATAGACCCCACAAGGACAAGCAGCTCACCGTCGTGCGCCAGGACATCCCGTAAGGGGAGGGAAAGCTTGATAGATCCAAGCAGTCAGCACAGAAAGTTCAGGGCAAGCCGCAAAGCAGAAAGCTGGGGGTTGATAACTGAAATAGAAACAGGAGGCGAGGGGATGAAACGGACTGCATTGTTCTCGGCACCGCTACTCGCTGCGGCACTGATACTGGCGGTCCCCGCTTTAGCGCAGGAGGCCCTGGTCTCCACACGCGTCCCCGGGGAGATACCGCTGGACCCCCTCAGCAAGGTCTGGAATAAGGCCGCACCCGTCACCGTGGACCTCCATGGCCAGATTATCACGACCCCGATGCATATGAATCCCTCCGTCAGGTCTCTCACCGTAAGGACCCTCAGTACAGACACGGAAATCGGCTTCTTGCTCGTGTGGAAGGACCCCACCGAGAATCGGTTCCACTCGCTGGGAGAGTTCTCCGATGCGGTCGCGGTCCAGATTCCATATATACCCAGCGATCGGGTCCCGATCACCATGGGCGGTCCGGGCCAGCGGGTACTCATCCTTCACTGGACGGCATTTCGACAGGAAAATATTGACCAAGGCTATTACGACACGGAAAAGGCCAAACCAAACTACACGTACGACTGGTATCCTCATGCAAACGCTCCCTACAAGTATCCTGAAGACTGGCACAGTCCCTATGCTTTGAACTACATCGGCGGGGAAAAGGTGTTCAGGAAAAATACTGTGAAAACTCCCGTCCGGGAGGTTGTCGCAGAAGGATTTGGGTCGTCAACCTGGAAAGATATTCAGGGGGCAGAGGGAAAAGGCATCTACAGGGATGGCCGGTGGCACGTCGCCATCAAACGAAAATTCGTGGAGGAGAACACGAGCAACCCCGAGTGGGGAGCCGGAAAGAACACGTTTATCAACTTTGCCGTGTGGGATGGCGCGAACAACGAGCGGGGAGCCAGAAAATCTCTCGAATTCGCCTGGACTCCACTCAAGATCGAGGAGAAATGAGATGGAGGCGTACCGGGCTTTTGTCTATCAATTTCTTTCCCTCGCGTTCTCCTACCCTGAACAGACCGTTATGCACACATTGGAAGAGAGTCTCGAAGATCTTGACCGATCCGTACAAGCTCTCGCGATACGCTATGATGCCCTGTCGCTGAGACCGGTCTTGAAGCAAGCGCGTCAGAGACTTCTGGACCTTCAGGGGGAATACAACGCCCTCTTTGCGACGAGTGTCAAGGCCCCTGCCTGGGAAACCGCTTATGAGATCGACAAGACAGCGAGGAGGGCGGCCGAGCTGTCGGATATTGAGGGATTTTACCGCGCCTTCGGGCTCAATTTAACCATTCCCCTGGAACCGGACAGTTTGGTCGCAGAGCTTGAGTTCCTTTCCCTGCTTCTTCAGAAGCTGTCCTACACCTTTAAGGAGGGAGACCAGGACGGGGCAGAGATCTGCGGAGACGCCTACCGAAAGTTCCTCGCCGACCACCTCGGACGCTGGTACGAGGTCTTTGTCCGCCGCCTTGAAGGACAAACCGAGGAGGAGTATTACCGCAGGATCGGAGCGCTGCTCAAGCTCGTTCTCGATAAAGAGACAACGGGAATCCAAGCACAGATCCGAAAGCTTTCCGACTACGCGACGGACATCGTTCAGGGAAGCACCTGGAAGTGCAACGCGTGAACCGCAGCGCGCGCCCAGAATATCTCGAAGCATACATCGGGGGCTAACGTCGACCCGAGAGAGCAACGCATACTGTGTGCTGACAGGCCGCAGAAAACCTTGAGACTTCTCCCATTTTTCATCAGACGGGTGTTGCGGATCCACCATAGCATGGGTCATTATGTGTCCCGAAGGCCCCATTGGAATTGCTAGCATGAACACATATACCTATCTTGCCAATTTATCTGACTTGTTGCCGGATATCCCCCCCGACAGTATTGTCAGTCGTGCCATTTACACCGACGACCGGCTCAGGGCCGTCCTCTTCGGCTTCGCAGCGGGTCAGGAACTTTCCGAGCACACCGCGTCGCAGCCCGCGATCCTCCACGTCCTTGAGGGGGAAGCCCACTTGACGCTAGGAGAGGACACGATGTCTGCCCACGCCGGAACATGGGTGCACATGCCGCCACATCTTCGTCACAGTATTGTGGCCAAAACCCCCTTGGTGATGCTCCTGCTGCTCATCAAGACCGACAAGGAAGGAAAGGCATGACTGCCTTGACGGGAGTGGCCTGGCTTTGCTAGGGTCTGCGGGTACCAAAACGATCCAGGGCCTCGGTCTCTCTCGGCTCACCCCTCCGGGTCTCCTCGAAGCGAGAATTACATGTTGGAGTTTTTTCCCTCAAGCCTGAAGTGAGCCTGGGTCTTCGAGAGGTCGCAGACGGACGAGACCTGCAACGGAGCGCTGGCGACAGAACGATCCAAGGAGGCAAGTCGTGGGTGAAAACGAGCATCCCAAGGGCGCCCTGTTCTTCATGCTCGTATATCTGCTGATCCTCGTCGGGCTTTGGCTCAACGTCTATCTGCGACTCTGGGGAGGATGAGGGGCCATGCAGCGCGGCAGCACGGTCTATCTTTACGAGCTCGCGTGGATTCTTCCCAGCATCGCGATTCCGATCGGGATGCTCGTGGCGTTAGTGGTCTTTGCCTTTGGCACCGGTAAACACCTGCCGGGGGATGAGGGACGGGTGAACCCGACCAGGGTCATGGCCACGGCGCCGTTTGACCAGCCAGGAGTTGTTCAGGTTGGTCCCGGAGCCTACGAGGTACGCATGATCGCCGGTATATGGCTTTTCACCCCGAATGAGATCCGTGTGCCGGCAGGGTCGACAGTGACGTTCGTGGCCACCAGCAGGGACGTGGTCCACGGACTGTTCATTCCCCGGGCGAACGTCAACGTGATGCTCCTTCCCGGCCAGATCGCCCGGGTCACCACGCGATTCGACCGATCTGGCGAATACCCCTTTTTCTGTCACGAGTACTGTGGCGTCGCTCACCATGCGATGTGGGGCAAGGTCATCGTTGAGCCTACATCGGAGGCGAATATTCGCC
>JABAOD010002147.1_pt2 | contig 11291 bp, 9 predicted proteins | sample 7062151 | NCBI WGS metagenome assembly JABAOD01 (sample SAMN14538626, study PRJNA623070) | marine sediment metagenome | biome: marine biome [ENVO:00000428]; feature: marine pelagic biome [ENVO:01000023]; material: deep marine sediment [ENVO:00002113] | place: India: Gulf of Khambhat ...
CCTCGCGCGCCTCCATGGAGGGCGAGCGCAAGCAGGTGACGGTGCTCTTCGCCGACCTCAAGGGCTCGATGGAGCTGCTCGCCGACCGCGATCCCGAGGAAGCCCATGAGCTGCTCGACCCGGTGCTGGAGCGGATGATGGACGCCGTGCACCGCTACGAGGGCACCGTCAACCAGTTCACGGGCGACGGCATCATGGCGCTGTTCGGCGCGCCNNTGCTGATTTGAAGAGCTCAATGGAGATGCTCGCAGATCGCGATCCCGAGGAGGCGCATAGGCTTTTGGATCCAGTCGTTGAGCATATGATGGAGGCCGTGCACCGGTACGAGGGCACGGTTAGCGAAGTCAGAGGCGATGGAATTATGGCCATCTTCGGCGCACCGGTCGCACACGAGGATCACGCGCAGCGCGCCTGCTACGCCGCCCTGGATATGCAGGCGGCAATACGGCGCTACTCCGAAGGGGTGATTCATACCCACGGCGTAAAGCCGCAGATCCGCATCGGCCTGAATTCGGGCGAAGTTGTCGTTCGCGTCGTCAGCAGTGATCTGCGCATCGATTACTCGACGGTAGGAATGACCACGCATCTCGCCGGTCGCATGGAGCAGTTGGCCGACCCCGGCAGCACGCTGCTGACGGCGGACACGCTGCGACTCGCCGAGGGCTACATCGAAGTCAAACCGCTTGGGCCGGTGCCGGTCAAGGGCCTGGAGGCCGCTATCGACGTCTATGAGCTGACCGGGGCGCGGCAAGTTCGCTCTCGTCTCAATGCCGCCGCCGCGCGCGGGCTAACCCGTTTCGTCGGACGCGAAACACAGCTAGCGCAACTTGGCCAGGCGCTCGAGCGCGCGGCGGCGGTGCATGGGCAGGTGGTCGCCATCATCGGTGAGCCCGGCGTGGGCAAGTCACGGCTCGTGTGGGAAGTCACGCATTCCCATCGCACCGACGGCTGGACCATCGTTCAAGCGGGCTCAGCCTCCTATGGGAAAGCGACGCCGTACCTGCCGGTCATCGATCTGCTCAAGGCGTACTTCCAGATCGAAGGTCGAGACGATCACCGCAAGATCCGCGAGAAGCTGACTGGGAAGCTGCTAACCCTCGACCGGGCACTGGAGCCGACGCTCCCGGCGTTACTGTCGCTGCTCAATGTGCCCGTCAAGGATAGCGCCTGGCAGGTGCTCGAGCCGCGTCAGCGTCGCCAGCAAACGCTCGGGGCTGTGAAGCGACTTCTACTGCGGGAGAGTCAAGTGCAGCCGCTGGTGGTGGTGTTCGAAGACCTGCACTGGATCGACAGCGAGACCCAGGCCCTGCTGGACAGTCTGGTGGAAAGCGTTCCGACTGCGCGCTTGCTGCTGCTGGTGAACTATCGCCCCGAGTACGAGCACCGCTGGGCCAACAAGACATACTATGCGCAGCTTCGGCTCGACCCGCTGCCGCCGGAAGGCGCGGAAGAGCTCTTGAGCACGCTCCTAGGTAGCGATGCCAGCCTGCAACGGCTCAAGCGGGCTCTGGTCGAGCGCACGGAGGGAAACCCCTTTTTCCTGGAGGAGAGTGTGCAGACCCTGGTAGAAACCAAAGCGCTGGTGGGCGAGCACGGCTGCTACCGTCTGGAGCGGCCGATCGAAGCCATCCGAATGCCGGCGACGGTACAGGCGGTGCTCGCGGCCCGCATCGACCGGCTGCCGGCCGAGGAGAAGCGACTGCTGCAGACGGCCGCGGTGATCGGCAAGGACGTCCCATTTGCGCTGCTGCAGGCCGTGTGCGACCAGGACGAGCGCCTGCTACGTCAGGGGCTCGCACACCTGCAGGTGATGGAGTTCCTCTACGAGACGAGTCTGTTCCCGGATCTCGAATACACCTTCAAGCACGGGCTCACATATGAGGTGGCTTACGGAACCTTGCTGCACGAGCAGCGCCGTGGGCTCCACGCCCGCATCGTCGAGGCGATCGAACGGCTCTATGCTGATCGTTTGATCGAGCAGGCGGAGCGGCTCGCGCACCACGCCTTCCGCGGCGAGCAATGGGACCGGGCCGTCGGCTTTCTCCGTCAAGCCGGTGGCAAAGCCGCTGCGCGCAGCGCCTACCCCGAGGCGACCGCCTACCTTGAGCAGGCGCTAGTCGCGCTCGGTCATTTACCTGAAACCCGCGAGACGCTCCAACAGGGAATCGACTTGCGGTTCGACCTGCGAAGCGCGCTCCAAGCGCTCGGCGAACACGAACGTGTTTTCGAGTACCTTCGCGATGCGGAGCGCCTGGCCTCCGCTCTAGGGGATCAAGACCGGCTGGGGTGGGCCTCGGCCTATCTCAGCCAGTATCTCTGGCGGATGGACGACGGGCCGGCTCGCGCTGAGGAGTTAGGCCAACGTGCCCTGCGCATCGCCATGACCGAACCAGCACTTCGCCGGCAGACACCCTTTGCGCTCCAGGTCGTGGCAAACTTCTTCCTAGGCCAGGGTTACTTCAACGTCGGCGACTATCGTCGCGCGATCGAGCACTGCCAGCGAAATGTAACAGTTCTCGAAGGCGAGCGCGCTCACGAACGGCTCGGTTTGACCGGCTTGCCGTCCGTGCTATCGCGCACCTGGCTCGCTTGGTCACTCGCCGAGCAGGGCCAGTTCAAAGAAGCGCTAATGCATGCTGACGAGGCGCTCTCGATTGCCGAGACCGCTGGCCAGGCCTACAGCGTGGCCGCCGCCTCCCTCGCGATCGGTCAGGTTCAGCTGGTCCGAGGTGTGTTCGGTCAAGCGATCCCTACGCTCGAGCGTGCCGCCGAGCTTTGCAGGAGCTGGGATCTTCAGGTCATTGTCACGACGACGAACGCCCTACTCGGCTTGGCGTACGCGTTGTCCGGCCGAATCACCGAGGCCCTGCCGATCCTCGAGCAGGCTGAGGCTCAGGCCTCCAAAATCAGGATCTTCAATACACCGACGGCGACAATCGCTCCCGGCACCGTCTATCTCCTGGTGGAAAGGGCAGAAGAAGCCGCTGCGATCGCGACACGCGCCGCCGAGCGCGCCGTTAGGTGCGACCTTCGCGGCAACCACGCGAGGACCTTACAGCTTCTCGGCGAGATCAGTGCTCGCCGCGACCCGCCGGAGGCAGCCCGAGCCGAGGACTATTACCGCCGAGCGCTCGCATTGGCCGAAGAGCTCGGCATGCGCCCAGTGGTCGCCCACTGCCACCTCAGTCTCGGTCGGCTATTCGGGCAAACGCGAAGCGCTCAAGAAGCTGTCCAACACCTTGATACCGCAGCACAACTATTCCGCGAGATGGAGATGGCCTTTTGGCTGGATCAAGCTGACGAGGCGTTAAGGAACTACGTCGTCTAGGTATCGGTTATTTTTCCCGCACCCTGACAATAACGAGCCTGCGGCAATCACTATCGTCAGATCACTGCCGTGCCGCGCGTGCGAGTGCGTTGCCATCCATCGGTAGGCTTGCGCTCTTGCGCGGCAGGCAAGGTGTCGTGTATTTGCTAACGGTTGATTGACTGATATGCCGCTGGCCTGCGTCGCTTTCTAGCCCATCTTATCGTCGAGACCGACTGCCATGAAATCTAATCCGCAAGTGCGTAGCGAGGGCGTCGTGTATACAGGCGGCACGGCTGCGCGTGACCCGTGGTTGCTGGCGATCTGCGCCGGGCGCGTGCTGACCTACGCGATCTTCATGGTGTACGCCGCGTCTCTGGCGGTACTGCGCGAGCACTGGGGCATGTCTGCTGCCCAAGCGGGTTCAATCTCTGGCGGCTTCATGTTCGGCTATGCAATCTCGTTGGTCACATTCTCCTGGCTGGCGCAGCGTTTTGGCGCCAGACGCCTGTTCTTGCTGTCTGCCGTGCTAAGCGCGATCTCGGCGCTCGCCTTCGGCTTGTTCGCCCGGTCCTATGCGTCTGCGCTCGTGTTATACACGCTCGCCGCGACCACGCAGGGCGGAACCTACACGCCGGCGCTCATGCTCTTCGCCGATCGCTATCATCCAACGCAGCGTGGGGCGGCCATCGGGTTTCTCATTGCCAGCACATCGATCGGCTACGCCTTTTCGCTCGCGTTGTCGGGCGTGATGCTTTGGTACGGCGGCTATGAGCTGGCATTCGTTATTACCGGCTGCCTGCCACTCGCCGGCGCGGCCGCGTCTTGGTGGGCGTTACGACAGACGCCCAACGTCATACACAGAAGCAAGCGTGTGCGTGTGGCCACGCGCCTTACCACGCTGCGCGGCAATGCCAACGCACAGCGGCTGATTGTCGGGTATATCTTCCATTGCTGGGAGTTACTGGGGATGTGGGCGTGGATCCCGGCGTTCCTCGCTGCCAGTCTGGCACTATCCGGCATGGCATCGGTGCAGGCGGCGGCATTTGGTGCTTATCTGTCGGCGGTACTCCATCTTGGCGGTGCGCTCGCCTCGTCGTCGATGGGATGGATCTCCGATCGATTCGGGCGTCGCATCGTACTGCTTGTAATGGCTTCCAGTAGTGCGATGTTCTCGTTCATAATGGGCTGGCTGATCGCGTGGCCGTTTCTGGTTCTGATTGTCATCGCAATGTTCTACACGTTCACGGCGCTCGGCGACTCACCGGTGCTTTCGACGGCATTGACCGAAGCCGTGGAGCCTGCCGCGCTGGGCTCGGCGCTGGCGTTGCGCTCGCTGCTAGGCTTCGCCGCCGGGGCGCTGTCACCGATGATATTTGGCTTCGTGCTCGACGCGACCAACCCGCTCGGTGCCACGCCCGTCACGTGGGGATGGGCCTTTAGCGCGCTGGGTGTCGGCGGCCTCGGTGCGCTGTGGTGCGCGTACGGTCTGCGCGAGGCCCGCGGCGTCAAGCCGCTGGCGCCCTGAATGGCAGCGAAAAGCTAGCGATTCGCCAACAAATACCGCTTTGCTGGGCCTGGCGCAGGCGTTGCGCCAGCGCGGTCGAAGAAGTCCCTACCGTTTTCTCGCAGCGCTGGGGTCAGGCCTTCGGAATCCGTATCTACCGCACACTAACGTGCAAAGCGTTTCGCATGAATGCAATCGCTCACTAATTTATACTCCGCATCGTCGATGGGCCCCGGTACTCGCGCTCGTATGCGGACACCGTGCGGACCACGGTCCCCAGAATGTCGGAACGCGTGACAACAATCGCCCGTGCCGCGGCCCGTGCGGGAATCAGCTCCCGGTTGCAGCGGCTCGTAAATGTCGAACCCCATGAGGTTCGCGCCGTCGCCTGGGCGTTCTTGTACTTTTTCTCGCTGTTGTGCAGCTACTACATCGTTCGCCCGATGCGCGATGAAATGGGGATCGCGGGCGGCGTGGAAAACCTGCAGTGGCTGTTCACCGCAACCTTCGTGGCGATGCTATGTGCAGTACCTGCCTTCGGCTGGGTCACGTCGCGCTATCCGCGCCCGGTGTTCCTGCCCGCCGTGTACCTGTTCTTCGCCGCCTGCCTGTTGCTGTTCTTTTTCGCGTTCCACTCCGGGCTCACGCACGCATGGGTGGCGCGCGCCTTCTTCGTGTGGGTAAGCGTGTTCAACCTGTTCGTGGTGTCGGTGTTCTGGGGATTCATGGCCGACATATTCGACTCCGTGCAGGCGAAACGGCTGTTCGGCTTCATCGCCGCGGGCGGCACCGCGGGGGCGCTCACCGGCCCGGTACTGACTACTGCGCTCGTGCTGCCGCTCGGCCCGGCTAACCTGCTACTCGTCTCGATGGCCTTCCTCGGCATTGCCGTGCTGTGCGTGCGCCAGCTGATCCGTTGGCGAGTGGGGACCGGCGCAGTGCCCGCGGGCGCACCCAACCGATCCGAGGAAAACGAGCGACCGTTGGGGGGCAGCATCGTCGCAGGCTTCAAGCTCGTGCTGGCTTCGCCTTATCTGCTCGGAATCTGTTTGTTGATGCTGTTATTCACGACGCTCGCGACCTTTCTCTACTTCCAGCAAGCGCGCATCGTGGCTGGCGCCTTCTCCGATCCGTCACAACGCACGGCCGTATTCGCGGCCATGGATTTCGCGGTCAACGGCATCACGATCGCGTTGCAGGTGTTTCTCACCGGGCGCCTGGTCAAGGCGTTGGGGCTTGCCTCGACACTGGCGCTGATCCCGGTCTTGCTCGGTCTCGGCTTTCTCGCCATTGGTATGTGGCCGGTGCTCGCGGTGTTGGTGGTGGTGCAAGTGTGCCGACGGGCCGGCAACTATGCGATCATGCGCCCGGCACGCGAGATGCTCTACACGGTGCTCGACCGTGAGTCGAAGTATAAGGCGAAGAGCTTCATCGACACGGCGGTGTACCGCGGTGGCGATGCCGTGAGTGCGTGGGCGTACGCCGGTCTGTCTGCGCTCGGCATGGGGCTTTCCGCCATCGCGTTTATCGCGGTGCCGCTAGCGGCCATATGGGCTTCGGTGTCCTACGGCCTCGGGATTCGCCGCGAAGCGCTCGCCGCGGCCGCGGCGAGCGAGGAAAGCGAACGATGATGACGCGACGCGAGCTGCTGAAAGTGTTGGCGGCGTCGAGCGTGTTGACGCTGACTCCCCGTAGCGCGCTCCTCGCTGGGCCTGCCCCCATCGAACGGCCGATCCCTTCGAGCGGCGAACGCCTGCCGGTCATCGGTATGGGCTCGGCGCGCACGTTCGATGTCGGCGGCAATGCGCAGGTGCGCACACGCTTGCGGGAGGTGTTGGAACTCTTCTTCGAGCTCGGGGGCAAGCTCATCGACACCTCGCCCATGTACGGCGCGGCCGAAAGCGTGCTGGGCGACCTTCTCACCGGCGTGCCCGGCCGCGAGCGGCTGTTCGCCGCAACCAAGGTTTGGACCGACGGACGTGCAGCCGGTATCGCACAGATGCGCCAGTCGATGGCACGCATGCGCGTCGAGCGCTTCGATCTGATGCAGATCCACAACCTGCGCGATTGGGCTGTACATCTGCCGACACTTCGTGAGTGGAAGGCCGAGGGGCACATACGTTACATCGGCATCACGACCTCGCACGGCCGATTCCACAGTGAGCTCATCCGTATTCTCGAGACAGAGCCCTTCGACTTCGTGCAGCTGAGCTACAGTCTCGCCAATCGTGATGTGGAGCAGTATCTGTTGCCGCTTGCGCAAGCGCGCGGTATTGCCGTGCTCGTCAATCGGCCTTTCGAGCGCGGCGCGATGTTTCGCGCGGTGCGTGGCAAGCCGCTGCCGGACTGGGCGGCGGAGATCGACTGCAAGAGCTGGGCGCAGGTGTTCCTCAAATTCGCGGTTTCGCATCCAGCCGTCACCTGTGCAATTCCTGCGACCTCGAAGCCGGAGCATATGCGCGACAACATGGGTGCGAACTTCGGACGGCTTCCAGACGCGGCGCTACGCCGCCGCATCGTCGAATTTTGGGATTGGCTGTAGTCCCCTAGCGGGCTGTGAATACCAAAAGAACGAAGCTCCACGTTTCAAGCGGATGTCGACAGAGCCGCGCGCAGATTATGCGTTTTACCAGATGCGCTCGAAGCGTATCATCGGCTCTGCCGAGATAAGAACATCAGGAGGAGTTCGGTTATGTATTATTCCAGACGCTTTTTCGCCATGCTGACACTTATCGGACTGTCGGGGTTTGCCACGTCTTTGTTCCCGGCGGAGCTTGCACCGACGCGAGAGACCGGCACCGGCCCGATGTATCGATCGGACGCGCCGGTTACTGTGAATCTCTGGGAGCCCGGGGATCCCGGTCGGCCGCTGCATATCCATGGTCAGGTAAAGGGCACCGACGGGAAGCCGCTCGTCGGCGCCATACTGAACGTCTGGCAGGCCGATGCCAACGGTCAGTATCATGAGAACCGCTACCGCGCCAAGCTGCGCACAGGCAAGAACGGTAGCTATCGCTTCAGCACAGTGCTACCGGGACAGTACTATAGTGCCAAACATATCCACGTCGTGGTGACCCATGAGGGTTACGAACACTTGATGACAAGGATCCTGTTCAAAGGGGACCCGAACCTCGACGAGTCCGTCCATGGCGATCTCGCCATTCATCTGGAGGAGGGGAGAATCAAGGATCGGACTTTCCTGTTCGGTCGCTTCGACATCGTAATGCGGCCCGCAGGCGGCGGCTAACGTAATCACTGGCCAGAACCTGCTACATCGCCATCATCCCATGAAGTAGCGCTTTCGCGAGCGCATGCGGTTAACTCGCGCCGAACTCGGCGCGCAGCCGCTTCGCCGCCTCGGCCATCGCCTTCATCTTGCCGAACGCGACCTCGCGCGGCAGGTATTTCATGCCGCAGTCCGGGGCGAGGATCACGTTCTCCGCCTGGACGTAGGGCAGCGCACGCTTGATGCGGGCAACAATGGTCGATGCGTCTCGACCTTCCGTAGCGATAAACCCCTTGTCTTTCTCTCCGGGATTTAAGCGCTCGCCTGTACGTGCGGCTTGTAACTCATTTGTAACCCATCTGTAAGCTACCCGTAGGTATCCAGGCACCAATATTCCTGCCCACATTACTAAGATGCCGGTGAACGCTAATGAGCTACCGATTTATGAAACTACTTCTAATGAGTTGGCTGGCGCATCGGATAACGGCAGCATGTATTGGGCCACGAGAAAACTAGCCAATATGCTTCGCTGCCTGGCGCTCGTTGTCGTCGCGCTCGCTGGGGCTCTGAGCATCATCGCCAGCGGGGGTGGAAGCGGAGGTGGAGCTGGAAACGAACCGCCGCCGCCACCGCCAGATATCTCCGGGGTGTGGGCAGGGACGTGGGCCGGAGTAGACCCCAAGGCGGGTCCGGTCACGGGTAACTGGGAAGCGGAGCTATCCCAGACTGAATCCGGAGTCACTGGATCTGCGACGCTGAGCGGCGATGTGGATTGCCCGGATGGCAGCGTAACGGTATCGCAGCGTACCGACGTAGTCGCCGGTACGCTCTCCCGTACGCCTTGTTCGCAAAACGAGTGGACCCTGACTGCCGTGAATACGCTCGCGAGGAGTGCTAGCGGTATCTGGACGAAGCCGGCTAACGGTGCAGAGGGTACATTTACCGGGACCCAGATCGCCGAGCCGGGCGGTCCCCGTATCGCCTTCGTCAACCCTTCAGGGGGATTGCCCGGTACCCTGGTGACGATCGCGGGCACAGGTTTCAGTCCCGTCCCGACAGACAATGTGCTGGACTTCAATGCCGCCCCTGTGGTGGGACTCCTGACCTCAAGTCCGACCACGCTCACGACGCGCGTGCCGAGCGGGGCGACAACCGGCCCGCTTCTGCTAACCACAGCCGAGGGAACAGCTATCAGTCCTCGGTCCTTCAACATGAATGTGTCCTTTCCGAGTCCGTTCAAGACCGCCGATATCGTCGTTGGCTCTGTTCCTGAAGGTGTGGCCGTCAGTCGTGATGGCCGCAAGGCCTATGTGGCGAACAAGGTAGATGGCACCGTAAGCATGCTCAACACGGCCACCAATCAGGTGATCATTTCATCTTTCGTGGATCCTGCGGTGACCGTGCCGGTTCAGGGTATCGCCGTGAGTCCTGATGGGAAGCGCGTGTATGTGGCCGGCGGCTCCAACGGCGTCATCGTGTTGGATGCAGCCACGATCAGAGTAGTTGACACCATTCCTGTTGATGCTGGCGGGGCAAGCCAACCGAATCCGCAAGGTATTGCCGTGAGCCCCGATGGTCGGCTGCTCTATGTTTCAAATAATCAGGATGGAGGCGCCGTCACCGTTCTGGACATCGATACAAAAGGAGTGGTTACCAGTGTCTCCATGGGCCTGGGCAGCGCGCCCCTCGGCGTCGCCGTGAGCCCTGATGGACAACTGGCGTATCTGGCGTTTTCCGGCCCCCCTGATGTAGTCAAGGTATTTGAGCCTCTGACAAATGGTGTTAGAGCCACCATTCCCGTTGGTTCACGCCCGATAGGTATCGCCGTGACTCCCGATGGAGCAAAGGTCTACGTCTCAAATGAACTTAGCAATTCCGTCAGCGTATATGACACCGCTACGAGCCAAACAACGACGACATCCGTCGGTGCAATGCCGACGGGAATTGCCATCAGTCCGGATGGCAGCCGCGTCTACGTCGCGAACAGAGGAAGCGACACGGTGAGTGTCATGAGCACGGCGACTGACCAGGTCATCGCCACCATTACTGTAGAGTCCGGACCTATGGGCCTCGCAATCAGTCCCGGCGGCAAACGCGCATATGTGACGAATTCCGTGAATACCGTGTATGAGCTTGGCGGACCGCGTACGCTCACCGTAGCGAAGGGCGGCACGGGCATCGGCACGGTAACGTCCTCTCCCGCAGGCATTACTTGCGGAACAAGCTGTCAGGCGAGGCTGGACTTCGGCACCGTGGTTACCCTCACCGCAACCTCCGACAGCAGTTCAGTGTTCCTGGGTTGGAGCGGCGACACAGATTGTGACGATGGCACGGTGACGCTGAATGCTAACAAGGCCTGCACGGCTGTCTTCGACANNGAAGAAAACTCGTGCGCTTGTATTACACTTACTCACCGCCGATCGCCGACTATATCAGGCAACACGAAACGCTTCGGATTGCTGTGCGTTTGAGCCTCTGGCCTGTTGTCTACGCAGTCAAGCATCCCGACGGCGCGTTCGGGGTCATCCTGATCGGCACTCTCACGATCATCTGGCAAACGCGCAGGCGAAACCGCGTCTTTGCCAAAAACACGAATGCACGGGCTCATGAAAACGATAGCGACTGACTCAGATCTGCCGCCCCTTGGCGCAGACGTTATGCTTGCGCTCATCGCCGTTGGGGCTCTAGCCATAGGCGCGCTGGTGTATGTGCTCGACCGGCCGGCGGTGACGGTATATCTCCTGCCGCAAGCATTGTCGTTTGCAGACGGGCATCGTGTTTGGTTCGGTGGCTTCGGCGACCGTCTCCCCGCGTTTGCCCATGTCTATGCGTTTATCCTGTTGACGGTAGCCGTCAGTCCTTGGCCAAGGCGTGTGTTGCCAGTCTGCGCGTTTTGGTGGCTGGTCGCCTCGCTGGGCGAGCTCGGGCAACACGTGGCGTTAGCGCCGCACATCGTGGCGGTGGTGCCTCGCTGGTTCCAGCAGCTGCCGGTACTCGATAACACCGCCAACTATGTCTTGTACGGGACATTTGATCGGTGGGATCTCGTCGCTGTCGGACTCGGCACCGTCAGCGCGTATGTGACTGTCAAACGGCTTCGTCAACGAGGTTGGCGCCGTGTCGTTGCCATTTGAAACGACTCGCAGGGCCTTACGCTTCGTCAGAACCGCTGCGGTGAGTCTGCATCGGCGTCACTGACAACCACGAAGGAGCACTACTCTAGAGGGAATCAACTCGCGCCGAACTCGGTG
>JABAOD010010052.1_pt6 | contig 11284 bp, 10 predicted proteins | sample 7062151 | NCBI WGS metagenome assembly JABAOD01 (sample SAMN14538626, study PRJNA623070) | marine sediment metagenome | biome: marine biome [ENVO:00000428]; feature: marine pelagic biome [ENVO:01000023]; material: deep marine sediment [ENVO:00002113] | place: India: Gulf of Khambhat ...
GGCGAACCGTGCGGTGCGTGGCAGTCCACGCACTCGCCTCTGGGCAGGTCCAGATGAGCTTGAGATGAAGGCGGCGCTATCGAAGCGAAGATCTGCGCTCGCCGAAGTGCGGCCGCGGATTCGATGTCGGGCAAAGCGGCCGCCCCGTTCTCCTCGTGGCACGATGCACACACCCGACCGGAGCTGGGTTCCGCCAGCAGCTCCATCTCATATCCGCCGTGCATGACGTGGCAACCGGAGCAGGGAAGGTCGGCGTGCCCGCCGCCGAACGCGTAACGTCCGGGTTCGTGACAGCTCGTGCACAACATCCGCTCCTCCTCGACCGCCGGAAGCACTCCGCGCCGATCATGGGGATCATGACACGTCGTACACTCGATCACGGACCCGGTCTCGAACCTTAATGGCCTCGGCCTGATTCGAATGACCTCGCCGTAAGAGGCTGGTGAGACGCGCCGCCGCTCGTTCAACCTGGCGACGTCGAATCGGCCGAGGGGATGATCATCTGTCAGATCGTACTCTAGGTATCGACCGGTCCCGCTGGCGGACGCTGACTCTTGGAACTCAGCCTGCACCCCGCGGACTGCTGCGGTGGCATGACACCGCAAGCAGCTCTGCGACGCCGGTCCGATTCCGGGCGCATCCACCACGATCTCCGGAACGCCACCGGACTTCAGGTTTGCCTCACTGAACCCGGTATTGTGCGAGCCGTGGCATAGCGTGCACGCGTCTACCGATGGGTCGCCGGTAGCGACACTGGCGTGCTGGGCAAGTACCCCCGTGGCCGCCGGCCCGGTCAGCTGAGCCAGGAGCACAGCGGTCGTGGCCAGCCACGACCTCCAGGAGCTAGGGTCGGGTCCCCGCCTTCCTGCTCCGCTGAACCGGATCCAAGGTGTCATGCTCAGAAGCTCCTTGTCAGCTGCGCGACAAGCCGATCTTCCGTCCGCTCGAAGCCCTTCGTCCATGCGTTCCGGTCATAAGAGAGCCTAGCAGAGACCCGCCGTATCTGCCACTCCGCTCCCACGCCGGCTCCGACGAAACGCTCTGCTTGGAACGCCTTATCCGTCCAATCATAGGCCGAAAGGCCGAGATGAAGTCTCAGTCTGGATGTGGCCCGCCACTCCGCCCGCCCCGTGCCCTCGAAGATCTTGAACCTGCGGGAATTCGTGCGTGATGTATAACGGGCTGTCAGGTTGGCCTTGAGTCTGGGACCGAAGAGGTTGCTCCAACTCCCACGGATCTGCAGCTGCCTCGAGTCGGGGCTTGGGAACCGTGCGCGCTGCGCTAAATCCGCTGCTAGCGACAGGGACCCGATTGGAGTGCCTCCACTCAGCCGTGCGCCCACGCTGATGTCATCGAATTCTCGGAATGTGGGACTGAGGGCCTGAATGCCGTTGTCGATCAATTTCCGCGCAGCGCGACTGTGGTAGCCTGTAAATGGTCCCTTCCGTAGCGTGACCTCGTAGCTGTAAGTCCAGCTGTTCTCCGCGGCTTCCGCGCTGAGCCGGATCTGGTAGTCGACCAGTACGGCCGTACCCTCCGTCATGCGGCCCCCGGGAAGGGTGAACACCTCGAGGCGGGGCGGGGACTCTACGAGCCGATAGTCCAGACCCTCGACGAAGACGAGCGTACCATCCTCATTGGTGATGACGACTGATGTGGGCTCCGCCAGAGGTTCGTTGAGCACAAAACTGCCGCTCGCATCGATGACGTGTCTCTCGCCAACGACGGTCCCGACACCGTTTTCCCGCAACACGGATCGCTTGAACCACTCGTATCCGGCCCCGGCGGCCAAGTTGAGCGAGAAACCCATCGGCAAGCGCGTGCCCGCTGCCAGTCGCGAACGTGCGCGTCCGTACCGCTGTGTCCCTTGACGGAATGACCTCCCCCGGGCCTCACCGCCGAAGGCGATCTTCAAACGTGATCGACGACTCCAATTCCCCAAATAGCTCGCCGACCAACCGCGGTTGAAATCAGACAACACCGTCGCGTCGAACAACTGATAACCCAAACTGGACGAGAACGATCGGACATGCCGGATCCGAACCGACTGTCTCCAGTTGACTCGCTCGAACTCGCCCATGCCCGAGCGGGTGACATATACGAAGCCGGAAGTCAACCGGCTTCCCTTACCCCAGCGGAGCGTGTGATCGAGGTCCAGCAGATTGCGAACGAAGTCGCGGTCGCTGCTCCCGCTCTCGTAGTCGAGACGCTCGATGTCGAGTCGGAGCTTGCTGTTGCTGGCTGACAGTCTGAGCGTTCGGCGACGCTCGTCGACAAACTTGCTGAGCAGACCGTTGGGGCGGTAGAGTTGTTGCAGCGAACGATCCGAGTAGGTCAAACGAGCCGGTAGTGGTCTCCAGCGGGAGCCCAGCTCCAGTTCCCAGTCCGTTGCGTCCGTTTCCTGGTGAGCCCCAAACGCGAGGTCCTGATTCTCGGAAAGGCGGCTCCACCAGGCGCTGAAGGAGATCGGTGCCCCTCCGAGCAGGACGATTCGGCCGTACCCATTCAGTGTCTGAATCTGGCCGTTCGGTGAGTCGTCAAAGCCGGACCAAGCCCGTTGGCCCAGCAGCGGCCTGGCCACCAGATCGAACCTCACCAATCTCGGATCGGACACGAATCCGTTCAGTCTCAGCTGGAGCGATTCCCGCCAGACCGTCCGTGAAAGTGTCGGATTGGCCGGGACCTGGGACCAGTAGCCGTCGAAACCGAACTCGAGGACTCCGCTCACCTCGTCGACCTGTAAGCCCTGTGCCCGTGCCGGAGGTGCGAGCGCGAGCAGCGCGGCGATGAGAGCGGTGCCGGTTCCGATCCGCATGGGTCGGTCTATCCCGAGTCGCTCGGCTCGGGCTTCGGCGGCTCGACCGGGTCGGGTGGGTTGCGGTGGCAGCGTGTGCACTGGATGACGCCGAAGGCCTGGCGACCGTCATGGCATTCGCCGCAATACTCACCCTGCTGGATCGCGCGCATGGTGATCGTGGCGGACCCCTTCTGGGTCGCGAAAGGAGCCGGGTGACAATCCACGCATACGTAACGGATCCGATGCTTCCAGTGCGCGAAGATCGCGGGCGGGAAATCTTCTGCCATCCCGCTGGCGCTGTCACGCTCGAAGACCAGATCGGTGGACAGACTCGGAACGATGCGACCGGGCGGCATCTGGAGGACGGCGTGGCACCGCTCGCAGACCTCGGTCCCGAAGGCCACTTTGCCGTGGCAGACCCCGCACTTCTCGCCGGCCTGGATCTCGGCCATGCTGGTCTTCAATGGCCCGCGTGTCCGGAAGATCGCGGGATGACAGCTCTGGCAGCTCAGCCACTCGGTGTGCGTCGAGTGTGGGAAATAGGCCTCCATGGCGCCGAAGTAGAAGTCAAACGCGAATACCGGCGCTTCGTTCCGGCCCCCGATGACCCCCGTTCGCAGCGCCACGGCCCAGTCGATGCCACCGGAGGCGTGCCGCGGGAGCAGCGCCAGCACGCTGTCGGGCGTTTGGGCCGCTTCGGCGGGTGAGGGCAGGCGCAGCGTATCTTCGGGTGCGACGGCCCGCGCCGCGCCGCTCTCGGCGGCCGCCTCGGGCTTGGGTTGCGGTTCCGGCAGATCGAGGATGACCTGCGCGGCGCTGCGGCAATTCGCGCCCGCGAAGATCGCCGCGGCCAGTGCGGCCACCAGGATGGACTTAGCTCGGTACATCTTCAGCCTGCCGCGCCTTCACGAACCCGTAAACCGACAGCTTGTCCGGACCGTACTGGTTCGTCACGAGGATCAGATACTGCAGCTCGAACCGGCCGTCCACGTACTTCTGGAAGAGGTCGAGGTGGTCGTAATCGACGGTGACCTGGGCGGGCAGCCACATCGTGCCAGGCCCTTCGTAAGGGCCGCCGAAGAACATCAGCAACCGCCCCTCGTTGTCGAATACCTGCACGTTCTGAAAGGCCGCATCGACTACGAACAGGTTCCCGTCCCGGTCCACCGCGATCCCCTTGGGGCGCGCGAATTGGCCCATCGCGTCGCCGTAGCTCCCAACCGCGCGCACGAACGCCCCGTCCAGCGTGTAGACCTTCACCTGGGACGCCCCGAAATCGCTCACGTAGACCTGGTCGCCCGTCGCCCAGATGTTGGTGGGGCCACGGATCCGCTCGTCGACTTCAGCATCAGCGTTCGGAATGGTGGAGACGAGTCGGTGATCCTCGATGGTATAACTGCGGACCTCTCGCAGGCCGAAGTACGCCACCCACACTCGGCCCTGGTGGACGAATACATCGACGGGCCGCGATCCTTTGCGCTCGCCGAACGACGTCACGTAAGCGCCGGCGGTATCGAACACGACCACCTGCTCGCGTCCGGAGTCGGCCACGTACAGCCTGCCGCTCGCCCGGTCCGCGTGGCAGTTGACGGGCGTCCGCAGTTTTCCTTGCCCGATCGGCTTCCACTGCTCAAAGCGATTGGACCGGAGGTCCAGGACGTCGATGCCGCCGAGGACGGTATCGCAGATGTAGATCTTACCGTTCAGCAGGGTCACGCCGTAGGGCTTGATGATGCTTCGGTTACTCTCTTCCTCCGTCTCCTTCCCGAGGAGCCGATCCCAGAAGGACGGCGACCTCGGCGGCCCGACGTCCGCGGCGGTGCTGAACGCGGTGAGGAACTGTACGCGTGGAGTATCAGGCGGCGTCGGGAAGACCACCAGCGGTCGCTCCGCGGGCCCCACCGCGGCCTTCGAACCACAACCGGTCAGGGCCACAATCAGCAGCGGGATGGCGAGCGCCAAGCCAGCGCCCGGCACTCGCATAGCAACCTGATGATCCATCTCGGTCTCCCCCATAGCCTTGGCATATCCAAAAGGGGGCGCCGTCGACCAGCGCCCCCCAGACCTGCGGCGGTCGTCCGAGATCCGATTATCGGACGCCGCTGAGTCGGCTCGCGTCACTTAGAGTGGCACGTGGTGCACAGCGCGCTCCCGTCGTTCGACTTGATCAGGAGAGTAGGGTTGTTGTACTCGTTGTGCACCTTATGGCACGACGGGCACTGCACCTTGCTACTCGCGTCGAGCATATCCTGAGCGATCGTGCCAGGAGACGTTCCGACGCCACTCGACTTGGTCGACGGATCGTACAGAAACCCGTCGCTGGTCGACAGAGCCGTGTTGTAGACGAACGATACCGGGTGGTCGTCGTCCAGTTCCGTGCCGGTTGGGATGTTTAAAGTGTCCAGGAAAGTGGTTCCGGTGTTGCCGCCATAGGAATCGAGCGCGACCGTGCCGTCATGGCAGCTCAGGCACAGGATCGAGCTCCCATCCGGATCCCCGACTGTGGCCTGCATATCCGTGCCACTGTACGGATCCCAGGGTCCCGTCGTGACGTCGTGGGCCCACAGCGGCGCAAGGGCCACCGTCAGATCTCCGAAGTGCGGAGTGTGGCATACCACGCAGAGGTCGCCGTTGGCGGTAGCCGTCGTGCCTGTGTTCCCCGCCCAAGCCTCGGTGCGGAAATCGTGGGCGCTGCCCGAGATGTTCCCCGGCTGCGCGAGGGCTGCCGTCGTCGCCATGAAAACCATGGCGAGCAGCAGACCAATACAGCGTTTCATGGGTCCCTCCTCAACGTTGAGCTTGATGAAAAAAACCGCGGGCGGCAGCGTCCCACCGGCCTGCGGGCGGCGTTCTCACCGATGCGCAGATGGCCCGGGAGAATGTCTGCGAGCTATACCTCTGCGAGCTATACCTATGAGCAGCGTCCATGGTCCTGCGCCCTATGACGCGTTCGCGGCGGGAGTGGCGGTTGACTCCACCACAAAGGGGAGTCCGAGCAGGCGGGTCCCCTTTTGCTTTGGGCTTGCCAGCAAGAATTGTCTGTTTCTCGCCGTGCGGTGTTGGAGTTTTGATAAGCAAGAATTATTCCGCGGCTCTCAACGCCTGAGAGGACAGCTTCGGGCTCAGGCACGCAGCCTGATTGTCGCGCCGCTCACAGACCGATTCTTGTTATCTGGCCAGCCCCACCCGAGTCCTGCGTCTAAAACTGCCCCAGAATGTCCAGAGGGACGGGGCATCTTGCCACAGCTTGGGACATGGGTCTCAAAAAACCGTTATTGCCGTTGTGTAACGCGTCGGGCGAGGTACGCCGCGCGACGCCGCTCATCTCATCGGGGGACCGGTCCTAAAACGCGCGGGGCTAGGGCTGATCTTGATGTCTCTACGGGCTCAAGGCGTTGGCGTGCGTGTGGCAACTGGTGCACGTTTTAGTGGAATTGTGGTGATTTCTTTCCGTGTGTTCCCCATCGTAGTGGTGCCTGCCCAGAGCGTGGCTCGCGTGGCACACGTCGCAGACGTTATCCCACTCCCCCGGGAGTTGACTGCCGCTGGGACCCGCCTCGTCGCAGAACGAGAAGCTGTCGGCGAGGGCCTCGAAGACGACGGGGCGCGGGCCGCCGGGGCCGGAGCCACCGAGGGTGTCGCGGGGAAACGTGTCGAACGGGGCGGTGATATTGGCGCGCACCAGCTTCAGATTAGGGTTGCCCCGTGCGTTGATCTGGTTGCTGTGTGGGTCGTGGCATTGCATGCAGGTGACGCGGAACGGGGGGCAGCAGCTATTTCCCGTTGGGTCGTTCCGGTGGACGTCTACCGTGATCGCGGTTCCGCCCGGGCCATGGCAGCCCAGGCAGGTCGCCTCCACCGTCGTGTCGTTGAGCAACGGGCCTGACTTTCCGGAGTGGAGGCCGTGGCAGTACGTGCACTGGTGATTGGGATTCAGAGCGACGGCTGACGCCGCCCTGCCGTTGTCGAGCACGAGGATGAGGGCTCCTGCTGCGAGAATGAGCGTGGCAATACCCACGACCGTTTTCATTGGACACTCCCTCCCAGACTGTACACCTCGATGCGCCTGGGACGGTTATTGGTGACGAACGCGTCCTGATTCTCGTCGACGATGACGTCAAGCGGCAGCCAGAGTTCGCCGGGGCCGACGCCGAAGCTGCCCAACGTCTCGACCAAGCTCCCCGTGGCTCGATCGAGGATCTGGACCTCGCCGGCGACCGCCTCGACCAACAGGATGTGCCCGCGCGCGTCGATGGCCAGGCCCTGCGGCCGGGAGAAGCGCGCACCCAGCATCCCCTTCTTTCCGGAGTGGGTCTTCACGTGATCGCCCGCGTACGTGAATATCTTCAGCGCCGCGGGCCCGCCGTGATCCAAATCGCCGTAGTCGCTGACGACCACCTCCTCCCGCACGATATCCGCCGCGATGGCGGTCGGGTTCTGCAGGTACGCGTCGCCGGCGCCGGGGCTTGATATGCTGTAGAGGTAGGTGCCGTCCTTCAAATCGAACACCTTGACGGTCCCGGCCGTGCCATCGAGCGCGAATACGAGATCCTTTGCCGTGTCGACGGCGATATCGCTGGGGTCCGCGACCGCGCCCGGCCCGCCGAGCGAGTAGAGCCACTTCCCATTCGAGGTCCGGTAAACGTCCACCGTCTGGGTGGTCGAGTTTCCGACGATTAACCGGTTGCCGTTCGCCCAGGCGACGCCCAGCGGCCGGCCCGGAACCACGTAAGCGGCGACCACCTGGGCGGTCCCCGAACCCGCTTCGAACTCGACGATCGCATGGGACAGGAAGTCGGAGACGAAAAAGGTGCCATTCTTGCCCATTGCGATGCGCACCGGCGATTGCAGCTCGCCGGGCGCGACCTGCATCAGGCCCGGCTGGGTTCCGGTTGAGAATTGAGGCCCGCCCGTGGGTACTTCGTCGGCGGAGTTGTCCCGGCAGGCACCTAGCAGAATCGACGCGAGCAATAACGCTGCGGCTTGTGCAAAAGCCGACGATCGAACGCGCTGCATGTGGAGACCCTCCGTGACCTAGAGCGACCCGCAGAAGACATGGCGAGGACACTGACTTGAATTGGGGCTCCCCGCATCTCAGCCGGCAAGATCGGCCGCGCCGATAGCCGGAACTGGTACCCAGTTGGAGCAAGTTCCGCGCCAACCGACTCGTCTCGCGAGTCCGCTATCTAGAGGTTCCCCAGGCATCGCATACTGCCACTTGTCTAGGATCAGCCACGGGAGCGGGCCCGGGATCTGGACACCGCCCTTGGGTTGCGCACCAAGCGCTGTCGGCCTACTAGGTCTCGGTCTGCTAAAGGAGAATCGTCACGTCTGGAGGTGATCCGCGTGTTTCCATCGCAACCGCTTGGCATTCGCTCTTGCTTCAATCGCCGCCGACCTTCCCGGAAGATCCCGCCGAGTCTGGCTCGTCTGTCCCGTCTGATTCTGGTGCCGGTTCTTGCCTGCCCACTCATTGTTCCCAGTCGCGTTGAGGGTCAAGAGGCGCAGCGCCCCATGACGCTCGTCGATCTGATCGACGTCCCCTCGTTCCGCGACCCCCAACTCTCGCCCGACGGCGGAACGCTGCTCTATGTGCTGGCCGAGGCCGACTGGAAGGAGAACCGGACCATCAACCACATCTGGCGCACCGATGTGCGGAGCGGCGACGCGTTCCAGCTGACCCGCGGCGAGAAGGGGGAGAGCAGCCCGCGCTGGTCGCCCGACGGCCGGAGCATGGCCTTCCTGGCGGAACGGGGTGAAGACGAACACACACAGGTCTACCTGCTTCCGGCTGCGGGTGGGGAAGCCTGGCGCCTGACGAATCATCCGACGGCGGTCTCGGACATCAGCTGGTCGCCGGACGGCGCCTGGATTTACTTCCGCTCCGGCGACGAGAAGTCGGAGGAGCTGAAGGCGCGGGAGAAGGCCAAGAACGACGTCTACGCCTTTGATGAGAACTATCAGCAGCGGCACCTCTGGCGGGTCGACGTCGCGTCGGGCGACGCGCAGCGCCTCAGCGAGGGCGACTTCTCGATGCTCAACTACGAGCTGTCTCGTGACGGCCGCTTGATCGCCCACCACCGCGGCCCCACGCCGCTGTTCGAGGATTGGGGCCGGGCCGAGGTCTGGGTGATGGACGCCAACGGAGACGGCGCACGGCGGATCACCGACAATGGAGTGCCCGAGGGCGGGGCCGAGCTCTCACCCGACGGTCGCCAGGTGCTGTTCACCAGCGGAGCCAACGCGGCGTTCGAGTTCTACTACAACGACAACCTGTTCGTGGCGCCCGCGAATGGTGGCACGATAGAGATGCTGCTTCCGGACCTGCCGTACGAGATCGACGACGCGGAATGGTCCGCCGACGGGCGCGCCATCTTCTTCCTCGCCAACACCGGGGTGCGGCGCGAGCTGTTCCGATACGATCTCGCCAGCGGCCGGCACGAGCAGCTGACGCGGGGCGATCATACGCTGACCAACTGGCGCTACTACCCGCGCTTGCGCCGCCATGTCTTCTCGGTCTCGGAGCGCACGAACCCCGGCGACGTTTGGATGCTCGAGGAGAGGCGCGGCGCCCAACCGGTGCGCATCACCCGGGTCTTCGATGACCTGGCGGACGAATTCCAACTGCCCCGCCAGGAGGCGATCACCTGGAAGGGCGCGGACGGCGTCACGGTGGAAGGGCTGCTGTTCTACCCGCTCGACTACGAGGAAGGGCGGCGCTACCCACTGGTCGTGCAGACGCACGGTGGCCCCGCCTCATCCGACAAGTTCACCTTCGGCTCGTCCGGGGACTACGTGCAAGTCTTGGCCGCGCTGGGCTACATGGTGTTCCAGCCCAACTACCGCGGCAGCACCGGCTACGGCGATGACTTCATGCGCGACATGGTGGGCCACTACTTCCAGAACGCGCACCTGGATGTGATGACCGGCGTGGATCACCTGATCGAGCGCGGGCTGGTGGACGGCGACCGCATGGCGAAGATGGGTTGGAGCGCCGGCGGTCACATGACCAACAAGATCATCACCTTCACCGACCGCTTCAAAGCCGCGTCGTCGGGGGCGGGCGCCTCCAACTGGATCTCGATGTACGGGCAGAGCGACGTGCGGATCTACCGGACGCCGTGGTTCGGCGGCACGCCCTGGGAGGAGGACGCGCCGATCGACGTCTACTGGGAGCAGTCGCCGCTCAGCCAGATCAGCAAGGTCACGACGCCGACGCTGGTGCTCGTCGGCCAGAACGATGCGCGGGTCCCGATGCCGCAGTCGGTCGAGCTGTACCGCGCCCTCAAGGCGAACGGCGTGCCGACGCACCTGTACGTGGCGCCGCGCGAGCCGCACGGCTGGCGCGAGCTGCGGCACCGGCTGTTCAAGGCGAACGTCGAGCTGGACTGGTTCGAGCGCCATGTCATGGGCCGGGAGTACACGTGGGAGCTGGCGCCGGGGGAAGAGGAGAAGGCGGCGGTGACGTCGGCGGGGGTGGGGAACCGCTAGCGTCGCGGCTTGACGGGCGGTGGTGCGGCGGCTAGTATGACCATGGTAGTATGACCATGGTCAGAACGCGCCCAATGAGCAAAACCGTCTCCAAATCGAAGTTCAAAGCGCGCGCGCTCCACTACTTCCGGGAGGTCGAACGCACCGGGCAAGAGCTCGTTGTCACCGACCGCGGCCGGCCCGTACTGAAGATCGTCCCCTACCGGCCCGACCCCGCCGAGGCTCTCAAGGCTCTGCGTGACACCGTAAAGAGATACGACGCCCCGACAGAACCCGTGGGCCCGGAAGACTGGGAGTCGCTGAAGTGATCGTGCTCGACACCCACGTCTGGGTGTGGTGGGTCTCGGGTTCGGCTCCACTCACGCCGCGAGCCGAAGAGACGATCGCAGAGGGCGTCGAGGAGCGGGCGATTCACATCTCGTCCATCAGTTCTTGGGAAGTGGCCCAGCTGGTCGCGCGCGGCCGCCTCGAGCTCACCATGGATGTCGCGGACTGGATCGCACGGTCGGAGTCGCTGCCCTTTGTGAACTTCGTGCCAGTCGATAACCGGATCGCCGTCCGCGCCACCCGGTTGCCCGGTCAACTGCACAGCGATCCAGCCGATCGCATCATCATCTCGACATCACAGGTCCTCGGAGCCCGCCTGGTCACCCGGGACGAGAGGCTCTGGAAGTATCCCCACGTGGAGACGGTTTGGTGAAGCGATGATAACCGCCTCTCTGGAAAGAGGCAGTGCGGCGGTCTCACCCGCCGGGTGGTCTGGATCCGAGAACGAGCGCCGGTGCGCCGGGGGGTTCCGGCGCACCGGCGTCGCGGGGCGGCAAGGACTACGACCTGTGGCTACGTCCCTCCGACTACGACACGCTGATGTATTGATCGGGGCCCGAGCAGTCCTCCTCGTCGCGCTCGAGCTCTCGCAGCAAGCAGTTGACGGTCTGCTCCACCAGCTCCTCCACCGTCACCCCACGCCGCTGCGCCTCGCACTCGTAGGCGTGG
>JABAOD010013091.1_pt4 | contig 11261 bp, 12 predicted proteins | sample 7062151 | NCBI WGS metagenome assembly JABAOD01 (sample SAMN14538626, study PRJNA623070) | marine sediment metagenome | biome: marine biome [ENVO:00000428]; feature: marine pelagic biome [ENVO:01000023]; material: deep marine sediment [ENVO:00002113] | place: India: Gulf of Khambhat ...
AGACGGCAGACGGCAGACGGCAGACGGCGACACGATTCCAGACGCCGTAGAGTGAGCGTCCGTCTGCGGCCTATTCAGCAGCCCGCACCGTGATGTCCCCCGACATCGTGCGCACACGGAGACGAACGTGATGGTCCCCGGTCTCACGCGGTTGCTCAGACGGAGCCGGCAGATTCAGGGTTCCTGACAGCGATGACAGATCCGCTGACACCGAGGTGCCTCTCGGGAGCCCCACAACCACATCACCTGACGCCGACTTCACAACGAGCCGCTCGCCCCGACAGCAATCGACATCCACGTCGCCGCTGGCCGTCTTGAACTCGCCGTCACCCCCGACCTCGCCGACATCGATGTCACCGGAGGCACACGTCACCTGGAGATCACCATCTGCCGAACCAAGCAGACAGTCGCCTGACGCAGCTGACACTCTGGCGTTGCCGGTGACTCGGTCGATTCGAACATCGCCGGACGCCGATTTCACGTAGACGTCACCGTTCACTCGGCCGATCCGCACGTCCCCGGACGCAGTACGCAGGTTGGTCTCAGCCACTGTGTCGACATCGATGTCGACACTGGCAACCGCCACGTCGAGCCTCGTGGACGGCGGAGCAGTGACCGTGACCTCGTAGCGGCCTCTCCTCACGTCGGGCCGTTGGGAGATCTCGATGCGATCCCCGCGCTGTTCCACGGCAATTCCGTCTTCCGGTCGGCCGGTGACATCGACCGTGACCACATCACGTGGCCCGTTCATCAGGCGAAGCCTCCCCGCCGAGTAACGGATCGCCAGCTCAGGAGCTTCGCCGACATGGAACTCGGTCATAGGTCGATCGTCCCTTCGAACTTCCGGCCCGTCGGAGCTCTCCGGGCGCGGGACGACAGGGTCTTGACCACCCAGGTGTTGACCGAGTCGCCGTCGACACCAGCAGCCTCTTCGACAAGGCTCTTGAGAGCGTCCGGCAGCCGCAGTGTGATGCGTGCTTCCGGGCTCTCGGCCGTGAACACTTGGTCGGTGGACGGCTGGCGAACCCGCAGCCTCGGCTCGCCCTGTTCGAGCACGATGTCGCACTCGTGGTCCGGGAGCTGTGAGCGAATCTCGTTCACTGCCGCCTCGGCTACGTCGAGGGCGAGTTGTCGGATCGCCGGGGTCATCGCACGCAGCAAGGCCTCGGTAGCCGCCTCGACACTCGGGTCGCCGGCAGCCACCGCAGCCTGTTCGTGGAGCGCACCCTCGAACCGGGTGCTGGCGCCTTCGAGATCCATCAATGACCCCGCCGTTGCCAGCGAACCGGGCGTCGCAGGTGCCGTTCTCTGTGGATCGCCTTCACTTCTCGCAGATCGAACATCTCATTCCTCTTTCAGTCGCTCTGATGGCTTGTTTGATGTCAAAATGATGTCATATCGATGTCAATCTGTCAAGCTCATTCTTCGGACCTTTTTCCGAAGGGACTTCGGACGACGAACGTCGGACAACGCGTGCGCGCTCCGATTGTCCGCAAGCGAGCCGATCCGGCTGCTGTCGACCGAGCGAGCACCACGAAGGAAGCATCTCCGTGCGGAGCGAAGGTCGAGGCCGGACGAGCGAGCGATCCGACGTCCGATGTCCGCAACCGGCGAGGCCGGTTGCTTCAAATGAGCTTTCGATCCACCGCCCACTTGGTGAGCTCGGCGCGATTGGAGAGCTGCAATTTGCGAAGTACCGAGGACACATGCGTCTCCACGGTCTTGATGCTGATGAACAGCTGTTCTCCCACCTCTCGATACGTGTATCCGCGAGCGATGTGCTGCAGGACCTCCCGTTCACGCTCCGTCAGCTGATCGAGTTCAGGATCGATGTCACCGACGGGGATTGCCGAGAAGGCGTCGAGGACGAAACCGGCGAGCTGAGGAGAGAACGAAGCATCGCCGGCGTGGATTCGCTCGATGGCAGCAATCAGGTCGGGGGTGGCAATCGTCTTGGTCACATACCCTCGGGCACCGGCTCGGATGAGCGCAACAACGTCTTCGGCTGCATCCGAAGCCGACAAGGCCAGGAAACGGACCTCTGGATGATCGTCTCTGATGGATTCCACGACCCGCTTGCCCCCTCCCCCCGGCATGTGGACGTCGAGGAGGACGACATCGGGGAGTCTCTCACGGATCATCTCGACTGCGGCCTCTACGTCAGAAGCCTCGCCGACGATCCGCACCGCATTCCCGAGCTCAGCTCTGACGCCGGCACGGAAGAAGTCGTGGTCGTCGACGATGAAGACGGAGATCGGCTCGCTCATGGGCCCAGTGATAGCCGAACCTCGGTGCCCGTGCCAGGACCCGTCTTGATCTGCGTCTCGCCGCCGGTCCGTTCCATTCGACCGACGATGGAATCACGTACTCCGCGTCGATCGTCGGAAACTGCCTGAATGTCGAATCCCTCTCCACGATCTCGCACGAACGCCTCGATGCGATCGCCGTCGACTTCGCAATACACATCGACGACGTCCACGCCCGAATGTTTGGCGGCGTTGACGATCGCCTCGCGGCTCGCCGCCAGCAGAGCGGCGGGTCCGTCCGTGATCGCGGTGTCACCGACCATCACCAGTTGCACATTGATCCGGTACTGCTCCTCGATCTCTGCAGTCATTGCTCGCATGGCACCGGCCAGCGACTCGGCGTGGCCATCCTGAGCGCCATACAGCCAGGATCGCAACTCACGTTCTTGTCGGCGGGCGAGCGTGGTGACTTCGGCCGGCTGGTCTGAACTCCTCTGAATGAGGGCAAGTGTCTGCAACACGGAATCATGGAGGTGTCTGGCCATCTCCGCTCGCTCCTCCGCCCTGACTCGTTCGGCCCGTTCTCCGGCAAGGCTGTCTTCGGCCTCTCGGCGCAACCGGTTTGCACGGCGCAACACCCCGATTCCCCACGTGGCGGGGGCCGCGACGAATGGAAACACGAGGATCGCTCCAGAGACTGCAGTCGAATCGCCGGGCAGTCGGCCCGCAAATGCCCGCCCAAGGGCCCCGCCCGTGAGGACAGCCGTCGCCACGACAGCTCCGGCAAGCCCTTTGCCGTAGATGCCGAGCAACAACGCTGCGATCGGATAGCCGCCGTAGAAGTTGGACGACCCCGCCCAATCCGGAACGAACAGCAGGAGGCCCGCAAAGGCCACGTCGACGATGACAGCCGGCCAGGTGGAGAGCCACCGGTGTCTGCGATAGGAAATGGCCAGGGTGAGCGCCGTCCAGACCACGACCACCACAGAAGCGGCGATCACCAGCCCGGGCCGTCCGGGACCCTCACGCAGTTCGATCGCAGCCAGGATGAGGAGCCACACCGTGGCAATTGCGCGATAGCCGACCACGACGCGAAGCAACGAGACTTCGAAGCGCGGAAGTGCCGCCGTCGTCATGGTCGAAACGGTAACTGGGCGTTCCGCGCTTCTGCGTCTCCCTACGCCGGGCGCAAGCTCTGCGAGACCCGTTCGTACGTGGTGGTCCGCAGCATCGGGGTACGTCCGGCGGCGACGATCGCCGCCTCGAACTCGTCCGGTGACATCTCCTGCCCGTGGGATGCCCCGGCCGCACGGGTGATGATCTCGCCCATCAACGTTCCACCCACGTCGTTACACCCGGCATCGAGCAACCGGACCGCGCCATCGAGCCCGAGCTTCACCCACGAGGCTTGGATGTTGTCGATGAGACCGTCGAAGGCGAGCCGAGCAACCGCATGGACGAGCACGACCTCGTCCCACGTGGGACCGGGGCGGCTGCGACCTCGAAGCCAGATCGGCGCACCCATGTGGACGAACGGGAGCGGCACCATCTCTGTGAAGCCTCCGGTGCGACGCTGGATGTCCCGTATAACTTCGAGATGATTGGCCCACGAGGCCGGTCCGTCGATGTGGCCGAACATGATCGTTGCCGTTGCTCTCAAGCCGAGCTGGTGGGCAGTGATCATCACGTCTGCCCACTGGGACGTCCGGATCTTGTCGGGGCACAAGTGGAGGCGAACATCATCGTCGAGGATCTCGGCGGCGGTTCCGGGCAACGTACCGAGGCCGGCGTCTCTGAGCCGGGCCAAGAACGTCTCCACCGACACGCCCAGCGTCTCGGCACCCTGCCACACCTCGAGCGGCGTGAAACCGTGGATGTGCATGTCGGGAAGTTCCGCTTTGATCGCTGCAACCACACCGGCATAGAAGTCTCCGGTGAACTCGGGATGGATGCCTCCCTGCAGCGTGACCTCGCTCGCGCCCCGTTGCCAGGCCTCCTTGGCCCGATCGACGATCTCATCAGTGTCCATCAGATACGGGTCGCCACGCAGATTCAGGCTCTTCGGACCCTTCGAAAACGCACAGAAACCGCATTTGAAATAGCACATGTTGGTGTAGTTGATGTTCCGGTTGACGACGTAGCTGACCGTGTCTCCCTTGGTGCGTCGCCGAAGCTGGTCGGCCGTGAAGGCAATTGCATCGACTTGGTCGCCACGAGCCCGGAACAGCCCCTCCACCTCATCTCGGGTCGGTGGCCTACCCGCCAGTGATTCCTCGAGGATCGGGCGGAGCTCACCGGCACCGGTCAGGCCTTCTGGAGCCCGGCCGGTTGTCCAAGCCGCATCCGCCCACTCGGCAGACAATCGCTCAGCAGGAACGGGCGGCGACTCGATTTTCCCCGGCGCCCAGTCGTAGCGGGGACGGGCGGCGCCACTGGCGTCGATCTGGTTCAGCCAGGCTGCGAACAGGTCCGCTGAGAGTTCCTGTCGAGCTTCGTCGATCGAGACACCCCCAGGCAGTGCAGTCCGCTCCACAACCGGAACATCGAGGGCATCGCGTAGCTCGCCGAGCCGGTCTGCGTCCCAATCGCGCAGGAGCAGATCAGTCGCGCCCGCCTCGACCGCCGCAATGGCAGCGTCCACAGTGTCGACAAACACGCTGACCGTTGCAGCTATCCCTGGCAGCGAAGCCAGGTCGGCCGCTTCGGTCACCGTCGACCTGCCGGTGCGGAGGAACGCGCACTGCGTCCGAGCGACGGCGTCGAGCACCATCTCGCGCTCGCCGGTGTCGACGACGGTGATACGCCATCCCGGTACTCCCCGCTTCGCCAGTCGCAGTGCTTCGGCCGGCTCGACGACGAACGCAGCCGGATCTCCCTCGGCCTCGCCTGTCACCACCGGCAAGACGCCTCCCGCCAGCGATCCGGCGCGATCGTCCTCTGTGAGCTCTGCGAACTCGAGGGTGGTGGTGCCCTCGCGCCTGCGGGTTCTTGCTGCCAGTTCATGAACGTCGACCGCAGGCCGCATCCGCAGGTAGGTGATCGTCATCGAGCGCCCTCCAGCAGTCGCACGTAGCCGGCCTCATCAGTCGCTGCGTGGAGTGCGGGTAACAACCCTCGATCAGTCCACAGTTCGTCGATGAACTCGGGATACAGCGGCAACCGCGGCCGTAGCTCGAAGCCTGCCGCCGAGGTCCGAGCTTCGAGCTCGGCCAGGTGTGGCCAAGGCTGGCCTGGATTGACCCAATCAATGGTGAGCGGGCTGACGCCGCCCCAGTCGTTGATGCCCGCATCGAGGTATTGCTCGTACCCCTCGGTCAGATTCGGGGGTACTTGGACGTTCATCTCCGCACCGAAGATCCAGCGCGCCAACGCCACAACACGGGCGAAATACCGGGGGATCGGCTCGGCATGTCTGCGCATCGGAGTGTCCGCTTTGGCTCTGAAATTCTGGATGATGATCTCCTGAATGTGACCGTACCGGTGTTGTACCTCGGCCAATGCGAAGAGGCTGTCGACGACTTCCTGCTGTGTCTCGCCGATGCCTATGAGAACCCCGGTCGTGAACGGGACCCGCTGCTCCCCTGCTGCACGGATGGTCGACATCCGGCGTGCCGGGTCCTTGTCCGGGCAGTTGTGATGGGGCATACCCGGCTCCATCAGCCGAGGCGAGATGTTCTCGAGCATGAGACCCATCGATGGGTTGGTGGGACGGAGGGCAGCGAAGTCCTCCGGCGACATCAGTCCCGGGTTGGCATGCGGGAAGAGTGACGTTTCTGATGTGATCAGCTCGGAAGCCTGGACTACGTAGTCCATGGTCGAAGCGAGCCCTCGCTCGGACAGAAACTCGCGGGCGGCGGGCCAGCGGTCTTCGGGGCGGTCGCCCAACGTCAGCAGGGCCTCGGTGCAGCCGTGCCGATCCCCGGCCCGGACGATCGCCAGAACGTCGTCGAGTGTCAAGTACTCGCCGCCTGCTCCCGGTGGCTTGGCAAAGGTGCAGTACGTGCAGCGATCGCGGCACAGCGTCGTGAGGGGCACGAAGACCTTGCGGCTGTAGGTGACAACTCTCCCCTTGCCCTCATCACGAAGCCGGGCCGCCTCTGCGAAGAGCGCCTCCCCCGAATGCTTCCCTGTGAGATACGCGAGGGCCAGCTCGGGATCCGGTGCGGGGTGCAACATCGGGCAACGCTATCACGGACCCCTCACAACTAACCTGACGCGCCGTGCGAACGAGCGCAGCGGTGCTGGCGCTGGTGGCGGTGGCGTGCAGTGCCACGGTGTCCTCGTCGACGACCACCACTTCCAGCACCACCACCACCACAGTGCCGACGACGACCACCACGACCACGATGGCTGGTCCCTGCTCTGGCGACTTCACTTCGCGTGGCCCGATCGAGCGCGTGGCCGACGACGGCGGTGATGCAGCCAGCGTGACCGGGATCACCTCCGAGCAGCTCGAGGGTTGCGACAGGACCACGATCCGCCTGTCCACGGCGGCAGGAGCTCCGGCCACAGGCACCGGACCCGTGTCGGTGGAGTGGCTGGACGGCTTGGGCGTTGTTCGCGTGACGCTCGGTGGAGTGCAAGCAACGGCCGTCTCCGATCAGGTCATCGAGTCCCTCGTTCTGGAACGTCTCTACGTCGTACGCTCCCTCGACGGATCGCTGTTCGTCGACCTCGTCACGAGTCAGCCGGCATCGGCGCAGGCGCGAGTCGAAAACGATCCGGCCAGGGTGGTGGTGGAGCTGATTCCGTCGGCGGACGGCTTGGCGGTTCAACCTGCTGCCGAGGGCCAGGTCGTCGTGACAACGGTCGTCCCTTCGCCCCCTGAATTCCCGCTGGTCATCGAGGGCTACTCACGAACGTTCGAGGCCAACGTCCTGGCCCGAATCGATGGAGAGCTGGTTGGGCTCACCACCGCGGCTGACTGGCTCGAAACGTGGGGTCAGTTCGTCCTCACGATCGAATCCGGTCCGGACGATCCCGGTGAACTGTTCATCGGCGAGGATTCGGCACGCGACGGTGAGCCGATCGGTGTGACTATTCCGCTTCGCTGAGCAGGCCCTGGACTGGACGTATCACGATCACGCTGCGCTCGAGATCCACCTCGGGCACCAGCTCGTCCACGAACGGGATCTCGACAGTCGAGCTCGCTCCTGTGCCGATGACCAGTCGATCCTGGGCGTCACCGAGGACCACACCGGTGACGGTGCCGACGTGCGTTCCAGAGGTGCTCACCACTTCGAGACCTACGAGTTCCTCGGGCCAGTACTCGCCGGGATCCAGTTTTCGGCGCTGGTTCGCGGCAATGGTGAGAACACGGCCGCGAAACGCTTCGGCCACGTTTCGGTCAGGGATCTCTTCGAAGCGAATGATGCGCCCGTGTGTGCCCATCCGGACTCCGGCGACAGTCAGCAACTGATCCTGGTCGGTCAAGAAGGTGGCTCCGAGAACGAAGCGGTCATCGTCACTGTCCGACACCACGACGACTTCACCCCGAACTCCGTGTGCTCGCGAGATGTGGCCGATCTGGTAGCGGGGCTCAGTCGAGGAATTCAACTCCGGCCGTCAGTCCCTCTTCCTCAGCCGCGGCTTGGGCCAGGGTCCGAATCGCTCGCGCAACCCGGCCACGGCGGCCGATGACGCGTCCCATGTCCGACTTCGCCGTCCTGACCTCAGCGGTGACCTCTTCGGGTCCCTCCTCGACGATTGTGACCTCGACGGCATCGGGATCATCGACGATGGCCCGCACGACGTGGCCCACGACTCGCTCGACGATCGCTCCCTTACTCATCAGATTCAGATTCCTCAGTCTCAGGTTCAGATACGGTTTCGGACTCTGGCGCCGGCTCGAACTCGGATCCTCCGGCCTCCGGCCTCCCGCCTCCGGCCTCTTCAGCCCGCCGAGACCCTGGCCGCGAACTCGTCGACTTGGCGAGGAAAGCCGTTCCCCACACTCGCCGCAACCACCGGGAAGAACATCGTCGACAGCAGTCCCTTCGATCGCAGGGTCAACGCCACCTTGAGTTGGAGTGGATGGTCGTCTGCGAGTGACGTGCTGATGCTGCCGTCGATCTCGCTCGACTCGATCACGAGGACCATTCGGTCCGGAGCAGCTCGCTCTTTGACCGTTGCGACACCGGGATAGCGCTTGCCGCCGGCGATGGCGTCGAACTCGTAGGAGACGAGTTGTCCATCGATGTCGTGCACGACGTTGTGGACCCGGTCGATCCCGGCCAGCGCTTCCCAGGTCTTCGCCTCCTGCAGGTGGGCCCACGCTGTAGCCCGATCGGAGTCGATCGAGACGGAGTGTTCGAACTTCTCGGTGGGCACCGGCGGACGATACCTGTCCGCCGTCCGGGAGTCGGATCATGTGAGTTGTGACAGCCGTGCCGTTAGCCTCGGTTGACCATGCCAACCTTGCTTGCGTTCCATGCACATCCCGATGACGAGGTGACCTCGACCGGCGGTACCTTGGCCCGCTACTCGTTCGAGGGACACACCACGGTCGTCATCACTGCGACGGATGGCGCAGTTGGCGAGATCCACAACTACGACGATCCCGAGTCCCTCCGAGATCGTCTGGCCGACCTGCGGGCTGATGAACTGGCGGCGGCCCTTGCGGTCTTGGGTGTCACGCATTCGGAGTCTCTCGGCTACCGGGACTCGGGAATGATGGGTACGGATGACAACCACCACGCGGACTGCTTCTGGCAGGCCGACTTCATGGAAGCGACGCGCCGGCTGGTGGCGGCAATCCGGCGATACAGGCCGGAGGTGGTCGTGGTGTACGACCCATTCGGAGGGTATGGCCACCCGGACCACATCCAGGTGCACCGAGTCGGCCTCGCCGCCTACTACGGAGCCACTGACCTGGGCCGCTTCCCCCTCGACGACGGTGAGGAGCTGCACGCTCCGGTCAAGCTCTATTGGTCGGCCTGGCCACGCAGCCGGGTCGCAGCCTTCGCAGACATGCGCCTGGAGGCGGGTCTGATCGACGAGGCCGAAGCAGGACGGATGAGAGAGGGAGGCGTTCCGGATTCCGACATCGATGCGTGGATCGACGTGGCGGACTTCCTCGACCACAAGGACAAGGCATGGCGGGCGCACCGCAGCCAGATCCCGGAGGATTGGTGGTTCTTCCAGATTCCCGACGACCGCCGACCGGAGATGATGGGAAGGGAAGCGTTCGTGAGGGTGCACAGCCGAGTCCCGGTGAGCGGCGTTGAAGAGGATCTGTTCAAGGGCATCGACTGAGCCCACGCAACCCGCAACCCGCAACCCGCTTCCCGCACGGACGGCTGCGCTCGCTTGACGAAACCGACCTGCTGGAGAACGGTCGCGGTCGCGGTCGCGGTCGCGGCTACGGTGCCGTGCCAATGCATCGCATCCTCCCGGCACTGCTGGCGATCGCTCTCGTTGCGAGTGCCTGCACGCGATCCTCCGACGACTCGACCACCACGACCGCGGCCGATGCCACCACGACCACACTGGGAGTCGGCATCGACCCCGTCGATGATCCGCCATTGGCCGAAGACGGGTTCTACGTCATGCTGCTGTGGCATCAGCATCAGCCGCTCTACCCGAAGAACGAAGACGGTGTGGTGACCCGTCCCTGGGTTCGGGTCCATGCCACCAAGGACTACTACGACATGGCTGCCCTCGTCGGTGACGTTGAGGGCATGCGGGCGACCTTCAATCTCACACCGGTCTTGCTGCTGCAGCTCGAGGAGCTCGCCAATGGCACGAAGGACATCTACTGGGCCTTGTCCGAGACTCCCGTGTCAGACCTCACCGCAGACCAACGTCAGTTCATCATCGATCGGTTCTTCGACACCAACCCTGGCATCGTCGACAACTTCCCCCGTTATCAGCAGCTCGCCGATCAACGGGACGATCCTGCCTCGTTCACCGACGACGACATCCGCGACCTCCAGGTCCTCTTCAACCTGGCCTGGACCGATCCCGACTTCCTGGCGGAGGAGCCGCTCCGCTCGCTGGTGGAGAAAGGCGAAGGCTTCACCGAGGACGACATCGCGACGATCTTCGAGGTGCACCTCGACATCATCCGCTCCGTCATCGACATCCACCGGGAGCTGTGGGAACGCGGTGTCATCGAGGTCACCACAACGCCGCTGGCGCATCCGATTCTCCCGCTCATCTCCGACACGGCGCTGGCAAGCGTCGGCGACCCGGTGGCTCAGCTCCCTGTCAATCGGTTCCAAGAGATTCCCGACGCCACGGAGCATGTCGTGCGGGGACTCGACGAGGCAGAGAGGTTGCTTGGACGGCGGCCTGTCGGCATGTGGCCAGGGGAGGGGGCCGTTGCCCAGCTCGTCATGTCGCTGTTCTCGAGGGAGGGTGTCGAGTGGGTAGCCACCGGCGAAGACGTGCTGGCTCCGAGCTTGGGTCTGGGAAGCTTCACTCGTGACAGCCAGGACACTGTTCAGGAGGCCAGTCAGCTGTACCAGCCCTATGCCGCTCAGCTGCGTCGGAACGACCCTGTGCCGATGTTCTTCCGGGACCGCCTGATCTCCGACTTGATCGGCTTCCAATACTCCGGCATGAGTGGCCCGGCAGCCGCAGATGACCTCATCGGACGCCTCGAGAACATCCGGGACCGCCTCACCGAGGAAGGCCACGAGGGTCCGGCCGTGGTCTCGATCATCGTCGACGGCGAGAACGCCTGGGAGAACTACGAGAACGACGGCAAAGACTTCCTCCGGGCGATGTACGAGAACCTCGTCGAGACGGAATGGGTCCGTCCGATCACGCCGTCGCAGTACCTGGATGCTTTCGGCGACCAGGTCGAGCCCCTCGACGAGGTCTTTCCGGGCGCGTGGTTCTCCTCCAACTACGCAACGTGGATCGGCGAAGACGAAGAGGCGCTGGCGTGGGACTACCTCTACCAAGCCCGGCAGGACTTCCGCGATGCCGAAGAATCCGGCGAGGTCTCAGCTGACGATCTGGCCACGGCCTTCGAGACGCTGCTGTTCGCCGAGGGCTCGGACTGGTTCT
>JABAOD010006234.1_pt1 | contig 11258 bp, 13 predicted proteins | sample 7062151 | NCBI WGS metagenome assembly JABAOD01 (sample SAMN14538626, study PRJNA623070) | marine sediment metagenome | biome: marine biome [ENVO:00000428]; feature: marine pelagic biome [ENVO:01000023]; material: deep marine sediment [ENVO:00002113] | place: India: Gulf of Khambhat ...
GTAGCGCTCGATCACCATCAGCTCGTCGACGTGCACCGAGCCGTACTCACACACTCGTCCGAGGTCGTTCCGGGCGAGGTCGACGAGCATCACGTGCTCGGCTCGCTCCTTGGCGTCGGCCAACAGGTCCTCTGCATTCGCCTCGTCCTCGGCAGGGGTGCGGCCGCGGGGACGGGTACCGGCGATGGGCCGGCTGGTGGCCACGCCGTCGCGGGCACGGGTCATCACCTCTGGCGACGAGCCGCACACGGTGAGGCCACCGTGGCGCACGTAGAAGAGGAACGGCGAGGGATTCACGAGTCGCAGCGACCGATAGACCTCGAACGGATCACCGTCGAAGTTCACTTCCAGCCGCAACGAGGGCACGATCTGGAAGGCGTCTCCGGCCAGGATGTGCTCCTTGGCCTGCAAGACCATCTCCTCGAATCGCTCCTGGCTCACGTTCGAGCGCGCGGCCGGTCGGTGCTCGAACGACGGGCGCGGCCTGGCGTCGTAGTGGTTGAACTCCCCCAGACGCACCACGGCCGCCTCGAGATCACGGACGGCGGCGTCGTACTGCTGGGCCGGGTCGTCGCCCACGAAGACGNNTGGTCGAACACGGCGAGCGATCCGACGAACTGCCAGACCATCTCGGGGAGACCGCGATCGTCCTCGGGCCGGGTCGGGATCGATTCGATGTACCGCACGGCGTCGTAGGCGAGGTAGCCCACGGCCCCGGCGAAGAGCGGAGGCACGTCTCCGTCGAATCCGAGCGACTCCACGGGCGGATGTTGATGCCGAACGATCGCTGCTTCGAGTGCCGTGAGCGGGTCGCCGGGGAGGACCTCACCATCGGGCTCGGATGTCGTGACACCGTCGCGCGACACGAGCGTGAACTCGGGCCGCCAGCCCACGAACGACCACCGCGCCCAGCGCTCGCCTCCCTCGAGCGACTCCAGCAGGAACCCGTCTGCCGACCCGACGAGCTTCTCGAACACCGACACCGGGGTTTCGCGATCGCCGAGGATCTCGAAGCTGATGGGAACAACCGAATAGCCCTCGGCGAGGGCGACGAATTCCTGCTTCGTGATGGAAGGTCGCATCGGCTCCGACCGGTCGCGGTCTCTCAGGCTAAAGCACCCGGGATGCGGCGGTGTCAGACCTCGGCGAGCCCGTCGAGACCGAGCTGCACCAGCAGATCGGTGAAGAAGCCCGACAGCTCCGTGACGCGGTTCGTGAGGAGGAGGAATCCGAAGCCCGCCAGCAACAGGCCGCTCGCCACGTTGATCGGGACGAGCCTGCGCTTCAGCCAGTCGAAAGCGGTGAAGGCGCGGGTCAGCAGCAGCGCCGACGCGAGGAAGGGGATGCCGAGGCCGAGCGAATAGAAGAGGAGCACGACCATGCCTCTGCCGACGGTGGCCTCGCTGCCGGCGAGGGCGAATGCCGCCGTGAGGAACGGCCCGACGCACGGGGTCCAGCCGAAGGCGAAGGCGCCTCCCATGACCGGTGGGGCGAAGCTGCCGAACTTCGACGGCCGCACCTCGATCCGGCGCTCCCTCATCAGCGGCAGCATGAACCGGGGGTTCCAGACGGCGGTCACGGCGATGAACAGCCCCATGATGATGACGAGCCAGCCGGCGATCGACCGGAACAAGCTCGTCTCCGAGAGCAGCCATTGCGACAACGACGTCGCAAAGGCACCGAGGGCGACGAAGACGGCGGTGAAGCCGGCGACGAACCCGAGGGTTCCGATGACGACGCGACGTGTGGATGCCTCACCGCTCGACAACTCCGACAGCGAGTACCCGGACATCAAGGACAGGTAGCCCGGCAGCAGCGGCAGCACACACGGCGAGATGAACGACGCGGCACCGGCGAACACCGCTGCTATCAGAGTCGGGCTCTCCACGCGTTCACTCCTGGCTCTCGCACATGGGCCACCGCAGACAACCGGCGACCCGGTCGACATGTTCCCGGTCCTCCGCACTTATGCCAATACCCGACCGGCGGGCGGTGACCTACCGATGCCCGGTGCCGGCGTGCTCCATACTGGCGGCGTGTCCGACCATTCGTTGTATCACGTCCTCACCGATCCCGGCCGGGGCCGCACCGACACCTTCCTCGAGACCCCGGACGGGTCGAAGCTCGGGTTCGGCGCGTTCCACCGGCGCAGCGATGCGCTCGCTGCCGCGCTGTCGGAGATGGGCGTGCGCCGGGGTGACCGTCTCGTCGTCCAGGTGCCGAAGAGCGTCGATGCCCTGACGCTCTACATGGCTGCCTTGCGGATAGGCGCGATCTACGTCCCGCTCAACCCCGCCTACACGCGCATCGAGGTCGCGCACGTCGTCGCGGATGCCGATCCGGCCCTCTACATCGGTGATCGGGCGCCGGAGTCCACCTCGGTCGAACTCGCCGACCTGCTCGCCCGAGCCGAGGCGGCGGCAGATGTGCCGCCCGACCAGTCGGCGATCGGGGACGACACGGCGACGATGCTCTACACGTCAGGGACCACGGGTCGCCCCAAGGGTGCACCGGCGTCGTCGCATGGCCTCGTGGCGAACGCCAGGGATCTCGTCGCTCGCTGGCAGATGACGAGCGATGACGTGCTCGTCCACGTCCTGCCGATCTTCCACGTCCACGGGTTGTTCGTCGCGCTCCACACCGCGCTCATCGCCGGTTGTCGCGTGGTCTTCCACGACGGATTCGATGCCGCCCGCGCCGTTGCGTCGTTTTCCTCGTCGACCGTCTTCATGGGCGTTCCCACGATGTACACGAGGATGCTCGGGACGGGGATGCTCGACAGGGACGCGACGACAGGGATGCGTCTCTTCACCTCGGGCTCAGCACCGCTTCCTGTCTCGGTGCACGACGAGTTCACGCAGCGGACCGGACACCGCATCGTGGAGCGGTACGGCCTCACCGAGACGGGGATCCTGACATCGAACCACATCGGGACCGAGGTCGCAGGCTCGGTGGGAACATCGCTGGCTCATGTCGAAGTCCGGATCTCCGGCCCAGACGCACCGGAGCGCGGCGAGGTCGAAGCCCGCGGCCCGTCCGTCACCCACGGCTACTGGCACTCCCCCGAGGCCAATCGCGACGCCTTCTCGGAGGACGGGTGGTTCCGCACCGGTGATGTCGGCGAGCTCGACGAGGACGGCAGGCTGCGGCTGCTGGGGCGGAGCAAGGACATCGTCATCAGCGGCGGGCTCAACGTCCATCCGCTCGAGGTGGAAGGCGCCATCCTGGAAACCGGCTGCCCTGAGGTCGCCGTGATCGGGCTTCCCCATCCCGATCTCGGGGAGGCGGTGGTCGCCGTCGTGACCGCGGCCGGATGGGTCGACACCGACCTCGAGCGGGTCGCTTCGTTCAAGCGGCCCAAGGCCTGGATCGTGGTGGACGAACTCCCCCGCAATGCGATGGGCAAGGTCGAGAAGCACGTCCTGCGAGAGCGCTTCGACGGCTGGTTCACCTGAGCTCGAACGTGTCGATCTCCGTGTAGCGGGCGGGCCTGCCACCACGCAGCGTCGACTCGAAGCACCCGACGGAGCGCACCGACATCGACCGCGGGAACGGCGGCAGATCGTCGACGACATTCGAGACATCTGCCGGCGGCCGGATCCGCGAGAGGGTCAGGTGGGGATGGAACGGCCGCTCCTCCGGCATGCACCCGACCGCGATGGCGGCCTCCTCGGCGAGCGCCGCCAGCGGTTCCAGCTCGGGAGCGTCCACGGCGATCCACGCCACGGTCGCCTTGCGGGGCCGGGGGAACGCACCGAGGCCACCGAACCGCAGGCGGAAGGGCGCGACATCGATTCGTTCGTCGAGATACGTCACCAGGCGATCGTGCTGGACGTCGTCCACCTTGCCGAGGAACCGCAGCGTCACGTGCCAGTTCTCCGGCGGCACCTTCGATCCAGGAAGCAGCTCGTCGAGGTGGGCATCCAGGTGGGCGGCGAGGGCGTGTCTGGTGTCGTCGTCCAGACCGACGGCGAGGAACAGCCGTCTCGTCACGTCTCGCTCCGCCCCGCCCAGAACCCGGACGGCTCGCTGCCGACGAGGGCCAGACGAACGTGATGCAGCGCCGCGGTGGTGCTGTAGGCGCGAACCCGCTCGCGATCACCGGGCAGACGCAACGTGCGGGCAACGGTGGCATCCGGAGTGGCGACTGCGATCACCATCGTCCCGACGGGACGCTCGAGCTCATCGGGTCCGGCGGACCCCGTCGTGGCGACGGCGACCTCCACGCCGAGTCGCCGGCGGCAGCCCTCGGCCATGGCCCTGCCAACCGGCTCCGACACCACTCCGTGCTCGGCCACGAGTTCTCTCGGCACGTCGAGCAGCTGGTGTTTGAGCGAGGTCCGGTACGCCACGATCGCACCGGCAAAGACATCCGAAGCGCCGGGGGTGGACGTCAGCCGGGAGGCGATCAGCCCGCCCGTGGCCGATTCCGCCGTCGCCAGGCTCCACGAGCGCTCCCGCAGCTCGTCGAGCAGGATCTGCTCGATGGTGGCCGCATCGGCGCCGAAGACCAGCGAGCCCATGCGTCGGCGGACGTCGGCCTCAACGGGTGCGATGAGCGCTCTGGCGGCGGCCTCGGTGGGTGCCTTGGCGGTGAGGCGCACCTTGATCTCTCCGGACGAGGCGAGGAAGGCGACGGTCGGGTTGCGCAGCGACTCGTAGAGGTCGCCGAGCATCTCCCCCACCTTCGACTCGCTCTCGCCCCAGGTCCTGAGCACCCTCGACACGACGATGTCGTCACCGAGACCCGCCGATCGTCGCAGCGTCGGGATGACGTGATCGTCGATCATGGTCGACATCTCGGCGGGCACACCGGGCACGGCGAAGATCCAGGTGTCGCCTGCCCTCACCTCGACACCGGGTGCCGAGCCCTTGGGATTGGGAACGAGCCGACCACCGCTCGGATAGCTCGCCTGCCGCAGGTTGCTCTCCGGCATGACTCGCCCGCGGCGGTCCCAGGCCGCCCGTAGCTCCGCCTCGTAGTCGGCGGAGTGGACCAACGGGGCGCCGATGGCCTCGGCGATGGCTTCCCGGGTGACGTCGTCCTGCGTCGGCCCGATCCCGCCCGTGATGATGACGGCGTCCGATCGTTCGATCGCAGTGCGCAGCGCGGCGACGATGCGATCGAGGTTGTCGCCGACGACGCCCTGGTGGTGATGGTCGAGACCGGCATCGGCGAGCCGGGCTCCGATCGTGGCGGCGTTCGAGTTCACGATCTGCCCGAGCAGCAGCTCGGTGCCCACCGCCAGGATCTCGACGATCACGCGCTCACCACTCCGACGAGATCGGTGCCATAGGAACCTTGAACGACCACGTCGACCCACTCGCCGGGACGTGCTGTGGCGTCGTCGAGGACGATCACACCGTCGATCTCGGGGGCCTGCCGGTACGAGCGCCCGACCGAGCGGCCGTCTTCCACCTGGTCGACGAGCACGTGGACGGTCGATCCCACCTGGTCGGCGTTGCGTTGCGCCGTGATCTCCTCCTGGATGGCCTGGACGTGGCGGAGTCGCTCCATGGCGAGGCCGGAAGGAACCTGATCCGGCATGTCGGCGGCCGGCGTCCCGTGCTCGGGCGAGAAGGGGAAGAACCCGCCCCAGTCGAGCCTCGCCGCTTCGAGGAACTCCACGAGCTCCTCGACGTCGTCCTCGGTCTCGCCGGGGAAGCCGACGATGAAGCTCGATCGCAGCGCGGCTGCGGGACTGGCACGGCGGATGTCGCCGATGAGCCCGAGGTGACGCTCGCCCGAACCGGGTCGCTTCATGGCCCTCAGCAACCGGGGCGACGTGTGTTGCAGCGACAGGTCGAAGTAGTCGGCGACGACGCCCAGACTCGCCATGCGCTCGATGAGACGCGGCCGGATCTCCTTCGGGTACAAGTAATAGAGCCGCAGCCGGCGCAATCCCTCGACGTCGGCGACGAAGTCGAGCAGCGCCTCCAGACCGCCGGGAGCGTCGATGTCGCGTCCGTATGCAGCGAGGTCCTGGGCGACGAGCACGATCTCGCCGACGCCGGCCGCGGTCAGCGCTGCGATCTCGTCCCGGATGTTCACCGGCGGGCGGGATCGCTGTTTGCCGCGGAACTGGGGAATGGCACAGAAGGTGCAGAGCTTGTCGCACCCCTCTGCGACCTTCACGTAGGCGTACGGGGTGGTCGGGGTGGGCCGCGCCACCTCGTAGAGGATGTCCATCTTCGACGCGGCCGCCGACCGGATCCGCAACGGCTGCCAGCCCGTCATGGCATCGAGCGTCGGGACGAGCTCGCCGTAGCGGTCGAGTCCGATGACGGCGTCCGCCTCGGGCAGCGCCTCCACGAGCTCGGTTTCGTAACGCTGCGCCATGCATCCCAGAACGACGAGACGGGCGTCGGCACGCTTGGTCTCGGCCATCGCGAGGATCGTGTCGATCGACTCCTGGCGCGCCGCCTCGATGAAGGCGCACGTGTTCACCATCACGACGTCGGCGACCGCCGGATCGGCGACGTGGCGGTATCCCGATCCCCCGAGCACGGCGTCGAGCTTCTCGGAGTCGACCTGGTTCTTCGAGCAACCCAGGGTCTCGAGATACACGGTGGGGGCGGCGGTGTCGGACGTCACGACGGGTGAGGTTAGGAGCGGGCGGCGGCGTCCGGACCCGTCGAGCGGGCGGCGGCGTCCGGACCCGGCGAGCGGACGTCGGCGAGCTCGAGGGGGACCTGGCGACCGGTGCGCTCCGAGAAGAGAGTCCGCGTCGTGTAGCCGGCGTCCCTCGCCCAGACGACGGCCGCGTCGAAGTCGCGTGCGGCGTGCTCTGCGACGTGGGCGTCGCTGGCGAGCGTGATCGGCACGCCGGCTCGATTGAAGCGCTCGAGGAACGGGGCCGCCGGATAGATCTCCCTCACTTGCTCGTGCAGGCCAGAGGTCGACACCTCGACGGCCGTGCCTCCCTCTACGGCGGCCTCCACGACGGCGTCGTAGAGATCGATGGGCGCCGCGTCGAGGAGGTGCCCGAACTTCTTGACCACGTCGACGTGCCCGAGCACGTCGAGGTGACCCGAGCGGGCGAGCTCGACGACGATGGCGAAGTAGTCCTCGTACGACCGTCGCACCCCCCGCCGATCGAACTCGGCGACGGAGATCTCGTGGTCGATGGACCAACCGCCGACCCAGTGAACCGAGCCGATGAGGAAGTCCCACGGATAGGGGGCGAGCAGGTCGAGGACCGCACCGATGGTCTGCGGGAAGAAGTCGACCTCGAGCCCGAGCTTCACGGGGAGCCCCCGGTCCTTGGCGGCGACGACCTGCTCCACGTACGCATCGAGCGACATCCAGACATCACCGGGCACCCAGGAACGGGTCTCGGCGGCGGCGATGGGTGCGGACGGATCGTCCCAGAACGGGCCCAGCACGTCGACCGACTCGACACAACGGAAGAGGTGCTCCGTGAAACCCACCTCTTCGGCGCCCCGACCCGCGGCTCGCTCGACGTAGGCCTCGAGATGACCCGCCGGATACCGCCCCGGCGCCGGGCCGGAACCGTTCCACGGCCCGTGCGGGTGGAGGTGGACGTGGTAGTCGGCCATGTCAGTTGCGCAGCTCCTCGACGAGAAACGCCAGCGGACCGGGCTCGAGCTGTGCAGACACGCCGTCCCACTGGGCCGAGGTGGGGCCCGCATCGGCGAGGTCCGACGCCGCGGCGACGACGGCCTCGGCAAAGCCGGCATAGACGCCTATCTGATCGAGCTCGGCGGCACGACGGGCGTTCGCCGCCGCGCGATCGGCGTCGGCGGAAGCGAGCGCTCGAACCGCGTTCTCCGCCGCGGTCAGCGCGTTGCGCTGCTTCTTCCCGTCGAACTCCACGACCGGAGCATACGAGCCGTGCGCAGCCACGGCTTCCCAGTAGCCTCGGCCACATGCGCAAGGGGCTCTCCTGGCTCATCGTCGTTGCGGTCTCGACCGCCTCCTGCTCGGGACAGACCGCACCACCCTCGACGACCTCCCCCCCGGCGCCGATCGCCGCCACCGAGTCGACGACGCCGGAGAGCGCGCCGACGTCGTCCACCACGCCGTCTACCACGACGTCCACCCGACCGGCGACCTCCACGACGACCACTACCCTCGCCACCACGACGACGACACTCTCGCCGTTTGCGCCGCCGGAATGGCTCGGGACCCGCGTCCTGCCGCTGCGAGAAGACGGGTTCGGCGAGATCCTGCCCACGCCACCCGAGTTGCAGCAGCGACGCTTCGCCACCGTCGATCACCTGCCCCCACCTGAGGGCGACACATACGTGTCGACCATCGAGCCGGTACCGGCGGACGTCGCCGCCCGATCGACGTGGCGTGAGGAGTGCCCGGTCGGGCTGGAGGATCTCCGCTACCTGACGGTGGTCCACCACGGATTCGACGGAGAGCTCCACACCGGAGAGCTCATCGTCCACGTCTCCGTCGCGGAGGACATCGCATGGGTGTTCGGCCGGCTCTTCGAAGCGGCGTTCCCGATCGAACAGATGCGCGTCACCACGATGGCCGATCTCGACGCCCCGCCCACGGGCGACGGCAACGGCTCCGGCGCCTTCGGCTGCCGACCAGTGACCGGCCGATCGTCTGGCTGGTCACAGCATGCCTACGGGCTCGCCATCGATCTCAACCCCTTCCACAACCCCTACCGCAAGGGGGACGTGGTGGTCCCGGAGCTCGCTTCGTACTACCTCGACCGGACCCTCGACGAGCCGGGGATGATCGGACCGAGATCACCGGTCGTCGCAGCCTTCGCCGCCATCGGTTGGAAGTGGGGAGGCAACTGGACCTCCATGGACGACTGGATGCACTTCTCGCAGAACGGTCACTGACCTCAGAAGAAGGCCAGCCTGATCGCAGCGACCACCGCGGCGGCAACCAGCACCCACCGCACCCACGCCGCCCCACGGCGCAGGGCGAGACGGGCTGCGATCCACGCACCGGTCATCTGTCCGGCTGCGAGCACCACCCCCACCGCCAGGGCGATCTGCGACGCCGACGCGAAGAACACGATGGCGACAGGCGTGTAGGCCGCCACCAGGACGACTTTGGCGGCGTTTCCCTTGACCAGATCGAGTCCGCCACCGAGGACGAGCCCGGCGAGGAGCAGAAACCCGACACCGGCCTGCACGAAGCCTCCGTAGAAGCCGATCCCGAAGAAGATCACCGTGCGCCACGGTTGGGCGAGCCGGTTCTCCCGCTCCTCGATCCACCGATTGGGCCGTGCCAGCACCGAGCCGGCCACCATGAGCAGCACCACGGCGAACACCCTGCGGAGCACGCCCTCGTCGATGCCCGTGGCGACCCACGCCCCGAGCGCCGCGCCGACGACGGTCGGCGGAAGCAACCCGAGCACCCGTGACCACGGCACAGCGCTGCCTCGTTGGAAGCCCCCGACAGCGGTCAGGTTCGCGGCGAGGATGGCGATGCGATTCGTGCCGTTGGCCGTCGAGATGCCGACGATCTCGGTCAGGATCGGGATCGTGATCGCCGAACCGCCACCGGCCAGCGTGTTGATGAACCCCGCCGCCAGACCGCCTCCGGCGAGGAGGAGGATCTCCAGCGGCTCCAGGCTCACAACGCCTCGATGGCAGAGACCAGGTCGGCCATGAACGCCCGACCCCTGCCCCCGTCGATGACGCGGTGGTCGTAGGACAGGCTGATCGGGAGCATCGGGGCAACGGCGACGGCGCCGTTGCGAACGACCGGCCGCTCTGTCGCCCGCCCGAACGAGACGATGGCGGTCGTGCCGAGCGGGATGATCGGGGTTCCGTAGCCGCCGCCGACGGCACCGATGTTCGACACCGTGAACGTCTGCCCGCGCAGCTCCTCGGCGGCCGCACTGCGACTCTTGACGCGCTCCGCGAGCGATCTGATCGCGACGTCGAGATCAGGGATCGAGCGGTCGCCGGCGTCCCGCAGCACACCCACCATCAGGCCATCGGGTGCGTCGATGGCCACGCCGATGTCGTAGTACTGCTTCTCCACGACTTCGGTGCCGTCGAGTGTTGCGTTGAACGCCGGGTGGCGACGCAACACCGGGATGACGATCTGGACGAGCAGTGCCTCGAGGGTGGGACGGTCGAGTTCCGCTCGCCACCTCAGCAGTCCTGCGGCGTCCGCCTCTCCGTAGGTCGTCACGTGAGGGATCTCGCGCCACGCCCTGGCGAGGTGATCGGCGATCGACCTGCGCGTCGGGCTCATCTGGCGGCGTTCGACGGGTCCCCGGTAGGTGGCCGGCCGGCGAGCCGCCAGGACATCGTCCTCCGTGATCCGCCCGCCCGGACCGGTCCCCTCGACCTCGTCGAGATCGACGCCGAGCTCGCCTGCGAGCTTCCGCACCTTCGGCAGCGCCTGCGGCCCGGCCGCAGCAGGTCGCAGCTCGGGAGCATCGCCGAGTGTGCCGACGATCGGCGCGGCCTCGGTGACCGGCGGCGGGACCTTTGTGGGTGACCACGACTCCCCTGGCTCCCCGATGACAGCCAGCAGCTCCTCGACCTCGAGGCTGTCGCCGGGGCCGGCACCGTGGTGGAGCACCACGCCTGCGACCGGGGCGGGGATGTCGACCACTGCCTTGTCGGTCTCGACCTCGACGAGCGGCTCGTCCATGCCGACCTCGTCACCGATGCCGACGTGCCAGTGGACGATGACCGCCTCCGTAAGCCCTTCTCCGATGTCGGGCAGGTGGAATTCGTGCGCCATGTGACGTTCAACCCTCCAGAGTGCGATGAACCGCGGCAACGATGCGGCGTTCCGACGGCATGTAGTGGTGTTCTGCCTTGCGGAGCGGGACGACGATGTCCCAGCCGGTGACGCGCTCGATGGGCGCCAGCAGCGAATAGAGGGCTCTCTCCTGCACCTGGGCCACCACCTCGGAGGCGAAGCCTGCCGTGCGCGGTGCCTCCTGGACCACGACCAGCCTGCCCGTCTCTCGCACCGAGTCGACGACGGCATCGATGTCGAGCGGAACGAGGGTGCGCAGATCGATCGTGGTCGCCCCGATCCCACGTGCCTCCAGCGACGCGGCCGCGGCATCGATGTCGCGCATCATGGCCCCCCAACCGACGATCGTGACGTCGCCGCCGGTGGCACCGAAGCGGGCGACGCCGAACGGTGTGCGGTGATGCCCCTCGGGGACGTCACCCCGGGCGGCGCGGTAGAGACGGATCGGTTCGCAGAAGATCACCGGATCGGGGTCCGCCACGGCCTCGAGCAGCAGCCCTCTGGCATCCGCCGGAGTGGCCGGAACGACGACCTTGAG
>JABAOD010006481.1_pt1 | contig 11239 bp, 11 predicted proteins | sample 7062151 | NCBI WGS metagenome assembly JABAOD01 (sample SAMN14538626, study PRJNA623070) | marine sediment metagenome | biome: marine biome [ENVO:00000428]; feature: marine pelagic biome [ENVO:01000023]; material: deep marine sediment [ENVO:00002113] | place: India: Gulf of Khambhat ...
CCCCGCTTTGCGGTCCCGAGCCTTGAAATCCTGTCCAACCGCGGCGAGGAGATCGCGGCGGTGGTTACCCGGCCGGATAAGCCTTCCGGCCGCGGCCAACAGGTGGTCCCGTCCCCCGTCAAAGCCTGCGCCCTTCGCAGGGGCTTCAGCCTCCTGCAACCGGCCAAGATGAAGGACGCCGGATTCCTGGGAGAGCTGAAGCGGCTCAACGCGGATCTCGTCGTGGTGGTTGCCTTCGGGAGGATTCTCCCGGCGGAGGTTCTGAAGATTCCCCGTCTGGGCTGCGTGAATCTGCACGCCTCGCTGCTGCCGAAATACCGCGGCGCGGCGCCGATCCAGTGGGCCGTCATCAACGGCGAGACCGAGACGGGGGTCACCACGATGGTCATGGACGAAGGGATGGACACCGGCCCGATACTGCTTCAGGAGAAGACGGCCATCCCGGAAGAGGAGACAGCCGGGCGGCTGGCGGAACGCCTTTCCGTGCTGGGGAGCGAATTGCTGGCCCGGACGGTTAAAGAGCTGGGGGAAGGGGCGCTCAAGGCCCTGCCGCAGGACGATAGTCAGGCGAGCCTGGCGCCGATGCTCAAAAAGGAGGACGGCAGGATCGAATGGACTCGGCAGGCCCGACCGATCTATAATCTGATTCGGGGAGCGGATCCCTGGCCGGGGGCCTTTACCCACTATCAGGGTCGGCGATGGCGGATCCTCCGCGCGCGAATAATTGATGCCGAACGACGGTTCGAATCCCCGGCCCGGATCCTTCAGGTGGAGAAGGATGAGGTTCATGTGGCCACCGGGGGAGGAATCCTCGCGATCCTGGAGCTGCAACCCGAAAACGGCCGTCGAATGACCGTCCGGGAATACCTCGCCGGACATGCCGTTCGACCCGGAGCGCTCCTGGGCGAATCGTGAGCGTATAATTCGGCGCAGGCGAAACGATGGAATCGGGCCGACATTCAGTAATCCGGTCGGATCATGAGCCCCCCGGGGCGGGCGTCGGCGCGCGGAGGGTCGCGCTTGAGGCGCTGGTGCGACTGGAGCGGGGCCGCCTGGGCCCCGACGAGGCCCTGCAAAAAGGTTTTGAATCCTTTCGCCTAGCCCCGGTGGACCGCAGGCTGGCCACCGAGCTGGTCTACGGCGTGCTTCGGCATCGCGCCAGGATCGATTGGGTACTGGAGGGCTTCTGCCGTCAACCCCTGCGACGGCTTTCGCCGACTATTCGCAATATCCTTCGGGTGGGGGCCTATCAGCTGCTCGATCTGGATCGCATCCCGGCCCGGGCGGCGGTGGACGAGGCGGTTCGCCTGACACGGCAGAAAGGGGCCAAGGGGATGTCGGGGGTGGTGAACGCCGTTCTGCGCGCGCTGGATCGTGACCGATCGGAACCGGTCTTTCCGGATCCCGAGAAGGACCTGGTTGGCCATCTTTCGATCCGGTATTCGCATCCCGACTGGATGGTTCGTCGATGGCTGCAGCGCTATGGGGCGGACAACACCCGCAGGCTCTGCGAGGCGAACAACCAGATCCCGCCCATCACCCTGCGGGCCAATACCCTCCGGGTGGATCGGGACCGCCTCGAACGGGAGATCGGCCCCTTGGTCGAAAAGATCGAGCCGTGCCGGGTGTCGGCGCTGGGCCTGAAAACGGCCGGCGGCCAGCTGATCGGGACGGAGCCCTACCGGAAGGGATGGTTTTATATTCAGGATGAGGCCGCCCAACTCGTGGTCCAGGCGCTCGATCCGAGACCGGGAGAGACCGTGTTGGACGCCTGCGCGGCGCCGGGGGGCAAGTCCACCCAGATGGCCGCCGCGATGGAAAACCGGGGGCGGGTCATTGCCAATGACCCTGACGCAGCCCGGCTGGGCCTGGTCCGGGAAAATTGCCGGCGCCTCGGGGCAGGAATCGTGGAGTGCCGCAGCGAGGATATGATAAACCCCGGAGGCCTTCGCGGCGAGCGGATTGATAAGATTCTTCTGGACGTCCCCTGCTCGGGGTTGGGGATTCTGCGCAGAAATCCCGACGGAAAATGGCGCAAGCGCGAAGGACTGATCATGGAGCGAGCGGCAATGCAGCGGCGGATGCTGGATGAGGCGGCCGCGCTATTGAAACCCGGCGGCGCAATGGTTTACAGCACCTGCACAATCGAGCCGGAAGAAAATGAGCAGGTAATCCGGACCTTTCTCGATCGCCATCCCGAGTTTTCCCTGGACGACCCGGGTCGGGCCATGCCGCCGGCCGCCCACCCCTATCTGACGCAGGAGGGTTTTTTTCTGACCGTATTCAATCAGGAATCGATGGACGGCTTTTTCGCCGCCAGAATGATCAAGGAGACGGTATGACGGCTTCCAGAAAGAAGATTGCCCCCTCCATCCTTTCAGCCGACTTCGCCCACCTGGCCGATGAGGTCCAGGCGGTCGAGGAGGCCGGGGCCGACATCCTGCACATCGACGTGATGGACGGACACTTCGTTCCAAATTTCACGATCGGGCCTCCCATCGTGGCGGCCTTGAAAAAGGTGGCTCGGCTGCCCCTCGATGTGCACCTCATGATGACCAACCCCGACGATTTCATACCGGAATTCGCCGATGCGGGGAGCAACTACCTCACGGTTCATGTCGAGACCTGTCCGCATCTGCATCGCACGATTCAATCCATCAAGGAGTGCGGGGTCAAGGCGGGCGTGACCCTCAATCCCGCCACGCCCATCTCATCGGTGGAGGCGATTCTTCCGGACGTGGACCTGCTGCTGATCATGTCGGTCAATCCCGGTTTCGGCGGTCAGAAATTCATCCCGTTCGTCATGGAAAAGATCAAGTCCGCCCGGCGAATGATCGACGCGAATAAGCTGAAGGTGGAGCTCGAGGTGGACGGCGGGCTGAAGGTGGACAATGTGGGGGAGATATCCTCCGCGGGCGCCGATATATTCGTGGCCGGATCCGCCATCTTCGAGAGTCCCGACTACAAGGATACGATCGCCAAGATGCGGCGGGCGGTGGGAGGCTAGCGCGAATGGCCGAACCGGATGTCCGCCAGCTGGTCTCCGAGCTCCATCCCCTCGAGCACGCCGTGCTGTCCGTGCTGAAAAGCGGACGCCCGCTCTGGGATCATGAACTGGGTCGCGAGGCGGGGATGGATGAGTCACGGCTTTCGATGGCCCTCGGTTGGCTGCTGGCCAAGGGGATCGTCGACGAGCGCGAAATGGCCAGCCACCGTCTGGTTTCCCTCACGGATCTGGGGAGACGCTACGCACGGGATCAGATACCGGAAAAGCGGATCATCTCCCAGCTTCAGGCCGGGACCTCTTTGACGGTGCAGTCCCTCCGGCAGAGTGGGGGGATGGATCCTTCCGAAGTGAGCACGGCCATGGGAAATCTGAAGCAGTACAGCCTTGTCAAGATCGGCGAGGGGGGCAGGCTCATTCTGGCGGAGGGGGATTGGCCGGCGTTCGTTTCGGAGGGGCTCGTTCCCTTGCTGGCCGAGTTATCCCGATCTTCCGAACCCGTTCGATTGGAGGAGCTGCCGGGGGGGCAGAGAAGCTTTCTGGAAGAGGATCTGGAAAAGCGGTGGAAGACCCGCGGCGTGCTGAAGGTTCAGGAAAAGAAATCCAAACGCCTGGGTTTAACCGAGCTGGGGGCCCGCGTCGCCCTGGCCCTTGCCCCGGAGGCCCCCGCCGGGGAGGAAGTCACCCGGTTGACCCCCGAAATGCTCAAAGGGGGATTATGGCGTGACAAGGCCTTTCGGCGCTTCAACCTCGGCCTGAAGCCGCCGCGGATCCTGGTGGGCAAAAAGCACGCCTACCGCGAATTTCTGGACCGGGTAAAGGACAAGCTGGTGGGGATGGGTTTCGAGGAGATGCGGGGGCCATTGGTGGAAACCGAATTTTGGGATATGGACGCCCTTTTCATGCCTCAGTTTCATCCGGCGCGAGATATTCACGACGTCTACTTCGTCAAGGAGCCGCAATTTGCCCGTGAAGTCCCCGAGCCTTATCTGACGCAGGTGGGACAGACTCATGAAGCGGGATGGAAGACGGGATCCGTTGGCTGGAGGTATCCCTTCGATCCGCAACGGGCGGGTCGTTTGGTGCTGCGAAGCCAGGGTACGGCCGTTTCTGCCCGGACGCTGGCCGGAGACGGCCCGGCGCAGGGGCCGAAGGTGCCCGGGAAGTACTTTTCGATCGCCCGTTGCTTTCGTTATGATCAGGTGGATGCCACGCATGCCTGCGACTTTTTCCAGGTGGAGGGAATCGTCCTGGGCGAGTCGATCCATTTCAGGACCCTGCTCGGATTGCTTCGGCTGTTCGCGATGGAGCTGGCCCGCGCCAGCCGGATCAAGTTCCTGCCGGCCTACTTTCCTTTCACCGAGCCTTCCGTGGAGATGCATGTGGAGCATCCCGATCTCGGATGGATGGAGCTGGGGGGCGCCGGACTTTTCAGGCCGGAGGTCACGCGGCCGTTGGGCGTGGAGGTCCCGGTGATCGCATGGGGCCTGGGTCTGGACCGCATGGCCATGGTGGCCCTGGAAATTTCCGATATTCGCGATCTTTTTTCGACCGATCTGGACCTGATCCGTTCCAGGCGCATGAAGACCTAGGAGCCGGCGCGATGCCTACGATCAGCATTAATCACAAGGATCTGGAAAGACTGCTGGGTGACCGCGTGACCCCCGATCGCCTGGATTCACTCCTGGCTGGGGTCAAGGGCGAATTAAAGGAGTTCGCGCAAACCGCCGGAGAGATCAAGATCGAGCTGTCTGACAGCAACCGGCCGGACCTTTGGTGCGTGGAGGGAATCGCCCGCCAGATCCGGTGCGGGATGGAGAAGCGGCCCGCCCGTTATACTTTCACGGATTCAAAGAAAGGGAGGCCCAGGTATCAGATTCGGGTGGCGCCCGAGATGCGGGAGATCCGTCCATTCATCGGGGGCTGCGTGGCCCGGGGGGTTCCGATGGACGAAGCGGTGCTGGATCAGATTATTCAGACGCAGGAAAAGCTTTCGGACATATTCGGGCGAAAACGCCACACGCTATCGATCGGTTACTACCGCCTGGCTCAGATTGCCTTCCCGGTTTCTTACCGGTCGGTGGGACCCGACGAGGTGAGATTCCGGCCGTTGGGGGAGGAGCGGCTGATGACCCCGAGGGAANNAGGGCATCCAATACGGATCTTTGCTGGCCTCCCACGATCGTTATCCGATCTTTGTCGACTCGAAGGATCGGATCCTCTCGTTTCCACCCATCATCAACAGTCGCGATCTCGGAGAGGTCGCGCCGGCCGACCGGGATCTGCTCGTCGAGGTGACGGGGACCGATCTTCGGATGCTGATCCTCACCGTCAACATTCTGGCGGCAAACCTCCATGACCGGGGGGCGAAGATCGATCCCGTGGAAGTGCTCTATCCCTATCCCACCGTGATGGGCAAGTCGGTCAGAACCCCCATGATGATCGGGAAGGCGGTGCGCATCACGCCCAAGGAAGTCGAGAAGGCGCTGGGTGAAGACCTTTCCGCGGATGAAGTCCGCGACTTGCTGAGGGGCTATGGATACGAGGTCCAGGGCCGCGGGCGGGTCGTTGTGGCCACTCCGCCTTCCTACCGGGATGATATTCTTCATCTGGCCGATGTGATCGAGGACGTGGCGATCAGCCGGGGATATGATCAGTTCGCCCCCGAGATGCCTTCGGACTTCACGGTCGGATCACTGTCTCGGGCAGAGCGGATTTCGGACCGGTTCCGCGAGTTGATGGTCGGGTTCGGATTTCAGGAGGTGATCTCCAATATCCTGATGTCCCGGGAGGAAGTCCTGGAGCGGATGCGTCTGGCCCAACGGCTGGTGGAGGTCGATAACCCGGTCTCGCAAACGTATGCCGTGTTGCGCAATGCGGTTCTGCCGTGCCTGTTAAGGGTGGAGGCGTCATCCTCCAAGGCATTCTACCCCCACCGAATGTTCGAGGTGGGCGAAGTCGCGCAATACGACCAGGGAGCGGTGGAGGGGAGTCGTACCCTGCTCCGGATGGGCGCTCTCATCGCCCATTCGGAGGCCAGTTTTTCGGAGATGCATTCTTTTCTGGAGATGCTCTTTTATTACCTGGGCAGGGATTACGAGCTTCAGCCCGCCGACCATCCTTCTTATATCCCCGGGCGCGCGGGAAAGATCCTTGCCGGGGGGCATGAGATTGGCATGATCGGCGAGATCCATCCCGGGGTCCTGGAAAACTGGGGCGTGGAGATGCCTTGCAGCGGCTTGGAAATCGGGCTTGATTTCATGCTCACCGAGTGAATGAACCCCGGCGTCAGGCCGCGGGTACGGCCTGTTTTTCCCTCGCCAGTTCGACCAGCTTCATGAAGCCGTCCGAATCGTTCACCGCCATATCGGCCAGGCTTTTGCGATTGAGCAGCACGCCCGCGCTTTTCAGCCCGGCGATGAACCGGCTGTAGGATATCCCGTTGAGTTCGGCCGCCGCATTGATCCTGGCGATCCAAAGCCTTCGAAAATCACGCTTGCGCTGTCTTCGGTCCCGGTAGGCATACAGGTTGGCCTTGTCGACGGCCTCGGTGGCCGAGCGAAACAACCGGCTTCTTCCTCCGTAGTATCCTTTGGCCATCTTGAGCCGTTTCTTGCGGCGTTGGCGTGTTTTCGGTCCTCCTTTGGCGCGTGGCATTTTAAACCTCTTTTTATCCTGTTTCGTTAAATGTAAGGTAGCAGCCTTTTCACGCTTTTCCGAACCGTCGCGTGAAGCTCCACCGGCAGATTGTAGCCTCGCTTCCGGCGCGATGTCTTGTGTGACAGCAGATGCCGGTTTCCCGCCCGACTCATCATGAGTTTGCCGGTAGCGGTTTTCCGGATTCTCTTCGCTGCACCTCGATGGCTTTTCAATTTGGTTTTCATTTGATCGCTGTCCGTTTCTATTATGCCTTGACGGGCTTGGGCGTCACCATCATGATCATGTTTCGCCCCTCCATCGTCGGCTTCTGTTCGACATTACCCTGCGCCCCGATATCCTCGCTCACCTTCTGAAGCAGGTCCCGGCCCTTCTGCTGATAGGCCATCTCCCGGCCCCGGAACATGACCGTGACCTTGACCTTGTTTCCCTCTTCCAGAAAGCGTTTAATATGCCGAAGTTTGAAATCGAGGTCATGCTGGCTGGTAAAGGGGCGCNNTTGTACTTGCCGTAATCCATGATCCGGCAGACGGGCGGCGAGTTCGTGGGCGCCACCTCAACGAGGTCGAGTCCGGCCTCCTCCGCCTTCGCCATGGCATCGCGCACTGGCAGAATTCCCAGCTGCTCCCCTTCCACGCCGATCAGCCTGACCTCCTTGACTCGAATTTCACGATTGACGCGCAACTTTTGTTGTGCTATAGCCGACCTCCTCTGTGTTAAAAATCCTCACGGCGAGCAGCTTGCCCTTAGCCCTTAGAGCTCGGGAAGGGCGATGTTTCGCTCGCGGTTCTCATTTCGCAATCGCTCGATAAAATCGGCGAGGGAATAGGTTTTGGAATCTCCTCCCCCTTCAGCCGACATCCGCCTTCGTACCGAGACGGTCTTGGCCTCGGCCTCCTTGCCGCCGACGACCAGCATGTACGGAATCTTTCCCAGCTGCGCCTCGCGAATCTTCAATCCCATCTTCTCGTTGCGCTCGTCGAGCTCTACCCTGAAGCCGTGCCCCGTGAGTTCCTGTTCGATCTGCCGGGCGTATGCATGCTGATGCTGCGTAATCGGGATGATGACTGCCTGTGTCGGCGCAAGCCATGTCGGGAAGGCGCCGGCGTAATGTTCAATCAGCACGCCCAGAAAACGCTCGAGGGATCCCATCAAGGCACGGTGGACCATGATCGGCTGATGCTCACGGCCGTCTTCGCCGATGTAGCGGATGGCGAACCGCTGCGGGAGGTTGAAATCCACCTGGATGGTGGCGCACTGCCAGGCGCGCCCCAGGCTGTCCTTGATTTTGATGTCGATCTTCGGTCCGTAGAAGACGCCTTCTCCCGGGTCGACCCGATAATCCAGGCGCTTTTTCTTCAGGGCGGACTGGAGCGCCTCCGTGGCCCTTTCCCAATCGGATGCCGAGCCGACGGCCTTGTCGGGCTTGGTGGAAAGATAGATATCATGCTGGCTGAACCCGAAGGTGGATGAAACATACAGCGTAAAGTCCAGGACTTTGACAACCTCCTCCTCCAACTGGTCAGGACGGCAGAAGATATGCGCGTCATCCTGCGAAAAGCCCCTCACCCGCATGAGACCGTGTAGGACGCCGGAGCGCTCGTAACGGTAGACGGTCCCGATCTCGGCCAGCCGGATGGGCAGATCGCGGTAGCTGCGCAGATGCGACTTGTAGATGACGATGTGGAAGGGGCAATTCATCGGCTTGATCTGGTAATCGGCCTGTTCGATCCTCACGGGGCTGTACATATTCTCTCGGTAAAAATCCAGATGGCCGCTTCGACGCCACAGATCGATTCTGGCCAGATGGGGCGTGTAGACCGGAAGGTAGCCTCGGCGGTCGTGCTCCTGACGCCAGAAATCCTCGATGACGCGGCGGACGCGGGCTCCCTTCGGGTGCCAGAGGACCAGGCCGGGACCGATTTCGTCCTGGATGCTGAACAGATCCAACTCTTTTCCGAGGCGGCGGTGGTCCCGCTTCTTCATCTCCTCGAGGCGATCGAGGTGGGATTTCAGCTCTTCGGGAGAAGGAAAGGAGACGCCGTAGATCCGCTGAAGCATGGGATTCTGCTCGTTTCCCCGCCAATAGGCCCCCGCGGTGGAGAGGAGCTTGAAAGCCCCGACCCCGCCGGTGGAAGGCAGGTGTGGTCCTTCGCAGAGATCGATAAATTCGCCCTGCTCGTAAAGACTGACCCGGGCCTCATCCAGGTCCCGGATGATTTCCACCTTGTAAGGCTCGCCCCTTTTTTCGAAAAAGCTGATCGCTTCCTCCCGCGTCATTTCCTTTCGAATGATCGGAAGATCCGATTTCACCAGACGCTGCATGGTCTCTTCGATCAGGGCGACATCCTCCGGCGTGAATGGGCGCTCGAATTCGAAATCGTAATAAAAACCTTCATCGATCGCCGGACCGATTGCCAGGCGAGCTCCTGGAAACAGCTTCTGAACGGCTTGGGCCATCAGGTGGGAGGTGCTGTGGCGATAAACCTCCCGACCTTCCTCCGAGGCGAAGGGGAGCAGCTCGACGGTGGCATCGTCCCGCAGGCCGGCGCGCAGGTCGCACAGCCGCCCGTTAATTTTGACGGCAACGGCGTCCCGCGGAATTTCCTTGCCGGCGGCATGAATCAGATCCAGACAGGCGGTCCCTTTGGGGAATTTTCTTTCTGTCCCATCCGGGAATTTAACAGTAACTTGGTCGGACATAACGCGATTCGAGATACTCGGCTCGGCATCCTCCCTTTGGCTCGATTTCCTTGTTCTCACGAAAACAAGAAAAGGCATCATAAGAATCCTCCTGTATGATGCCTTTCCGGACACGACCTTAGTTAAGATCCGTGGCAGGGACATCTGCCCGCGGACGTGGTACGTGCTCGGCCCCCCCCGCCGCGACGCAACCTCGGCCTTCGAGAGGGCCTTCATGCGATTGCGAGCTCCGCCGTTTTCGCAGGGGACAAGGAGGCCGCCCCGCTGCCTGATGGCCGGTGGAAGATCCGCAAAATGGTAGGCACGGGCGGTTTTGAACCGCCGNNAGCGCTCTCCCCCTGAGCTACGCGCCTGTGAGTCCGTCTAATCGAAATCTATGACTTTACGAAATCAATTCATTAAAACTTACAGTACCTTATACTACTTAAACCTCCCCGACTTTGTCAAGAGATCCCGCGGGTCGGTGCTCAGCCGATTCCGAGCGGTTGGCTCCTTCTGGCTTGGCGGAAAGTCGGGCCTTGGGGGTGCCGGGGTCGCCTTGGCGGGCCCAGGGGCTTCATGCCCCCCTGCCATCGGCTGAGCGGTTCCGGATCGCGATCCGTCTCTGGGAGGGTCACGGGCGGCGCAGCGGGATCTTGAGGTCCTTGATCTTCTTTCGCAGCGTATTGCGATTCATTCCAAGGATGAGCGCCGCCTGGATTTGATTGCCATGGGTCTCCTTGAGGGTAAGGCTGATGAGGGGACGCTCGATTTCTTTGAGCAGAAGCGTATAAAGATTCCTGGATTGGCTGATCTTGATCTTCCTGACAAACTCCTTGAGCTTTCGCTCGACAAAGTCCTCCAGCAAGGGGTCGGGCGGAGGGCCGTTTTTGCGGGGCCTGGCGGCCGGCGAATTCTCCCGGAGGGTCTGGCCGCGCGTGCGGCCGTCAATCCGGCCGGTGCGGTCGGAATCCTCTACCAGCGCCTGGATGGTTTCAAGGAATCTAGCCGGATTCTTTTTGATGATGGGCGAAGGAACGGCCACGACGGTAACGCCATTCGCAGGCGAAACCTGGTGGGTCCTCTGTTCCACAGCTGAGATCCACCCTTTTTTCGATTCCAGGATGACCAGATCGTAAGCCTGTTGATCGGCCGACCTGGCTTGCCGGCCCAACGGCTCGAATGTCACCACCCATGACGGGACGCGGCCCAGTTCCTTCTGGACCAGGCGGGGCAGATCCCGGTCCTCATGCAGAAAAAGGAGTTGTTTCTTGATCATGACAAGAACAGTACCTTAAGAAAGAGAATGGCGAACCGGCCGCATCCGCTTCCAATCCAGGAACCAGTCAAATTCAGCCGTGATTCGGGGATTTTGCTAAAGGACGTGAAACCCCCTCGAGCCTCCAGGAGCCGGTGAGGGAATGAAGGGTGATGGACGAGACCGCAACATCTCCTCTAACCTGCTAATCATCTTGTCGGGAGAGAAACCGCACCGTGAGCCGTTGAGTTGGATCGGATTAAACCGCCGCCGGAATCAGCGTCTGGCGGAAACAGGCATTCCTTTTATCACAGTCCTCGGGGGCCTGTCAATCAGAATTCTTGCCGCTCGCCGCGGCTCGTGATTCCGGCAAAATCAAATCTCAAGTGCGACCGAATTTGAATCCCTGTCCGTTGGCATCTACCTCGATCCGGTCCCCGTCCTTGAATGTCCCATCCATCAATCGCGTGGCCAGTGGACTCAGGATGTCTCTCTGGATGACCCGCTTGAGGGGCCGGGCGCCGTAGACGGGATCATAGCCCTGCTGGGCCAGCATTTCCTTCGCGCGATCGGTCAGGCTCAGGGAGATCTTCCGGTCCGCCAGCCTGCCCTGCAGGTTTAGGATCTGGATCTCCACG
>JABAOD010009065.1_pt1 | contig 11239 bp, 11 predicted proteins | sample 7062151 | NCBI WGS metagenome assembly JABAOD01 (sample SAMN14538626, study PRJNA623070) | marine sediment metagenome | biome: marine biome [ENVO:00000428]; feature: marine pelagic biome [ENVO:01000023]; material: deep marine sediment [ENVO:00002113] | place: India: Gulf of Khambhat ...
GTTCTTCGACGAGTTCCAGGTGTACGTCGGCGCCGGGTTCGGTGTCGTCGCCTGCAATCCCCGAGGCAGTTCCGGCCGAGGCAAGGATTTCCTGAGGGCAGTGACGGGTGACGGTTGGGGCGTCGTCGACCTGGCTGACATCGAGGCTGTCGTCGATGCCGCCTTGGATCGATTCGATCGACTCGACGGCAGTCGGCTCGGCGTCATGGGCGGTTCCTACGGCGGCTTCCTGACGGCGTGGGCCACCGCTCACGACGATCGCTATCGGTCGGCCGTCGTCGAGCGGGCGTTGCTGTCGTGGGAGTCGTTTGCAGGCACGTCCGACATCGGTTCGTTCTTCCCGGACGATTACCTCGGAGCCAACATGCCGGCGGGTTCCGATACGTTGCGAGCGGCGTCACCGTTGGCGGTCGCAGATCGCATCTCGTGTCCCACGCTGATCGTTCACTCGGAGGAGGATTGGCGGTGCCCAATCGAACAGGCGGAGCAGCTGTTTGCGATTCTGCTTCGCTCAGGGACTCAGGCCGAGATGCTTCGTTTCCCCGGTGAGGGTCACGAATTGACCAGATCCGGCAAGCCCCGTCACAGGGTCGAGAGGTTCGAAGCGATCATCGATTGGCACAGCCGACATCTGGACCTGGCAAACTAGGCAGATGGAAGCGTCTCACTACATCTGGCTCGACGGTGAGCTCGTCGCCTGGGACGAAGCGAAGGTCCATGTGCTGTCGCACGGTTTGCACTACGGGACCGGCGTCTTCGAGGGTATTCGTGCCTACGAGACCCCACGGGGACCGGCCGTGTTCCGTCATCACGAGCACATGGAGCGGCTGGTGCGGTCGGCCCGCGCGTACAAGATTCCGTTCGACATGACCGCAGAGGAGCTCGTCAAGGCGTCCAAGCAGGTCTTGTCGGCCAACGAACTGAACGAGGCGTACATACGGCCCATCGTGTTCTTGGGACTCGGGTCGATCGGCCTCAATCCGGCGGGAGCCTCGGTCCACACCGCCATCGCCGCTTGGCGGTGGGGTGCCTACCTCGGCGAGGAAGGCATGAAGAACGGCATTCGGGTCGTCGTGTCGTCGTGGCGCCGGATCGACAGCAATGCCCTCATCCCCGATGCCAAGGGAACAGGGGCGTATCTGAACTCCATTCTCGCCAGGACGGAGGCAGAACGGGCCGGCTACGACGAAGCGATCATGCTGACCAGCAGCGGCTTCGTGTCCGAGGGCAGCGGTGAGAATGTCTTCGTCGTCCGTCAAGGAACCGTCACCACGCCCCCGGTCGCTGACGGCATCCTCGACGGCATCACCAGGGCATCGGTGATCCAGATCATGCGCGATGCGGGTATCGAGGTGGTCGAGAATTCGGTCACGAGGTCAGATCTCTATCACGCTGACGAGTTGTTCCTGGTGGGCACCGCCGCCGAAGTGACCCCGGTGCGTGAAGTCGATGATCGGCCTGTGGGGATCGGCCGGCCGGGGTCCATCACGCAGATGGTCCAGGACACCTATCTCAGCGCAGTCCGGGGCCAGCTGGCCGAGTACGAGCACTGGCTCGACTACGTCTGATGGCCCAGCAACCAAACATCGAAGTCGATCGGGGCCGAGCCCCACTGGCAGAGCCGGAGCCGGGACCGGCACGAAGATGGACCCAGTCTCGTCCCGGCGAGATCGCCACGCCCGACGATGTGGCCTGGGGCGGGTCATACGGCACGCCGGGGCCGGACACGGGTTGGGCGCTTCGCTTGATCGGACGGACCGACTTCGACCGGTCCCACCGAGGGCGGGAGACCGAGGCCCTCCTCGCTGCAATCGTCTCGGCCCGCGCCTCCCGGGCCGGCCGGGCCCCGATTCCCGAGGACGTGGAGGTCGGTCTCATCCTCCTGGGACTGCGAGAGGGTCTGCCCGAGAAACTCGCCGACCGGAGGGAACGTTGGCTGGACGCTGCCACCCACGAGCGACCGCGCGGCGCGACGGCACTGAGGGAGATCGCACCCGCCCTCCTCGATCTGAAACCCGAAGCCTTGTTGGCAGCGCTCTGAGCTCGTGAAGATCGTTCGCGTCCGGACGGACGAGGGAATCCTGTACGGCGCAGTCGAGCCTGAGGGCGTACGGCTGTATCAGGGCTCGCCTCTCGTGTCGTGGGAATCCACTGAGATCGTTCTTCCGTTCGAGGGCCTGCAACTGCTCTCGCCGGTGTTGCCGTCGAAGGTCGTCTGCGTCGGCAAGAACTACGCCGAACACGCTGACGAGATGGGCAGTGATGTTCCCGAGTCGCCCATCATCTTCATCAAGCCGTCCACTGCAGTGATCGGGCCGGGGGCGCCAATCGTCACGCCGCCGCAGTCCGAGAACGTGCACCACGAGGGTGAGCTGGCAGTGGTGATCGGATCGATTGCCAGATCCGTGGCGGCCGAGAACGCCGGCGGGGTCATCCTCGGCTACACCTGTGCCAACGACGTCACTGCACGCGATCTCCAACGTGCGGACGGACAATGGACACGGGCAAAGGGATTCGACACGTTTGCCCCGCTCGGCCCCGCCATCGAAACGGAGTTCGATCCGGGCGAGGGAATGTCAGTCACCTGCCGGGTCAACGACGAAGTGCGGCAAGCGGGCACCACCACCGACCTCGTGTTCGGGGTTGGGGAGTTGATCGAGTTCATCACATCGGTCATGACCCTTCTCCCCGGAGATGTCGTGATGACCGGGACTCCGGCCGGAGTGGGCCCAATCGTGCCGGGCGACATGGTCGAGGTCGAAGTCGAGGGGATCGGAACGCTCGTCAATCCGGTGGTTGCTCCGTGACGGTTCGAGTCCGAATCGCCCCGTCTCCCACCGGCTCTCTCCACGTCGGCAACGCCCGCGCGGCGCTGTTCAACTGGCTGTTCGCTCGCAACCGAGACGGTACGTTCGTGCTTCGTATCGACGACACCGATCGAGAACGGTCTACGAAGGAGTCCGAGGACGCCATCAAGAGTGACCTGCGTTGGCTGGGTCTCGACTGGGATGAAGGTGTCGATGTGGGTGGTCCCCACGGGACCTACCGGCAATCGGACCGCTTCGGTCACTATCGGGAGCTGGCCGCTTCGTTGGTCGAGTCGGGTCACGCCTACTACGAGACCCGATCGACCGAGGAGCTCGAGGAGTTGCGGAGGCGAGCCCAACAGGAGGGCAAACCACACGGGTTCTACATTCGCAGGCCCGAGTCCCCTCAGACTCCCCGAGGTGACCGTGTGCCGATCAGATTCGCAGTGCCTCCGGAAGGAACGGTCGAGTTCCACGATGTCGTGCGCGATGACATGTCGTTCGACCACAGTCAAGTCGACGACTTCGTGATACTTCGGTCCGACGGCACGCCGACTTACCACTTGGCGTCGACGATCGACGACGTCGACTACGAGATCACCCACGTCGTCCGCGGCGAAGATCTGCTGTCGTCGACTCCCAAGCACATTCTTCTGACGAAGGCTCTGGGAGCGGAACCTCCGACCTATGCCCATCTTCCGCTGCTGTTCGGACCCGACGGCAAGAAACTCTCGAAGCGCCACGGCGACACGTCGGTGGCAGCCTTTCGCGAGCACGGGTATCTGGCTGAGGCCATGTTCAACTACCTGGCATTGCTGGGCTGGTCCTTCGAGGCGGAGACGACCATCTTCAGCGCTGAGCAAGCGGTGTCGCTCTTCGATCTCGCTGATGTGTCGAAGAACCCGGCGGTCTTCGACACGAACAAGCTCATGTGGATGAGTGGCGAGTACATGCGCGCCATGCCTGCCGAAGTCTTCACTCGACGAGCCCGGGAACGGCTTGCCGAGGCGCGGCCCGACTTCAAGCCCGAGGACTGGGAGATCATCGCCCCGGTGGCCGAACTGATCCAGGAGCGCATCAAGGTGTGGGAAGAGCTCGAGCCGATGTGCCGCTTCCTCCTCGACGATGAGCTCGTGTACGACGAACGTTCGTGGGACAAGGTCATGAAGCCGGAGACGGCAGGTCCTGCGCTGGACGATGCCATGACTCGCCTCGGGACAGTCGGCTGGACGGCAGCCGCGATCGAGGAAACCCTTCGGGCCATGTTGGAGACGCTCGGGTTGAACGCTCGCAAAGGCCTGCAGCCGATCAGGGTGGCGGTGACCGGGTCGCAGGTGAGCCCACCGCTCTTCGAGTCGCTCGAAGCCCTCGGCCGTCAACGCGTGCTGTCTCGGCTCGACGCGGCAGCGAGCAGATTGGCTCGCACGGGCTGAACCGCAACTCGACGACGGTTCACGTCGAGAACCGCTTCGGTCGAAGAGACGTATTGGTCTTCGACCGCAGTTGAGAGGAGAGTTCCGTGCGGAGAATCCTGTTGTTCTCGTTCTTGTTGGCCGGCTTGGTCGTGGCTTCGCCGGCGATGGCCGGAGGACGGCCATTGACCGCCGACCTGGCGGCGTCGAACGAAGTAGGCGGTGGCGATGGCGATGCCACGGGCGCCGCCTCCGTGTGGCTGAATCAGGGTCGAGGGGAGATCTGTTTCATCATCGAAACCGATGGCCTCAGCAGTCCGGTATTCGCAGCTCACATCCACACCGGCCCGGCTGGTGTCAATGGCGGAGTCGTGGTCAACTTCGACTGGGCTTCCAACGGCGACGCTGACAGTGCCGCAGGATGTGTGACCGCCGATGCCGAGTTGATCAAGGAGATCAGACAGCATCCCGATCAGTACTACGTGAACGTGCACAATCCTTCTGTGCCGAGCGGAGCCGTGAGGGGTCAGCTCAGCAGGTAGGACCTGAGCCGGTCGGCGTCCGATCAGGAGAGATGTGGCGAAGGGAGTACGATGCAGGTGTGCCGGGCGGTGTCCCGGCACACCTGATTGGCCCCGTCGTCCAGAGGCCTAGGACGCCGGCCTTTCAAGCCGGAAACGCCGGTTCGAATCCGGTCGGGGCTGCCATAGAAGAACCCGCCTTTGTGGCGGGTTCTTCAATGGTGTGGTTTGAACGGATTGCAGAACACGAAGTGTTCTGCGACGTACTTGCGAAGTGCAGCGAAGCAAGCACGCCTGGTCAGGGGCTGCCAACGACAAGACGTCGCCTTCTGGCGGCTTCTCTGCGTTGTGCGATGGGAGAGCCCAGACTCCTGCTCGGCGTTGAGGTGACGGCCGTACTCGGGGGATAGTGTCGATCTGGACGGTGACGCGGTCGGTCTTCTCCTCATGTCGGGCGTGATAGCTGTCTCATGCGTCGCCCTGGCGATTCGCTTGACCTCTACTCGTCGTACCCTTCGAAGGGAGGGCGTGGAAGTGCGTGCCACAGTCGAGAAAGTCGATCCCGCCCCTTTCGACACATACACACATCACCTTCGATTCGAGACCGAAGAGGGCGAAACAGTCAAGAAACGGTTTCAAGCACAGGTTGGTGAGAATGTGGTTGACCTCCTCTACGACCCCCGAAATCCCAAACGGGCGTAGCCGCCCGACAAGATCTTCAGTCGTGCCGCAACATGGCAGATCGCGTTTCTCTGGGTTCTCGGGACCTTCAGCGCGCCGTTGTTCTTTGGGTTTGCCATTGCGTGATCTGGTCGTGCCTGAAGACGAGATCAGCTCTCGCAACTGGGCATCGTTCTTCTGACAGCAGAAGCACAGAGCAGCACGTCGGCGCTCGGGTTGCGATGGCGAGGTGCAATCGGCGGCTGGATGTCGCTTCAACCGATCGACGACTCCTCTGACCAGCGCGTGCGCGCTTGCCGTCTCAGCGCAGCGACTCCCGCACTGCCCACAGCACAGCAGCTCCTTCGATGGTGGAGTGGGCGTTTGGTGTGTGATCCTCCGACCAGCCTCCCTCGGGTGACTGGGTCCGGGCGAGCCGCTCGGCCGCCGAGATCAACACCGGGTGCTGGGGTGGTACCCCGGACCGCAGCAATGTCCATCCCATCCAGGCGACCGACGTCACGGGCAGCGATCCGGTGATGACCAACAGGTCGTCGAGGAGGTGGGCCGCCCGCGCAGAGTCTCCCAACTGCCAGAGCAGACCGGCGGTGAGCCATCTGGTCTGATCGAAAGGGTCGTAGACGTGCGCCGTGATCCATGTCGCCATCTTCTCGCCGGCTTCGGAACGCCCGAGAGTCGTGAGCCAGAACGCACAGTTGCTGGTGAGGTATGCCCGGCACTTCTCGACGCCGTAGGCCAGCCATGGAGGGACCTCCAGACCTTCAGATTCCTCCACCCAGCCCTCGTTGGTCATTCGCGATTCCAAGAAGTCGAGTCCGCGGTCCACTGCCGCTGTTCCCTGACGAGCTCCCAATTGATCGATCGCCGACAGCTGGAAGCAGGTGGCGTCGAGAGAGCTCTTTCCCTGTGACCACGGGGCCGGCCAACCGCCGTCGGGGTTCTGACCAGCCGCTGCTTGACCCACCATGGAGAAGTTCGTCGGCTCGCCGGTCATGACGTGTTCCATCCGTGCCGCCTCGACGGGTGTCCCATGGGTGCGCACGAAATCCATGGCCAATGCGACGCTCACCCTCGTCACGTTACCTCCCGGGTCTTCGGTGTAGCGTCACATGGTCATGACAGCTCCAGAGTTCACGATCGGCATCGAAGAGGAATACCTCATCGTCGATCCGCAGACACGCGACCTCGTCTCCGATCCACCACGGTCCCTCATGGAGGAATGTGCCGCAGCGCTCGGCAAGCAGGTCGGCCCCGAGTTCCTGCGGGCTCAGATCGAAGTGGGCACCGAGGTGTGCCGCTCGGTGGCGGACGTCAGCGATGATCTCATTCGCCTCAGGGAGGCGGTCGCTGAAGCTGCCTCGGGGTACGGATTCCGGATCATCGCAGCCTCGACCCATCCGTTCGCCCACTGGAAGGAGCAGCTGACCACGGACAAGGAGCGATACGACATGCTGGCTCGAGCCATGCAGACCGTGCTCCGGCGGCTCGTCATCTGCGGCATGCACGTGCACGTGGGAATCGGAGATCCGGATCTGCGGATCGATCTCATGAACCAGGTGAGCTACTTCTTGCCTCATCTGCTGGCCCTCTCGACATCGTCGCCGTTCTGGGAGAGCACCGACACGGGGCTGAAGAGCTATCGCCAGGCGGTGTTTCGATCTGTGCCGCGCACGGGGATTCCTCCTGTGTTCGCCTCATGGGGCGAGTATCGGCGGCATGTCGGCGTGATGGTGGAGCCGGGTCTCATCGAGGATGCCACTCGTCTGTGGTGGGACGTCCGTCCCTCGGACCGGTATCCGACGCTGGAGATGCGAGTCAGCGACATCTGCACCCGGGTCGGTGACGGCATCACTGTGGCTGCCATCTATGTCTGCCTGCTCCGCATGCTGTATCGCATGCGGCTCGACAACCAGCGCTGGCGTGAATACGCGCCGATGCTGATCGAGGAGAACATCTGGCGAGCGCAGCGATACGGCATGGACGAGTCACTGATGGATTTCGGCAGGGGCGAACTGGTGCCCTACGGCGAACTGCTCGACGAGATCCTCGTCCTGATTCGGCCCGATGCCGAGGCGCTGGCCTGTGTCGACGAGGTCGAGAACGCCCGCGAGATTCTGGCCCGCGGCACCTCTGCCGATCGTCAACTCGAAGTCTTCGAGCGAGCTCGGGCTGGTGGAGCGGAACACACCGAGGCGCTGCACGCAGTGGTGGACTTCCTCATCGATGAGACGTTGGTGGGCATAGCCTGATCCATGGCCCTTCTGAGATTCGTCCTCTGGCGGATCCTGAGAGGCGCTGTCGCTCTCAGCGTCTTCCTCTTCCTGGCCTATCTGGCCGTCGGGACGTTCATTCCCAACGATGCCAACACGATCTTTCCAGTGATGACCGAGGCCGAATTCGAGGCGTATCAGGCCAGGCTCGGTCTGGAGCGCCCATTGGTCGTGCAGTTCGGCATCTGGATCCGCGGGTTGATCACGGGCGAGCTCGGCAGGACGACCTTCGGAGCGCCGGTTGCGACGAAGATCGGAGACGCGCTGATACGGACGGTTTTCGTGTTTGTGCTGGCGATCCCGATGGCGTATGTCCTGGGATCTTGGTTGGGGCGGCGCAGCGGTTGGAAACGGCGTCCCGGCTCCGACGCCCCGACGCTGGTGGCCGTGATCCTCGGAACTGCGTTTCCTCCGTTCCTGGCGTTCGTCCTGACTCTTGTCCTGCGTGAACAGACCTCGTACCTGGCTGATCTTCGTTCGGGACTGGTCGGGAGCTCTCGTGAGGTCTGGGCGGCCACGGAAATGGACCGGACCGGCGTGCTGTGGGCCATGGTGGTCGCTGTTCTCGCCGCTGCGGTGGCGGTCGGTGTGGTTCTCGGGACGCTGCCGACGCGGCGCCGGATACCTGCGTCGGTTCGTCTCGCCCTCACTGTCACTGTTGCCATCGCCGGATGGGTGCTGTTCACCGACCTCGAGCGAAATGCAGTCGACTTGCTGGTAGCGGCGGCCGTGCCCGTTCTCGCCTTCGCGATTCTGTCGTTCGGGGAGTTCATGGTGGTGGCTCAGGCAGCTGTGGCTGTGCACCGCAGTGACGACTTCGTCATGGCGGCGCGTGCCAAGGGCTTGTCGGAGCGCCGGATCAGGGATCGCCATGGCGGCTCGTCCGCCCGGCTCGTCATGATGAGCCGCCTGGCCATCTCCCTGCCGTATCTGATGACCGGGCTCATCATCATCGAACAAGCTCTCGACTGGCCGGGCCTCGGTGATTTCCTCTTCCAGGCACTCCAGGGCCGGGACCTGCCGACGGTCATGAGCAGTCTCCTGGTCATCGGGGGAATCACCTTGGCCAGCCGGGTTGTGCTCGACGTCACCCAGCGCGTGCTGGATCCCCGTCTGGGAGGCGCCGAATCGTGGGCCTGAACTGCTGCCATACCANNGCGGCGATCCGATGTGCAGAGGAGGTGAGGACGGAATGCGCTTCGTGCGGTTCCTCCTGAGGAGGTTGATCACCGGGATGATGGTGCTCTTCATCTTCCTGTTTGCCACGTTCATGGCGGTCGGGGCATTCATACCGGGTGATGTCGTCTCGATCTTCCGGCTCGGCATGAGCCAGCAGGAACTCGACGCATTGCGGCAAGAGCTGGGACTCGATCGGGCCCTTCCGATCCAGTTCTTCTTCTGGCTGCAGGCGCTGTTCGAAGGCGAGCTGGGGAGGACGACCTTCGGGGTTCCCCTCGGTACCCAGATCTTCAGCGTCTCGCTTCGTACTGCGTTCGTGTTCGTCGCAGGTCTGTCCATTGCTTTCGTGGTGGGCACGTGGCTCGGTCGACGGACCGGTTGGAAGCGCCAGGCGGGCTCGGACGTCACCACCTTGACCTCGATCGTCATGGGCACTGCCTTCCCCCCGTTCCTGGCGTTTCTCTTGACGTTCTTTCTCCGTGAGAGATCCCAGTGGCTCCGTGACCTTCGCGGCGAACTGCTCGGCGAGAACGCTCGCAACATCTGGCTCGATCCACCTCTCACTGAGAGTCAGGTGTTGGGGCGCATGACGCTGACGCTGGTCATGTCGGCCGCGGTGGTTGTCGTCCTCTTCATCTTCCTGAACCGGCACCTGCGAATCCGGTTGGGTCCCGGTCTCGGGCTGGTGGTGGCGCTGACCACGAGCATGGTGATCTGGATGACGGGTATCTACCGCGTGCAGGCCATCGACCTCATGTTTGATGCTGTCATTCCGTTGCTTGCCTTCACCATGCTGTCGTTCGGAGAGTTCATGTTGGTGGGTCAAACGGCCGTTGCAGGCCATGTTCACGCGGACTTCGTGGAGGCCGCCCGGGCCAAGGGCCTGCCTCGTCGAAGGATCAGAGACGTGCACGGGGGTAGCAATGCCAAGCTCGTCATCATGAGCCGGCTGGCCGCTTCGATTCCGTTCCTCTTGACTGGGTTGGTGATCATCGAGCGGGCCGTTGATTGGCCTGGAGTCGGCGACTTCTTGTTCCGCGCAGTCGAGAATCAGGACATGCCGACGATCATGAGCAGCTTGCTGGTCATCGGCGTGATCACCATCCTGGTTCGCATCGCCCTGGATGTGTTGCAATACCTGCTGGATCCGAGACTTCGACGTCCCGGGGTCGCCGCATGAGTGCACTGGCGGTACGCCTGCGAGCGCTGCGAGTGGGTGCCCGGCACGCCTGGGCGCAATTCCGGCGCAATCGGCTGGCCCTGATCGGATTGGTCGTGATCGCCGTCTTCGGCGTTGCAGCCGTTCTGCATCCGATCCTGATGGGGTGGATCTGGCCGACCGGGGTCTACGACCCTCTCACCGGTTTCGATCCAGCAGTGCTGCACCCTGCTCCACCCGGTCCTGGCCACCTCTTGGGCACCGATCCACTCGGCCGGGACGTGTTGAGCCAGTTGTTGTCGGCAACAGGTCCGACATTCGTTTTGTCGGTCGTGGCGGCGTTCACGACCGCCATCCTCGCCACCGCCTCGGCGGCGCTCGCCGCCTATTACTCGAGGTGGACCGACCGGCTGTTGTCTGGTGTGTCCGATGCGCTGTTGCTGCTTCCTGCGCCGGTGTTCATGGTCATCATCGGATCCGATCCGCAGCGTTCGATCGGCCCTGTCCTGTTCGGGTTGATCTATGGCGTGATCGCCGGGCTCGGGGCCGGCGCCATCGTCGTGAGAGCCCAAGCCGTCCAGATCATGGTGACGCCCTTCATCGACGCGGCCCGGGTCGCCGGTGGGGGAGCCGCCCGCATCATCGTCCGTCACGTCGTACCCCATCTGTTTCCGCTGGCAGCGCTGTTCATGATGATCTCGGTGGTCGGAGCGGTTGTGGCCGACGGGTTCATCTCCTTTCTCGGTCAGACGAGTGTCCGGCTGAGTTGGGGCACGATGGTGGCCTATGCCGTGACGTTCCGGAATCCCATCACCGGGGCAGTGGCTTGGAACTCGATCCTTCCCCCGTCGATCGCACTGTCCCTGTTCGCGGCAGCGTTCTATCTGGTGTCCGTCGGGCTGCGGGAAGTGGCCGATCCCCGCTTCCGAGCGGAGTACAAAGACCAGGACTGAGCGGCGAGATCGGCGGCCGGATTGAGGAGAGAGACAGGTCGGCGTATGATGCCGCCCGCAGCGCCCCGGTGATCGGGGGTGGTGTAATCGGTAACACGACAGGTTCTGGCCCTGTTATTGAGGGTTCGAGTCCTTCCCCCCGAGCGAAGCGCTGCACTGCGACAGTCTCTGACTGTCGCACCTGGCCCCGTCGTCTAGTGGCCTAGGACGCCGGCCTCTCAAGCCGGTAACGCCGGTTCGAATCCGGTCGGGGCTAC
>JABAOD010014755.1_pt2 | contig 11233 bp, 5 predicted proteins | sample 7062151 | NCBI WGS metagenome assembly JABAOD01 (sample SAMN14538626, study PRJNA623070) | marine sediment metagenome | biome: marine biome [ENVO:00000428]; feature: marine pelagic biome [ENVO:01000023]; material: deep marine sediment [ENVO:00002113] | place: India: Gulf of Khambhat ...
ACGAACGACGCCGTGGCGTCGCGGCCGTAGACGGAGTGCTGGCGGGTGCCGACCACGGCGATGCCCGGGCGGCTCAGCAGCTCGAGCCGACCCCGCACATGAAGGACGGCCGGCGGCTGCGGGAGATTACGGAGCGCGGTCGGGTAGCCCGGACCGTCGAGCTCCAGAGTGGTCGGCCCGCTCATGCGTGGCAACGTGGACAGGAGGTCTCAACAGACCGTCACCAGCGCAGGGGATTCGACCAGCTCGCGGTGGCGCGAGCCCTCGCGCAACCGAGGCAGCTCCGCACATCGCGAAGCCTTCATGGCGTCACCGAGCCGATGATGTCTCGCCGTGCGTCCAGGTCTTGTCAAAGCCACCCACCAAGCTCGACTCAGCGGACAGCGGTTTGACCTCGCTTCGCCTCGCGCCAAGTACGGCATACAGCTCGGCCACCTCGTTCAGCAGCCGCGATTCCTCCTCCATCTCGTGAACGGTTAGACCCCGCAAGAACGGATCGCCCTGAACGAGCTGGGCCGCCGGCGTCGCCTCGATGTGATCGAGGGCCGCCCGTAGCGTGTACATGGCAACCCGGTTGCAAACCGCCGTCAGGTAGTGCAAGTAATCGCGCTCCTCACGGCTCACGGTTCTCTGCGATATGTTGGCATGCGCCTCGAAGAGCATCGCCCTCAGGATGTGGCAGAGCCCACCGCTCGTGAAGTTCCGCTTGTGGAAAGTGGCCAACATCCAGTCGTAGAAGAGGTCGAGCTTGGGGTCGAGGAACGTGTAGTCCGGTTCAAAACTATCCCCCAGCAAGCGTCCCTCGCTCCCCAGCCGTGCCTTGATGGGCGTTCCGGCGTAAGGCAGCATGCGGCAGAAACTGGCCACCGCCCAGCCGTCGCCGACGAAGCGCTCCAGGAACTGAATGTTGTTGCGAATGCTCTGGAACGTGCTGTAGGGCTGTAGGAGCATGAAGCCGAAATCGAACGACATGTCGAGCGAGCGGAGCACCTCGCCAGCATGCAAGTGTGTGCTCGGAGTCAGGCGCTTGTTCATCGCTTTCAAGTCGTCCTCATCGCCTGCCTCCACGCCCATATACACGTGGGTGAGCCCCCCACGCTGAAGATGTGCTATGGTGTCGCGGTCGATCTCATCGGAGCGACAACTAATCTTGAAAGCGATCTGTCCGTTCAGTCCCAGGTCAGTGATTTGATCGGCGATCTCGCAGGCCCATCGTCGAGCGGCTTTGCCGCCGGCGAGGAAGTCGTCGTCCTGGAACAAGAAGAGCGAGATTCCCCGATCCCGGTAGAGGTCGACCATCTCGGATACCACGGCCTCCGGCTGACGGAATCGCCGCAGTCGGCCGCCCTGGGCCTCGTAAAAGGGTCGGATGCTGCAGAACGTACAGGCCCAAGGGCAGCCTCGGGATCCAAGGATCGCCGCCGTCGGCAGCACCTCTGACTCGTAGTCGTAGCTCTCGCGGTCGGGTACGGGAAGGGTGTCGAGGTCAGCGATCGGGGTGCGCAGAGGATTCGAGACCAGATCGCCGTTCCGGCGGTAGCTGATGCCGTGTATTTCGGTCCAATCATGGTCGCGGGTGAGTCGGTCCAGCAGCTCGATCAAGGTCATCTCACCCTCGAAACGGACAACGCTATCCAGCTCCGGGATCCTCAGTAGCACGTCCTCCGGCTCGAAGCTCGGGTAGTGGCCGCCGATCGTGATGTGCGCCGTCACACCGCCATCTCTGAGCGCCTTGATCACCCGGGCGAAATCGGGCGCCATGTACTGGAAGATGAGCGAAAAGCCGATCACGAGTGGCCGGCGGCGGCGCACGATCTCGATCAGCTGCGCGGGCTCCGAGCGGTAGCGGACGATCTCGCCGCTATACCCGGCAGCACGCAGCGAAGACAAGAGGTAGCGCAGGCCAAGGTTGTCGCGGTCCTCGTAGCCCACCAGGATGACCTGAGTGCCACGACCAGAAACGGATCCAGCGCTCATTGCCTCTTCCTCGGCCTCGGCTTCGACTCACCCAGGCGCTTCGAGATGAGTTGGCGCAGCGAGTCCAGTCGCGCCATCTCGCTTTCCACGCGATGCGCGGTAGCCTGAAGCTCCTCGGTGCTCATCGCAGTGATTTCCTGGGGCCCCAGGTGCGTGACCCCGGCTCGCGCGCGGACCGCTTCGCCGAAGCGGCGGAAATCATCAGGCGGCGGGTCGACGACCCCCCCTCCGAAGTGGAGCAGCAGGTCGCGGACTTTGACAGTTTGCAGATCTTCGATGCTCACCTGGCCTACGTCGACGCCTCTGATCCTGCCGACCGCTTCGATCAACCTGATGTTGGCGATCATGCGCCAGCGGCCGAGGTCGATCGGCGCGGGATCTCCGGGCCACGGGATCAGCCGCGGATCGACCCGAACCCAACGGCCGACATCCTCCGGCGCCGGGTCGACCACGGGACCGGGCTCGAAGCCGATCACATCACCGATGTAGAGCTTACCCACATCGCCGATGGCCAGCTTCTCGGGAGTGGTTCCCAGTATGCGGCCCGCGACATCGAGTAGATCGAGGTCGAGCATCCAGCGGAATCGGGCCCGGTCGATTGGGGAGGGGTCGGCGGGGATCGGGATACGTGGAATCCAGCGCTCCCATGGGCTCCGCCATCGCCAGTGAACATCGCGCCAGCGCCAGTAGTCCTCGGGCGCTGGATCCACCACCCAGTCTGGCAACCTCCAGCCGACGGAGCGGCCACGCGCGAAGTCGTAGGGCGGCGGGTCGGCTACCCAATCCGGCCTCCAGGCAAACTCGCGACCCCGGGCATAATCGAAAGGAGCCGGGTCTGCGATGGTACCAGGCGGGAACTCGAAGCGCGGGTCGGCCCGTACGAGATCGTCGGGTGGTGGATCGACATCCCAGCGACGGATGTACCTGCGGAGCCGCTGGAGGTAGTCGACCAGCTGCAGATTCTGGCGGGCCAAAGAGGCGAGATATTGCTCGATCGACATAGCTTTCCTCCCATCTTCGGTTAGAATTGAGACAGCCTCGCTGTAACGCTGACAATGGGCACACACCCCTCGGCATGATCGCGCCTCGGCGTCACGCGTCGGGGCTACTCTCTATCGTTGATCTCTTAATGCTGGGATGTTTGCCGCCGCGAGTGAGTCTCCTTGGTCGTGTCGCCGCTCTTACTACGGGCGATTAGTTCGATCGCTCAGCCGATCTAGAATAAGAGCCTCAGGCCTGCCTTTACCCCCACGAAGTCGATGTCATCGCCTTGGTTGAACAGATGGAAATAGTTGATCCCGATGTCACCCTCCAACCTCGAAGACAGCGCTCTGTTGAGGCCGGCTCCCAGGCTCAGGCCAAAGGCCACGTCCAAGTTCTCGGGTTTGTAGATTCCCGGGCCGGCGGCACCATACAATCGCCAGCCATTGAGGGGCAGATACCCTTTCAGATAGAGGGTCCCACCGTAGATCTCGAAATCCGGATCGAATGTGTACCCACCGAGCACTCCTTCCACCGACAGAAACGGTGAAACGCGGTACTNNGATGTCCACCTCCGCCAGAAAACCCGGATCATAGACGTTACCGAAGTCACCCACGGGTAGAGTTACGCCAGCGTGTGCGCTCAACGCGATGCGGGCTGCGCTAACACTGGGTATCTCAGAGAGCGGGCCTTCAAAGAGCGGTTCGTCCATCACAAAGACGGATACCGTTGGATCCGCACCGGAAGGTACGAACAGGGGGAGGGTATAGCTCCCGTCCAATCGGTCTCCTGGCTGGTCCTCAACTGGGCTCCCGTTCACGAACACGCTGATCTCGTGACCGTAATCCGGACCGAGGTAGTTGCCGACCCGATCCACCGGGCGCACCTGCAGCACAAGCCTTCTGCCATCAGCGGTTTCTTCAAGGAGCGACTGGCGTAAGCCCGAGGCCTCCAGGAGAGCCCGCCCAAAACGCACTACCGTCGACAGCTTTTCCGTTCGCTCGTAGGCGCCGATGTCAGATCGTTCTCCTTCGACCCTGAAGATCACGGTGTAGGTGCCAGCGACGTCGGTGTCGGGGACGGTCGCCGAGTAGCTGCCATCTCCGTTGTTTTGAAAGGTCAGCGGTTGGACGACCGGTTGTAAAGCGCGGTAGAAATCGTCGTCTTGTAGGAGCAGTTGAAGTTTTCGCTGAGCTGCCGTCGCTCCGGTTTCGTATTCGAATCCGGGCGGATCTGAGGGAGTGGGGTTGATCGACAGAAGCGTCCCCAGTCCTTGCCTAGGCGTGAGGATTCGGGCCGTCACCCGCGCGTCGGTCACCGGCCGCCGCCCGAGGGTTACCCGCACGCTCAGTTCGAGAGGATCAGCCACGACATAGTCCTCGCGACCCAGCGAGAAGTTGTACTCCAGCAGAGGCTCTTCCACGATCGCCGCGGCTTCGTAGGTTGTTCCGTCCTGCCCGTTGATCCGCATGTGCCAGTCGCCGCCAGCGTTGACCGTGGTACCGTGGACGTCGGTCGGCACGTTGATCGAGAAGATGCGATAGAAAGGCCCATCGATGACTTCCCCGAATCGCGTGAGGTCCAAGCCGTCTTTTTCAACCTGGAAGCCGAGCTGGCTACCTCGCTTCCAGCTCAGCTTGAGAATGACTCTGCGAGCCGAGTTGTTGACCGTGAAGGTTTCGGTGGTCGTATCGGCTCCGAGGCTGCCATAGCGATAAGCGAGTAGCTGCGGACTGTAATCTCTGAGCACGTCGATCAGCTCTTCCACATAGAACCGGCGCAGATCGTTGTCGGGATCGGTCGTCTGCTTGAACAGCCCACCGGTCTGACTGGCGATCTTGTCGAGCAGCTCCACGAACGGAGGCGTCGCGCCCACACCTATGGTGTTGACTTTGATCCCGAGAGCTGCGCCCAACGCCGTGGGTGGCACAGTGGGGTCGACGCCGGAGTAATCAGCGTCACCCGGATCGTGATCGATTTCTAGGTGGAATGCACCGGGGGGAGGACTGTCATCGATCTCCAGCACCTTTGGGTTGACGTTTTGCATGCCATCCGTGAACAGGACAATGCTGCGAGGCCGCGCCGCATCCGTCAGCCGATTGATGGCGGTTTGAAGACCGCCCCCCATCGCGGTCAGGTTCATCGAAACCGAAGACTGGGCGCGCACGTCACTGATTATCGCGTCGGCATTGGGCAAGACCGGTAGGAGCACGTCAGCGCCTACCATGAATTCACTAACGTTAGTCCTGAAGTAGTTGACCGCGATGCGGTCGTCGGGGACTGTCACAGCTGTCCACAACTGCACGAACATCTCCACCGCGTCTTTCAGCACGTCCAGCTTGGGATCACACGTTGAGCAAGCGGCTGAGAGCATGCTGCCCGATAAGTCGAGCACGAGTGCCACGTCTACCGGTCCGCGGTCGATGATGGTGCCGCCGCCAGTGATCACCAGCGCATAAGGCTGAGGCCTGGGATCTATGGGGTCGGTGCTCGTGGGCACACTGGTGCCGTCAATTCGGATGGTGTAATCACCTACGACCGGCGCGTTGACGACGATCTTCTCAACGTTGTTCTGGTCGTCGGCCGCGCCGAGCCCGTTTGGGAAGAAAGTCATCCCGCCCCCCGGGGCGATGATCGTCATGTCGACGTCGTTGATGAGGGCGGCGCCCGGCGCGTCGTGATAGACCATCGTGGCAGAGATAGGGACGGAGGCGTCGGTGACCGTGTAGGTGTATTCGTGCATCTCCCCATCTGCGATCCCGGCCAGCTCGTCTACGTGATCAAGCACCGCAGGCGGTGCAGGAAAGATGCTGCTCTCAACGTCCACGCGCCCCCAGCCTTGCACATTACTCGGAGCAGCGGGTACCTCGACGATCCCCGGATACTGTCCCGGGTTCATGTCGAAGGCTCCGTTGACCAGCGTGGCCCGCAGCAAGGCAGCCGACACATAGCTTAAGCCTTCGTGCACAACGTAATACTGGCGAATCAAGGCGGCGGCCCCGGCCGTCAGCGGCGCAGACATGCTGGTACCGTTCATGAAGACATAATCTCGGTCGACGGCCGAGCCTGCCGCTGTTAGCGCATGATCACTGAGGAGAGAATTGCCGAAGGTGCCTTCTACGATACGTACGTCGTCGATATAGAGCCCATCGCCAGTGTTGCCATCGTTATCGGACTCTAAGCGGAACCGCACCTGGAGGTTGGCCTCACTGGAAAAAGAGCCCAATCCTACGGTGATCAACTCCCAGTCTGCCTGCACGCCAGTCACAGCGAGCCCGTACCACGTGGTTCCGCCGTCGTCGCTCACCTCGATGTGCCAGGCATCTCCAGCTCCGAGGTCATAGCGGGTCCAGAACTGGATGACTTTTCCTCCCAACGCTCCACCGGACAGGTTCTGGGCGGGGCTGGTAAGCGACGCGTTGGTGCCGCCCGCATAATCTCCGGCCGGGCTGTCGTGCCAGGAGGTAGTGGCGCTGTGGGCATCCGCGGTGGTTTGCGCCCAGGTCCCGCCTGCTGTCCAACCAGCGGCGCCGCCCTCCATGTCATCGTTGAACCAGACGGTGTTGGGGGTGGCCTGCGAGCGCACCGAGGCGACCATGGTCCCTGGTGCCACGATATCGGGCTTGATACGGTCGTCGTCGGTGCCGGGTGTATTGAAATTGGCGGGACCACGGCTGCTGAACGCCGCCATCCCGCTGGGGTTGTCAGCGGTTCGATCCGCATCGATGAGAGGGGTAAAGCCCCGAAACGGGCTATTGGTCAGCGGAAGGGCGGGCCTGTTGTTCTCAGAAGCACCGACGGTAATGCAATTCTTGGCGGTGCCTGGCGGCTTGATGGACCCAAGGTCGATGATGTTATCTCCATCTTCGTCCTCGCCGGAATTGCCCGCGGAAAAGAGGATCAGCATGTCGGGATGATCCCACACGAATTCATCCAGATCCTCTGCCACCCAGTCGTAGTCCCCGCCCGTTCCGCCGCTCCAACTGTTGGTGTGGATGCGCGCTCCGGCATCGTAGGCTTCCTGAAAGAGATCCTTCACATCAAAGGGTATTCCAGTGTGTTGATACTCGTCGTTGGACGTACCGGGGTTGTCCGTCCATTGCTGGATAGCCTGAAAGACCAGCGATGCATCTGGCGCAACACCGCTGTAGACGCCGCCCGACTGCGTGCCGTCGCCCAGTACTGAGCCCGCCACGTGGGTACCGTGCCCGTCGTTCAAATCTGCGGCCCCGTCGTCAGCGCCCGCGTTGTTAGCCCCATAGACGTCCTGCACCGGCCAACTGATGATACTGACAATGCGGCCCTCAAGATCGTCGTGCATGCTGGCGTCATTGACGCCGGAGTCGACTCCGGTATCAGAGACGCCGACGATCTGCCCGGCACCGCGCAGACCATGCCCATCCCATATCGGAGTAACGTTCATCACTCCTCTCGAGACGTCGTTATTCGGGGTGCGCACGGTGAATTCCTCGATCCACCGGACACCGTTGACGCGCGCAAGGGCCACCACGCTCTCTCGTGCAATCGTAACGAGCATTCTAGAGCGACGCGTGCCTTCCTCAGCGTGTACGACCGTGCCTCCAGCCTGCTCCACGGCCATCTGCACTGTCTGCAAGTCCTCGCCCTTGAACACCAGGACGGTGAGGCGGAGAGGTGCCGGTTCAGTCACCGTGTCGGGGCGCTCAAACTGCGGCTGGCCAGGAGGGGCCACACGCACCGGTGTGTCAGGCGGTGCACCGGTTGCCAAATCTGCCANNAGCGTGCTCACCCGGGCACGAGCGGCTCGGTCCATCCGCGCGATAAACGAATTGTTCGGGACGTATTCCAGCAGTTCGGCACCGGCCTCGGCGGCCTGGGCCCTCATCTCCCGTGTAACCGAACCCGTGAACTGTACGAAGTAATAGCCTCGCTGTACCGTGTCCGGATATGCGGCAAGGGTCAGGGCTCTGGCCATAGCAGGCAATGGCCGGTTGGTGTAGAAGGTGTGATCGCGCCACTGGATCTTGAACCGTTCATCCTCAGGCTGCTGTGCTGGTGCATCTACAGCTGCGTAGGACCCGACGATGAGCAACCAAACAGATAGCACGAAGTACTTAGACCGCCGATACATGACAATCCTCTCTCGGGAGAGACGTGTTCGCTTTAGCCGTTTGGCCGCCTCGACACTCGCAGCGAGGACTCTTGAGTACGCAATCGATTTCACATCAGTCAGTCGCAACCTAGATTCCAGTTGCAACCTTTTTTCCCAGGACCTTGGGGGAGCGGCTCGAACCGACCGCAGGAAAAATCTCGTACTTGGAGAATTCGCGAAACGATGCCCGCTAGTCCGTGAGGTAGGGCGGTTCAGCGGGCGGACAGGTAAGTGAGATTCTGTCACGGCTGAGGGCTCCGCTACGGCGAGATTGGTGTCGATACATCCTCAGCCCAACTCCCTCGGCCTACAGTTGCGGCCCTTGCGGCCGAAGTCAAGCTACAGCCGTACGGATTATTACTAGCTGTTGCACGAGGCAGACGACTCAGCTTGCTTCTGATCAGCCGAGTCCCGCTGCCAACCAGTAGTCGTTGCCGCGCTGAACCCACGGCCCAGCATTTTAGTCCTGGTCGACCTAGCGCCTACCGAGCAGCTTGCGCTTGTGGCTGTTCTTCAAAGCCGCCCTGACCGTCTGCTCGTCCATCCACTCCTCGTAAGGAATCGTGAGGCCTGGCTTGGGGCTCACGCCGATCAATTCGGGCTGATGCTTCTCGACAGCTGCGTCCGCCAGCAGATAGCCATGGTTCACGAGGACCTTCATCTCTCCTTCGGAGAAAGCATCGAGGTCGGTTCTAATCTCGGCTATCACTTTCTCGACAAGCCCCTGCGGATAAGCTGGATGGCCCGGCAGATCGTAGTTCTGGACCAGACTGCCGATGCCCCAGTACGTGCCTGACATCACATCGGACATGAAGTTCGAGATCAGCCAGCGCTTGCGCAGGGCACCGACCTGGTTGCCGACGATGTCCGAGTAGCGCTTGAGTCGCCGGAACAGGCCCCGATCAGGTTCAGGATCGAAGGTGGCTCCACCGTCCGACACGAGTACGGTCGCGTGGCTCTTCCAGACGGGCTCGAGCCCGAGGTTGTCATAGACACCGCCGTCCGTCAGCCGCAGGCCTTTGGCGGCCTTGCGCTTCTCCTCCTCCGGCGCCCTGCCGTTCTTGTACGCTTCGCGCTTCACCTTTATGGGCATGGGGTTGAACACGGGCGGGAAGCACGATGATGCGGCGACGGCACGAGCGAGCGACCAACCGGAAGGAGGGGGAAGCAGGTAACCGATCTGATAGTCGCCAGCTCGGTCCTTCTGGAACTCCCAGTTAACGCCAAACGCCATGTCGGTAGCGGACATGACGAAGTGGGGGCGACCCGGAAGTTGGCTGAGCTTGAGTGGGGTCAAGCGTCTCTCGTACTGCTTCATCAGCGCCATGACTGCAGTGCTGGAGCGCAGCCAGTTCAACGGCAGCAGCCGCCTCAAGATGGCGCCCGTTCGCAGATCGTCACTCGCGAACTCTAGAAACGGATCCTCAACGCGACGTTTCCAGTCTTCGGCCACCTCACCCGGACCCGGCCACGGGGGTAGGGTCGTGACCAAGTGTGCCGCCAGGATACTGCCGCCCGATACCGAAGAGATCGTCGTAACCTTCGAGAGAACCCCGAGCTCATTCAGACGACGAACGGCACCGAGGTGAAAGAGGGCGGCTCGAAAGCCCCCACCCGACAGGCAAAGCGCTATCCCGCTCCGCTGCGGCGCCGGTCTGTACGCGGTCCGCCCGCTGGCCTCTGTTGCCTCGCTGTTCTGGGTATCCATCGAAGCTGCCTCCTTGGGGCTGCGTCCTGCCGCCGTAGAGCAGCGAGGCCCCAAGTGACTGCCTCGCGTTGGGCGGCATGCACGATATCCGATGTTCGCGGGTTAGCGGTTAACGGGCAACCTTTCTCGGGCGCGACTAAGGGGTACGCCAGCGTATGGTGGCGAGCTGTCAGCGGCCGCGTTCAGCTTCGCGCCCGGCGAACTCGAGGACGATGGCCGTGGTGATCGCCGTTCTCAGGTCACGATCTGCCAGCCGCTCCGCCACGAACTGGCCCCAGCGTTCGGGTGGGATTCTTACACCGAGCGCTTCCTCGAGACGAAACACAAGATCGAGGAAATCGATCGACTCGGCACCCAGATCGGCCACCAACCGCGACTCGGGCGTCACCTCTCCCACGGGGACCATCAAAACGTCCGCGACGATCTGGCGGACCAACTCGCCCAGCCTCTGTCGGTCTACCAGCGGCGGATCAGCAGGCATGCGTTCTGGCCTCCGAAGCCGAATGAGTTGCTGAGGGCCGTATCGAATCGTGCGGGCCGGGAGTCATTGGGAACATAGTCGAGATCGCACTCGGGATCCGGCGTCTCGAGGTTGATCGTCGGCGGCAGGAAACCATCAGAGAGCGCGACGGTCGAAGCAGCCAGCTCCAGAGCGCCGGCGGCGGCGAGCGTGTGACCGATCATCGACTTGGTGGAGCTCACCGGCACGTCCCAGGCGCGATCGCCCAGCGCCTCCTTGATGGCGCGCGTCTCCGTCAGGTCGTTCATCGGCGTTCCGGTCCCATGCGCGTTGACGTAGCCGACGTCGCCCGGGCCGGCGTCGCCGTCCGCCAGACAGCGGCGGATCGCCTCCGCAGCGGCCGTGGCATCCGGTCGCTCGTCGGTGATGCGATAGGCGTCGCAGGTCGTGGCGTAGCCCGCCGCCTCCGCCAGCACCCGCGCGCCTCGGGCGCGAGCGAACCGCTCGCGCTCTAGAATAAAGACGGCCGCCCCCTCACCGATCACGAAGCCGTCGCGCTCCTTGTCGAAGGGGCGGCTGGCACGCTCGGGCTCGTCATTCCGCCGGGAGAGCGTGCCGAGCATGCTGAAGCCGAGGACCCCGACCGGGTTGATCATGGCATCGGCGCCCCCCGCTAACACCACGTCGGCATCGCCCCGCTGGATCATGCGCAGCCCGTCCCCGATCGCCTGGCTTCCGGCGGTGCAGGCGGTGGCCACGGTGCTGCAGGGACCGCGGGCATCGTGCTGGATGGCGACGTGAGCGGCGGCGAGGTTGGGCAGGCCCCGCAGCATGTAGATTGGATTGGTGGACGCTCGGTAGGTTCGCGCGAACGCGGGCACGTCGAAGTCCCAAGAGCCGGTTTCGCGCGCCGCCTGGAGCACCGCGAGCGCCTGGCCCTCCAAGAGGTCCATGTCAACCGGGCCCATCCCACCC